>Ga0207678_10003179_pt1 | contig 14855 bp, 10 predicted proteins | sample KBSC63metaG_FD_184319 | JGI IMG/M metagenome (GOLD analysis project Ga0207678, IMG submission 184319) | Corn rhizosphere microbial communities from Kellogg Biological Station, Michigan, USA - KBS C6-3 metaG (SPAdes) (version 2) | ecosystem: Host-associated > Plants > Roots > Rhizosphere > Soil ...
ACTTCGCCGGCGAGGATTTTGTCGGCGAGCGGGTCCTGCAGATACTTCTGGACGGCGCGCTTCAGCGGTCGCGCGCCGTAGACCGGGTCGTAGCCGACGCGTCCGAGCCAGGCGCGCGCCGCGTCGGTCAGCTCCAGCTTGATCTTGCGGTCCTCGAGCAATTTGCGCAGCCGTTCGACCTGAATGTCGACGATCGGGCCCATGTGCCCCGCCGACAGGCGGTGGAACAGGATGACCTCGTCGAGCCGGTTGAGGAACTCGGGGCGGAAGTGCGCGCGAACCACCTCCATCACCTGCGGCTCGACTTTCTCGACCGGTTCGTCCTCGCCCAGCGCAGCCAGATATTGCGAGCCGAGGTTCGAAGTGAGGATGATGATCGTGTTGGTGAAGTCCACCGTCCGGCCCTGGCCATCGGTCAGGCGCCCGTCGTCGAGCACCTGGAGGAGGACATTGAACACGTCGCCGTGCGCCTTCTCGACCTCGTCGAACAGCACGACTTGATACGGCCGGCGGCGGACGGCTTCGGTCAGCACGCCGCCTTCCTCGTAGCCGACGTAGCCCGGAGGCGCGCCGATCAGGCGGGCGACCGCGTGCTTCTCCATGAACTCGCTCATGTCGATGCGGACCATCGCCGATGAATCGTCGAACAGGAATTCGGCGAGCGCCTTGGTCAGCTCGGTCTTGCCGACGCCGGTGGGGCCGAGGAACAGGAAGGAACCGAGCGGGCGGTTCGGGTCCTGAAGACCTGCGCGAGCACGGCGAACCGCGGCTGACACGGCTTTGACCGCATCCTCCTGGCCGATCACCCGCGCGCCAATCGTCGCCTCCATCTGCAGCAGCTTCTCGCGCTCGCCCTCCATCATCCGCTCGACCGGTATTCCCGTCCAGCGGCTGACCACGGCGGCGATATCCTGGTCGGTCACTTCCTCGCGCAGCATGGCGCCAGCGGCTGATGCCTGCGCGTCCGCGAGTTGCTTTTCGAGCTCGGGGATGCGGCCATATTGCAGCTCTCCGGCGCGGCCGAGGTCGCCGCCGCGCTGTGCCTGCTCGAGCTCGAGCCGGGCACCGTCGAGCTGCTCCTTGATCCTGGCTTCGCCCGCGATTTTTTCTTTCTCGGCCTGCCATCGCTGGGTCATCTCGCTCGATTGCTGCTCGAGGTTGGCAAGCTCCTCCTCGATCCGGCCGAGCCGCTCCCTGGAACCCTTGTCGGATTCCTTCTTCAGCGCCTCGCGCTCGATCTTCAGCTGGATGATGCGCCGGTCGAGATTCTCGATCTCCTCGGGCTTGGATTCGACCTCCATGCGGATGCGGCTCGCCGCCTCGTCCATCAGGTCGATCGCCTTGTCGGGCAGGAAGCGGTCGGTGATGTAGCGGTTGCTGAGCGTCGCGGCGGCGACGATCGCTCCGTCGGTGATGCGCACGCCGTGGTGAAGCTCGTACTTCTCCTTCAGCCCGCGCAGGATCGAGATCGTATCGGGCACCGTCGGTTCGCCGACGAACACCGGCTGGAAGCGCCGCTCCAGCGCCGCGTCCTTTTCGACGTGCTTGCGATATTCGTCGAGCGTCGTCGCGCCGATGCAGTGCAATTCGCCACGAGCCAGCGCCGGTTTGAGCAAATTCGACGCGTCCATCGCGCCTTCCGACTTCCCGGCGCCGACGAGCGTATGCATCTCGTCGATGAACAGGATGACGTCGCCGGCCGCCTGCTTGACCTCGTCGAGCACGCCCTTCAGCCGCTCCTCGAACTCGCCGCGATATTTCGCGCCCGCGATCAGCGACCCCATGTCGAGCGACAGCAGGCGCTTGTCCTTGATGCCGTCGGGCACGTCGCCGTTGGTGATCCTGAGCGCCAGCCCTTCCGCGATCGCCGTCTTGCCGACCCCTGGTTCGCCGATCAGCACCGGGTTATTCTTGGTCCGGCGCGCGAGCACCTGGATGGTGCGGCGGATCTCCTCGTCGCGGCCGATGACCGGGTCGAGCTTGCCTTCGCGCGCCGCCGCCGTCAGGTCGCGCGCGAACTTCTTCAGTGCGTCGTAGCGGTCCTCGGCGCCCTGCGTGTCCGCGGTGCGGCCGCCGCGCAGCTTGTCGATCGCGGCGTTGAGGTTCTGCGGGGTAAGGCCCGCCTTGGCGAGCGCCGCGCCGACGTCGCTGTTCTTGGCCAGCGCCATCGCCAGCAGCATCCGCTCGACCGTGACATAGCTGTCGCCGGCTTTCTTCGCGATCTGCTCGGCCTGGTCGAGGATTCGGATCGTGTCTCCGTCCATGCCCGGCGCCTGGGTGGCGCCGCTTCCCGTCACCGCGGGGACCTTGGCGACCAATGCGTCGGCTTCGCGCTGAGCGGCCTTGGCATCGCCGCCCGCGGCGTTGATCAGCCCGGCCGCCATGCCCTGCTCGTCGTCGAGTAGCGCCTTGAGCAGATGCGCCGGGGCGATGCGCTGATGATGCTCGCGAACCGCGATGGTCTGCGCGGCCTGAAGGAACCCGCGCGCGCGGTCGGTGAGCTTTTCAAAATCCATTCGTCATTCCCCTCTTCGGTCGCGAGGAATATGGTGTTGCACATAAGCAACACAAGGCTTGTCAGTGCTGCTGGGCTTGCGGTGTCGTCGGCGTTTGCGCGGGCGGGACAGGGGTGGTCGCGATCACCGGCTGCGGAGGCGTGGTGGCTTGCGGCAAAGGCTGTCCGACGGTGGCAATGTCTTCCGGTTGGATCAGCGGCGGGCATTCGGCGGCGACCGCCGGGTCCATGTTCCACCGGCGATATTTGGTCGAATCCACGTGGAAGCGCATGAAGGCGTAGAAGCCGAGCCCGGCATTGTATGCCGCGCCATGTTCGGAATGGGCGGGGCACAAGGTGCGCATCATCGCCTCGCGCGTCATGGGCCGCAGCGGCACCATGTCGATCGCCGAATAATGCTTGTGCGCGCTCTCCGGCGCGCCGCCCGCGCATTGGTTGAGCGTCGGGTTGCGGTAGCCCGAAACCGGCTCGACGGGGCCGACCGCGGGAATGACGTAATCGTGGACGTAGCGCAGCGTCTGGACGATGTGCGGCCATTCCTCGGTGGGCGGGATTTCGAAAGGCTGGCCGCCACAGTCGGCCCAGGAGGTCGCGGTGCGCAGCAGCTGCCACGTCGGCAGCACGCCGCCGACTTGCGCGGAGTTCAAATAATCGTTGAACGTCTTGACCTGCGCCGCGCGCCACGGCGCGGCGAGATACCAGGAGCGATAGCCGGGCTCGTCCTGTCCGGCGGTGATGTAGGCGGCGGCGGGATCGAACGGAACGGCGGCCGGCGCCGGCGCGGCGGGCGCCTGTGCGGACATCAGGATGGCGAGCAGGACACGCATGGCCCGACCATACTCCGCTCGCTTGGCTTGAAAAGCGCTGAACCGCCGCCGACATCGCGGGAATGACTCAGCCCATCGACGTCGACCTGCCCCACAACCTCGGCAAGGAGGAAGCGCGGCGCCGCATCGCCAGCAACATCCACAAGCTTCAGGAGCATATCCCCGGCGGAGCGCAGGTGCAGTCGGGCTGGAATGGCGACCAGCTCACCCTCGACGTCGCGGCGATGGGCCAGGCGGTGACCGCGACCATCGACGTGATGGATAGCAAGGTCCACCTGAAGGTTCTGCTGCCCCCCATGCTCGGCATGTTCGGCGGAATGATCCAGGCCGCGCTGCAGAAGAAGGGCGGCGCGCTTCTGGAGGATCACAGCAAGTAAAGCATCCTCCCCGCCCTCGCGACAGCCAGGATGGGAGGGGGACCGCTCAGCGCAGCTCAGTAGTGGAGGGACCGGCCCCTCCGTCTGCGCTTTGCGCTGCCACCTCCCCATTGCTACGCAACGGAGAGGATCAGGGAGGCGGCATGCGGCATTTCGCGATTGTCGGGTCGGGACCGGCGGGCTTCTACACCGCCGAGGCACTGCAGAAGGCCTATGGCGATTCGGCGCGGGTCGATATCCTCGACCGCTATCCCGTCCCCTACGGCCTGATCCGCTTCGGCGTCGCCCCCGATCACCAGTCGCTGAAAGCCGTCAGCAAGCGCTACGACAAGGTCGTCGACAGCCCCGGAGTCGACTTCATCGGCAACGTTTTGATCGGGCAGGACGTCTCGGTCGCCGAGCTGCTCGACCTCTACGACGCGGTGATCCTGGCCACCGGCGCTCCGCACGACCGCAAGCTCGGGATTCCCGGCGAGAATCTGCTGGGCGTGGTCGGCTCGGCAGAGTTCGTCGGCTGGTACAACGGCCATCCCGACTTCGCTGACCTCCATCCGCCGCTGGGCGGGACGCATGCCGCGGTGATTGGCAACGGCAATGTCGCGCTCGATTGCGCGCGCATCCTGTCCAAGACGCGCGCCGAGTTCGACGGCTCGGACATCGTCGGCCATGCGCTCGATGCCCTCGACCATTCCGCGATCCGCACGGTCACCATCCTCGGGCGGCGCGGCCCGCATCAGATCGCGATGACCCCCAAGGAGCTCGGCGAGCTCGGCCATCTCGAGGCTTCGTCGCCCGTGGTGGAGGCGGGCGACTTTCCGCCGCTCGAAGCCGATGACGCGCTCGAGCCCGGCCACCGCAAATCGATCACCATCCTGCGCGGCTTTGCCGACACGCCGGCCGACGCCGTGAAGCCCAAGCGTATGGTCTTCGATTTCTTTGCCAAGCCGCTGCGGATCGAGGGTGATGGCAAGGCGGAAAGGATCATCGTCGAGCGCACAGAGCTGGACGAGACCGGCGCCGCGCGCGGCACGGGCGAAACCTATGAGGTTCCGGCGTCGCTGGTGATCAGCGCGATCGGCTATTCCACCTCGCCCATCGCGGATGTTCCCTTCGCGGGCGGCAAGTTCGTCAACGAGGCCGGCCGCATCGCCGATCGCCTTTACGCCGTCGGCTGGGCGAGGCGCGGGCCAAGCGGGACGATCGGCACCAACCGCCCGGACGGCTATGAGGTCGCCGACCAGATTACCGCCGCGATCCCGGCGGCAGGCGAGCCGGGCCGGGCGGGGGCCGAGGGCCTCAAGCGCCTGCTCGAAAGCCGCGGCGTCATGGCCACCGATTACGACGACTGGCGCAAGATCGAGGAGACCGAAAGCGCCAACGCCCGTCCCGGCTCCCCGCGCGAGAAGTTCGTCCGTCACGAAGACTGGCTCGACACGCTCAGGCGCTAATTCCTCCCTGCGCCGCAGGCGTGGGGAGGGGAACCATCGAACGAAGATTCGATGGTGGAGGGGTATCTCGCCTGGCGTCTTGACCCCTCCACCATGCTTCGCATGGTTCCCCTCCCCACCAGCTTCGCTGGCAGGGAGGAATTGCGCCGCTTGCGCTTACCGCCACCCCCTTCTATCTAGCCGCGGCCTTGGCTCCCGCCGCGATCTTCATCGCTTGGGGCGGGTTCCGGTCGGGGAGTAGCTCAGCCTGGTAGAGCACTGTCTTCGGGAGGCAGGGGCCGGAGGTTCGAATCCTCTCTCCCCGACCAACTTGCTGAGTATGTTCTTAACCTTACCCGCTTAATCCTCGCCCCATGGCCAGCGTCGCCAATCGCCTGCTTCGAAGCAGCGCGGTCCCCTTGGGCTGCGCGCTTGCGGCGCTATGGGCCGCGCCGGCCTCGGCGGGCGATCTGGACCTCGTCTCGGCCGACACTCTGCAGATCACCGGCGACCTTCGCCTCGTTGCTGTCGACGGCCCGGAAAGCTGGATCGATGGCGGCCTCGGCAAGCTCCGCTCGGGAAGCGACGGCGATTTTCGAGTGCGGCCCCAACTCGGCAACGTCAGCCTGGTGTGGAAGCCGCAATTCACCTGGTCGCTCGGCGCGACGATCGTCGGCTCGCTTCAAGGCGGCGAGCGCACCGAAGCCGGGCTCAGCCAGGCCTATCTCACTTTCAAGCCGATGCGCGGCTCCACGATCGCAGCCTCGGCTCGCCTCGGCCTGATGTGGCCGCCGGTCAGCCTTGAGCATGAAGGAGCCGACTGGCACGTCCGGGATTCGATCACGCCGTCGGCGATCAACAGCTGGATCGGCGAGGAGGTGCGGCCGCTTGCCGCCGAAGGATCGGTGGCCGCGACGCTCGGAGCGCATCAGCTGCGCGCCACGGCCGCTGTGATTGCCGCCAACGACACGTCCGGCACCCTGCTCACCTTCCGCGGCTGGGCCCTCCACGACCGCACGACGCTGGCGTTCCGCCGGCAGCCGCTGCCGCCGCTCGACGCGGACATCGCCGCCTATCAGGCGCCTTATACGCACCCCTTGCTCGATGTCGGTCCGGGTTTCGCGCGCCGGCCCGGTTATTACGCCAAGCTCGCCTGGCAGCCGCCCGTGCCCGTGCGGATCGAGCTGTTCCGCTATGACAATCGGGCCAACCCCGAAGACGTCGATCGCAATCTCGAATGGGGCTGGCGGACGCAATTCCAGAATGCCGGCCTTGTCGCGAAGCTCGGTCCCGCGACCGAGCTCAAGGTCCAGGCGATGGACGGCCGCACGCGCATGGGCTTCGTCGAGCCGGGGCAGAGCCGCCGCTGGGTCGACAATCATTTCCGCTCGGCCTTCGCGCTGGTCACGCAGGCCTTCGGGCCGGTCGGTCTCGCCATGCGCGCGGAAGCCTTCGAAACCCGCAACCACGGTGACGATGTGGACGCGGAATATGACGACCGAGGCTGGTCGGCGATGGCCGCGGCAAAGCGCGAGATCGGCCGCTTCACCGGCCTCGTCGAGCTGCTCCATGTTTCCGGCCGTCGCGACGACGTGCGACGGCGCCAGACGCAGGCGCAGGCCGAACTGCGAATGGGCTGGTAACCACGCTCGCATACTCCCCTGTTTACCGGTTTCGCTTAATTTCCGGCGATGATGCGTAAAATCCAGTTTCTATTGGCGGTGGCGAGCCTGTCGGGCCCGCTTGCCGCGGCGCCGCTATCGGTGCGCGTGGTCGACGCCACCGGCCGGCCGGTGCCCGATGCGGTCGTGGCGCTGTACCCGGCGGGAAGCGCCGCGCGGCCGCCGCGCCGCGCCGGACGCTACGTCGTTTCGCAGAAGGACATTCAGTTCCATCCGTTCGTGACCATCGTGCCGGTCGGCGCGGACGTCTCCTTCCCCAACCTCGATCCGACCAAGCACCATGTCTATTCCTTCTCGCCGGCCAAGCGCTTCGAGCTGAAGCTGTTCGCGAAAGACCAGTCGCGCACCGTCCATTTCGACAAGCCTGGCGTGGTCGCGCTCGGTTGCAACATCCACGACCAGATGAGCGCCTTCATCGTCGTTACGGACAGTGCGTGGACGGCGCGCACCAACGCCCAAGGGATGGCGACCTTCGCCGATGCGCCCAACGCGCCGGCGCGGCTCACGGCCTGGCATCCTTACCTTCGCGTGCCGGGCGGGGTCGTCCAGCAATCGGTCGGCTCGGGGCAACGAAGCGCGAGCTTCTCGATCCGGCTTCGGCCGCCGCCGGCGATGCCGGCGATGGATTATTGAGCACGTGCGCTCGTTCCAATCTCTCAGCGCCCGGCTGACCGTCCAGTTCGCTTTATTGTTCGCGACCGCCATGCTTGCGGTTTCCGCGGCGCTGTACAGCTTCATCGCCGGGTCGGCCTCGCGAGAGGTCGAAAGCCAGCTTCAATCGAGCGGGGCCGTTTATGATCGCCTGTGGCAGCAGCGGGCGCACGAACTGCAGAATGCGGCGCAATTGTTGTCGCGAGACTTCGGCTTCCGCGCCGCGGTCGCGACCGGCGACGAAGCGACCATGCGTTCGGCGCTCGGCAATGCCGCGCAGCGCCTCAAGGTCCGCACCGCGTTCATCGTCACCGCCGACGGCCATGTTTCCGCGATCGACCCCTCGATCGCGGGCGCGGAAGCGGCGAGCCTGTGGGAGCCCCTCGATGGCGGCCGGCTGACCGGTGTTGCCGTTCTCGCCGGTCGTCCGCGCCAGCTGGTCGCCGCGCCGATCATGGCGCCGACGCTGATCGGTTGGGTCGTCTTCGCCGCCGACCTCGACCAGCGCGAGATGCGCGCCCTGGAGCGGCTGTCAGCGATCCCCCTTCATGCCGCCGTGCTCGCCAGGGGATCGCGCAACTGGGCCGAGGCGGCAGGGAGCATGTCGACTGTGGACCCTGGCACCGCGGCATTGGCTCAGGGCCATGTCGGCAGTGGCTCGGCCTTCGAGATGCGGGTCGCGGGAACGCCGTCGATCACGCTCGCCAAGCCGCTCGCGACCTTCTCCGACAATGAGCAAGCAATCCTGCTGCTCGCCTATCCCAGGGCGGAAGCGCTGGCCGACGCCCGCAAGCTCCAGCTGGCGCTTGCCGTCATGACGTTGCTGGGCTTGCTTGCCGTAGCCATCGCGACGTGGCGCGCGGCGGGCAAGATCACCCAGCCGCTCGCCCGCCTCGATGAGGCCGCCGGCCGGCTGGCCGCCGGCGAGCATGTCCAGGTCCGTGTGCGCGGCAGCGACGAGCTCGCGCGGCTCGCGCAAAGCTTCAACGACATGGTCGGAAAGATCGCCGAGCGCGAGCAGCGTATCACCCAGCTCGCGTTCAACGACGTCCTCACCGGCCTGCCCAACCGGACGATGTTCCAGCAGCAGCTCGAGCAGCTGTTCCGTGCGTCGGAAGGCACGAACGGGCTTTTCGCGCTTCATTGTCTCGATCTCGACCAGTTCAAGGTCATCAACGACACCCTCGGCCATCCCGCGGGCGACGCGCTGCTGATCGAGGCAGGGCACCGCGTCCAGCAGGCGGCGCGCGGGCATTTCGTCGCCCGTCTCGGCGGCGACGAGTTCGTCGTCCTCCAGTCGGTCGGCGAAGACCGCCACGCGATCGACCGGCTGGCGCGCGACATTCTCGAGGGCATGGCCCAGCCGCTGACCATCGATGGCAACGAGCTGGTGCCTTCGACCAGCATCGGCATCGCCATCTCGCCCGACGACGGCGCGGACGGGGAGACTTTGCTGCGCAACGCCGACCTCGCTCTGTATCGCGCCAAGGAAGCCGGGCGCGGGACCTTCGCCTTCTTCGAGGAAAGCCTCAACCAGCGCGCCCAGCAGCGCCGGCAGCTCGAAACCGACCTTCGGCTCGCGCTCGATCACGGCCAGCTCGAGCTTCATTACCAGCCCCTCTTCGACCTCGAGCATAACCGCATTTGCTCGTTCGAGGCGCTGCTGCGCTGGAACCACCCGAAGCTAGGCCAGATTGCTCCCGGCGATTTCATTCCGGTGGCCGAGGATACCGGGCTGATCGTGCCGATCGGTGCGTGGGTGATCCGCGAAGCCTGCGCCCAGGCGGCGCACTGGCCCGAGCATATCCGCATCGCGGTCAATGTCTCGCCGGTCCAGTTTCACCGCGGCGCGCTTCACGACACGATCCTGCGCGCGCTCGCGGTGAGCAGCCTCGCACCCGGACGGCTCGAGGTCGAAATCACCGAATCGATCTTCCTCGAGGGCAGCGACGCGACCTTGAAGCTGCTTCACTCGCTGCGCTCGCTCGGGGTGCGTGTCGCGCTCGACGATTTCGGGACGGGCTATTCCTCGCTCAGCTATTTGCAGAGCTTCCCGTTCGACAAGCTCAAGATCGACCGCAGCTTCATCCACAATCTGCTGACCCGCGAGGGCGCGAGCGCGATCGTCCGCGCAATCACGGAGCTCGCGCATGCGCTCAACATCGAAACCACGGCCGAGGGCGTCGAGGAGACCGCCCAGTTGATGGAGCTTCGCGCTCACGGCTGCTCGTCGGTGCAAGGCTTCCTGTTCGCCGAACCGATGACGCTGGCCGATGTCGACCGGCTGTTCAGCGAGGACGGCGGGGCGCTTCAAAACGTCGCCTGATCAGCGGCGGTCGATCACTCCGCTGTCGATTTCGCCGATCCTGGTGCAGCCGGTCAGCGACATCGCGACCCGCATCTCGGCCTCGATCAGCTTGAGAATATGGGCGACACCGGCACCGCCGCCCCCGGCGAGCGCATAGGCCCAGGCGCGGCCAAGCAGCACGAAGTCCGCGCCAAGCGCCAGCATCCGCACGACATCAAGCCCCGACCGCACTCCGCCGTCGGCGAGCACCGCGATCTTCCCTGACAGCGCTTCGGCGACCGAGGGCAGGGCGCGCGCGCTCGACACCACGCCATCCAGCTGGCGCCCGCCGTGGTTCGAGACGACCACGCCATCCCCGCCGCTGGCCGCCGCTTCGCGCGCATCGTCGGGGTCGAGAATGCCCTTGATGATCAGCGGCCCGTCCCACCGGCTTCGCACCCACGCGACGTCTTTCCACGACACCGACGCGTCGAAATTGTGGTGAATCCACGCCTGGAAGTCGGCCAAGGGCAGGCCCTTGCCGACGATAGGCTCGAGATTGCCCAGGCTGTGCGGACGGCCATTAAGCCCGACGTCCCACAGCCAGTGCGGACGGGCCAGCAATTCCATCGTCCGCCGCAGGCCGCTTCCCGCCGCCCGGGCATCGCGATAGCGCGATCCGGGCAGCGGCAGGTCGACGGTGACGATCAGCGCTTCGCAACCCGCCTCGCGAGCGCGTTCGATCATGTCTCCGACGAAGCCGCGGTCCTTGACGAAATAGAGCTGGTACCACGGGATATGGCCGGACGCGGCGACCTCGCTCAAGGCGCAGGCGCTGACCGTCGACAAGGCGAGCGGCACGCCCGCTGCCCCAGCCGCGCGCGCCGCCTGCACCTCCCCGCGCCGTGCATAGAGGCCGGAAAGGCCGACTGGCCCGAGGCCGACGGGCATCGCCCAGGTCTTGCCGAACAAGGTTGTCGAGAGATCGATCGCCGAGACGTCGCGAAGCACGCGCTGCTTCAGTGCGATCGCCCGCAAGTCCGAGACATTCCGCGCAAGCGTCACTTCGTCGTACGAGCCGCCGTCGACATATTCGAAAAGGAAGTGCGGCAGGCGCGCCTTCGCCAGCGCGCGATAGTCGCCGACCGACGCGGCCGTCTTCGCCAAGCTCAGCTCGCGAAGCTCGGATCGAGGCGATGCGCTTTGCGCTTTAGCGCCGGCCAGGCGAGCAGGTTCGCAGCCATCTCGATCCCCACCTTGCCCTGTTGCGCGGTGAGTTCCGGCGCGCCCTGTGGGGGATTGTTGACGTCGCCGCCGGCGGACAGCGCCATGATCTGGGCCTGGCAGGCGCGCTCGAGGAAATAAAGACGGACGAAGCATTCGCCGACGTTCTTGCCCACCGCGAGCGTGCCGTGATTGCGCAGGATCATCGCGTTCTTGCCGCCAAGGTCGGCGACCAGCCGCTCGCGCTCACCAAGGTCGACCGCGATCCCCTCGTAATCGTGAAAGGCAAGATCGCCGCGCACCGCCATCGCCGTCTGGGTGAGCGGCAGCAGGCCCTCGGCATGTGCGGATACGGCCTGTCCGTGCGGCGTGTGGAGGTGCATCACGGCATGCGCGTCGTCGCGCGCCATGTGGATTGCCGAATGGATCGTGAAGCCGGCAGGATTGGTGATGAACGGCGTCGGTTCGACCGGATTGCCTTGCACGTCGACCTTGACCAGCGACGAGGCCGTGACCTCCTCGAACATCAAATTATATGGATTGAGGAGGAAGTGATGCTCCGGGCCCGGAATCCGCGCCGACAAATGCGTGAAGATCAGGTCGTCCCAGCCGTAATGCGCGACCATCCGGTAGGCGCAGGCGAGGTCGACGCGGATGGCCCATTCCTCATGGCTGACCCGGCCTTCGAGCGACGGGATATCGACGGTGTCGAGCGGCTGGAAGTGCTCCATGCCCCGGTTCATATTTTCGACGCGGTTCATGCGGGCACTCCCTGCCGGTCCGGATGCGCGGCGGCCACCGGCTCCAGCGCGTTCATGTTCTCGTCGGCGCGCAGCAGCGTCGGATAGGCATCGAGCGGCACGTTGAACCGCCGCGCATTGTAGAGCTGGGGGATCAGGCACACGTCGGCGCCCGTCGGCGCGTTGCCGAACAGGAACTTGCCGGCCTTGGGCGCGGCCATCGTTTCGAGCGGTCCGAGCCCTTCCACGACCCAATGCACATACCAGGCGTCGATATCGTCCTGTGAATGGCCAAGCGGCTCCTTCAGATATTTCAGCACCCGCAGATTGTTGAGCGGATGAATGTCGCAGGCGACCGTCATGGCCATCGCCACGACATGCGCGCGCTCGGCCGCCGCGGCGGGGATCAGAGGCACGTTGGGATAGCGCAGGTCGAGATAATTGATGATTGCCAGGCTCTGCGTCAGCCGGTGCCCGTCGATCTCCAGCATCGGAACCAGGCCTTGCGGGTTGAGCTCTCGATATTCGGCCGATTGCTGCTCGCCCTCGCGCAGGTCGACCTGGCGGCTCTCATAGTCGACGCCCTTCAGATTGAGCGCGATTCGGACGCGATAGGCGGCGGACGAGCGCCAGTAATCGTAGAGGACGGGGCGAGCCATGCGAGGTTGCTTACTCTTCGCCGAGGAACGGCGCCACTACCTCGGGGGGCACGCGGATCGGCCGTCCGGCAGCCTTGTCGATGATCGCCCAAAAGGTCCGCGCGCGGACGCAGATTTTCCCGTCCGGCCCGACAAACTCCATGTGGCGGTCGAACCGCGCGCCCTGCGGCGCCTCGCCGACCCAGGTGCGGCCCGTGATCCGGTCGCCGGCGTGCGCGGCGCGGAGGTAATCGATCTCGTGCCGTACGATGACCCAGTAATAAGCCTCCTTATGCGCGGCGTCGGCGACATTGACCCAATGCGCGACTGCGACCTGCTGGATCCACTGCACCCACACCGCATTGTTGACGTGGCCGAGCTCGTCGATGTGCTCCGGCCCCGCCGTCAGCGTCATTTCGAAGATGGGGCGGCTCAATCGGGGACCTGCGTCAGCACAAACGCATACGTCTCGGCCACCTCGTGCAGCTTTTCCCACCGCCCCGACTTGCCGCCGTGGCCCGCGCCCATGTTGATCTTGAGCAGGAGCAGGTTCGCGTCGGTCTTGGTCGCGCGGAGCTTCGCGGCCCATTTGGCCGGCTCCCAATAGGTCACGCGCGGGTCGGTGAGGCCGCCCGTGATCAGCATAGGCGGATAGGCCTGCGCTTTCACATTGTCGTACGGCGAATAGCTCCGGATCAGCTCGAACGCCGCCTTGTCGACGATCGGGTTGCCCCATTCCGGCCATTCGCCCGGAGTCAGCGGCAGCGTGTCGTCGAGCATGGTGTTGAGCACGTCGACGAACGGCACGTCGGCGACGATCGCGCCCCACAGCCCGGGGTCGCTGTTGGCGACTGCTCCCATCAGCTCGCCCCCCGCCGATCCGCCGTTGATCGCGATCCTTCCCGGCCGCGTGAACTTCGCCTTCACAAGGCCCTTCGCGGCGTCGACAAAGTCGTTGAACGTGTTCTCCCGCTTGCCGAGCTTGCCGTCGAGGAACCACTGGTGGCCGAGGTCGTCGCCGCCGCGGATGTGCGCGATCGCGCAGGCCCAGCCACGGTCGAGCAGGCTCATACGGTTCGAGTTGAAGGTCGGGGGGATGGCGATTCCGTACGCACCGTATGCGTAGAGGAAGAGCTTGCCCTCGCCGTTCTTCTCGAACCCGCGCCGGTAGACGATCGATACCGGCACCTTCGCCCCGTCGCGCGCTTCGACCATCAGGCGCTCGGTGGCGTAGAGCGAGGCGTCGTAGCCCGAGGGAATCTCCTGGACCTTGCGGACCTCGAGCTCGCCGGTTTCCGCATGATAATCGTAAGTCGTCGCCGGAGTGACCATCGACGAATAGCCGATGCGATAGGCTTCGGGCGCGAACTCGGGATTGCCGAAGAAGCCGGCGCTGTAGCTCGCTTCCCCGAACGGGATTCGGCTTTCCTCGCCGGCGTAGGTCCTCAGGACCAGCTGGTCGAGCCCGTCGACCCGGCTACTGATCGCCAGATGGTCGCGATAGGATGTGACGCCGGTCAGATAGACCTGGGCGGAGCCTGGGATCACTGTCCGCCATTCCTCCGGGCTGGCCGGATCGGCCTCGGCCAGGCGGAAATTCACATGGTCGTCATTGGTGTGGATCCACAGTTTCCCGTGCGCCGCGTCGACATGATATTCGCGCGTCGGTTTGCGGCGCGAGATCAGCGTCAGCGGCTGTGACGGATCCGCGGCCGATACGAAGCGCACTTCGCTCGTCGCGTTGTCGCCCGTCGAGACGAAGATCAGGCTCCGGTCCTGGGACTTGCCGACGCCGACCGAGAAGCCCAGCTCCTCGGTCTCCTCGTAAAGCGTCGCCGCGTGTTCGGGGGCGTCGCCCAGCCGGTGATATTGCGCGCGATAGCTGCGCCACTGGTCGTTGACCTCGGTGAAGACGATGCCGGCGCTGTCGCTGGTCCAAACCGGCTGGCCGATCCCGACCCTGGTGACGGTCTCGACATCCTTGCCGGTCGCGAGGTCGCGGATGCGCAGCTCGAACCGCTCCGAGCCGTCATAATCGGCAAGGGTCGCGAGCAGCTTGCCGTCCGGGCTGACCGCCAGCGCGCCAAGGCGGAAATAATCGCGTCCCTCGGCCTCGACCGGCTCGTCGAAGATCACCGCGTGGCCGCCACCGGCCGTGCCCTCGCGGAACCACGTCCGGTACTGCGCGCCGGGCTTGAACGCCCACCAGTAAAGCCAGTCGCCGTCGCGCATCGGGACCGAGCTATCGTCCTCCTTGATTCGCCCCTTCATCTCTTCGAACAGCTGGTCGAGCAGCCCCTCGTGCCGCTTCGCCCACCCCTGGAAATAATCGTTCTCGGCGTGGAGATAGGCGAGGACGTCGGGGTCCTCGACCTGCGGATATTTCGAGTCGCGAAGCCAGTGCCACGGGTCTTGGATCGTGACCCCGTGCGCTTCGTAGCTAAAGTGGCGCTGCTCGGCAGTGGGCGGAGGCGGGAAATCGGAGGT
>Ga0207678_10003180_pt1 | contig 14852 bp, 14 predicted proteins | sample KBSC63metaG_FD_184319 | JGI IMG/M metagenome (GOLD analysis project Ga0207678, IMG submission 184319) | Corn rhizosphere microbial communities from Kellogg Biological Station, Michigan, USA - KBS C6-3 metaG (SPAdes) (version 2) | ecosystem: Host-associated > Plants > Roots > Rhizosphere > Soil ...
GGTCAAGCCGCACGCCGGGCCGCTGCTCCACGCGATCCATTATCTGCTCGGATCGCAATCGCGCGAGCAACTCGAGAATTTCCGCGGCTTCGGCGGCGCGCAAAGCTATCCAAGCCGGACCAAGGACAAGATCCCGGTCGATTTCTCGACCGGCTCGGTCGGCCTTGGAGTGGCGATCACGCTCTTCGCCAGCCTGGTCCAGGATTACCTGACCGCGCACGGCCGGGTGGACGAGGCCGACCGCGGCCGCTTCGTCGCGCTGATCGGCGATGCCGAGCTCGACGAGGGCAACATCTACGAGGCGATCATCGAGGGCGCGAAGCACGACGTTCGCAACCTGTGGTGGATCATTGACTACAACCGCCAGAGCCTCGACGCGACCAGCGCCGACCGCATGTTCGAGCGGTTCGACGAGATTTTCCAAAGCTGCGGCTGGCGCGTGGTCGAGCTGCGCTACGGCAAGAAATTGAGCGGCGTGCTCGCCCAGCATCCGACCCTCAAGGGCTGGTTCGAAACCCTGCCGAATGCCGACTTGTCCGCGCTTCACTACCAGGGCGGGGCGTCGTGGCGGAAGCGGCTCGACGCCGAATTCGGCAAGGACGCGGCGGAGTTCCTCGGCGAGTATGACGATGACGCCCTGGCGTCGCTGTTCAGCGACCTTGGCGGCCATTGCATGGAGTCGCTGGTCGAGACGTTCGATGCGGCGCAGGACGATGTCCCGACACTGTTCATCGCCTGGACGATCAAGGGCTTCGGCCTGCCCTTCGCCGGGCACAAGGACAATCACGCCGGCCTGATGAACCCGACCCAGCTCGCGGCTCTGCGCGCGGCAATGGGCGTCCGCGAAGGCGAGGAATGGGAAAAGCTGGAAGGCGTCGGCGACAACGCCCGGCCGGGAGTCGCGGCGCTGATCGAGCGCAGCCGAGTCTTACGGGACAAGCGGAGCCGGGCATTCGGATCGGTTGCGGTGCCAAGGATTCCAGCGCCCACCGGCAACGAGCAATCGACTCAGGCCGCCTTCGGCCGCATCCTGCTCGACTTGTCGAAGGCTGGCGGCGACCTCGCCGACCGCATCGTCACCACCTCGCCGGACGTCACCGTCTCGACCAACCTCGGGGCGTGGGTCAACCAGCGCGGCCTGTTCCGGCGCAGCGAAATCCTCGATGTTTTTGCTAAGGAAAAGATTGCATCAGCGCAAAAGTGGTCGGCTACGAAGAATGGTCAACATGTCGAGCTGGGCATCGCGGAATCCAATCTTTTCCTGATGTTGGCCGCAGCCGGCCTCAGCGGCGACCTGTTCGGCGAGCGGCTGTTTCCGATTGGGACGCTCTACGACCCGTTCATCGCCCGCGGCCTCGATGCGCTCAACTACGCTTGCTACCAGGACGCGCGCTTCCTGCTCGTCGCGACCCCGAGCGGCATCACTTTGGGCCCCGAAGGCGGCGCCCACCAGTCGATCAACCCGCCTTTGATCGCGCTCGGCCAGCCCGGCCTCAGGCATTACGAGCCGGCCTACGCCGACGAGCTCGCCGCGATGATCGAACACGCGTTCCGCCTGATCGACGACCCGAATGGCGAAAGCACGTACCTCCGCCTCTCGACCCGCAACGTCGCGCAAATCGATCGCGCCGACGACGATTGGCGCGAGGGCGCGCTCGCCGGCGGCTATTGGCTGCGCGAGCCGGGCGAGAAGGCCGAAGCCGCGATTGTCGCGATGGGCGCGGTCATGCCCGAAGCCCTCGCCGCGTGGGCGGAACTGAGCGAGGACCTGCCCGGACTCGGACTGCTCGCCGTCACGTCGCCCGACCTCCTCCATCGCGGCTGGACCGCCGCCCAGGCGCGCCGCTGGCAGGGTGCGCGCGAGCCCAGCCACGTCGAGCAACTGCTCTCGAAACTCCCCCGCACCGCGGGACTCGTCACGCTCGCCGACGCCGCTCCGGCATCGCTGTCCTGGCTCGGCGGCGTGCTCGGCCAGCGGGTCGCACCGCTCGGCGTCGAGAAATTCGGCCAGACTGGAAGCCTCGCCGATCTCTACGCCGCCTACCGGCTCGACGGCGCCGCGATCACCGAGGCCGCAGCGGAAATTTTGCTCCAGAACGGATGATAAAGTCCCTGTTTACGCAACTGCTCTAGGTGCACATCCGGGACCGGGGACCCAAGTGAGCAGCAAACCCAAATCTTTCTGGGACGAGGCCGCGCGCCGCGCGCAGCCCGATCGCGCGCCCGCCGTTCCTGCCGCCGAGCCGGACAAGCGCAAGTCGATCCGCCGCGATCCGCCGCCCATGCCCGCGGCCCTGGTCCCGACCGACGACCGCTTGCGCCAGCGCCTCGCGGAAGAGCTCGAATATGCCCGCCGAATGCTCGACATCATGGGTGACGCGCTCGCCTCCGACGGCGCGGTCGTCGTCCGCCACGGCACGTCGCTGCAATCGGTCGACATCGTCGGTCAGATGCTCGGCCACATCGCCAACGTCGTCCGCTCGAACGACCCCGAAGGCGCGGTCGAGTTGATCGGCATGGCCGAGCTCAAGGCCCGCCTCCAGCGCCGCAGCATCGGCTGACTTGGCAAGCGCGGCTCCGCTCGCCTAGAGCGGGTCCATGCCAGGGCGCTATTTCGACGAGTGGCAAGTCGGCGACCGCGTATCGCACGCGGTCACCCGCACGGTCACCGAGACCGACAATGTCCTCATCTCCGCGCTGACCCACAATCCGCAGCCGATGCATCTCGACCACGAGGCGGCGGCGAAGTCCGAGTTCGGCAAGCCGCTGGTCAATTCGGTCTTCACCTTCGGGCTGATGGTCGGGGTCAGCGTCGCCGACACGACGCTCGGCACGCTGGTCGCCAACCTCGGCTACGACAAGCTGGTCTTCCCCAACCCCGTCTTCACCGGCGACACCTTGCGCAGCGAGACCGAGTGCATCGCCGCGCGCGAAAGCAAGTCGCGGCCCAATGCCGGAATCGTCACTTGGGCGCACCGCAGCTTCAACCAGCGCGACGAGCTGGTATGCGAATGCACCCGCACGGCGCTTCTGCTCAGAAAGCCGCAATGAGCGAGCCGCGCTCCTGGCTGTTCGTCCCCGCGGACAGCGAGCGCAAGATTACCAAGGCGCTCGACAGCGAGGCCGACGCCATCATCTTCGACCTCGAGGACAGCGTTGCACCTGCGATGAAGCCGGTGGCGCGCGATCTTCTGCGCAACCTGCTCAAGCGCTCGGGCGGGCCGCAATGGTGGGTGCGCGTCAATCCGCTCGGGAGCGAGTTCCACAAGGACGACCTCGAATTGCTCGGCATTGCCGACATCCAGGGCATCGTCCTGCCCAAGGCGGAAAGCGGCGAGGACGTGCGCCAGCTCACCCACCGCACCGGCAACATCCCCGTGCACGCCATCGTCACCGAGACCCCGGCGAGCCTGTTCGGTCTGCTCAGCTATCGCGACCCGTCCCTGCCCCTGGCGGCGATGAGTTGGGGCGCGGAGGATCTGTCAGCGGCGCTCGGCGCGTCGTCGAAGTACGATTCGGACGGCGACCTCAGCTTCACCTACCGCCTGGCGCGCAGCCTCTGCCTGGCCGGCGCCGTCGCCGCCGGCGCGCAACCGGTCGACGGCGTCTTCGCCGACTTCAAGGATGAAAAGGGCCTCAAGGCCGAGGCCGAAGCCGCCCGGCGGGAGGGGTTCACCGGAAAGCTCGCGATCCACCCCGCGCAGGTGCCGGTCATCAATGCCGCCTTCACCCCGTCGGGCGAGGACGTGCGCCACGCCGAAGAGGTCGTCGCCGCATTCGAGGCCCAGCCAGCCGCCGGCGTGCTCTCTGTGGGCGGAAAAATGGTCGACCGTCCGCATCTCGTGCAGGCTCGGCGCGTTCTCGAACGGGCGGCAAGGGAGTAGAGCGTGGCCGAGACGGTGCATCCGGTTCCTCCGGGCTTCGAGGCCCGTATCGGCCCGGCCGAGCTCGACCGGCTCAATCAACAGGCCGATTCCGACCCCGACGGCTTCTGGCTGGAGCAGGCGAAGCGGCTCACCTGGAGCAGGTTCCCGACGCAGGCCGGCGACTGGTCGTTCGCCGAGCCCAATTTCGGCATCCGCTGGTATGCGGACGGGACGCTCAACCTCTCCGTCAATTGCCTCGATCGCCACCTCGACGAGCATGGCGACCGTACCGCCCTGATCTTCGAAGCCGACGAGCCCGGCGAGGGACGCAAGGTCACCTACCGCGAACTGCATCAGGAAACGTGCCGCTTCGCCAACCTGCTCAAGCAGCGCGGCGTCGGGCGCGGCGACCGGGTGATGATCTACATGCCGATGATCCCCGAGGCGGCGGCTGCTATGCTCGCCTGCGCCCGTATCGGCGCGATCCATTCGGTCGTGTTCGGCGGCTTCTCGCCCGAAAGCCTCGCCGGCCGCATCTCGGACTGCGACGCCTGCGCCGTCATCACCGCCGACGAAGGCGCGCGCGGCGGCAAGACAATTCCCCTCAAACGCAACGTCGACACCGCACTTGAAAGCCGCGACGTGCCAACCGTGATCGTCGTCACCCGCACCGGCGCGGACGTGCCGATGAAGGAGGGCCGCGACATTCGCTACACCGACGTTCGGGACGGCCTCGCCGCCGAATGCGAGCCCGAGGTGATGAACGCCGAGGACCCGCTGTTCATCCTCTACACGTCCGGGTCGACCGGACAGCCCAAGGGCGTTGTCCACACAACCGGAGGCTATGGAGTCTGGGCCGCGACCACCTTCGACTGGGTGTTCGACTATCGCAAGGACGATATCTTCTGGTGCACCGCCGACATCGGCTGGATCACCGGCCACAGCTACGTCGTCTATGGCCCCCTCGCGATGGGCGCGACCAGCGTCATGTTCGACGGCGTTCCCAATTACCCCGACTTCGGTCGCTTCTGGGAGACCATCGACCGCCTTGGCGTCACGATCTTCTACACCGCGCCGACCGCGATCCGCGCGCTGGAGCGCGAGGGCGACGAGTGGGTCACCCGCCATTCGCGCAAATCGCTGCGCCTGCTCGGCAGCGTCGGCGAACCGATCAACCCGGATGCCTGGGAATGGTATTGGCGCGTCGTCGGCGATGGGCGCTGCCCCGTCGTCGACACGTGGTGGCAGACCGAGACCGGCGGAATCCTCATCTCTCCCTTCCCCGGCGCGACGCCGATGAAACCGGGCTCGGCGACCAGGCCACTACCGGGCGTGAAGCCGCTCCTCCTTGATCCCGCGCACCAGGTGCTCGAAGGCGCGACCAGCGGTAATCTGTGCATCGCCGCTTCCTGGCCGGGGCAGATGCGCACCATCTGGGGCGATCACGGCCGCTTCTTCGAGACCTATTTCAAGACTTACCCGGGCCTCTATTTCACCGGCGACGGCTGCCGCCGCGACGAGGAGGGCTATTACTGGATCACCGGGCGGGTCGACGACGTCATCAACGTCTCGGGCCATCGCGTCGGCTCGGCGGAGGTCGAGAGCTCGCTGGTCAGCCACGCCAAGGTTGCCGAGGCCGCGGTCGTCGGCTTCCCTCATGAGATCAAAGGCACCGCGATCTACGCCTTCGTCACGCTGAACGCCGGCGAAGAGGGCGACGACGCGCTGCGCAATGAGCTGAAGCAGGAAGTCCGCCATGACATCGGCGGCCTCGCCGCGCCCGAGAAAATCCACTTCACCCCCGCCCTCCCCAAGACCCGCTCGGGCAAGATCATGCGCCGCATCCTGCGCAAGATCGCGGAGGGCGAGACTTCGGGCTTCGGGGACACCTCGACCCTTGCCGATCCCGGCGTCGTCGACGCGCTTCTCGCCGGGCGCCAGTGATCGTCGCCGCCGCTCTGCTGGCCGCGACCGCCGCGTTCAACCCGGTCGAGTTCTTCCGCGGAAGGACTCACGGCGAGGGCACGCTCAAGGTCATCTTCCAATCCGCCAAGCAAATGTCGGTCGACAGCGTTGGCCGGACCGAGAAGGACGGTTCCCTGCTGCTGGAGCAGGTCATCCATGAGCCTGGCAAGCCCCCGCGCACGCGCTACTGGCACATGCGCCAGACGGCGCCCGACCGTTTCGAAGGCACCCTGACCGACGCCGCCGGACCCGTGCGCGTCGACGTCGCGGGGGAGCGCATCCGCATCCGCTACAAGGGCAAGAACCACCTCGATTTCGACCAAATGTTGACCGCGGCGGGCGCCCGCCAGGTCAACAATTCAATGCGGGTCAGGCGCTTCGGGATCACGGTCGCGCGCTACGAAGAAGTGATCCGCAAGGCCGACTAACCCGCATATTGAATGAACGCGGCCTCGAACTGCTCCAGATCGGCCGCCGGGATGTCCGACACCGCCGCGTAGCGAAGGCCGTTGCGGGTCCATTCGCGAACCGCGAAGCCATCCTTCACGAACGACCGCTCCGATCCCTTGTCCGCCGGCCAGACGAACAGGTTCACGCTGTGCAGGCGCCGGTGATAGACGATCGCCGCGACCGTCTTGCCGTCGATCGAATCGAGCCGTCCGCCGGCCAGCGGAAAGCCCTTGTCGGCGAGTTCCGGCACAGGTGGCGCGAAGTCGATCTTGCCGTTGAACCACGGCTTCACGATGTGTTGGTTGGTCGTCTGCACGTCGGTCAGGTGGCCCGGCTGAAGCGAACGGACGTGGCTGGAGATGAGTTGCTGGTCGATCATCGACTGGTTGCCCGCCGGAAGCAGCGTGACCAGCGCCAGTGACGCGGCGATTGCTCCGGTCATCCCCGGCGCAAGCCAGCCCGGCAGGCGATTGGTCCGCACACGTGGCGGGGCTAGCTCCGGCATGGCCGCGATCCGGTCGGCCAGCGATTGCGGAGCCGTGTCGCGCACGCCCTCGGTGGCGAGCAGGCTGCGCACCGCGTGAAGCCGTTCGAGCTCTTCCCGGCAGCCTTCGCAGCGCGCGGCGTGCGCTTCGGCGAGCGCGGTGTTCGCGGCGTCGAGCTCGCCATCGACGAGTCCGGCGAGCAACAGCTCCTGGTCAACGCACGCAGGCATTATTTCGCGCTCCTCGATTGATCCGCGTCCGACTTCGCCGCGGGCAACAATTCCTTGGCGAGCATCGTCCGGCCGCGCGACAATCGCGACATGACCGTGCCGACCGGTACCCCGGTGACTTCAGCGATTTCGGCGTAGGACAAGTCCTCCAGGTCCCGCAGCACGACCGTTTCGCGGAACGGCTCCGGAATCGCCTCGATCGCCGTTCGCACCCGGTCGATGTCCGAGCGCCGCGACGCGCTTTCCTCAGGGGTCGGACCAGGATCCGGCGCTTGCTCCAGCAGTCCCGCCGCATCCTCTCCAAGGCTGCTCTCCGAAACAACCAGCGACATTCTCGCTCCTGCTCCGGCCTGCGCCGTGCGGCAGCAGTTTCGAACGATGGTCAACAGCCATGCGCGGGCCGAGCCGCCACGGAACTGGCCGAAGCCGCGGAACGCCCGCAGCACGGCTTCCTGAACCACATCCTCGGCCAAGTCCGGGTCGCGCGTCAGGTAGCGCGCGAGGTTATAGGCACCGTCGAGGTGCGCGAGCACCAGACGCCGGAAGTCGTCGGCTTGGGCGGCGCCGGGAGAGGAAGCGCCCGGCGCCGGGCCCGCGCCGGCCGCATGCCGTCGCGTGAAGAGGGAGGGAGGGGAAATCTTCACGAAGCTGCGGCCAGTCCTCTGCTCACGCCTTGACGACGATCGTCCCCGTCATGTGCGGGTGGAGCGAGCAGAAATAGCCGAATTGACCGACCTTGGCGAAGGTGAAGGTGAACCGCTCCCCGGTGTCGAGGACCTTCGACTTGAAGCTGCCGTCCTTGGCGACGACGGTGTGCGGGATATCGTCGCCGTTGGTCCAGGTGACGGTCGTCCCGCGCTTGACCGTGACGATCGGCGCGTTGAACGTGAAATTCTCGATGGTCACCGCCGCGGCGGGCGCGGGCGCGGCCCGGGTCATTGCCGAAACCGTGGACATCATCAGCGCGCTGGCAACCAGCGCCGCTGCCTGCAATGACAGCGTCTTGAAACCGCGAGTCATGAAAAGATCCTTCAGGCTGAGAGAGTGGAATCGATGAGCGCGATGCGGTCATGGCCGCGCACGAACATCGCATCGGTGATGCCGAGCATGTGGCGAAGCTGGTCGGCCGGAACCTTGAGCGGTCCGGGCGACGGCGCCGTGCCCGGCGCCGGCTGCGGAAAGGCGGTCGAGCGCGCCGTATGGAAGGCGACCCGCCCTTCGACCTTCTGCGTGATCTGATGGATGTGCCCGTTGAGCACGGTGACCGAGCCAAACCGCGCCAGCAGCTTCAACGCTTCGGCGGAATCGTCTGTGCCCCAACCCCAGTCGGCGTAAACCGTCCACAGCGGGATGTGCGCGAAAACCACGAGCGGCGTCGACGATGAGCGCCCCGCCAAATCGTTCTTGAGCCAGCGGAGCTGCTCGGCGCCGAGGTTGCCCATTCCGCCAGGCTTCAGGTCTGCGACATTGACCAGCCCGACGAAATGCACGCCGCGATGGTCGAAGCTGTACCAGCCCGCGCCCTTCGTCCCCTTGCCGAAGCGGTTGAGGAAGGCCTTGCCGCCGTCGGGGTCGAGCATGTCGTGCTCGCCGGGGACGAAGAACACCGGAAGCCCGGTTGCCTTGAGCATCTGCTCGGCGTCGTCGAACTCATTGTCGCGCGACAATTGCGAGACGTCGCCGGTGTGGATGAGGAAGTCGGGCTGCTGCGGCAGGGCCTTCACCTTGGCGATCGCCTCGGCGAAGGTCGCGCGCGCGTCGGCGTTGGGGGGCTTGTTGAAGCCGATGTGGCTGTCGCTCAGCTGGACGAAGGTGAAGGGCTTGGTCGCGGCATGCTTCATCGGCGCGGCGAGCGCGCTGTCGAGGCCGATCGAGGTCCCGATCCCGCCGTCGAACGCGAGCAGCGCGCCGGTTCCCGCCCAGGCCATGCATTTCAGAAATCCGCGCCGGTCATTGTCCATTTCGTCCAACATCGCTCGTCCTCTTTGTTGAAGTTCGCGATGCAGTGACCGCCGCTGGCGACGCTTTATTCCCGGCGGGCGCAATTTTTTTCTCCCCTTCCTGTGAGGGAGGGGTTGGGGTGGGTCGAGCGAAGCGCACTCAATCGCCGGCATCGAGCCGTCGCTCGACCACTCACCCCTCGCCCGTCCCTTGCAGGGAGGGGAAACCGCGCTAATCCTTTCCATCGAGGGGAGAAGGCATGGCGAGCGTAGCGGAGCGGCACCACAAGCGCTGGTCGATGGCCCGGGTGATCATTGCCTCCTCCGCCGGCACCGCCTTCGAGTGGTACGACTTCTTCATCTTCGGCAGCCTCGCGCCGGTAATTTCCAAGGTGTTCTTCGCCGGGCTCGATCCTACGCCTGCGCTCATCGCAGCACTGGCCCTGTTCGCGGTCGGATTCGCCTTCCGCCCGCTGGGCGCGCTGATCTTCGGGGTCGTCGGCGACCGCATGGGCCGCAAGGGCGCATTCCTGATCACCGTCTCCATGATGGGCGGCGCGACCTTCCTCATCGGCCTGCTACCGACCTACGCCCAGGCGGGCGCTCTAGGCCCCGTCCTTCTGATCGTCCTTCGCATCCTTCAGGGCATCGCGCTCGGCGGCGAATATGGCGGCGCGGCGATCTACGTCGCCGAGCACGCGCCCAACGATAAGCGCGGCGCCGCCACCGGCTGGATCCAGTCCTCGGCCTCGTTCGGGCTGCTCGCCGCCTTGCTGGTGATCGTCGCCACGCGCACCAGCATCGGCGAGGATGCTTTCGGCAGCTGGGGCTGGCGCATCCCGTTCCTCGTCTCCGCGGTGCTTCTCGCCATCTCGGTGTGGATGCGGGTCAAGCTGGCCGAGAGCCCGCACTTCGCCAAGCTGCGCGAGGAGGGCCAAGTGAGCAAGGCACCGCTGCGCGAGGCCTTTACCGACCCGCGCAGCCTGAAGCAGGTGTTCATCGCTTTCTTCGGCATCATGTGCGCCCAAGGCGCGGTCTGGTATTTCGCCTTCTTCTACATCCAGGTGTTCCTGGAAAAGTCGCTGGGCCTGCCCGCCGCGACCAAGGATCTGCTCCTGATCGTCATGACGGTCGTCAGCGCGCCGCTCTATGTCTATTTCGGCTGGCTCAGCGACCGCATCGGCCGCAAACCGGTGATGGTCGGCGGAATGCTGATGGCGCTGGCTCTCTATTTCCCCGGCTCGCACTGGATCGCGCAAGCCGCAAACCCGGCGCTGGTCGCGGCACAGCGCGCGACTCCCGTCACCGTATCGACCGACGTCAGCCAATGCTCGGTCCAGTTCGATCCCGTTGGCACCGCCAAGTTCGTCAGCCCCTGCGACATCGCCAAGTCGACGCTGGTGACCAAGGGCATTTCCTACCGCACCGCCTCTTCCCCGGATGGCAGCACGCGAGTGCTCGTCGGCCACAAGGCGGTCGCGATTCCCGGCGGCGAGGGACTCGCCGCGAGCGATCTCAAGGCCCTCAAGGCCAAGGTCGGCACCGATATCGGCGCCGCGCTGGCCACCGCCGGTTATCCGAAGGCCGCGCAGCCGACGCAGACGGGAATGTCCGTCATGATCGCCGTGCTGCTGCTGTTCGTCGTCGCCGCCACCGCGCTGTACGGGCCGCAAGCCGCCGCGCTGGTCGAGATGTTCCCGACCCGTGTCCGCTACACCGCCATGTCCTTCCCTTATCACGTTGGCACTGGCTGGGTCGGCGGTTTCCTGCCCGTGACCAGCTTCGCGCTCGTCGCGATCACCGGCAACATCTACGAAGGCCTGTGGTATGCCGTGATCTTCACGGCGATCTCGGCGGTGGTCTCGCTGGTGTTCCTCAAGGAGACTCGCGGCAAGCCGCTCGAGGACGTGTAAAGGAGGGCAGGATGAGGGTTCGGTCGATTGGGCTTTTCGCCGGCGCCGCGGCGGCCGTGACCGCGACCCAAGGAGCGGCTCCGAGGATGCTGTCCTTCAACTGCGACGCGGTGCCGGGCGAGGTGTCGGCGATGGGCCAGGAGCATTTGGCCACGGCGTCGGCGATCTCGGGCAATTTGCGCGCCCTCGAGATGCGCCAAGACAATAACCTCCAGCCGGCGGCGACGGTGAAGCTCGCGAGCCGCAAGGATTTCGTCGCCTTGCAACTGGCTCCGACCGAGCCGAACAGCGGCCGCTTCGTCGTCTTCGTGCGCAATGGCGACGCCAAGGAGGAGGAGCGCACCCTGCTCGGCGAGGTGGCGCTCGATCAGGCGGTGCCATTCCGTATCGCACGCAGCGGCAAGGACGTGATCGTTGCCGCGGCCGGCCAGACGATCGCCGTCCGGCAAGCCTTTCGCGGTACGCCCAGCCTCGGCGTCACCTGCTCGACCGGCCGCTTCCTGTTCGACAACGTCGAGGTTCAGTGAGCGTTTAGGGGCACCAGTGAATGTCGATCGGCTGCTCCACTTCGGCGAGCACCCGGCCAATCGGCACCTTGGAGCTTTGCCCGTCGGCGATGGCCTGCTCGAGCAGCGCGCGCTTCTTGTCGCCGGTGATGACGATCAGGATCGTCCGCGCCGACAGGATCGCGGCGCGGGTGAGCGTGACCCGCGCGACTGGCGCTTCGGCGGGCAGCGGATCGGGCATGACGCCGACGGCGCGGCGCGCGCGCGGCGCATCGAGCGCGTCCTGAAGGTCCGGCCCGGTGAAGATCGAAGCGGTGTGCCCGTCCTCGCCGACCCCGAGCCACACCAGGTCCGGCGGCCACGACAGATCCTGGAGCCGCGCATCGGCCGAGTTCCCCGCGAGCTTGTAGTCCGGGATGTCGGCCACGATCGGGACGACCCGCGCGCCGACCGAGAGAAAGCTCCGCGCGATCGCACGGACATTGCTGCGATCGTCGTCCATGGGCACCAGCCGCTCGTCGGTCGGGACGATGGTCACCCGCTTCCACGGTAGCTTCTGCGCGGCGAGCTTGGGGAAAATCGCCGGGGCCGTCTTGCCTCCTGGCAGCGCGATCAGCGAGGCGTTGCGCGCCTCGACCGCGCTGTCGACGATGAACCCCACGTCCCCGGCGACGGCGTCGCCAAGTTCGTCGAGGGAATCATATTCCCACCATTCCGCTTCGATCATGCGATTCCCTTTTGAATTTATCGCGGCGCTCGTTGCGCGTATCCGAACCATCCTGCAACCGCCTGCCCGCTGCGATTGACCGCCGGGCGGAAGCGAAGGCGGTCATGCGCGATATTGCACATGGTGTTGTCGATCGAGGCGATTCCGGTCCCGCGCAGCACGTTGCACTCGCTGACATAGCCTTGTGGATTGACCCGGAGCCTCAGGAATACGGGAACTCCGCGCGGCCATTGCTGGAGCAGGTCCCGGGGAATCTCGCGGCCGGTCAGGACCGGAGTGACGAGGTGCGGCGGATCGGCGACTCCGCCATCGCCGCCTCCGCCCGTGCCATTCCCGCCCGAGCCGCTGCCGGTTCCATTGCCGGCTCCGCCCGCGCCGGTCCCGGGACCGCGCACGTCGGACGCGCCTTGCGTGGGTTCGCTGCCCTGTCGCGGCGTCTCCGTCGCCGGGATGGGATTGACCGGCGGCGTCTCGATCCTGGGCTTCGGCGCGACCACCGGCGTCGCCTCGCTCTTGATGTTCTTCGGCGCGGAGCCGCCTTCCTTCTCCTTGGGCTTGGGTTGCCGGGTCTCCGGCGGAGGCGGAGGTGGCGGCGGCCGCTCCGGGGCGTGGATGTCGAACAGCTTCAGCGCGCTTTGCGGATTGGCGAAGCTCATCTTTCCCGACAGGTTCAGGAACGCGAATAGCAGCGCGGCGTGGATACCCACGACCAGCGCGATCGCCCCGCTCTTGTCACGGTTGTTGAGGTCGGACCGGTACATTCGCCGAAACTAACGCCGGTGCTCGCCAAGCGTTGCGGGCATGGAACAGATGCAGCCTCGCGTCAGGCGCGCTCCGCTCCGGGATGCTCGCCCGGCCGCTGCGGCAGGACGACGATCAGCAGGATGATCGCGACTGCCAAAGCCAGAGTGGCGAGCGGACGGCTGAGCTCCAGCCCACCCTTGGCGACCGGCTTGTCGAGGAAGTCGCCCACCGTCGCGCCCAGCGGCCGGGTCAGGATGAATGCGGTCCAGAACAACAGCACGCGGCTCATGCGGGTGCTGAAATAAACGATGGCGAGGATGGCGAGCGCCGCGCCGAACAGTACGGCGCCTCCGCCATAGCCGAGTCCCGCGTCGGCGACCCAGTCGCCAAGCGCTGTGCCCAAAGTCTGCGAGAAGGTGATGGTGACCCAGTAAAAGGTCTCGGCCCGCGGAGTCGCCACGCTATTGATGTCGACGCTGCCCAAAGTCCGGTGCCACGCGAACAGCGAGCCGAGAAGGCAAGCCAGCAACAGCAAGGAGCCGCCGGGATAACCGATGCCGAGCGAGCGCGTGCAAAAATCCGCGAGGGTCGTGCCGCAGGTCGTCGAAGCGACGATCGTCGCCCAATAGAGCCACGGGTTGAACCGCCGCGCCCTGATCTGCGCCCAGATCAGCAGGATCAGCGCCACGCCGAACAGCGCCGTGCCCACCAGATAGCCGTTGATACCCGACGCCCCCGCATCGGGCGTGGTCTCGCCAAGCCAGCTCATGCTGACCGTGTCCCCGCCCGTCTCGCCGAGCGTGGTCGCGAGGATCTTGATGACCCAGAAGCCGAGCGTCACCGCTGGGACTTTGGTCAGCGCGGCCATGCGTTGGTCGCTCGTCATCTCAGCCGCACCCCGATCCACAACGTCCGCGGCGTCGCGCGCTCGACCGAGCCATCGCCGCCGATCCCGGCCATGATCAACGCGTCGGTGATGTTTTCGCCGCGCGCCACGAGCTGGACCTGGCGGGTCATCGGCCAGGAAGCGAAAGCATCGAGAGTCGTGGCGCCCTTCAGCCGCCGCGAATTGAGGTCGTCCTCATATTGCGCGCCGATGCGATGCAGCGCGATCTCGGCGCCTCTGCCATCCCTCTCCCACCCCGCCCCGAGCGTAGCCGCGAAATTAGGCGTTTGAGCGGGCCGCAGGCCATCGAGCACCGCCGCCGCGCCGGATGACTGCATTTGCGCCCGCGTCAGGCTCGCGCCTGCGCGCAGCGACCAGGGTCCCCGCGTCCATTGCGCGGATGCCTCGATCCCGCGCACTTTCACCGCGTCGACATTCTGGCGCTGGCGAAAGTTTCCGCCCGCGCCGACGAACCCGACTTGCGGGAATGAGCCCGGCCCCTGCCCCAGGGTGACGTTGGCGATGGCATCCTTCAGGCGATTGGCGAAGGCGGTGAGCGACAGGGTCACTCCGCCGCGCGCATATTCTGCGCCCGCCTCGACGCCCGCTGACCGTTCCGGCTCCAGTTCCGCATTGGCGGCAGTGGCGTCGAGCCCAGCGCGAAACGGGCGGAACAGCTCGTTCAAGGTCGGCATCCGCCAGCCGAGATAGGCCGCCGAGCGCAGGCTAAGCCCGCCGCCGAGCGGCGCCAATATCCCGCCGCGCGCGGTCGGCAGCCAGCCGTCGCGGGTCGCATAATCCTCGTCGCGCGTGACCAGACCAGTGACCAGGCTGCGCTCGAGCAGATGTCCTCCGGCGACCCGCCAATGATCGAGCCGCGCACCGCCGCTCAGGGTGATGCCGCTCACCTCCGCCGACCCTTCCGCGAAGGCGCCCGCCGTCCACGTCTCGCCCCCGGCCCTGCGCCGCCGCGTCGGCTCGCCAGCGACATAATTGGCAAGCTCGCGAGTTTCGCCCGTCGTGCGCCGCGTGTCCGCCCCCAGCCGCAGCTCGAAGGTCGCCGGCAAGGGCGGGCGAACCTCCAGGCTGCCGCCAAGCCCGTGCGAGGGAACCGAATCCTGCAGGAGCACGCGCGACGCG
>Ga0207678_10003181_pt1 | contig 14851 bp, 16 predicted proteins | sample KBSC63metaG_FD_184319 | JGI IMG/M metagenome (GOLD analysis project Ga0207678, IMG submission 184319) | Corn rhizosphere microbial communities from Kellogg Biological Station, Michigan, USA - KBS C6-3 metaG (SPAdes) (version 2) | ecosystem: Host-associated > Plants > Roots > Rhizosphere > Soil ...
ACGAGGAACTTCATCCGGCGGCGAGCACCACCGCGTGGTCGGCCTGCGCCGCGGCATAGGCGAGCGCCGCGCGCACATCGTCCTCGCTGACGTAGGGGAAGTCTTCCGCGATTTCGGCGGCACTCGCGCCGCCCGCGAGCATCTCCAGCACATCGGTCACGCGGACGCGCGTCCCCTTGATAACTGGACGTCCGCCGCACACGCCCGGGTCAATCGAAATGCGGGGAAAGCCGGCGAGCGTCATGGATCGAAGGTGATGCATCGCCCGCGAAGCGTCAAGCGCGGCGGGCTACTCCGCGCCGCAATGGCATGAGCCTGTGACCGCCATGGGCTCAGCCTGGCGCAACGCCCTCCCGATGCCAGGCCGGGATGAACTCGCCGCCCACGGTCGTTCTCCCTCCAGCATGACCATTACCGGAGGGGGAATGTCGGTTCACCACTGCTTCGAGGCGGAGCCGCCGCTGGAGCCCAATTACACCGTCTATGTGCTCGGGCCCGACGGCAAGGTCCGCCGCGCCGAGTGGATCGCGGCGGCGTCCGACGCCGACGCATTGGCCGCGGTCCGCGCGCTCCATTGCGCAAGCGAATGCGAGCTGTGGCAGCGCAATCGCCGCGTCGGCCGGGTCCCGCCGTCGGCGTGAATCCGCCCGCGAAACCTTTTGCCGCGAACGGCCGTTTCCACGCCCAAATGCCGCGTTGCGCGGCGCAGACATTTGGGTTCACGCCGTGGCAGACTATCGGTTGTACTGCCTCGACGGGGTCGGAAAAGTAGCGTCGGCCGAATGGATCGAGGCCGATGACGACGAGGCCGCGATCGAGGTCGCGAGGGACAGGCACGACGGCTCCGAATGCGAGCTGTGGCAGGGCAAGCGCCGCGTCGCGCGGCTCGACCTTCGCCGCGGCGCGTGAGGCGGCGGCCTTCGCGCGTTCGGGCCGGACAATCGGCAAAGGGGCGCGCGCGAACGCCCCCTCGAGCCTGTCGGAATCGCTTTCCTACAGGACCCCGTTCGTGGCTTATCCTCGGGCATGGCCGCGCCCCACCCTTCCGCGCTTCCCCGTCTCGGCCTGAACGCTCCCCGCGCGCGCGCGCGTCGCGTCAACTTTGCCAACTTCCGGCGCCCCCGGCGGCGCTCAGAACAGCCGCCCGTTCATCCCGACGCGCAACAGGACGAGCACTGGGAAAAGCGCGTATCGGCTAAGCATCAGGATAAGCAGCACGATGCTCGCGCGCCTGCTGCGGACCGCGAGTAGCGCGATCAGCAGGACGAAATAGGTCAGGAAATTCGCGAAACCGACGGGCGAATGCATGAACGGCGCGTGGACCGCCAGCAGGGCGATCGCGGCGACGACGTTGCACAGCAGGATCCCGCCGAACACCCAGTTCTTGTGGCGGAAATAATAGACGTCGAAGTCGGGCCATTCCTCGAAGTTCCTCGGGAACACCAGCCGCGCGGCGAGATAGTAGATGCCCGCCACCAGCACGCAGCAGATCAGGAACAGGAAATAGGGCCGCGTGATGCCGCGCATCTGCCACGCGATCTCCCAGAAGCTCGTGAGGTCGAGGATCACGAACAGGCCGAGCAGCGGGGTCAGCCAGCCGACCTTGAGCTTGTGCCGCTCCTGGAGCGTGTTGCCGAACCCGCCGAACACCTGCGCCAGCGCGAGCCCGAACAGCAGGCTGTAGAGCGAGAAGACGAATTCGAAGACGCTCACGAGCCACCGCCTCCCGCGACCACTCTATCGCCTTTCGCGCGCGAGCGGGACTCCGCCTGGCCTGGCGCTGCGCCAAACCTGGATGGTGGGACGCGTCACGCGGATTCACTCCGCGCGACGCTCGCCTAAGCCATCAAAAGGGAGTGCTGTCCCGCGTCATCGCGCTCACCACCTGCCCCGGCAGCATCACCGCCGAGCGGCCGCTGATCAGGATGGAGCCAAACAGGGCTCCGACCGTGTTGCCCTTGCCTTCCTGCCGATGAACGCCGCTCAACGGGAAGGTGACGCCGTTGGCATTGACGCTCTCGAACGTCACATCGAACTTCCCGGACTTGCCGCCGATCGCGCGGCCGGTTTGCATTGAGATGATGCCGCTCGCTTTCGATCCCCGCGGGATCACAACGACGCCATCTTGCACAACATCGCTGACGACGACGAACTGGTAGTGCTCGCCTTCCTTGACGTGCTTGCTGCTCAGCTCCTGGATCGATGTCAGGCTCACCATGGTTCCGGCGGGAAGCACCCGCGCGGCGCGGACGACCTGCGCGGGCTCCGTGATCACCTGCGAAGCGGCTGGTGCAGGCTGAACGGCTGGCTGCGGCGCGGCAGCCTGCGCGGCCGCGGCCGCGGCGAGAACGAGAATCGAAAATGCCATGAAAAACTCCCCTGTTACTCACTCGCCCCCCGCGAGCGTGCAGCCGTGCTGCCACCGCGCTTATTCCTGCGCAATGATTGAAGAAGAAGTTAACAACGGAGGGACCACCCGTTCCGCAGCCACGGCTTGCTCCGCGTCTCCGCGTCTCCGCGTGAACCGCGGCCCCTTTCCTACACCCGCGTCGCTGTGCTCAACCGATGCCGCGCTGTGATGTGTCCGCCCCGTCTCGCGTCGGTCGGGAAGCGCTGCGATCGCTTCATTCGAAGTCGCGCGACGCCTATTCCGCGCCGAGCCGCTTCAGCAGCAGGTCGAGCACGGCGGGGTGGATCTTGTTGGCGAACTTGAGGCCGGCGGCATAGCCTTCGACCCAGGCGACGTCGGCGTCGAGCACCTCGATGCCGTCGAACTTGACGAGCATCCGGTCGCCGACGCTGGGGCGCTCGACCAGCTCGACCTTGCAGCCGTCGGTCGAGAGGTCGAGGACGCGGACGCGGTAGCTGCTGCGGCCGACCGCGCGCAGGGTGATGTCGCCGGGCACGGCGACCCGCGCCGCCTTGCGCTCGATCTTCTGGCGGGTTTCCTCGGTCACCGGCTCGAACAGGATGCCGGCCTTCCCGTCCTTGTACCAGCGAACCTCGGCGTCGATCGAGCCGCGGCCGAGCACCGACACCTTGACCGCCTCGCCGCACTCGAGCTCGATTTGCGTGGTGATCCCGCAGCCGCCGTAGTTGAGGTCGGTGAGCTCGATGTCGTGGGTGATGCCGCCGGCGCGGACCAGATAGCCGCGCATGCTGACCGCGCGCCGCTCGCGCCGCCGGTCGGGCTCGCCGTCCTGTCCTGCCCGCGTCTCGGCCACCCGGTCGAGCCCCCTGCTTGGCCAGTGCTCCTGCCCGCGATTGTTAACCCAGGACGCGGCGTCCGTCGATTGGGAATGTATGCGGGTCGGCTGTCCTCTCGTCGCGGTCGTCAGGCCTTCAGCTTCTCGGCGGCGGCGTCGAGCTTGGCGCGGTCGTTGCCGATCTTCGCAATCAGCTGGCGCGCCTGGTCCTGCGTGATGCCGTGCTTGCGGGCGAAATAGCTGAGCTCATAGCCCTGCCCCGCCGCGACGCGGTCGCGGTCGCGGCTGCCGCGGTTGGCTGTATTGTCGGCCATTGCGAAGCTCCTGCGATTTTCTTCGCTGGCGAAACGCTCACCCGACTCCGGCTGTTCCGAAGGCGCCGTTCAGCGCACCAGGACTGGCGGAGCGATCACCGCGCACGCGATCCGGCCGCCGCTGTTGCCGCTCGGGTCGGTACGATAATCGTCCGGGCCGGCATGGATGACCAGCGCCGCGCCGTCGACATCGGTCAGCGCTCCCGCCGTCCCAGCCGGTCCGTTCGGCAGCAGGACACTGGTGTGGAGCACGCCGTTCTGGCCGACGGTGACGTTGGGCAGGTCGCCGGCGTGGTGGCCTTGCGGGTTCTCGAAGCCGTGCTTGCGGTTCGCCGGGTTCCAGTGCGCGCCGGCGGTGGTGAAGTCCGGCGGGTCGCAATGGCCGACGGCATGGACGTGGATGCCATGGACTCCGGGCGGAAGGCCCGAGGCGTCGATGCGGAAGTCGAGGCCGGCCGGCGTGGGCAGCACCCGCACCGTGCCGACCGGCGCGCCGAGCGCATTGATCAGCGGCACCGGCGCAGGCCCCTGGGGCTCGGTGGTCATGCACGCCGTCGCGAGCAGCGGAGCGAGAAAGATCAGTTTGCGCATCGATGTTCCCCTTGTTCATCATCCCGGACCTGATCCGGGATCCACCTCTCTTCAGCCGTTGCAACAGCAGGCGGGTGCCGGATCAAGTCCGGCATGACGGTTATTGTTCCGTCGCCTCTTCCGCTTCGACCCGCACCAGCAGCTGTCCCTCGGTCACCTGAGCGCCGGGCGCGGCGTTGAGCTCGGCGACGGTGCCGTCGAACGGCGCCGTCAGCGCATGCTCCATTTTCATGGCCTCGAGCGTCAGCAAGCGTTGTCCCTGGGCAACATTTTCGCCGAGTGAAACCTCGACCGCCGTGACCCTCCCCGGCATCGGCGCCTCGATCTCGCCGTCGTGCAGCCCGTGGGTGGTGCCCGTACCGCGCGAGCCGAGCGCGAAGGCGTACGCCTGCCCTTCGCGGAACACGACGACCCGCTCGCCGTCGGCGAAGCCGGAGACCTCGGCGAGACGGGAGTCGTCGGTCAGCTCGACGCTCTCGCCGTCAAGCGCGACCGCGAGCCGCGGTGGCGCGTTGAGGCGGAAGCCCGCGAGCGCCGGAAGCTCCGCCTCGTCTTCGGCGGCGAGGATCGCGACCGCGGCGGCGGCGCGGCGGACCGTCTCGTCTGGGCTGGCGTCCGGCACCAGCACATCGAGATGCCGCTCGATAAAGCCTGTGTCGATTTCCGCTGCTTCGAAATCCGGCTGGGTCAACGCGTTGAACAGGAATGCCGCATTGGTCTTGACCGGCCACACCTCGACTCCGTCGAGCATATCCGCGAGCTCGGCGATCGCCGCGTCGCGGGTCTCGCCGCGCCCAATCAGCTTCGCGATCATCGGATCGTAGAACGGGGAGATCGCATCGCCCTCCTCGACCCCGGTCTCGATCCGGCCTTCGTCGCCAAGGTCGAAATGCTCGAGCTTGCCGACGCTCGGCAGGAACCCCTTCGCGGGGTCCTCGGCATAGAGCCGCGCCTCGATCGCGTGGCCGGTGATGGTAAGCTCGTCTTGTGCTTTCGGCAGCGGCTCGCCCGAGGCGACGCGGAGCTGCCATTCGACCAGATCCTCGCCGGTGATCTCCTCGGTCACCGGATGCTCGACCTGCAGGCGTGTGTTCATTTCCATGAACCAGATGCGGTCGGCGCGGAGCCCTTCCGATGCGTCGGCGATGAACTCGATCGTTCCGGCGCCCTCGTAATTCACGGCCTGAGCAGCGCGGACCGCGGCGCCGCACACCGCCTCGCGCGTCTCCGCGTCCATGCCGGGCGCGGGGGCTTCCTCGATCACCTTCTGGTGCCGCCGCTGGAGCGAGCAGTCGCGCTCGAACAAATGGACGACATTGCCGTGGCTGTCGCCGAACACCTGCACCTCGATGTGGCGCGGTGAGCTGATGTACTTCTCGATCAGCACGCGGTCGTCGCCGAAGCTGCTCGCGGCCTCGCGCCTGGCGCTCTCCAGCGCGTCGTCGAACTGGCCGGGCGCGTCGACGCGGCGCATGCCCTTGCCGCCGCCGCCGGCGACCGCCTTGATCAAGACCGGATAGCCGATGCTGTCGGCTTCCGCCTTAAGGTGCGCGGGGTCCTGGTTCTCGCCGAGATAGCCCGGCGTCACCGGCACGCCGGCCTTCTGCATCAGCTTCTTCGCGGCGTCCTTCAGGCCCATGGCGCGGATGCTGTCCGGCTTGGGCCCGACCCAGATCAGCCCCGCGTCGATCACCGCTTGAGCGAAGTCGGCATTCTCGCTGAGGAAGCCGTACCCCGGATGGATCGCCTCGGCGCCCGTCTGTTTGGCAGCTTCGATGATCTTGTCGGCAACCAAATAGGACTCACGCGCCGGGCTCGGCCCGATATGCACCGCCTCGTCCGCCATGCGCACGTGCAGCGCGCTGGCGTCCGCGTCGGAGTAGACGGCCACCGTGCGAATGCCCAGCCGCCGCGCCGTGCGGATCACCCGGCACGCGATCTCCCCGCGGTTCGCGATGAGGAGGGAAGCGATCATGCGCCAAGTCCAACAAAGTTGACGAAGTTCACGCCTCCGCATGCGCGCGAGGGCACCCCCACATGCGCACACGCGAGAGACGTTTTGCAGGAACTGCTTGAACTCACGGTCATGTGCTGCCCTTAGCTGAAGAAGGCAGCTGTAGGACAGCGGCGGTTCATTGCGCCGGACAACCGGTGATCCGCGACGAGAAGGTCAGGTTCATCGTCTTCCAGGTGCCATTCTCACGCACCAGGTCGAAATGGTCGATCCCGCAATTATAGACCTTGCCGCTGATGCGCACGATGAACGGCGCCCAGATCATCGCCGCATCGCCATCGATCTCTACCGCCGGATCGCTGATAGTTTCCTGAAAACCCGAGCCCGTCGCCCGCTGAGCAAACTGCGTCCAGCTTTCCGAGCGGACGCCGCTGCGGTTCGGGAACGTTCCCGTCCCGGTCACGCGGCCATCGGGATAGACCCAGCGCAGGATTTCCACCGGATTACCGGTATTGAAGGCGGCAAGGAGCGCGTTGGCTGAGCTGAGCACCGCCTGCTCGTCCACCGTGGGTGGCGGAAGTGCCTGGGCGGGTGGCAGCTTGCCGGATGAAGTTTGCGCAGCAAGCGCGAAGAGGAGTGGGGTGATCATACTGCGCTCTAAATCCTCCCCGAGCTTGTCTCGGGGAGGGGGACCGTGCGAAGCACGGTGGAGGGGCAACGCCGATGCTGAAAAACATTGCGCCAAAAGCGTCGTCGCACACGATGCGCAACGCGCGGCAGTTGCGGCGCAAGATGAGCCTTCCCGAAGTGATACTCTGACATTGGCTCCGGCAACGTCCAAACGGCCTGAAGTTCCGCCGCCAGCACCCGACCGGTCCTTACGTCCTCGACTTCTTCTGTAGTGACGCTCGGCTGGCGATTGAGGTTGATGGAGAAGCGCACTCTTTCGGCGACCGGCCGGAGCGGGATGCCGTGCGTGATGATTGGCTGCGAGCGAGAGCAGTCGAAACGCTCCGCATTCCCGCCAAAGCGCTGCTGAACGATCCAGATCCGATTCTGCAGTGGATCATTGCCGAAGCGACTGCGCGGCTGCCCCTCCACCATCCGGCTGCGCCGGCTGGTCCCCCTCCCCGAGGCAAGCTCGGGGAGGATTGATTTAGCTCGGTCTCTCATTCGGCGGCGACCCGCATCGGCTCCTCCGCCTGCAGCGGCCTGAGGCCCAGCTTGGCGAACAGGGCCGCATCCGCATCGTCGCCCGCATTCGCCGTCGTCAGCAGCGTGTCACCGGTGAAAATGCTGTTCGCCCCGGCGAGGAAGCACAGCGCCTGTGTGCTCTCCGGCATGCTCTCGCGGCCGGCGGAGAGACGGACCATCGATCGGGGCATGGTGATCCGCGCGACCGCGACCGTGCGGACGAACTCGATGTCGTCGATCATCTTCTCGCCGTTCCACATGTCGCCGAGCACCGTGCCCTTGACCGGCACAAGCGCGTTGATTGGCACGCTTTCGGGATGGCACGGCAAGGTCGCGAGCGCGTGGAGGAAGCCGACACGGTCCTCGCGACTTTCGCCCATGCCGACGATTCCGCCGCAGCAGACGGCAATGCCGGCGTTCCGCACTTCCTCGAGCGTGTCGAGCCGCTCCTGGAAGGTCCGCGTCGTGATGATCTCACCGTAATGCTCGGGCGAGGTGTCGATATTGTGATTGTAATAATCGAGGCCGGCGTCGGCGAGCGCGCGCGCTTGGCTCCCGGTCAGCATCCCGAGCGTCATGCAGGTCTCGAGGCCCATCGCTTTCACTTCCGAGACCATGCGCGTCAGCGCTGGCATGTCGCGGTCCTTGGGTTCGCGCCACGCCGCGCCCATGCAGAAGCGCTGCGAGCCGTGCGCCCTGGCTTCGCGCGCGGCGGCGAGCACCGCGTCGACGTCCATCAATTTCTCGGCCTTAAGGCCCGTCTCCGCGTGCGCCGATTGCGAACAATAGCCGCAATCCTCGGGGCAGCCGCCGGTCTTGATCGAGAGCAGAGTGCACAGCTGCACTTCGCCGGCCGCGTGATGGGCGCGATGGACCTCCGCCGCGCGGAACAAGACTTCGGTAAACGGCAGGTCGAACAGCTCCGCGATTTCGGCGCCGGTCCAGTCATTTCTTGTGGGCATCGTCACATCCTGAACACGCCGAACTGCGGCCGGTCGGGGATCGGCGCGTTCAGCGTCGCGGCGAAGGCGAGCCCGAGGACGTCGCGGGTTTGCGCCGGGTCGATGATGCCGTCGTCCCACAGGCGCGCGGTCGCGTACCACGGGTTGCCCTCTTTCTCATATTCCTCGCGGATGGGCTGCTTGAACGCTTCCGCCTGCTCGGGCGTCCAGGTGTCCGCATCGCGGTGGACCGTCGCGAGCACGCTCGCCGCCTGCTCGCCGCCCATCACGCTGATGCGGCTGTTGGGCCAGGTGAACAGGAAGCGCGGCGAGTAAGCGCGGCCGGCCATGCCGTAATTGCCGGCGCCGAAGCTGCCGCCGATCAGCACCGTGATCTTGGGCACCTGTGCTGTCGCGACCGCGGTCACCAGCTTGGCGCCGTGCTTGGCGATGCCCTCCGCCTCGTACTTCCCGCCGACCATGAAACCCGAGATGTTCTGCAGGAACAGCAAGGGGATGCGGCGCATCGCGGCGAGCTCGATGAAATGCGCGCCCTTGACCGCGCTTTCGCTGAACAGGACGCCGTTGTTGGCGAGGATCGCGACCGGCATGCCCCAGATGTGGGCGAAGCCGCACACGAGGGTCGAGCCGTAGAGCGGCTTGAATGGCGCGAACTCGCTGCCGTCGACGATCCGCGCGATGACCTCGTGCACATCGTACGGCGCGCGGACGTCCTCGGGGATGATGCCATAGAGCTCTTCCGGGTCGTAGAGCGGCGGGCGCGGCTCCCTCAGCTCGAGCTGGGCTCCTGCTTCCGCGGGAGCACAGGTGGAGACGATGTCGCGGACAATGGTGAGCGCGTGCGCGTCATTCTCGGCGAGATGGTCGACCACCCCGCTCTTCTTCGCGTGGAGGTCGCCGCCGCCCAGATCCTCGGCGCTGATCTCCTCGCCCGTCGCCGCCTTCACCAGCGGCGGGCCGCCGAGGAAGATCGTGCCCTGGTTGCGGACGATCACGCTCTCGTCGCTCATCGCCGGGACATAGGCGCCGCCGGCGGTGCAGCTGCCCATCACGCAGGCAATCTGGGCGATGCCCTTGGCGCTCATCTGCGCCTGGTTGAAGAAGATGCGCCCGAAATGGTCGCGGTCGGGGAAGACTTCGGCCTGGTGCGGCAGGTTGGCGCCGCCGCTGTCGACCAGATAGACGCACGGCAGACCGTTCTCCTGCGCGATTTCCTGCGCGCGGAGATGCTTCTTGACCGTCAGCGGATAATAAGTGCCGCCTTTGACCGTTGCGTCGTTGCAGACGATCATCACCTGCCGGCCCGACACGCGGCCGATGCCGCAGATGATGCCCGCGCCCGGCACGTCGCCGCCGTACATGCCGCCGGCGGCGAGCTGGCCGATCTCAAGGAATGGCGAGCCGGGATCGAGCAGCCGCTCGACGCGATCGCGGGGCAGGAGCTTGCCGCGCGCGATGTGGCGCTCGCGATGCTTTTCCGAGCCGCCCCGCGCGGCCGCGGCGACGTCGGCCCGCAGTTTGTCGGCGAGCGCGCGGTTGTGCGCGGCGCGCGCGCGGAACTCCTCGCTGTCGGTCGCGATTTTACTGTCGATCCGCGGCGCGCTCATGCCGTCCCGTCTGTCCGTTGGTCGAAAAGAACTGCTGCTCGCCTAGCCGTTGCTTGCGCCGATGCAAAGCGGCGGCTTGGACGGAATGACCGAGAGAGGAGTCATGATGAACAAGCCGCTGCTTCTGGTTTTCGCGTCCGCGCTCGCCTTGAGCGCCTGTCATACGAGCACCGGCAACAACGCCGCAACGGAACAGAAGCAGGGTACCGGCATCGGCATCGAGACCGGCTGGATGGACAAGAGTGTCACGCCGGGCGACGATTTCTTCAGCTACGCCGACGGCGGCTGGGTCAAGAACACCGCCATCCCCGCCGACCGCTCGCGCATCGGCGCATTCTGGATCGCCGACCAGCAGCGCGAGAAGAAGACGCGCGCGCTGTTTGATAATATCCTGAAGGCGAATCCGACGGGCGGCAATGACGCGCTGATCGCCAATTATTACAGGGCCTATGACAACACGGACGGGATCGACCGCGCCGGGCTCGCACCGATCAAGGCCGACCTCGATGCCGTCGCACGCATCGCCGACAAGAAGCAGTTGAGCGCGGCGATCGGGAGCACGCTGCGCGCCGACACCGACCCGTTGAACGCGACCAACTTCCACACCGAGAACCTGTTCGGCATCTTTGTGACACAGGGCCTCGCGACACCGGGCGAGCAGCTCCCCTACATCATGCAGGGCGGTATCGGCCTGCCGGACGCGCAATATTATCTGTCGGCGGATCCAAAGATGGCGGACACCCGCACCAAGTACCGGGCCTATGTCGCGACCATCCTCGGCGCAGCGAACTATCCCGACGCGCAGGGCGCCGCGAACCGGATCATGGCGCTCGAGACCAAGATCGCGCAGGCCCACGAGACGCGCGAGCAGAGCGAGGACTTCGCCAACGGTGCGCAGGTCTGGACGCGGCAGCAGCTCGAGCAGAAAGCGCCGGGGATCGACTGGAACGCGCTGCTCAACGCCGCCCAGCTCGGCGCCGTGCAGAAGTTCGACGCTTATCATTATGCCGCGATCCCCAAGCTCGCGGCGCTGGTCGGATCGGAGCCGCTGCAGAGCTGGAAGGATTGGCTCGCCTTTCACACCATCAACCAGCAGGCGAACGTGCTGCCCAAGCCGTTCCGCGACGCGAGCTTCGCCTTCAACGGCACCGTGCTCCAGGGCACGCCGCAGCAGCGGCCGCGCGACGCGCTTGCATTGAACGCCACCAGCAACGCACTGCAGGACGCGGTCGGCAAGGCCTATGTCGACAAATATTTCCCGGCCTCGTCGAAGGCTGAAATCCAGAAGATGGTCGACAATCTGAAAGCCGCTTTCTCGCGCCGCGTGAAGGCGATCGGCTGGATGAGCCCGTCGACCAAGGAAGAGGCGCTCAAGAAGGTCCAAGGCATCGTCGTCGGAGTCGGCTATCCCGACACGTGGCGCGACTATGCCGGGCTGACCATCACCGCGGACAATGCCTACGCCAACCAGAAGAATGCGCGGCTGTGGGAATATCGGCACCAGATCGCGAAGATCGGCAAGCCGATGGACCGCAAGGAATGGTGGATGCCGCCGCAGCTGGTCAATGCGGTCAACCTGCCGGTCCAGAACGCGCTCAACTTCCCCGCGGCGATTCTCGTCAGGCCGTTCTTTGACCCGAACGCCGACGCGGCGTTCAACTATGGCGCGATCGGCGCCACCATCGGGCACGAGATCAGCCATAGCTTCGATACGGGCGGCGCACTGTTCGACGCCAGCGGCGCGATGCGCAACTGGTGGACTCCGGCGGACTTCAAGGCGTTCCAGGCGCAGGCCGACGCGCTCGCCAGGCAGTTCGACCAGTATGAGGCGCTCCCCGGGCTGCACGTCAACGGCAAGCTGACGCTCAACGAGAATATCGCCGACGTCGCCGGCCTCGGCGCGGCCTACGAGGCCTACAAGGCGTCGCTCGGCGGCAAGGAAGCACCAGTGGTCGACGGGCTGACCGGCGACCAGCGATTCTTCATCGCTTACGCGCAGTCGTGGGCGACCAAGTCGCGGCCGCAGGCGCTACGGCAGATCGTGCTCACCAACGGCCACGCGCCCGAGCAATTCCGGGCGCAGACGGTGCGCAACATCGATGCCTGGTATCCGGCGTTCGCGGTCAAGCCGGGGCAGAAGCTGTACCTGCCACCGGACAAGCGCGTGAAGATCTGGGGCTAGTCGTCCGGCCCTTGAGCCGCGTCAATCCGGCGCCCGGTCAGCTTCATCGCGCTCGGGCGCCGTGCTATGATCAGCCATCCCAAGCGGAGGGCAGATCATGACCTATTGGGAATTCAAGGGCCGCGAGCTCGTCAATTGCAATTGCGAATATGGCTGCAACTGCCAGTTCAACGCGCTTCCGGACAAAGGGCATTGCCAGGCCGTCGCCGGAATCCAGATCGACGAGGGCCATTATGGCGACACGCGGCTCGACGGCTTGCGCATCGCCGCCATCTTCAAATGGCCTGGGGCAGTCCATGAAGGGAATGGCGAGGCCATCGCATTCGTCGACGAGAGCGCGGACGAGAGTCAGCGCGAGGCGCTGCTCAAGATCATGACCGGGCAGGACACCGACGCGATGGCGACGATGTTCGCGGTTTACGCGTCCACCGTCACCAAGCTGCATGAGCCGGTCTTCACCAAGATCGACTTCGAGGTGGATGTCGATGGCCGCCGCGGACGCCTGTCGATCCCCGGCTATGTCGAAATGAGCGGCGAGCCGATCCGCAACAAGGTCACCGGCATGGAAGCGCGGGCGCAGATCGTGCTGCCCAAGGGCTTCGAATATGCGATCGCCGACATCGGCTCGGCATCGAGCCGCACGACCGGCGGCCCGATGCAGGTGGATTTCGGCAACAGCTACGGCCAGTTCGCCAACCTGCACCTGTCGAGCCACGGTGTCGTCCGCGCCTGACCAGACCAGCCGATTGCTGCGCCACGAACGGCTGGTGGTTGCCACCGGCATCGCGCTGCTCGTCGCCCTGAGCTGGTGGTATCTCGCGGACGGCGCGGGCATGCACCCGATGGCCGGCATGACGGGAATGCCGCCACCGTTCGCCGCGGTGGTGCTGATGTGGTGGCTGATGATGGCGGCGATGATGCTGCCCTCGGCCACGCCGGCGGTGCTGCTCTATGCGCGGGTCCGCGCGTCGCGCAGCAGCGACCCGGCGATCGCCGCGACCTGGGTCTTCGTCGCGGGCTATCTTGCCGCCTGGCTAGTCTTTTCCCTGCTCGCCGCGACGGCGCAATTGTTGCTGACCGGACCCGCCATGGCGTTCGACAATGCGACGGCCGAGGGAGCGGTGCTGATCGCCGCGGGTGCCTACCAGCTGACGCCGCTCAAGTCGGCGTGCCTCGCAGAATGCCGCGCGCCAGCGCAATTCATCAGCCGGCACTGGCGCCCGGGCACCACCGGCGCGCTCCAGCTCGGCATGCGGCATGGTGTCTATTGCGTCGGCTGCTGCTGGATGCTGATGACGCTGCTGTTCGTCGGCGGGATCATGAACCTGTGGTGGATCGCCGTGCTGACAATTCTGGTCGGTATCGAGAAACTCGCGCCGCGCGGCGAATCGATCGGTCGCGTGGCGAGTGTGGCGCTGATCGGCTGGGGCGCGGTGCGCTTGCTCGGCTAGACGCCGATCACCTCGCGCCCGATCAGCATCCGGCGGATCTCGTTGGTGCCGGCGCCAATGTCGAGCAGCTTGGCGTCGCGATAGTAGCGCTCGACCGGCCAATCCTTGGTGTAGCCCGCGCCGCCGAGCGCCTGCACCGCCTGGTCGGCGACCTTCACCGCGTTCTCCGAAGCGAGCAGGATCGCGCCGGCGGCATCGAAGCGCGTGGTCTTGCCCGCGTCGCAGGCCTTGGCGACATTATAGACATAAGCCCGCGCGCTGTTGAGCGCGACATACATGTCGGCGACCTTGGCCTGCATCAGCTGGAAGCTGCCGATCGGCTTCCCGAACTGCTTGCGCTCGCGGACGTAGGGCAGGACCGTGTCGAGGCACGCCTGCATGATCCCGAGCTGGATTCCGGCGAGCACCGTGCGCTCGTAATCGAGGCCGCTCATCAGCACCGCGACACCCTGATTGAGCTCGCCAAGGATGTTTTCGGGCGGGACGAAGCAGTCGTCGAAGACCAGCTCGTTCGTGGGCGAGCCGCGCATCCCGAGCTTGTCCATCTTCTGGCCGATCGAGAAGCCTTCCATGTCCTTCTCGATCAGGAAGGCGGTGATTCCGCGGCTGCCCGCGTCGGGCTCGGTCTTGGCATAGACGACGAGCGTGTCGGCATAGCCGCCGTTGGTGATCCAGAACTTGGTGCCGTTGAGCCGGTAGCCGTTGCCGCTCTTGTCGGCCTTCAGCTTCATGCCGACCACGTCGCTACCCGCGCCGGCCTCGCTCATCGCCAGCGCACCGACATGCTCGCCGCTGATCAGCCGGGGCAGATATTTTCGCTTCTGTTCGTCATTGCCCCAGCGGCGGATCTGGTTGACGCAGAGGTTCGAGTGAGCGCCGTAGCTCAAGCCCACCGAGGCGGAGGCGCGCGCGACTTCCTCCTGCGCGACGACATGCTCGAGATAGCCGAGGCCGAGGCCGCCGAACTCCTCCTCGACGGTGATCCCGTGCAGGCCGAGCTCGCCCATCTGCGGCCACAGCGCTCGCGGAAACTCGTCCTTCTCGTCGATCTCGGTGGCAATCGGCGCGATTTTGTCGGTGGCGAAGCGCTGCGTCGTGTCGCGGATCGCGTCAGCCATCTCGCCGAGGTCGAAATCGAGGCCGGTGTCGGACATGCGGGTCTCCTGGTCGAAGCGCGCGCTAGCACCCGGCGAGAGACTTGGACAAGCGAGCCGCGATGATTATGTGCAGTGCAACAATCTTGCCCGTCATCGCGAGGAGCGAAGCGACGCGGCGATCCAGCTGGATTGCTTCGCTGCGCTCGCAATGACGCTCAAAGGAGCATCCGCCAGATGGCCACCACCGCCGAAGACCCGACCGTCATCCTCTCTATCGCGCGCACCCCGATGGG
>Ga0207678_10003182_pt1 | contig 14851 bp, 11 predicted proteins | sample KBSC63metaG_FD_184319 | JGI IMG/M metagenome (GOLD analysis project Ga0207678, IMG submission 184319) | Corn rhizosphere microbial communities from Kellogg Biological Station, Michigan, USA - KBS C6-3 metaG (SPAdes) (version 2) | ecosystem: Host-associated > Plants > Roots > Rhizosphere > Soil ...
AGTTCGGCGACCACGGTGTCATGCACGGAACGTTGCACTAGCAGCCGCGCACCCTGGACGCAGGTCTGACCGGTTGCGATGAACGAGGCGAACAGGGCCGCCGCGACGCCGCGCTCGATGGGTGTATCATCGAACAGGATGACCGCAGCCTTGCCGCCGAGCTCGGCGGCCACCTTGGTGAGGTTGGTACCGGCCAGTGAAGCCACCATCTTGCCGGTCTCGGTGCCGCCGGTGAGGTCGATCTTCTTGATGCGCTTGCTTGAGGTGAGCGCCTTGCCGGCGGTGGCACCGTAGCCGGGGACGACATTGTAGACGCCGTCGGGCACGCCGGCTTCCTTGAAGATATCGCCGAGCAGCAGAGGTGTGATCGGCGCCAATTCGCTCGGCTTCACCACCATCGTATTGCCGGCCGCCATCGACGGCGCGATCTTCTTGGTGAGGATCAGAAGCGGATGATTCCATGGCGTCACATGGCCGACGACGCCGAGTGGCACCCGGCGGGTATAATTCAGGAAATTGCCGCCGAAGGGCGGGACGGTGTCCTCATGGGTGCGCGCCAGAGCGCCGAAATAGCGAAACCATTCCGGCAGCCGGCCTAGCTGGGCAGTCATTTCGCGGCGGGCGCGGCCGATCTGGTCGACCTCGATGGTCACCAGTTCGGGGAGCTTTTTGGCCAGCAATTCGCCGGCCCGGTGCATGATGTCGCCGCGTACCGCGCCCGGTGTCGCCGCCCAGATTTTGCCGGCGCGTTCGGCGGCGTCGATGGCCAGATCGATATCCTTTTCGTCCCCCTCGGCGACATCGGCCAGATGGCTGCAGTCCTTCGGGTTCTCGACCTTGATGGTGCGGCCGGTCGAGGCTGGCTGAAACCGGCCATTAATATAAAGCCCGAACGGGCGACCATCGTTCATCATTGGCATGTCCTTGAATTTGCATCGTGATCGGCCTGACGGCGGTAGCCGCTTCGGCGGACTATGACTAATCAGAAACAGGTGATTTTGCGATCAACGCGCGGTTGCAGCGCGGTGATTGAAACGGGTCGCTTAAACCGATTGCAGAAAGTCGCTTGTGGATTCTTTGAGCCCGGAAAGGCGCTCTTAACCGGTATTCATGCACGTTGGCGATGACGCCAACGACTCCGGTATCGTTTAATATTGATGCAACGCTCAGCCGATTATTGAAGGCAACCGAAAGCGCGGCAGGAGATTTTTTCAATGACCAAGTTAGACGCGGAAGTCGACGATCTCATCGCCGCCTGCCACGGCGACACCCGCGGTACCGTGGCAGCACTCATTCTCGTCAATCAGCAACTTGAGACCGAACTGGCCGAGCTGCGTGCGCAGATGGCCGCACGGCCGTTCGATGAGCAGATGGCGCACGCCGTTCTGCACTGATTGGTGACTTGATGCAGCGCAAGTGCGCCACAAGATTCGCGGTGTATAAATTCAATCTCGGCTGGGATTCGGAGCGCCCTTTTGGCGTAATCGGAATTCCGGGATGGAGGTTTGAATGCCCAGACAATTTGGATTGAAAGCGACATCGATTGCAGCGTCGACGCCCGCGACGGCGTGCAAAACGACGCTTGGCCTGATCGGATGGATGTTTGCGCCGAAGAACCGCGTGTCGCGTGGCGCCGCAGCGGGGAGGCGCTCATCGGCATATACGGCGCTGCCCTATGCGCCAGCAAGCTGGCGCGGCTCCCGTGGCCGGCGATCGGTCTCGGTCAACTGAAATCCGTGTGACGTCGCGCGCTAGCGTGTCGAGCGTTTGTCCGGTGTGGCTCGTTCCTTAATTGGCGGCTCTTCCAGAAATTTGTTGGTCGGGGATGGGTCGTCCGTCAGCCAGTCCACGAAGTGGACGGCATTCTCGATCCAGTCCATCAATCTCGTCCAGGCGCGTGTCAGGGCATGTGGCATACCGATTAGTCGCAGATAGCGCGGCTCGGGTTCAGTGGAGCAGCAAGAGCAGTGGATTGGGCCGTCAGGCGGCCTTCATCGTCATCGTCATCGTCATTGTCGGCTCGTCGTTGCCAGTTGTGCAGTCGGTAGGGATCTGATCGTCACCCAGTTGCCTGCGACGCAAGGCGGATTGCATCTTGCCGAACACCTTGACGACAGTACGGAGCTCCCTGCGCAGCTCTTCGATCTGCTTCGGTCTCGGGCCCTCGTGATATCCCCGCAAATACCTGGCCGCGGCGACGATCTTCGGCGAAAGCGGCGCCTTCAGCTTGACGGCGAGCACCAGCCCTTCTCCGATTGCCTGTTACGTTTTGCGTTGATGAATTGCGGTCGCTGCCGTCTGAGCCTGCCGCCCCGTCGAATTTCACCCGCGCGGAGCGGGCGCAATGTCCGCCGGCATAATATCATGCCCATCGCTATGTGTTAGCGCACTCAGGTCGAATGTCTCTCCGCGAATGCGCGATAGGGTGGACAAGGCGCGGTCGCGATCACTTTCCAGAAGCTGACCGAGATGTGTGACAGCGGCATTCGGCTTGCGCTGCCGGATCGCCTTCAATGTCGACGCCATCAGGTCGGCGCTGAGTCGGCGGATGTCACGGGTCTGATAGTCCAGCGGCGTCTTCCATATGGTTTCCCATACGGTCTGGTTGGCGAGGTCGGTGAGCAGTTCGACGAGCAGTTCGTTGCCCGAGCCGCGCGCAATGGTCTTTACCGCGCGCGTCGTGGTGTGTGCGAAAGCCATTGGATCATCGACCTCGACTGCGACTCTCAACTCGTCGCAGCGGCGCGCCAGTGTGTCGATGAAGCTTTCGACCGGCGTGGTCGCCATGGTGCGCACCGCCAGCATCGACAGTGCGGTGCGGACATTAAACAGGTCAGCCACCGATTTGAGTGACAGCGGTCTGATATAGGCGCCGCGCCGCGGAAAGATGTCGACCAGGCGCCGGCGCTCGAGAATGCGGATCGCTTCACGGATTGGGCCACGGCTGACGCCGAAATCGCGCGCCAGGTCGAGTTCGACAAGACGCTCGCCCGCTTTGCGGCGGCCGGAGACGATTTCGGCACCGAGTTCCTCCGCAACCTGATCGGGGATCGTACGCGGCGCAAATCTCCGTTCGACGTCGTGCTGGTTATCATTGAATGGCTTGCGAAGTGTCGCTGCCATGGCCGCCTCCTGTCGATGCACGCTTGCCGCGTCATACGGTCCTGTCTACCGCAGAAGTCAATTGTTGACAATTGACAGTCGATGACCTTTCATTGGTTACTGTCGCTTCAATACATACCGGCACAAGCCGGACCGCGATGGAACGTCCCGATGCAAGATCTGCAGAACAGGGATGGCAAGGGAGGTGAACATGGCGGCTCTGTTCGCGTCGGCGCATGTCCGACTGACAACACCCCAACAGACACGCGTCTGCGGCTTTCATCCGTATGTGCAAGTGCAGCACCGGAAAACCCTGCAGCAGTGGATGATGCGCGGCGTCACTGGCCGTGTTCCTGCTGGCGAAGTGCGATGACAGGTGCGATCGACATCTCCGCTCCCACGGCAACGCGCGTTGCTGGAATGCCCGACGCGGGCGTTTCGCCGCAGCCGCTGCTGGAAGTACGCGATCTCTCGCTGTCATTCGCGACGGCGCGTGGCGCATTGCCAATCACCCGGAACGTAAATTTCACCATCGCGCCGGGCGAGCGCGTCGGTCTGGTCGGAGAGAGCGGCTGTGGCAAGACCGTCACTGGTCTGTCGCTACTGCGCCTGCTGCCGCCGCAATCGGCGCGGATCCAAGGCGATATCCTGTTCAACGGGACCAATCTGGCCACGCTGTCGCCGCGGCGCATGCGCGCCGTGCGCGGCCGTGAGATCGCGATGATTTTTCAGGAGCCGATGAGCGCGCTCGATCCTGTCTTCACGGTCGGCGATCAGATCAGCGAAGCCTATCGCATCCATTTTCCGGTCAGTCGCGCGGAGGGGCGCGAGCGCGCCATCGCTGCGTTGCGTGAAGTCGGTATCCCCGCGCCGGAACGCCGCTGCGACGAATATCCGCATCAACTCTCGGGCGGTATGCGCCAGCGCGTGATGATCGCGATGGCGTTGATCTGCAAGCCGAAGCTGCTGGTCGCCGACGAGCCGACCACGGCGCTCGATGTCACGGTGCAGGCGCAGATCACCGATCTCTTGCGTTCGTTGAGCGAGCGCACCGGCACGGCATTGATCTTCATTACCCATGATCTCGGCGTCGTCGCCGAAACCTGCACCCGCATGATCACCATGTATGCCGGTGAGGTCGTCGAGGACGCGCCGGTGGACGACGTGCTGACGCGGCCGCGTCATCCCTATACATCCGGACTGCTGCGCTCGCTGCCTAGCCTCAGCCCGCGCCGCGGTGTGCTGGCCTCGATCCCCGGCCGCGTACCGTCGCCCAATGCGATGCCGGCCGGCTGCCGCTTCCGCGCGCGCTGCAGCCACGCCGTTGCGGGCTGCGAGCAGAAACAGCCGATGGTCGAGAGCGGGAATGGCCGTGCCGCGCGCTGCTGGCGTGCTCCCGAACTCGTGCTGCCGGGGGCGGTGAATTGATGTCAGGCATGCGGGACCACAATCGGAACAGCGGCATTCTCAGCGGGATTCTCGCAGTGCGTGATTTGCGGATCCTGTTTCCGACCCGCGATGGCCGCGACACCGTCAAGGCGATCGACGGCATGGATTTCGAGGTTCGCGCTGGCGAGACCTTCGGCATTATCGGTGAGTCCGGCTCGGGCAAGACCACACTCGGCCGTGCGCTGGTGTCGCTGCTGCCGCCGAGTCATGGCCAGATCCTGCATGACGGCACCGATCTGGCTGCCCTCAGCACCAGCGCATTCCGTAAGCACCGCCGCGATTACCAGATCATCTTCCAGGATCCGAATGCCGCGCTTAATCCGCGCATGACCATCATCGACAGCGTGGTCGAGCCGCTGGAGATCATGGGCGAGGGCGATCATGCCTCGCGCCACCGTCGTGGCATCGAGGTGCTGGAGCGCGTCGGCCTCGCCGCCGAAGCCGCCGATCGCTATCCGCATCAGCTGTCCGGCGGCCAGAAGCAGCGCGTTAACATCGCGCGCGTGCTGACGTTACGGCCCAAGGTCATCGTTTGCGACGAGGTGGTGGCGGCGCTCGACGTCTCCATCCGCGGCGACGTGCTCAATCTGTTTGCCGATCTGCAGCGCGAATTCGGTCTGACTTATGTGTTCATCACCCATGACATCTCGGTGGTCTCGCACATCTCCGACCGCATCGCCGTCACCTATCTCGGCAAGCTGATGGAGCTCGGTCCGGCCGAGGATGTGGTCGAGCGGCCACTGCATCCCTATACGCGTGCGCTGTTGTCGGCCGAGCCGTTGCCGTTGCCGTCGCATTTGCGGGTCGACCGCCGCATCATTCTCGAAGGTGAAATTCCGAGCCCGGTGGCGCCGCCATCGGGTTGCCGCTTCCGCACGCGCTGCCCGTCGGTGCAACCGCGTTGCGCCAAAGAAGTGCCAGCCTGGCGCGACGTCAAGCCGGGACACCGCGTGGCCTGTCATTTCGCCACGGCGGACGGGCCACCACCAGACAATCAAAAAGCGCAACGCGCATCATAATCATCGGGAGGATTTTCAAATGAAGACAATTGATCTGGGCGAGAAAACATTGCGCCGCCGTGACATGCTGGCGCTGATGGGCGGCGCTGCAGCCACCGGCGCGCTCGGCCTGCCGGCCTGGGCGCTAGAGGCCAAGAAGGGCGGCGTGCTGAAGGTCGCCGCGCCGGCCAATCCGTCGTCGCTCGATCCCGCCACCGGCGGCGCCGGCTCCGACCACAGCATCCTCTGGACCATGTATGACACGCTGGTGGAGTGGGACTACGAGACTCTGAAACCGAAGCCGGGGATGGCGAAATGGGCGTTCCCCGATCCGAAGACCATGGTGCTCGACATCAGCGCCGGCATCAAATTCCACGATGGCACACCGATGGATGCTGAGGCCGTCAAATTCAACCTCGAGCGCAACCGCACCGACCAGCGCTCCAACGTCAAGCCCGATCTATCCAGTGTGGATGCGGTCGAGGTCACCGGTCCGCTGCAGGTGACGCTGAAGCTGAAGAATCCCGACACCGCGCTGCCGGCCATTCTGTCGGACCGTGCTGGCATGATGGTGTCGCCGACCAATATCAAGGCGCTCGGCAATGAGACCGACCGCAAGCCGGTCGGCGCCGGGCCGTGGAAATTCGTACGCTGGAACGACAACGAGATCATCGTCGTCACCCGCCATGATCAGTACTGGCGCCAGGGGCGGCCCTATCTGGACGGCATCGAATTCAACATCATCCCGGAAAATGCTACCGCCTTGCGTTCGGTCGTCGCTGGCCAGAACGATATGGCGTTCCAGCTGCCGGCGCGATTGAAGCCGGTGATCGAGCGCGCCAAGAATCTGGAAACCGTCAGCTCGCCGACGTTGTATTGTATTCAGGTCTACTTCAATTACGGCCGCGCACCGCTCGACAACGTGAAGGTCCGTCAGGCGATCAACTTCGCGCTCGACCGCGATGCTTTCGTCAAGGCGGCGCTCAACGGCCTTGGCGAACCGGCGCGCATGACGCTGCCGAGCTCGCACTGGGCGTTCAACAAGGACGTCGCGGGGATGTATCCCACCAACACGGAGAAAGCGAAGCAGCTGCTCGCCGAGGCCGGCTACAAGGATGGTCTCGAACTGACCATAGGCGGCTATATGGATCAGGATTCCGTGCGGCGTGGCGAGGTGATCCAGGATCAGCTCGGCAAGGCTGGCATCCGCCTGAAATTCACCCGCGGCACCATTGCCGAAATCAGCGCGCAGTTCTTCGCCACCGAGAAGAAGTTCGACCTTCTTGTCTCGGCATGGACCGGGCGTCCTGATCCGAGCATGACCTACGGGCTGAGCTTTGACAAAGGCGCCTATTACAATGCGGGCCGTAGCGGCGAGCCGGAGTTGTCGAAGTTGATCCAGGAGAGCCGTGTCAGCGAAGATCTCGCCAAGCGCGCCGATGTGTTCGCCAAGATCCAGAAATTTACGGTGGAGAACGCCCTGTCGGCACCGCTCGCATTCCAGTTTGAACTCGATGCGCTGTCCGCCAAGGTGAAGGGCTTCAAGCCCAATCTGCTCGGCAAGCCGAAATTCGAAAACATCTCGCTCGGCTAATCCATCGGACACAGCAACCGGCGCCGCGGTGATCGCGGCGCCCTTAACTGGTGTGAATTGCGCATGTTGAATTCCGGACGTCTCCGCATCATCGGTCGTCGCCTGCTGCAGGCAATCCCGGTGGTGGTGCTGTCGACCTTCATCGTGTTCGGCCTGCTCAAGCTGGTGCCGGGCGATGTTGCGGTGACGCTTGCTGGCGACAATGCGTCGGAGCAGCGGATCGCCGAAATCCGCGAGCTCTATGGCCTGAACCAGCCGTTCCTGCTGCAATATGGCTCATGGCTCTGGAAGGCAGCGCATGGCGATCTCTCCAGCTCGCTGATTTCCAACGAAGCGGTGCTGACCTCGATCCAGCGCTGCCTGCCGCATACGCTGCTGATCGTCGCACTCGCGCTGTTCATGGCGATGTTGGTCGGTATCCCCTTGGGCATTGCCGCGGCAACCAAGCCCGGCTCGTGGATCGACGGCTTCGTCATGGCGATTGCCTCGCTCGGTGTCGCCGTGCCGAATTTCTGGCTCGGCATGCTGCTGGTGGCGTTCTTCTCGCTGCAGCTCAATTGGCTGCCGGCCACGGGTGCGGTATCGCTCATGAAAGATCCGTGGGCGTCGCTCAGTCATGCCATCCTGCCGGCGGTGGCGCTCGCGTCCGGCGGCATTGCCGAGGTGGCGCGGCAATTGCGGTCGTCACTCGTCGAGATACTGTCGTCGCAACAGGTTCGCACGCTGCACGCCAAGGGTTTGCCGCCATCGTCGATCCTGTGGCGTCATGGTTTGAAGAATGTCAGCGTCAATCTGCTCACCGTCGTCAGCCTGCTCGCGAACCGCTTGCTCGCGGCGACCGTCGTGGTCGAGGCCGTGTTCGCGATTCCCGGCATGGGCGGGTTGATCGTCAACGGCGCGATGAACCGCGATTTCCCGGTGGTGCAGGGCGTGGTGTTCACCATGGTCCTGATTGTCGTCACGCTCAATCTGCTCACAGACATTCTGTACAGCGTCCTCGATCCGAGGATTTCATCATGACGGATGCTGTGATGGCGCCCGAGCGCCGGCCGGGACGTTTCTCGGGTTTTGTACGCTGGTTCGTCAGTGATCTACGCGGCGCTTTCAGCCTGACTTTCCTCGTCGCGCTGTTCACGATCTCGGTCCTCGGCCCGTGGATCTCGCCATATGCGCCGGCCGCACAGGATCTCGACGCGGCGTTGGCGACCATGTCGACTCAACATTGGCTGGGCGCCGACGATCTCGGTCGCGATACGCTCAGCCGCCTGATCTATGGCGGTATGGCGTCGCTCTATGCGAGCTTCCTTGCGGTCACGATCGCCGTTCTGATCGGCGTGCCTGTCGGCATTCTCGCCGGCTATCTTGGCGGCTGGGTCGATACGGTGATCAGCCGTGTTATCGACAGCTTCCTGTCGTTCCCGGCCATCGTGCTGGCGATCGCCGTGACAGGTGCGCTCGGCATCGGCCTCACCAACGGCATGATCTCGGTTGGCATCGTGTTTTCGCCGCAGCTTGCGCGCCTCGTCCGTGCGCGCACGCTGGTGGTGCGTAATGAGCTTTATGTCGATGCCGCGCGTTGCTTCGGTGGATCAACGCCACGGATCCTGTGGCGTCACGTGCTGCCGAACGCGATCCAGCCCGTCATCGTGCAGGTCACGCTGTTGCTGGCCGCGGCGCTCCTGGCGGAAGCGAGCCTCAGCTTCCTCGGCCTTGGCATCCAGCCGCCGGATCCGAGCTGGGGCTCGATGCTGGCGCGCGCCTATCAGAACATGGAAATCGCGCCCGAGCAGATGTATCCGCCCGGCCTCGCGATCCTGTTCACCGCACTGGCCTTCAACACGCTGGGTGAATCGCTGCGCGTCGCGCTCGATCCGACGATGAAACGCAACTGACCAAGACCAAGAACAAGGAAGACGGTGATGACCGCAAACGCCAAAGAAACTGATTATCTCGCCAAGCTGCACGAGCTGTGGGCTAAGGCCTGGCCGAAGGGCACGCCGAACAAGCCGCAATATCTGCATGGCGAAATCGCGCTAACCGAATATTTGCGCGCGTGGGCCAAGCGTAATCCTGAAAAGCCTGCGGTGATCTTTTATGGTCACGTCACCACCTATGCCGAACTCGACGCGCAGAGTGATCGCTTCGCAGCGTTGCTGATGGAGAAGGGCGTCCGCAAGGGTGACCGTGTCGCGGTGTTCCTGCCGAACTGCCCGCAATTCCATATCGTGTTCTTCGGCATCCTCAAGCTCGGCGCCATTCATGTGCCAGTGAGCCCGCTGTCACGCGCGTTCGAATTGTCCTACGAGTTGAATGATACCGACGCCGAGGTCATCGTGGCGCTGGATCAATTGGCGCCTGTGGTCGACCGGGTGCGGAGCGAGTCCAAGCTGCGCGAGGTGATCGTTACCAGTTTTGCGGATGTGCTTCCGGCCAAGCCGACCATTCCCGTTCCAGACTCGATCAGTGCGCCGCGCATTGCCATATCCGGTGCGACCGATCTGCTGCCGGCGCTGGCTGCGCTGCCCGCGCCAAAGCCGCTGCCGCCCGCCGGGCTCGATGATATCGCTGCGCTGAATTACACCGGTGGCACCACCGGCATGCCGAAGGGCTGCGTGCACACCCAGCGCGATATGGTCTATACGGCCGCCGCCAATCACGGCATCTCTGTCGTGGCCAATGAAGACAGCGTCTTTCTGTCGTTCTTCCCGGAGTTCTGGATTGCCGGCGAGAATTTCGGCCTGATCTTCCCGATGTTTACGGGCGCAACGCTTGTCCTGCTGGCGCGCTGGGATGCGATCGGGGCACTGTCGGCAATCGATCGCTACAAGGTCAATGTCACTGCGATGCCGGTGGATGGCGCCGTCGAGCTGATGGATCATCCGCGGTTCGGGGAATTCGACCTGTCGTCGCTTAATCAGGTGCGTGTCGTATCCTTCGTGAAGAAGCTCAATCCGGCCTATCGCAAGCGCTGGAAGGATCTCACCGGCACGATCCTGACCGAAGCCTCGTGGGGAATGACCGAGACCCATACATCCAATACCCTCACGGCGGGTTTCCAGGATGATGATTTCGATCTGCTGTCGCAGCCGATCTTCGTTGGGCTCCCGGTGCCCGGCGCGGAGTTCAAGATCACCGATTTCGAGACAGGTGAACTCGTGCCGCTCGGCGGCGAGGGCGAGATTCGCGTTCGCACGCCGTCGCTGCTGAAGAGCTACTGGAATAAGCCGGAAGCAACAGCGGAGTCGTTGATCGATGGCTGGCTGCGGACGGGTGATATCGGCACCATCGATACCGACGGCTTCCTGCATTTCCTCGGTCGTCGCAAAGAGATGCTGAAAGTCAAGGGCATGAGCGTATTCCCGCCGGAGATCGAGGCGCTGCTCGGTCAGCATCCGAAGGTTCTCGGATCGGGCGTGGTCGGTCGCGAAGACGCCAGCAAGGGGCAAGTGCCGGTCGCCTTCATCCAGCTCAAGCCAGAAGAGAGGGGCACCATTACGGCAGCCGAACTGCAGGCGTGGTGCGCCGAACGGATGGCCGTCTACAAGGTGCCTGAGATCCGCATCATCGACGCGCTGCCGATGACGGCCACCGGCAAGGTGAAGAAGCAGGAACTCGACGCCAACGCGCCGCAGTAAATCGAAACGTTACATGGCCCCGGGTGTGGATGATGCCACCCCGGATCGCGTCTGTTGTTCACGGAGAGTTTTGATGCCCTTTCGCAAGTTGCTGATTGCCAATCGCGGCGAGATCGCCATTCGTATCGCGCGCGCCGCGGCGGACGCTGGCCTTGCCACCGTTGCCATATATCCAGCCGATGACGCGCCGTCGCTGCATGTACGGATCGCCGACGAGTCCACGGAAATCCCCGGCCGTGGTGCGCGTGCTTATCTCGACATCGAAGGTGTGATTGGTGCAGCGAAAGCCACCGGCTGTGATGCGCTGCATCCGGGCTACGGCTTTCTCAGCGAGAACGCCGATCTGGCCCGCCGCTGCGCCGAAGAGGGCATTACCTTTGTCGGCCCGTCATCCGCGGCATTGCAGCTGTTCGGCGACAAGGTCGCGGCCAAGCAACTCGCAAAGCGCTGTGGTGTGCCGATCATCGCGGGCACCACGGGCCCCTCGACGCTTGATGAGGTGAAAGCGTTTTTCACATCGCTGGGTAGCAATGCCGCCGTGATGATCAAGGCCATGGCTGGCGGCGGCGGCCGCGGCATGCGCGTTGTCGAGCGCGCGGAGGATCTCGACGACGCCTATGCGCGTTGCCAGTCCGAAGCCAAGGCGGCCTTCGGCAGCGACGGCGTCTATGTCGAGCGTCTCATTCGCAATGCCCGTCATATCGAAGTGCAGATCATCGGCGATCGTCACGGCGATATCAGCCAGCTCTGGGAGCGTGAATGCACGATCCAGCGCCGCAATCAGAAGCTGGTCGAAGTTGCGCCGAGTCCGTCGCTGTCACACAAATTGCGCAGCCGCATCGTTGAAGCCGCCAAAAATCTTGCGGCGGAGGCGAAGTATGACAGCCTCGGCACGTTCGAATTCCTAGTCGATGGCGAAGCCGGCGAGGGCGACGGCGCCTTCGCCTTTATCGAGGCCAATCCGCGGCTGCAAGTCGAACACACCGTGACCGAGGAAGTGCTGTCGGTCGATCTGGTGCGGTCGCAGCTCGCCGTTGCCGGTGGCGCCACGCTGGCGTCGCTCGGTCTCGATCAGGCCTCGGTGCCGAGTCCGCGCGGCTTCGCCATGCAGCTCCGCATCAATATGGAGATCATGGATGCCACCGGCGCCACCAAGCCGACCGGCGGCACGCTCGCGATTTTCGAGCCACCGTCAGGCCCGGGTGTGCGTGTCGATACGTTCGGTTATGCCGGTTACAAGACCAGTGCGGCCTTCGACTCGTTGCTGGCCAAGGTGATCGTCCACACGCCGTCGTCGAAATGGTCCGACGCCATAGCCAAGGGCACGCGGGCGTTACGCGAATTCCGCATCGAGGGCGTCGCCACCAATATCCCGTTGATGCGGGCGATCCTGGCCAACGCCGATTTCCAGGCCAATCGGATCAACACCAGCTTCATCGATCGCAACGTCGCCGATCTGGTCGCTGCCACACTGACAGCGGGCAAGCCGCTATTCGCCGCCAGCGGATCAACCGGTGATGCACGGACCTCCGCCGGCGTCGTACAGCCCGCGCCGGAAGGATCGATCCCGGTCGCGGCGCCGCTGCAGGGCACGGTCGTGTCCATTCCGGTGGCCGAAGGCGATGTTGTCAGGCCCGGCCAGCAACTCGCCATCATCGAATCCATGAAGATGGAGCATCTGGTGACTGCGGAGCAGGGCGGTCGCGTCATCCGGATCGCGGCATCCGATGGCGTCACGTTGATGCAGGGCGAGCCCATTCTGTATATCGAACCGCAGGACGTGGCGGCCGACCTCACGACCGAGGAAGCGGAGATCGATCTCGACCACATCCGGCCAGACCTCGCTGAAATGATTGCCCGTCAGGGCAACACGTTGGACGAAAATCGGCCATCGTCGGTCGAGCGCCGGCGCAAGACCAATCAGCGCACCGCGCGCGAGAATATTGCGCAACTGGTCGATGATGGCTCCTTCATGGAATACGGCAGCCTCGCCATTGCCGGCCAGCGGCGCCGCCGCGCGGTCGATGATCTCATCAAGAACACGCCGGCCGATGGTCTGGTCGCCGGTACGGCCACGGTCAATGCTGCGAAGTTCGGCGAGCACGAAGCACGCTGTATGGTGATCTCCTATGACTATACCGTGCTGGCCGGCACCCAGGGTCATATGAACCACAAGAAGATCGACCGCATGCTGTCGCTGGTCGAGCAGTGGAAAATGCCGCTAGTGTTCTATGCCGAAGGCGGCGGCGGTCGTCCCGGCGATACCGACCGGCTCGGCATGACGGGTCTCGACGGGCCATCTTTCGTGCAATTCGCCAAACTTTCGGGTCTCGTCCCGGTGGTCGGTGTGGTGTCCGGCTATTGCTTCGCGGGTAACGCTGCGATGCTCGGTTGTTGTGACGTTATCATCGCCACGAAGAACGCCTCGATCGGCATGGGTGGTCCTGCGATGATAGAAGGCGGGGGCCTCGGCGTCTATCATCCGGCCGAAGTCGGCCCGGTGTCGTTCCAGTCGCCGAACGGCGTCGTCGATATTCTGGTCGAGGACGAGGAGGAAGCGACACGTGCTGCGCAGAAATATCTGTCCTACTTCCAGGGTGCTGTGGCGGAATGGCGTGCGCCCGATCAGCGGCTGCTGCGACGTGCGATCCCGGAGAACCGGCTGCGCGTCTATGACATCCGCGCGGTGATCGATCTGATCGCTGATGAGGACTCCGTGCTCGAAATCCGGCGCGATTTCGGCGTCGGCATGATCACCGCATTCATTCGTATCGAGGGCAAGCCATTCGGCCTGATTGCCAATAATCCGAAACATCTCGGTGGTGCCATCGACGCCGCGGCCGGAGACAAGGCGGCGCGCTTTCTGCAGCTTTGCGATGCATTCGACATTTCGATCGTGTCGCTCTGCGATACGCCGGGCTTCATGGTCGGGCCGGAGGCGGAGAAGACCGCGATCGTGCGCCATGTCGCGCGCATGTTCGTCACCGGCGCGAGCATCACGGTGCCGTTGTTCGGCATCGTGCTGCGCAAGGGCTATGGACTCGGCGCGCAGTCGATGATCGGCGGCGGTTTCCACGCCTCGTTCTTCACGGCGGCGTGGCCAACCGGAGAATTCGGCGGCATGGGGCTGGAAGGCTACGTGCGGCTCGGCTTCCGCAAGGAAATGGAGGCGATCGTCGATCCGGTGGAGCGCGAGACCTATTACAAGAATAAGGTCGCTGAGCTCTATGCCAACGGCAAGGCGACCTCGATCGCGTCGGTGTTTGAGATCGATAATGTCATCGACCCCGCCGAAACGCGGCGCTGGGTGATGGCGGGTCTGCGTTCCGTGCCGAAGCCGCCGCAACGCGAGGGTCGCAAGCGCCCCTGTGTCGATACCTGGTAGCCACAACGAACCGACGGCTCACATTCCCGGAGGAGTTTCCAATGATATCAAAAGCATTCGATACGGCGATTGAGGACGCCGGAAATGCACTGATCGGCCCGTGGCGACAACCCCGACAGATGCTCCATGCGCAGACTTACGACTCTCACGCATCCATCCACGACGATGCCACCGCGCAGAAGCTCGGCTTCAAGGGCGGGACCATCGAGGGCCCGACCCATTTCAGCCAGTTTGCACCGCTCTGCGAACGACTGTGGGGCAAGGACTGGTTCGAGACGGGCTGTATCTCGGCGCATTATCGTGCTGCCGCCTTTGAGGGCGAGGAGGTACAGGCCATTGTCGAAAAGCCGATCGATGGCGGGCATTATTGCACGATCAGGATGGTGAAGCGTGATGGCACCGAAGTGTTGCGCGGCAGTGCCTCAATTGGCCGCGATGCGCCAGCCTCTGCCCTCGACATACGGCTGACCGAACTGAAGCCGCTGAGTGATGCCGTAATCCTGCGCGACATCAAGCTCGGCATGACCACCGCATCGCAGACGGTTCGGATGGATTTCGATCAGAACATGGGCGAGCTCTATCCATTCTCGCTTGAACAGAAGCTCAAGGTCATCAGTGAGCCGTCGCCCTATTACGCGCCAGAGAGCGCAGGCAGCTCACCATGGGGACGTGCGATCATTCCGATGGA
>Ga0207678_10003183_pt1 | contig 14846 bp, 14 predicted proteins | sample KBSC63metaG_FD_184319 | JGI IMG/M metagenome (GOLD analysis project Ga0207678, IMG submission 184319) | Corn rhizosphere microbial communities from Kellogg Biological Station, Michigan, USA - KBS C6-3 metaG (SPAdes) (version 2) | ecosystem: Host-associated > Plants > Roots > Rhizosphere > Soil ...
CATCGAGGCAGATCGGATCACACCTACATTTTCACACCACAGCAGGATGCCAACGGATATTGACGTGGTTGTTGTCAGAGAGGGCAAAAACTGGAAGGGCGCGCGCTAGATTTTGTGCTCGGAATGATAGGTTTGGAAAAGCGTTTTAAGACTCAGTCAAAACCCTCGAAATTCATAATGGTAAAGAGTAGCTCGAGAAGCCCACCTGCGTTTGTTTTGCATCTGGCAACCGTTGGCAGTCAGCACTCAGGCCGATCGCAATCGGTGTCATTTGTCACTTCGCTGCCCCCGAATTTGCCGAAGGTTTGCTTTGCGCCAGGAGCTGCCAATCGCCCAAGCTGAGCCGAAAAGCCCACTGCTTCACGATAGCTCGTAGCTGTCGTATCACCAGCCCCATAGCCGCCAATTAGAGGCACATGGGGGCACCAACCGACTGAGCCCCACCTTCCAGCCCGTTTCGTTTCCACGGTCGCAGTTTGGCGTTGGCGCCGGGTTGATGTCACTCATTGCAGAATGGCGAGATCACACCGAGTTAGCTGATCGCCGATGACTGTATAGGAAAATGCAGTTTCCTATACAGTCATCGGCGTGGATGAATTTTCATGTTTCTTAGTTCAGCAATGATCGTCGAACTATCCCGCTCCTCGAACTGATCGCGGCTCGTTTCGAAGCGGGTTCAGAGCTACACAGCCCTCGTCAGAGCACCGTCGATGATGAGGTTGGTACCCGAGATGCGGCTCGCGATCGGGCTAGCCACGAACACGACTCCGGCGGCCACTTCCTCCGCGGTTCCCATTCGACCGGTCGGATTCAAGCTCATGGCCGTCTTGTAAAGTTCGGGCGAGCCGTGTTCGATGCCCTGCCATATGCCGCCCTCGAAATAGGTGTTGCCGGGCGACACCGCGTTGACGCGGACGCCTTTGCCGGCGAGCTGATTGCTCAATCCCTTGGCATAGTGGATCAGTGCAGCCTTGAAGGCGCCGTAAGAGCCGGCGGCGAAATCGACCTCGAACCCGGAGACGCTGGAGACGATGACAATCGACGGCGTCTTCGATTTTTCCAGATAGGGAAGCGCGGCCGCCACCGCATTGACCGTGTGCATCATGTCGATGCGGAATGACTTTTCCCAGGTTTCCGCGGTATCGCCGACCGCCAGTGCGCTGACATTGCATACGAGGATATCGACGCCGCCGAGCTCGGCGGCCGCGCCGTCAACCCATTGCTTGAGGGCGACGGGATCGGCGACATCGGTCGACTTGCCCCAGGCCTTGACGCTCTTCGCCTGCAAGGCCGCAACGACGCTGTCGATCTGCACTTGCTGTCGCGCGCAAATGGCGACGTTGGCGCCCTCGCTAGCGAACATATCCGCAATCGCACGACCGATTCCCTTGCTTCCGCCCGTCACGAGAGCGTTCGTGCCCTTCAATCCCAGATCCATGGTTCACTCCTCGGTTGAGATGCCTGACTGCTCGGCTTGCACGATTGTCATCGGTGCTCTCGCGCGTGCCACCCCGCAGCCTTCGTGATCAACCCGCGGTAGCTGTGCGGCATCCGCATAGCAACCAGATCTTTCCGGCGCACAACGTTGGTCGGATAGACGGTGTCGAGATTCGTGGTGTCCACCACCGCCGTCGCCGTCCCTTCGGTATCCGCCGCGATGGCTTCCCGACGCGGAAACTCGAAGGTGTCGGGGCCGAACACGCCGCTGAGGCCTGGATATCCGTTGCCGGGATCGAACACATTCGAGAACGCAAAAAACACGTTGTTCTCGCCGGCGCGAACCCGGAAGTGATGCCAGTGATAGAGATCGGCGCCGGTCGGGATCGGATAGTTCTGCGACACAAGCGATCCCACATGCGGGGTGCTGAAACGTTCCTTAATCGCTGCCGCGCAGACGATGAGATCACACCCCTTCAGCGCAAGGATGCGGCCGGCTTCAGGAAACGATGCATCGTGACCGATCAGAAGGCCGATGCGCCCGACCGACGTGTCGGCCACCACCCAGTCATCGCCGTGACGCGCCCAGGCACGCTCGGATTCCGTCAAGTGGGTCTTGCGGTAAACCGCGACAAGGCCTTCTGGCCCGATCAGGCACGCGCTGTTGTAGATCGCATCGCCGTTACGCTCGGCGATGCCGACGACAAGATACACCTTGAGCTGGGCGGCCAGACGGCAGAGCTGATCGGTCACCGGCCCCGGAACAGTCTGCGCTCGCGCGCCGGGATTGTTGAGGCCGCTCAGCGCGAGCTCCGGAAACACGACGAGGTCGGCCTTGCCCTCAAGCTCCGCCTGCCGCGCAAGCGAGGTGATGCGCGCGAGATTTGCTTCGACGTCGTCACCGGGACTCATCTGCGCGACCGCAACCCGCGACGTCCGCCCCGTCGGCCAGGGCTTGTGGCCGTACAACTTGAAGAAATCGCGAGGATTCCAGCTGAACGTATCGGACAGCAGCCCCGCATAGAGCTCGGGGCGGCGCTGAGAGAACACGGCTTCACCACCAACACGCCGCGCGCGGGACGCGTCCAGATCCATGTCAGCTAGTGCGAAGCCGTCCCCGCCATCGATCAGGGCCGCAATTGTTCCGTCCGGCGCGATCACGCAACTGCCGCCGCTGAACTGGACGGTGCGTTCAAGTCCCCACCGATTGCTTTCGATCAGATAGCAACCGTTCTCGAACGCCCGGCTGATCCAATACGGAGCCGGTGTGCGCTCAGCGAGCCAGTTCGAGATATGGCAGATCACGTCGGCGCCCTGCAAGGCGACGAGACGCGCGGTCTCCACAAAGTGGATGTCCATGCAGATCAGCAGCGCGATGCGCCCGATCGGCGTGTCTAAGACCTGATGGCCGAGATCGCCCGCCGCCGACCATTTCGGCTCCGCAATATAGGGATGCGTCTTGCGATGCTGGCCAATCACACCTTCGGGTCCGATCAGCACCGCAGAGTTGAAATAGATGCTGTCGCTATCGACCTCCGGCATGCCGACAACAATGTAGCAGTCATGTTTCCGCGCGAGCGCTGCGAAGCGATCCGTGGTCGGCCCCGGGATCGTCTCGACGAAAGGTGCGACCTCAGCCCGGTCGAACCAGCAATAGCCCGTGGTGCCCATCTCCGGCGTAACGATGAGCCGGGCGCCCGCTGTCGCCGCCGCTTCGCAGAGTTCGAGCAGCCGCGCGATGTTGCGCTCCTTCTCGAACATGGTCGGTTCGAACTGAACCGTGGCAACCTTATGCACGCGCGACATGATCGGCTTACCCTTTTAGACCAAAAACGATTTCTTGATCGAAGCGCCGAGCGTATATTTCGGATCCACCATGTTGCCGAGCCGGACGCGGCCGGTCTGGGTCAGCAGCATGTAGGCATCGATCTCCTCAAAGCCGTAATCGGCCGTCATCCAACGGCAAAGCTCGCGATAGGCGATGCGCGCAGCATCTTCCATCGGCCGCGCCGAGCCGATCGTCATGATGAAGTCCTTGGTCTCCAGCCGCGGCCAAGCAATGCTCCAGCCCTTGATCAGATCGATCTGGACCGTGGTCACGGTCGGATGCTCGATCGCGACGCCGCAGAGTTCGCCGTCGCCCTGCGCCGCGTGGCAGTCACCGAGATAGAGCAACGCGCCCTTGGTATTGACCGGCAGATAGATCACCGCACCGACACCGACGTCGGGCAGGTCCATGTTGCCGCCGTAATAGTCCGGCACCAGCGACGAAATCGCCTCGATCTCCGGCGAAGTGCCGATGGTGCCGATGAACGGCTCATAGGGCAGCGTGATCTTGTCGTTCCATTTGGTGCCGTTCTCGAGAGTGATCTCGAGCTTCTTGACGCGCTCGGGCAAAGCCGGATTGAGCAACGCGGTCTGGCCGGTGCCGACCAGCCCGCCGAATTCCGGCATGACGACAGTGGTGCCGCGCGGTTGCGGCCCACGCGGCACGATGCTCTCGATATAGACCGCGAGCGTATCGCCCTTCTCGGCTCCGTTGATCCAGATCGGCCCGTTCTGCGGGTTGAGAAAGGGAAAGTTGAGAATCTTCGAGGGGATGTCGGTCTCGTGCTTGATGGCGCCCTCGAACGCATCATGGGTTTCGGCGGAGACCACAGCGCCGGGATCGACCGTCAGCACAGGCCCTACGTAAGGGCCATAGACATAGTGGTACTTGCCCTGATCCTGTTCGGTGATCATGTGATGGGTGCCGGGTTTTCCCTTGGCGACGCCCTTGCTCGCCATGATCGAATTTTCCTGCCAGGCCATCGATTCTCTCCTTCGTCTCTGTGTTGTTATGGGCGTGGGTTGGTTTCAGACCGCGAGATGACGGCGCATTTCTGCCTGATCGTCGAGCGCGGCCCGATCGAGGCTTGCGACGATGCGCCCCTTGTCCATCACGTAGCAGCGCTGCGCCATGGCGCGGATCATGTCGAGATTCTGCTCGACCAGGATGATAGTGACGCCGGTGCTGCGGTTGAGTTCGACCATGTTGCGGGCAATGTCCTGAACGATATTCGGCTGAATGCCTTCGGATGGCTCATCGAGCAAAATGAGGTGGGGATCGGCAATCAGCACACGCCCGATGGCGAGTTGCTGCTGCTGGCCGCCGGACATGGTGCCGGCACGCTGGCTCCAGCGCTCCGCGAGGATCGGAAAGGCTTCCACGATCCGCCGCCGTCCCTCCTCGGGGATATCGCCCTTGATCGCAGCGCCGACAGCGATGTTTTCGGCCACCGTCAGGCGCGGAAACACGTCGCGCCCCTGTGGCACATAACCCATGCCAAGCCGCGCCCGTTTGTGCGGCGGCAACAGTTCGACGGCCTCGCCGCGATAGACAACCGAACCGCTCATCGCCGGCACGAGGCCAATCAGGCTTTTCATCAGCGTCGATTTGCCGACGCCGTTGCGGCCGATCACAGCGATGATCTCGCTCTCCCGTACCTCGATTTCGAGGCCCTGCAACACCGGCTTGCCGCCGTAACCGGCGCGCAAGGCCTGCGTCGAGAGAATGACTTCCTTACGCATGGGCCTGCCCCAGATAGATAGCTGCGACGCGTTCGTCGGCGACGATCTCATCGATCGAGCCTTGCGCGAAGACCTGTCCAAGATGCAGCACCGTGACGCGCTGCGCGACCTGGCGCACGAAGGCCATGTCGTGCTCGATCGCCAACACTGTCATGCCGTCCGCATTCAATCGCTGCACCATCTCGCCAGTCTGATGCGTTTCTTCCGGCGACATGCCCGCAGTCGGCTCGTCGAGCAGCAACAGTTGCGGCTTCAGGCTGATCGCCATGCCGATTTCGAGCCACTGCTTCTGGCCGTGGCTCAGATTCCCGGCGGTCTGCATCTGCTCGGCTTCAAGGTTGAGGAACGTCAGCAACCGATCGATCTCGCGCGCGAGCTCAACGCTGCGATGCGTCCGCTGCAGGGCGATTTCGAGGTTCTGTCGGACAGACAATCCCTTGAATACGCCAGGCACCTGGAATTTGACCGACAGCCCGCGGTGAATGCGCGCGAACGGTTTCAGCGCAGTGATGTTCTCGCCGGCGAACAGAATATCGCCGCTGCCGGGATGGTGTTCGCCTAGGATCAACCTGAACAGCGTACTCTTCCCCGCACCGTTCGGACCGATCAGGCAATGGATTTCACCGGCCTCAAGCACGAGATCGACCGAATTGGTGACATGCAAGCCGCCGAAATGTTTATTGAGTCCGCGAAGCTCGAGAAGCGCCATCAGACGTCTCCCTTGCTGCGGCGCGCAACGAGCCGGGAAATCAGATTCATGGCACCGAGCACGAGCCCGTTCGGCGCGATCAGCACGGTCAGTACCAGCAGCACACCCATGAACACCAGCGCGTATTGGCTGCCGTAAATGGTCAGGGCCTGGAAGGCCGCGAGCACCACCAGCGTGCCGATCACGGTCGACGTGAGATCGCTGCGGCCGCCGACCGCGACCCAGATCAACGGCAGCGCGGCCGCGGTCATGCCCATGCTCGACGGCGTGATGTACTGTCCCCACGCCGTGTAAAGCACGCCGGAAATGCCCGCGAGCGCCGCTCCGATCACGAAGGTGATGAGCTGATATTTGCGCACGTCGTAGCCCAGCATCTCCGCGCGCTCCGGATTCTCGCGGATAGCAACGATGACATTGCCAAACGAGGAGTTCATCAGGATGCGCAGGCCGAGATAGACCAGCAGCAGCAATCCCAGCACGGCGTAATAGAGTCCGATATCGGCCAACAACACGATGTCGCCACCGGACCATGGGATCGTTAGCGGCGGCATCGCGCTCATGCCATTAAAGCCGTTGAGGCGCGCCGCGCCGATGCGCCACTCAGGGCCCGCGGTCTGGGCCATAAAGCGCTCCAGCATCAGCGTCACCGCCAGCGTGACAATACCGAGGAAGACGCCGGCGATACGGCCGAAGAACATGAAATAGCCGAGCAGCAACGCAAACAGCGCGGCGATCACGACCGCCAGCACCAGCGCGACCAAGGTGAACCCATAAGCCGAGCCGAAATTGAGCGTGAGGATGCCGTAGCTATAACCGGCAATGCCAAAGAAAGCGGTCTGCCCGAACGAGAGCGAACCGCCATAGCCCCAGATCACACACAGGCTGAGCGCGATGAACACCCAGACGAAGAAATACACGGTATTGCCGACCGTATAACCGTCGCTGAACAACGGATAGGCGCAGGCAATCGCGAACACGATGGCGAACGTAATCCAGAACGCCGGACCACGACCCACAGTCTGCGGGCCTTCGAGGCGGCGGAGGAAACCAGGCAAACCGTTCACAGCTGCGGATCCTTCAGGTTCGTTCGCGCAGCAGGAAGCCGGAGATGCCTTTCGGCAGGACCCGGACAACGATGATCACGGCGACCAGCAAACCGATCTGGCCAAACAATTGTCCCTGCCAGGAGGTCATCACCGACTTCACCACCGCGAGGATCGCGCCGGCCGGCGCGGTACCGAGGAATACGTCGGCCCCACCAATCACCACGGTGACGAAGGCCTCCATGATGAAGGTGGCGCCCATCGTCGGCACCAGCGTCATGGTGGGCGCGTACAGGCCACCTGCAAGACCGGCGAGCCCGGCACCGCAGGCAAAGGTGAGACTGTAGATCAGGCGGGTATCGACACCGAGAGCCGCGGCCATGTGCGGCACCTGGATGGTGGCGCGGGCAAGCACGCCGAAGCGCGTCCAGTTGAACAGCATATAGAGGCCGCCGAGTACGCCGAGCGCGGAGGCAAACAGCACGAGGCGATAGATGGAATAAGAATACTCGCCAACCTGAAAGCTGCCGAACGGCGTTCCGACGCCGGCCATGGACGAGCCCACCAAGATCAGCGTCCCCTGGGTCGCAATGAGGCTCAGGCCCCAGGTTGCCACGATGGTGTCGAGCGGCCGGTCATAGAGATGGCGGATCACCACGAGTTCGACTAGCGCGCCGACCAACGCGGCGACGATGGCCCCGGCCAAGATCGCCAGCGGCAGCGGCAGGCCGAGATGGACGGTGGAAGCCGTCACATAGGCGCCGCACATGATGAACTCGCCATGGGCGAGATTGATCACGCCCATCATGCCGAAGATCACCGCGAGCCCGCATGCCGACAGCACGAGAAAAGCGAATGCATCGCCGAACTGATAGAGCGCCGAGAATATATGCGTTGCGATGTCCATGAACCAACCGGGATGATGCAAATTCGAAATGCGAGGGAAACTTCAGCTCTTCGAGAACACTGTCCCGGCAGGCAGACGTACCTGCCGGGGCGGCGCCGACGCCGATGTCAGGGTTTCGGCGGCGGGTTCGAGGGCGTGTACTGCGCCATAGGATCCTTCTTGGTCAGATCGCAACCGGCATCGCCCAGCCAGTACGGCTTGATGCCCTCCCACACTTTCGGAAACGAGATCGAATGATCGGCCCCGACCTTGGCGAGATAAATGGTGTGCGACATATGCTGGCTCTTCGGGTCGATACAGACCTTGCCCTCCGGCGCATCCATGCAGACATCACCGACCGCGATTACCTTGCGGATATCTTCCCGCTTGGTCGACTTCGCCCGTTCGACCATCTGCTTATAGAGATAGACTGCGAGATAGGAATTCTCAGCTTCCTGGTTCACATAGGGCTCGTTAGGGAACTTGGCCTTGAACTTGGTGTAGAATGCCTTGCTGGCCGGGGTATCGATTTCCTCGATGTAGTTGGTCGTGACGTACATGTCCTTCAGGCTTGGCGGCTTGAAGCGTTTGTGTTCGTAGCCCTGCCCGACGTTGACCGACGAGGCCATCGGCAGATTGACGTTGGCGGATGCCGCCTGCTCGTAATAGGAAGCCTGCGCAGTGCCAACCAGCAGCGTCACCACAAAATCAGGCTTTGCTTTCTGGATATTCTGGACGCTCTGTGAGAACTGGGACACGCCGAGCGGGATGAACTCCTCACCGGCCATCTTGCCGCCGTTCTCCTTGACGATGTTGCGCACCCACTCCGCCGATATCTGGCCGAAATTGTAATCCGCGGCGAGCGTGTAGACGTTCTTGCCGTACTTCTCCATCATGTAGGGAATGAGCGTGGAGAACTGCTGTTCCGGCACCGCACCGGTGACAATCATATGGCCGTCGCAAACGCCGCCTTCGTACTGATTGTTGTAGAATGCGAAGCCGTTGAACTGATCGACGATCGGGCGATAGGCCTCGCGCGAAGCGGACGAGAAGCCAGCGAATACCACGTCGACCTTGTCGCGCTGGAGCACACGCCGCATGAATTCCTGATAGCGTGTGTTGTCGGACTGGGTGTCGTAGGCGACCAGCTCAAGCGGCCGGCCGTCGATACCACCGGCCTTGTTGATCTCCTCGGCCGCGAGTTGGATCGCATGCACTTTTCCGATGGTAGCCACCGCGAAATCGCCGGACTGGTCCTCCAGCACCCCGAGCTTGATCGGGGTTTGCGCAAACGCCGCACCTGTCGCGAGAACAAGCGTCCCCGTGAGGGCTACGGCGCGCAGCCCCCGCAACACATTCTTGGTCATGTTGGTGTCTCCTACATCGCTTGCTTGTTGCCGCCTCGCAGCGTGATGCTGGTCGCGCGGCCGGGAATGTCGGGCGCACTTGCCCGCCTGCTCAGAAATTCCTCGCAGTAGAGTTCCAAGTTCTGCCGCGCGCGCATGCTCTCGCGGCGAAGCTGGGAATAGGCGCTCTCTTCATCGAGACCGTCTTGCTGCATCAAGAAGATCACCGCGCGGATCACCGCGCGACGGCTACGACGGCGTTCTTCGAGATCCTGAAGGCGGGCATGCATATCGCTACGCAACATGAACTGGTTCACGCCCATGAACAGTGAGGTGTAGACGGCGCCGCCGTGGACCGGCTTACGCAGGAAGGAAGTCGCGCCGAGATTGACCAACGCCTTCAGACGGCTCGGCGCCTCGACGCCGACCAGACCGATCACCGGCACCGGCGGCAGGCGTGAGATGGGATTGACCTCAATCGCCACCGCGCCTTCGAGATCGCCGTCAACGAACAGGATATCGCGCTCGGACTGCAGGTTGCCGACATCGATCTGCGCGCGGCCGTCGACGATCTCGGGATATTCGGTCGTCACACCAAGTTTGGCGAGGGTGGACTCGAGTGAGCCCTCTTTTCCGCCGCGTCCGATGACGACAAGAGCGCGACCGCCTTTGAAATTCTGCAGCAACCGGGATGTCATGATTGCACCACTCTGAGCACGGGAGAGCGCATTGCACTCGCAAAGCGCGGCGACGACTGAACGAGATAGGGATCTGGCGCGATTGGGCTGCGTGCCTCCAGCAGCACTTCGAACTGCCCATTGAGGGTGGAACGGGCGATCCGCGGTGTCAGCCAGGCGTGATAGGTTTGCGGATCAATGCGCACCTCGCCCTGCGGCGCCAGCAAGCTCTGGCTGGCGACCGCGGCGCGCACGGCGCGTGCATCATCGGTACCCGCCTGCTCCAATGCTGCGGCCAGAAGCTTGACGGCGATGTAGGACGCTTCTGCGTCGGCGGACGATACTGGTCCGCCGGGGAAGGCCTTGGCATAGGCGGCGATGAATGCCGCATTCGCCGGAGATTCCAACGAGGAGAAATAGACGCTGGAGCTCAAGTGCCCGTCGATAGCCTCGTCGCCAATCTCCGCAAGCTCCGGCTCTGACAGCGTGCAGCTGGCCACCGGAATTTCATTGACCTGATCGATACCACGCGCGCGGCAGGCAGCGCGGAAAGCGCGGAAGAAGGCATAGGCGCTCGTACCGATCAGATTGTTGAAGACGAAATCTGGACGCTGCTCAAGGATCGCCGATATCACCTGGTCGAATTCGGTATCGCCCACGGACAGGTATCGCTCTGCGACCACGGTGCCTCCCCGCGCGGTCAGCGCCTCACGGAAGATGCGGTTGTTCTCCCAGGCCCAGATGTAGTTGGAGCCGACGCAGAATGCGCGAGTACCAACCCGCGAGGCGAGATACTCGACCAGTGGCAGCACGTGCTGGTTGGGCGATGCTCCGGTGTAGATCACATTGTCCGAACTCTCGAACCCTTCATAATGCGACGGATACCAGAGCAACCCGTCAAACTTCTCGAAGCAGGGAATGACCTCCTTGCGACTCGAAGACGTATAGCAGCCCAAAACTTGGCGGATGCCGGCGCCGAGCAGCTCGAGACTAAGTGCGCGGTAACGTTCAAGATCGCCCGACGGGTTGACCACGACGGGCTCCAACGTCACCGCACCGTCTGCCTCGGCATTCTCCTGGAACGCCAGCAACGCGCCGTTCAGCATCGAGCGTGCGACGACGCTGTAAGACCCTGTCGTCGAGAACATTATGCCGATGCGATAGTGCTTCCGCGCCATTAGCCGATCCAAAACAAAAAAAACGCCCGCCGGCTGTGAAGCCGTGGGCGCCCTCGCCACCAACTGGACACGCTTGAATTTGAAGCGCGGTGTTGGAAATGGTTTGAACTTGTAGCGTTATCGGGCAGCTCTGCCCAACGCTTGCAGTTTAAGCTCCCTTAGAACGACCATACTGTCAAGCACGTTGTTACGGCGAGAGTTGCTTCAATTCATCCCTCGTTGCAGCAAAACTATGCAGGGCGCCGGGAAATTACACTGGTTGCACGAGCGCCAATGACAGTCATTGCGTCAGGATCCATTCAGACGGCAATGCGGAGCATCACCTACCATCCACAGCTATCGAATTAAATCGCAGGTCATACCCAACAGATGTATTATGAACCGGCAAACAAAAATATCGACCTTCGAAGACGAGTTGAATGAAAACGCAAGCAATTTGACGACCACCAACGAGGAGACCGCTTGGACCATACACTGCGACGTTGCGTGGCTCTTCGTCGATCGGCATTTAGTCCCATTGGATGAGCGACATCTACGAGAGGAGCTCGCTGAGCGCGACCATGGAGCCGCAGGTCAATCAACTTTCGACGCGCTCGCGGTAATGCTCAAACACACTTGTAACGCCGCGGGATGAGATCCAGCCATTCAAGCACCAGTTCCCGCCCTGTCGCCATCACAGCAGCTCACGTTTCGACAGTCCATCCAGCCAGTCCGCAAAGACCTGAAACCTTCGAGAGAGATGCTGACGGTGTGGATAGAGCAGTGCCATCGGCATCGGCGCAGCTCGATGATGGGGCATCACCTCGACGAGTTCGCCCGCGTCGAGGTGGCGCTTTACATCGTAGGCCGGGATCTGGATGAGGCCGAGGCTGGCAAGGCAGCAGGCGATATAAGCTTCGGCACTGAAGACCTACCCGGGTTTCCAAATTCAAGGTTGGCTTCATTCTACGCAGCAATATCCGGTAGCTACGAAATCGCCTTTCTCTCTCGCCCCAGGCGTCCCAACAGGATCAATCCGGCGAAAATCGCCGCGATCCCGACGACGTGATACCAGGCGAGATGTTCGCCCAGCCACCAGATCGAAAACACTGCCGTACACAGCGGGCTGAGATACAGAAATCCTGCAGCACGCGTCGGTCCGTTGGTGGCTACGCCGTAGATATAGAACACGTTACCAAGCATGGTAGGACCCAATCCGGTATAGGCGATCGCGCCTAGGGCTATGGCCATGTCAGCGTCGGTCCAGGCGAACCATGGACCGCCGCTGGCAACCCATGTGACATAGACCGGCAACGATACGACCAGGAGACCTGCCCAGGCAGTCACCACCGTGAGCGGCAAGGTTTCGATTACGCGCGACCATTCGCGCACACGGATCGAGAACCACGCAAAGAAGATCGCTGCGAGAAGCGACCAGAGATTTCCAAGATTCAGTTGCAGCCCGGTCAGTCGCAGCAGATCGCCCTTGCTGATGATCAGGAGCGTGCCGACAAAAGCCAGAGCGAGCCCAACTTGGCCCATTCGGGCGATCTGCCCCTGCCCCACGATCCAGCCGATCAACACGACCCATACCGGCGTCGTGGCATTGATGAAGCCCACTTCGATGGCTGGGCTTTGATAGGCTCCGCCGATCAGAAGAAACGAAAACAGGCCGACGCCGACAACGCCACCGATCGTCAATTCGCCCAGCCGCGGCCGGATCTCAGGCCAGGCGCGCCGCAGGGACGGCCACGCAATGACTGTGAGAATGACGAGAGCGGGCAGCCAGCGCCAGAACACCAGCGCCGGCAAAGGCGCCGCGTCACGCGCGGCCCGCGCGACCACATGGTTGCTGCCCCAGAGTGCCGCAGTCACTATCAGCGCAAGCGTACCGAGTGATCGCGAGCCGCCGTTCATGCCCGATCGGCGGATGACTGATGACGCCCGCGTTGCGAGACGTGCCATGGCAGGGATAGCCGCTCAGCATAGTCTACGAGAAAGAAGAGGATTGTTCCGACTACGCCCAACAACAGCAACGACACGAACACACGCACCGTATCGAACTGCCCTTGTGCAACAAGTATCTGAAAACCGATCCCCCGGCTGCCGGCCACGAACTCTCCGACGATGGCGCCCACCAGCGCGAACGAGATCGCCACTTTCATGCCCGCGAACAGACTCGGCAAAGCGCAGGGAAAGCGGATTTTTATCAATACGGCCCAAGACGATGCCTTTGATACCTTGGCCAGCGCCAGCATGTCGGGATCCACCGACCGCAGGCCTAGAACCATATCGATGACGATCGGAAAGATCGCCAGCATTAACGCAATCGCCACCTTGGGCTCAGGACCGGTGCCCATCCAGATAACGAACAGCGGCGCCAGCGCCACTTTCGGGATCGAGTTGAGCGCCACGAGCAGCGTATAAATAGTCCGCTCGAGGAATTTCGAATAGACAATCCCAACCGCCAGCGCGACGCCGATGACGACCGCCAGTACAAAGCCGAGGCATGTCATCCAGAGCGTAAAGCCGAGATGACGCAGGAACAACCCAGGCGTCTCCAGAAACGCGGCAAAGATCGCCGACGGCGCCGGCAGGATCAGCGGCGACGGCTGGAAGACGTAAACCCCGATCTCCCACAGAACAAGAGCTGCGGCCAGCACGACGACGACATCGCGTGTTTCGTTATCGCCCAGAAACAGACGCCATGCGAAACGCATCATTCCTTGACGATCCCCAACTCGGCGAAGTGGTGACGGATCCGGTGCACATAGGCGGCGAATTCCGGCGTGTCGCGCACTGCAAGCAGGCGTGGCCGCGGGAGGTCGATGGTGATGACATCGACCACCATGCCCGGCGCCTTGCTCATCATGACGACGCGATCTGACAGGAAAACGGCTTCCGCAATCGAATGCGTGATGAACAAGAGCGTCTTGCGCGTATCCTGCCAGATCTGCGCGAGCTCGATGTTGAGATCATCGCGGGTCATGGCATCGAGCGCGCCAAATGGCTCGTCCATCAGAAGCAGGTCGGGATCGGCCAGCAGTGCACGGCAGATCGATGCGCGCTGTCGCATGCCGCCCGACAATTCCCACGGAAACCGATGCTCGAAGCCACCGAGGCCGAACCGGTTCAGCAAAGCCGCCGCCCGCGCGCGTTCATCGGCGGTCGGTTTGCGGGTGAATTCGATCGACAGCAGGACATTGTCGAGAATGGTGCGCCAGTCCAGCAGGACATCGCGCTGGAACACGACGCCAAGCCGATCCGGCGTGCCGTCGAGCGGTTTGCCGCCGATGTCGATCGTTCCGGAGGTCGTCCCTTCGAGGCCGGCCACCAGCTTCAGCAAGGTGCTCTTGCCGCAGCCGGACGGGCCGACCACGCTGACGAATTCCTGTGGCCGGATATCGAGATTGATGTCGACCAGGGCCGCGACCGGCCCGCGTGGGGAGGCGTACGTCTTCCCCACGCGGCCAAGCGCGACATAGGCCGCCGTCTCTGATGAAGCAGGAGGCGCCATGTTACTCGACGAGGCTGTTGGTGTAGTAATCGGTCACTTTCCAGCCCGCCGGCAACACGCCCGCGGCTTCCATCGACTTGCCAGCCGCTTCCCAGTCCGCCTGTGCCTGCCAGCCGATCGGCTTGCCCTGCGACGCCGGCGTGTCGAAGTAATCCAGCGTCAGCTTGATTTGCCCGAGCAGCACCCCGGGATCCAGCTTGGCGTCCGGACGCTCGGCGATCATCGCCTTCACGCCGTCCTCGGGATTGGTGCGCAGATGTTGCCAGGCACGCTGTTGCACTTCGATCAGGCGCTTCAACGCAGGTCCCTTGCTGGCGATAACTTCATCGCGCGCGACCAGGCGTCGTGCGCGCGCAAGGCGGCGAGGCGGTCGTCCTCGAGCTTGCCGCGCGTGGCGCCGCGGCGCTCGCCGTCCTTGACCAGCGCGGCGATGGCCTCGCTCTGGGCGCGGGTCTTGGCCAGCGTCTGGGTCAGGCCTTCCTCGCTCGCGGCGAAGCGGGCGCC
>Ga0207678_10003185_pt1 | contig 14842 bp, 13 predicted proteins | sample KBSC63metaG_FD_184319 | JGI IMG/M metagenome (GOLD analysis project Ga0207678, IMG submission 184319) | Corn rhizosphere microbial communities from Kellogg Biological Station, Michigan, USA - KBS C6-3 metaG (SPAdes) (version 2) | ecosystem: Host-associated > Plants > Roots > Rhizosphere > Soil ...
CCGAGAGGCCGAAGGGGCTCCCCTGCTAAGGGAGTATCGGGTCAAAAGCCTGATCGAGGGTTCGAATCCCTCTCTCTCCGCCATTCAATCGTTGACGTGATTGCAGCGACACCGGATAATTCGCGGCTCGCTTTGTGTTTCAATGCGCCCGTAGCTCAGCTGGATAGAGTACCAGGCTACGAACTTGGTGGTCGGGAGTTCGAATCTCTCCGGGCGCGCCATTCAACGAAGAAGCCGACGCGTTGTCGTCGGCTTCTTCGTTTCCGGCACCACCGTTTGCGTGCGTTGACCGGCGCGAGCGGGCGAACGTACCATTGCCTGCCCGGCGTGCTTGCGGGCCGTCGGTGGCGTTTCGGGGTATAGCTCAGTCTGGTAGAGCGCCAGCTTTGGGAGCTGGATGTCGGGGGTTCGAATCCCTCTGCCCCGACCAATGACAAAAGCGGGCCCTTGTGGCCCGTTTTTGTCATTGAACGAAGTGTGGATGAGAACTGGCGCCTTCGTCAGAAGGCAGCCGTTCGACTGCGGAGCCATGGATGGCGGAGCGAACATCGCGCGCCAGCGCGCGATGTCCCGAAGGCGGGGCGCAGCGAACGCGCCCGAAGGGCGAGCGCCGGGGAGGCGCGAGTCAACCCTCTGCCCCGAGCCTGGTTTGTGATGGCGCGCCCGACTGGAATCGAACCAGCAACCGTCGGCTTAGAAGGCCGATGCTCTATCCGATTGAGCTACGGGCGCGTCGCCGGCGCATTTTGACAGGGAACCGCCGGAGACGTGAGTCTGCAGGCGGCGATGACCGTTTCGCTGCACCCGTGTGCGCTCCGGAGTAGCATTCGAAAACATTCGGCTTCGGCCGCGGCTCTCCGGGAGACCCACATGCGATTCATCGGCGCGCTGATTTTCTGGATCGTCATTGCGATCATCGCCTACTTCGTCGTTGCCTTCACCGGCGCCTATCAGGTTGGAGCGGATGTCCCGCACTGGAGCATCACGCGACAGGCCATCGGTTTCCTTCGCGAGCACACGATTGAACGCCGCGCTGCCGACATCAAGCCGCCGCCGCTGGACGATCCGGCGCTGATCAAGCTGGGCGCCGAGCATTATTCCGAAATGTGCACGGGTTGCCATCTCGCGCCCGGCATGGGTCATTCCGAACTGCGCGACGGCCTGTATCCGGAGCCGCCGAACCTCACGCGGTTCGCGCCCGATCCCGCGGAGTCGTTCTGGATCATCAAGCACGGCCTGAAGATGACGGCGATGCCGGCATGGGGTGCGACCCACGACGACCACACGATCTGGGCAATGGTGGCGTATCTCCAGAAGCAGCCTCGCATGAGCGCCGCGGAGTACCAGTCGCTTACGGCAAATGCCGCGGGCATGGAGGAGCATGAAGCCGCTCCGGCAAGCGCGGCGTCAGTGCCGGTGCCAGCCGCGACGGCTGCTGCGCCTGTGCCTGCTTCAAGCATGCATTGATTGCCGGTACGACTGCATCGGTCCGGTGCCTCGCGCGGCCGGGCCTTGCGCGCCGCATGAAGAACCCTTGACTCTGGACCATGGTCAAGGGTTTACACTGTGCGCATGAACGCACATGCCGCACCCCATGTCACCATCGGTGGTGTCGCCCGCCGCGCCGGCGTCGGCATCGACACCATCCGTTATTACGAACGCGAAGGGCTGCTGCCCGAACCGCAACGGCGCGCGTCCGGCTATCGCGATTACGGACCGGACGTCGTCGAGCGGCTGCGCTTCATCCGCCGCGCCAAGGATCTCGGCTTCACGCTGGAGGAAATCCGCGAATTGCTGGCGCTTTCCACCGATCGCGAGCGCGGCGTGAAAACCGTCAAGCAGCGGGCCGAAGCGCGACTGGGCGAAGTCGAGCAGCGCATCCGCGAACTGCAGCGGATGAAACGCGGGCTGAAACAACTCATCGACGCGTGCCCAGGGCATGGCCCGCTCGAACATTGCCCGATCCTGCGCGCGCTGGGCGGGGAGGACAAGGCATGAACGCGCAGGAACACGCACATGGCCACGCGCATGCAGCGCGCGACGAGAATGCCGCGGCGCAGGCAACCGATCCCGTCTGCGGCATGCAGGTCGCGACGACTTCGCCGCGCCACGTGGATCACGACGGTACACGCTACTGGTTCTGCAGCGAGGGCTGTCGCGACAAGTTTCGGGCCGATCCGGACAAGTATCCGGCGAAGGCCGGATCGCCGCACGCCGCGCATGGTCCTGCTCATCATCATGGCCACGTGCAGGCGGCGCCGCGGGAAACGCCCGCCGGCGCCATCTACACCTGCCCGATGCATCCGGAAGTGCGGCAGATCGGGCCGGGCCATTGCCCGAAGTGCGGCATGGCGCTGGAACAGGAATTGCCGAGTGCCGACGAGGACGATGGCGGCGAGCTGCGTGCACTCACGCGCCGCTTCTGGACGCTGGTTGCGTTGACGATTCCGGTGTTCGCGCTGGCGATGGGGCCACACCTGTTCGGCTGGCGATTGCCATCGCCCTGGAACATAGCCGCTGGCTGGGTCGAGGCGGTGCTGGCGACGGTCGTAGTGCTGTGGGGTGGCGCATCGTTCTTCGTGCGTGGCTGGCGATCGCTCAAACCCTGGTCGCCCAACATGTACACGCTGATCGCGCTGGGTACCGGCGTGGCGTGGCTGTACAGCGCGGTCGCGTTCCTGCTGCCCGAAGTGTTTCCGGTGAGTTTCCGGGACATGCACGGCCGCGTCGGTGTGTATTTCGAATCGGCTGCCGTCATCGTCACGCTGGTGACGCTGGGCGACTGGTTGGAACTGCGTGCGCGTCGGCGCACCGGTTCCGCACTGCGTGCATTGCTGGACCTCGCGCCCAAAACCGCGCGCCGCATCGCCGCGGATGGCGGCGAATCCGACGTGCCGCTGGATGAAGTCCAGGCCGGCGACACGTTGCGCGTGCGTCCGGGCGAAAAGGTGCCGGTGGACGGCGTGGTCATCGACGGCGCGAGCCACCTTGACGAATCGATGCTGACCGGCGAATCGATGCCGGTCGCGAAAGTCGCAAACGATCGCATCACCGGCGGCACCGTCAATCAGGATGGCGCGCTGACCATGCGCGCCGACAGGGTCGGCGTCGATACCATGCTGTCGCGGATTGTTGCGCTGGTCGCGCAGGCGCAGCGCAGCAAGGCCGCGCTGCAGCGCGTCGCCGATCGCGTGGCCGCATGGTTCGTGCCGGCGGTGGTCGCGGTGGCAGTGCTGGCATCCATCGCGTGGGCCGCGATCGGTCCGGAGCCGAGGGCGGCGCACGCGCTGATCGCGGCGGTGTCGGTGCTGATCATCGCCTGTCCGTGCGCGTTGGGCCTCGCGACGCCGATTTCGATCATGGTCGCGAGCGGGCGCGGCGCGCACATGGGCGTGCTGTTCCGCGATGCCGCTGCCATCGAAACTCTGCGCAACGCGGACGTGCTGCTGGTCGACAAGACCGGCACGTTGACCGAGGGCAAACCTTCACTACGCAGCGTGGAAACGTTCGGTGGGGTTGGCGAAGAACGAGTGCTGGCGCTGGCCGCGGCGTTGGAACGCCCGAGCGAACATCCGCTGGCGCGGGCGATCGTGGCGGCCGCTGAAGCGCGCGGCATTGCGATCCCGGATGTCGAGGGTTTCAAGACCTTGACCGGACGCGGTGTCAGCGGACGCGCGGATGGCCACGATGTGGTGATCGGCAACGCCAGGTTGCTGGACGAAGCTGGCGTGCACGCCCACGCAGCCATTCGCGGGAATGCCGATGCCTTGCGCGGTGACGGTGCCACCGTGATGTTGATGGCCGTCGACGGCGAGATGATCGCGCTGCTGGCGATCGCCGACCGCATCAAGGACGACACGCCGGTCGCGCTCGCCGCGCTGCGCGAGGACGGCATGCGCATCGTGATGTTGACCGGCGACAACGCCACCACTGCAAAGGCCGTCGCGAAAAAGCTGGGCATCGAGGAGGTGCACGCGGACGTGTCGCCCGCGGACAAAGCCGCGGTCGTCGCGGCATTGAAGGGGGAAGGACACACAGTCGCGATGGCCGGCGACGGCATCAACGACGCGCCGGCGTTGGCGGCTTCGGACATCGGCATCGCGATGGGTGCGGGCGCCGACGTGGCGCTGGAAAGCGCGCCCGTCACGCTGGTGCACGGCGATCTTTCCGGCATTGCGCGGGCGCGGGCGTTGTCGCGCGCCACGGTGCGCAACATCCACCAGAACCTGTTCTTCGCGTTCGTCTACAACGCCATCGGCGTGCCGATCGCGGCCGGTGTGCTGTATCCGGCGTTCGGGATCGTGCTGTCGCCGATGATCGCGGCGCTGGCGATGAGCATGTCGTCGGTGTCGGTGGTGTCCAACGCGTTGCGCCTGCGTGCGGCAGGTTTGGAACCCCATCCGTGACGGACGATCCACGTGAAATAAAAAAGCCGCGCGGATCGCTCCGCGCGGCTTTGTTTCGTCCGCTGATCCGGCGCCGGATCAGCGCGCGAACAGCGGCTTGTTGAGACGCGCGATCAGGCGCTCGCGGCGCGATGTGCGCGGAGCGTCGTCATCTTCCGCCTTCGGTGCGGCTTCCAGCCGCCCGCCGGCGAAACTGCCGTTCATGTAATCGACCACTTCCTCGTAGGTCATGCCCGACGCGGCCACGATTTCATCGACGGTGGCGTAGTCCTTCACCATTTCCTTGGCAAGCCGAAAATGCTTCGGGTATTCGCGTTCGGTTTCCGGCCAGCGCGACAGCTTGTAACGCTCGCTGCGAATCAACTTGCGGCCCAGGATGCCGGGCGTCGCGATGAAACCGGCGTACCAGCGCAGGCGGCCCAGTGGTTGTGCCGGGTTGGCGGCGCGCGCGGCGTTGAGCGCCTCGGAGTAGATCGGTGTCCACGCGCTGGCCGGCTGCTGCAACAGCACGGCAAGCGGCTTCAAGGCGGTCGCTTCGAAGTGGTAGACGTCCTTTTGAGGATCGACCACGAGCTCGGCGCCGTCGGGTCCGACCAGTTTGCGCGGGCTGGAGAACGTGCCCTGCACGAGCGCGAGTGCCAAGGCTTCAGCCGCGTTCACCGGACCGACCTCGACGGTTGGCGCCTCGACTTGCACCGGTTCCGGTGCCTCGATGATTTCGGGCGGGAAGTGCTCGGCCTGCAGGTCTTCGGCGTGCGCGCCGGAAAGCCATGCCTCGAGACCGACGGTGGTAGTGCGCGGCGCGGCGGAAACCGCGGATTCCGAATCGAATGTCATTTCTTGGTCACCTTGCATGTCGGCGTTCCCTCCGAATCCAACACGAACCTGATCGGCGCGGATCGAACTGCCTCTGCGCAGACCGCTGCAATGCGCGTGCCAGTTTACGCAGCGAGGCCCGCCACGACGCGTGCCGCGACGTAAACATTGGTTACGGCTTGGTGGACTTGGGGCACCGAGCTGAGCGGCTCTGGCGGTACAACGATCAGAATCGAACGCCCGTCAGGCCGGAACGGGCTCCACGGGCTGCCTGGCCTGCAGCGCCCACAGTGCGGCATAGCGGCCGCCGAGCGCGAGTAGTTCGGCATGGCTGCCGGACTCGACCACGCGGCCACGATCCAGTACCAGGATGCGGTCTGCCTCCACGATGGTCGAAAGCCTGTGCGCGACGATCAAGGTGGTGCGCCCACGCGCGATCTCGGACAGTTCGGTCTGGATGATCTTCTCGGTGCGCGTATCGAGCGCGCTGGTGGCTTCGTCGAACACCAGGATGCACGGGTTCTTCAGCAACGCGCGTGCGATCGCAACCCGCTGCTTTTCGCCGCCCGAGAGTTTCAGGCCGCGTTCGCCGACGGTGGTTTCGTAGCCTTGCGGCAACGACAGAACGAAGTCGTGGATGTGCGCGGCGCGCGCGGCGGCTTCCACTTCCTCGCGAGTGGCGTCGGTACGCCCGTACTTAATGTTGTAGTAGATGGTGTCGTTGAAGAGTACCGTGTCCTGCGGCACGATCCCGATAGCCGCGCGCAGGGATTCCTGCGTGACGTCGCGGATGTCCTGGCCATCGATCGTGATGCGCCCGCCGCTCACGTCGTAGAAGCGGAACAGCAACCGCGACAGGGTCGATTTGCCCGCGCCGGTTTCGCCGACCACCGCCAGCGTCGTGCCGGGCGGAATCGTGAAATCGATATCGTCGAGGATCGCGCGATCGGGGTTGTAGCGGAACGACACGTGCTCGAAGCGGACCTCGCCGCCACGCGCCACCAGCGCTTTCGCGCCGGGCGCGTCCTGCACTTCGGCATGTTCGTCCAGCAGGCCGAACATGTGTTCCATGTCGATCACGCCCTGCTTGATCTGCCGCCAGGTGAAGCCGAGCATGTTGAGTGGGATCGCCAACTGCAGCAGCCAGCCGTTCACCATCACGATATCGCCGACCGACAACGCGTGCGCGACCACGCCTTGCGCTGCCATCACCATCAGCAGGGTCACGCCGATCGCGATCACCAGCGCCTGCGCGCCGTTCAGCACGGCCAGCGAACTTTCGGTCTTTACCGCCGCGTCTTCGTAGCGGCGCAGGTCGGCATCGTAGCGGCGCGCCTCGAACTCCTCGTTGCCGAAATACTTCACCGTTTCGTAATTGAGCAGGCTGTCGATCGCGCGTGCATTGGCCAGGCTCTCGACCTCATTCATCACGCGCACGCCGGCGGTGCGCCATTCGGTGATCCAGATCGTCACGATGATGTAGGCCACCATCGTGACCAGCGTGACGACGGCATAACGCCAATCCAGTTGCCGCAGCATGAAGGCGATCACCACCACGATCTCGAAGATCGTCGGGATGATGTTGAACACCACCCAGCCCAGCAGGTTGTACACGCCGCGCGTGCCACGCGAGATGTCGCGGCCGACGCCACCGGTGTGGCGATCCAGATGGAAGCGCAGCGACAACCGGTGCAGGTGCCGGAACGCGTCCAGCCCCGACGCGCGCATCGCGCGCTGACTGACGCGTTCGAACACGGTGTCGCGAAGCTGCCCGAACAAAGCACCGATCAGGCGCAGCAGGCCATACAGGGCGATCAGGGCAATCGGCACGGTCAGCGCGGCGATGCGCGGATCCAGATGGTCGACGATGTCCTTGAACGCGAGGGGCACGTAAACCGTCGCCATTTTCGCGATCACCAGAAGTGTCGCGGCAACCGCCATGCGCGCCGGAAAGCCGCGGATGTACGGCCACAGCATCGCCAGCACCCGCAGCGTGCCACTGCCCGAAGGGGCTTTTGCAGGCGTCGCCGCTTGCGCGGCAGGTGTTTCCGAGGTGGTCGCGCCCGCATGCTCGTTGCGCGGTGCTGCGGTCGCGTGCGGCGTCACCGCCGGTTTCGGCTTGGCCGCATCGGGACCGGACGGCTGCTGTTCGGGGTGTTGCGGATCGGTCATGCGGGAATCATGGGGGCGCAGCGGCCGGGCTTCCAGCCCGATCCGCTAAACTTCGCGTTCCCACAATGCTTGTTCCCCGATGACCTTCCGCACCCGCTTCGCCCCCAGCCCCACCGGTTTCCTGCACATCGGCGGCGCCCGCACCGCGCTGTACTGCTGGCTGGAGGCGCGCCACCGCGGTGGGCAATTCATCCTGCGCATCGAGGATACCGATCGCGAGCGCTCCACCGACGCGGCGATGCAGGCAATCCTGGACGGCATGCACTGGCTGGGCCTCGATCCCGACGAAGGCCCGTTCTACCAGACGCAACGGATGGAGCGTTACCGCGAAGTCGCGCAGCAGTTGCACGATGCGGGCAAGGCGTACTGGGCGTATGAATCGAAGGAAGAACTCGATGCAATGCGCGCCGCGATGAAGGCGCGCGGCCAGAAGCCGCGCTACGACGGCCGGGCGCGCGACGCGAACCTTCCGTATCGCGATGATCCGAACCGCGTGCTGCGTTTCCGCAATCCGCAGTCCGGCAGCGTGGTCTTCGACGACAAGATCAAAGGACGCGTCGAATGGGCCAATGCCGAACTCGACGACTTCGTGATGCTGCGTTCGGATGGTTTTCCGACCTACAACTTCGCGGTGGTGGTGGACGATCTGGACATGAAGATCACCGAGGTGATCCGCGGCGACGACCATGTCAACAACACGCCGCGCCAGATCAACCTTTACGAGGCGCTGGGTGCGCCCGTCCCGACGTTCGCGCACTTGCCGATGATCCTGGGTCCGGACGGCCAGAAACTTTCCAAGCGCCATGGCGCGGTGGGCGTGATGCAATATCGCGAAGATGGTTACCTGCCGCATGCGCTGCTGAATTACCTGGTGCGGCTCGGTTGGTCGCACGGCGACCAGGAGGTTTTCTCGGCCCGGGAAATGATCGACCTGTTCGACATCGCCCACGTCAACCACTCCGCGGCGCGCTTCGACTTCGCCAAGCTGGGCTGGCTCAACCAGCACTATCTGAAGGAAGGCGATCCGCGCGAACTCGGCAGGGAACTGGCGTGGCATCTCGAGCGGCTCGGGCTGGATGTGTCCAACGGGCCCGATCCGGCGGAGGTCGTGATCGCCTTGCGCGAGCGCGTGCAGACCCTGAAGGCGATGGCCGAACAGGCACGCATCTGGTACGCGCCGATCGAGGCGTGGGATGACAAGGCAGTGAAGAAGCATTTGCAGGCGGAAGGCGCCGCCGATGCTTTGCGTGCCATGCAAGCGAAGCTCGCCGCATTGGTGACGTGGAAACCGGCGGATATCCACGCGCTGGTGGCCGAAGTCGCCACCGAACGCGGCATCGGCATGGGCAAGGTCGCGCAGCCATTGCGCGTCGCGATGACCGGTACCGCGGTGTCGCCCTCGATCGAAGACACCGTGTATCTGGCGGGGCGTGATGTGGCGTTGCGCCGCATCGACGATGCGATTGCGCGCGCAAATAAGTAGCTCCCAGATGCCGTCATCCCGGCGAAGGCCGGGATCCATTTTGAAGTTCAGCCCCGAAGGTTCAAGATCAAAATGGATTCCGGATCGCCGCTGCGCGGCGTCCGGAATGACGAACAAAGGATTGTTGCCCTTCACCCCTTTCGAACCGGGTCCGCCATCGGCATGAATGAGCTCCTGCAAAAACTCCTGCAAGGCGTCGATCCGGGCTCGCCCGGTGCGTTCTGGAAATTGCTGCACAACATGCTTGCGCTGGTGCCGTGGTGGCCGCTGATCTGGTTTACGGTTGCGTGCGCGGCGATCGGCGCCGTGATTGGCTGGTGGCGGGGCAGGATCGTGCTCGCCGTTGCGCTCGGGCTGGTGGTAGGGCCGATTGCGTGGGCGGCGTTGTGGGCGTTGCCACCGGGGCGTTACGGACCAGCGAGGCGAAGGCTGGATCGGCGGCAGGCGATGAATCGCGAACTGGCGTGACCGCGCGCGGGAACGCGCTTGCAAATGCACGCATTCGACCCGAAATAGCTTCAGTCCGTGCCTTTCCGCGCGAGCGCTAGAATGCAGCCATGGTCACCGCACCCAAAGCCGCGCACCACCATCACCACCACGACGCCGCGGGCATCGTGCGCGAAGTGGCGCACGAGTGCGATGCGCGTGGCCTGCGTCTGACGCCGCTGCGGCGAGAAGTGCTGGAACTGGTCGTGAAGGCGCGCCGACCGGTGAAGGCCTATGACTTGCTGGAATCGCTGCGCGACCGCCACGCCGGTGCGGCGCCGCCGACGGTTTATCGTGCGCTCGACTTCCTGCTGGAGAACGGCTTCATCCACAAGCTGGAGTCGATCAACGCCTTCGTGTTCTGCCAGCATCCGGCCGAAGCGCATCAGGTGCCGTTCCTGATTTGCGATGTATGCGAAAGCGCGACCGAAGTCTGCGACGAGGGTGCGATCGCGCAGTTGATCGAACGGCAGGCGCGCGACTTCGGTTTTCGCGCCAAGGCGCAGACGCTGGAAGTGCATGGCGTCTGCAAGGGTTGTCACCCCGCCTGACTTCCGGTCCGCTGAATGGAACATGCCGGCAGGTCGGATTCAGGTCCGCGTATGTTATAATGTATCGAAACTGGACCGGCGTCGTTACCGGTCCGCCCTGATTGCGGATTGGTCCCGCCCGAGAAGATTCGTGCAAATGGATATGCCTATCGCCCGGCCTGTTTCCCCCGCGATCGCCGCGCCGCGGCGGCTCGCGACGCTGGTCGACCGGATCGGCGCAACCGCGTCGATGCTGTGTGCGGTGCACTGCGCGTTGCTGCCGTTCGTCCTGGCGCTGCTGCCGTTGATCGGGCTCGAATTCCTGGCGGGCCATACGTTCGAGCGTGTATTCGTCACCTGCGCGGCCTTGCTGGCTTGCGCCAGCCTTCTTACCGCGTACCGACGCCATCGACATCCGCATGCGCTGTTTCTCATGGTGCCGGGCATTGCATTGCTGTTGGTCGGCGTCGCGGTGAATCTGGACTTGCACATCCTCGTGCACACCACGTGCGTGGTGACCGGTGGCGTACTGGTGGCCAGCGCGCATGTCGTCAACCTCGTGCTGGCGCATCGACATCACCACGCGACCTGCACGCACGCAACGGCGCGGGCCTGATTTGTTCGACGCTTGTTGTGAAAAGTCAGGCCATGGAGGGCCGTTCTGGAGTTGCTGCCGCAAAAGGGTGGCGGCGACGCGAATGTTTCGTGACGCAGCGATCAGGGATGATCGCAAAGCAAAGTAATTGTGTAACCCCGGCGCGAGCCGTACGCTGCGCGCATGGCGAACCCCCACGCTCACGCCCGTGACCACGAACACCCCCACGGCAGCCGCGGGGTATTGGCGTTTGCATTCGTGCTGACCTGCGCGATGCTGATCGTGGAAGCGGTCGGCGGTTGGTGGTCGGGCTCGCTGGCGCTGCTGGCCGATGCCGCGCACATGCTGGTGGATGCCGGCGCGCTGGCGCTGGCCTGGGCCGCGGCGGTGTTCGCGTTGCGCCCCGCGGACGCGCGGCGCAGTTTCGGTTACGCGCGGATGGAAGTGCTGGCCGGATTCGTAAACGCACTGGTGCAATTGCTGCTGGTGGCGGGCATCGTCTACGAGGCCATCAAACGCCTGCTGGCGCTGGACGCGATCCACATCGAATCCGGTGTGATGCTGGTTGTCGCGGCCGTCGGTTTGATGGTCAACGCGGTGGTCTTGCGCAGCCTGCACGGTCACGACCATGACGACCTCAACACCGCGGGCGCGCGGCTGCACGTGTTCGGCGACCTGCTGGGTTCCATCGCGACGGTGCTGGCCGCGCTGCTGGTGCGCTACCTCGGATGGGGATGGGCCGATCCGGTGCTTTCGCTGCTGGTGTCACTGCTGATCCTGCGCGGCGCATTCGCATTGTTGAAACGCTCTTCGCACATTCTGCTGGAAGGTGTGCCCGAAGACGTGGCGCCCGAGGAGATCCGCGCGGCCCTGGCCGACGCAGACCCATCGATCTTGGAAGTGCATCACCTGCACGTCTGGCAGATCGCGTCCGGTTCGCGCATGGCAACCTTGCACGCGCGGGTATGCGAAGGCGGCGATGCGCGGCACGCGCTGCAAGTGATCCAGCGGGTATTGCGCGAGCGCTTCTCGATCAGCCATGTCACCGTGCAGATCGAAACGACGGAGTGCCTCGATCCACAAACCGGTTGTCGCGAGCCCGGACACCCGCAGCATCACGTGTGATGACAGGTGTCACTTTGAAGTCGGTGACTTCCGGCATTTTCGCGAACCTGTCTGTCAGCACGAAGCTGGTTGCATCTCGTGACGAAAAGGAGATGCCCTCGTGAAACTCAAGCTTCCATCCGGCCAGCGTTTGCTGATGATCTATTCCGGCGTGCTGACGCTGGTGTTCGCCGGGACCGTTCTGATGGGCGCGACGTCGAACGCGGGACGCGCCACCTTCGATCAGATCACGGTCCACCGCATCAACGTGGTCGAGCCGGACGGCACGCTGCGAATGGTGATCTCCAATGCCGCGAATGCGCCCGGATCACCGTTTCACAACAAGATCTATCCGCGGGCGGATCGCAAGATCGCCGGCATCATCTTCATGAACGACGAAGGCACCGAAAACGGTGGGTTGATCTTCGGGGGAAGCAAGGACAAGAACGGCAAGGTGTCGAGCGTCGGCCATCTCAGCTTCGACAATTACGACCAGGACCAGACGCTCGTCCTCCAGGCGAGCCAGGATGAAACCACGCAAAAGAGCAGTTTCATCCGGATCAATGATCAGCCGAGCTGGGACGAAGAGGATCTGTTCAAGCTCGATGAGAAGGTCGGCAATTTGACGAAGGCGCAGCAAAAAGCTGCCTATCAGGCGTTTTTCAAGTCCCACCCGCGAGGCGAGCACCGCATTTACCTCGGTACAAACGAGGACCACTCTTCGGAGCTGGCGTTGCGTGATCCTGATGGCCGGGTACGGATCGTCGCCAAGGTTACCGCCGACGGCAAACCCGTCCTGCAATTCCTCGACGCCGACGGCAAGGTGACCGAGCAGTTCCCGCAGGCCTCGACGCACTGATTGGAACGCTGCGCCGCGCCGCTGTTACCATGCCGGCAACCGCGCATGGTGCGCGGATTCCACACGACATCAGGAACCGACATGGGCAAGGGCGACAAGAAGACACGCAAGGGCAAGATCTACGCGAGCAGCCACGGCAACACCCGTCCGCACTCGCCGAAATCGAACGCGGCCGTGAAGAATACGGCGGGCAAGGCCGCCAAGCCCGCCACTCGGGCGCCGGCCAAGAAGGCTCCGGTCAAAAAGGCGGCTCCGAAAAAATCCGCGTAAGAGTTTGCCTTCAAGCGTTCACGGAAAGGCCCCGCGCGGGGCCTTTCTTGCGTCTGCGTCACGCCGAAACTTCGGCGCCGCCCGCGAACACGCGCGACGCGAGCGCGCCGCCGATCCAGTAGGCAAGTTCGGCCGGGTGTTTCGCGTTCCAGACGACCACGTCTGCGCATTGGCCGACTGCCAAGGTGCCTCGATCGCGCAAATCCAGCGCACGCGCTGCATGAACAGTTGCGCCGCGCAACGCTTCCTCGGGCGTCAGACGAAACAGCGTGCAGGCCATGCTCATCGCAAGACGCAACGAGCGCAATGGTGAAGTACCGGGATTGAGGTCGGTCGCGACGGCCATCGCCACGCCGTGTTCGCGCAACCCCTCGATGGGCGGCAGGCGTGTTTCGCGCAGCGCATAGAAACTGCCGGGCAGCAGTACTGCCGTGGTGCCGGCGCGTGCCATTGCTGTCACCGCATCGATACCCGCGCACTCCAGATGATCCGCGGACAGGCCACCGAATTCCGCCGCGAGCGCGGCGCCGCCGAGGTCCGACAATTGATCGGCGTGCAGTTTCACCGGCAGGCCGAGCTCGCGCGCGCGGCTGAAACAGCGCCGCACTTCCTCCGGAGTGAAGGCAATGTTGTCGCAGAAGGCGTCCACCGCATCGGCGAGCTTTTCATCTGCCACGCGCGGCAGCCATTCGTCGCAGACCATCGCGACGTAATCGTTGCGGCGATCCTTGAAGTCTGGCGGCAGCGCATGCAGGCCGAGGAAGGTCGTGCGTACGGTGATGCCGAGTGCCTTGCCGATCCGGCGCGCGACGCGCAGCATTTTCGTTTCCGTGTCGAGGTCCAGTCCGTAGCCGGACTTGATTTCCAGCGTGGTCGCGCCGTCGCGAACCAGGCCCAGTGCACGCGGCAGCGACTGCTCGAACAATTCGTCCTCGCTGGCTGCGCGGGTGGCGCGGACGCTGGAAAGGATGCCGCCGCCGGCGCGCGCGATGGCTTCGTAGCTTTCGCCGCTGAGCCGCATCTCGAATTCGTGGGCGCGATCGCCGGCGAACACCAGGTGGGTGTGGCAGTCGATCAAGCCGGGCGTCACCAGTGCGCCACGCACCGATTCGACGGTGCGTGCCAAGTCGACCGGCGTGCCGGGCAACGCATCCATCGGGCCGGCAAACGCGAGCTTGTCGTCGCGCCACGCGAGCGCGGCATGCTCGATCAAGCCATAGCCCGCGTTGCCTGCGAGCGTGGCCAGCGTGCAATCGAGCAACAAGTGGTCCCAGCGTGCGTCCGCAGTCGGCGTATCGCCCTGGGCGCTCATCGTGCTCATCGTCGGGATGGCCATTGCAATTGGTAGAGATCGTGCCGGCGATCCTTGAGGTTCTGCACGGTACCGTTGTTGCGCGCGCGTGCCAGATCCTCCAGTCGCAGGTCGGCAAACAGCACCGTTTCGCTGTTGGGGGTGGAATCCGCCGCGACGCCGTCGCGCGCGAACGGAAAATCGCACGGCGTCAGGATGCAACTTTGCGCGTACTGGATATCGAAGTTGTTGACACCCGGCAGGTTGCCGCAATTGCCCGACAGCACCACGTAACACTGGTTCTCGACGGCGCGGGATTGCGCGCAATAGCGCACGCGCAGATAGCCTTCGCGGGTATCGGTGCAGAACGGCGTGAACAGGATCAACGCACCCTGGTCGATCAGGTGGCGCGCGACTTCCGGGAATTCGATGTCATAGCACACGGCGATCCCGATCGGGCCGCAATCGGTCGGAATGGTGCGCGCGGTGCTGCCGCCCTTGATGTTCCACAAGCTGCGCTCGTTCGGCGTGATGTGCAATTTCATCTGCTGGTGGATCGAGCCGTTGCGCAGGCACACGAAACAGATGTTGTGGATGTCGCCGTCATCGCTCAGGGCAGGGTGGGTGCCGGCAATGATGTTGATGTTGCGGCGCACGGCGAGGTCGCTGAACAGTGCCTTGACCCGCGGTGTGTATTCGGACAGCTTCCGGATCGAATCGACCGGCGACAGCGGCGCGTTTTCGATCGAGAGCAGTTGCAGCGTGATGAGCTCGGGGAACACCACGAAGTCGGCTTCGTAATTGGCGGCGATGTCGACGAAATATTCCAC
>Ga0207678_10003188_pt1 | contig 14838 bp, 14 predicted proteins | sample KBSC63metaG_FD_184319 | JGI IMG/M metagenome (GOLD analysis project Ga0207678, IMG submission 184319) | Corn rhizosphere microbial communities from Kellogg Biological Station, Michigan, USA - KBS C6-3 metaG (SPAdes) (version 2) | ecosystem: Host-associated > Plants > Roots > Rhizosphere > Soil ...
CGCGCGGCTGCAGCAGGCGGTCGACGCGATCGGCACCGGCCGCGGCACGATCGCCATCGCCTCGGGCAGCCATGCCGATTGCGCGGTCCAGCGCGACGGCGCGATCTCCTACCTCGCCGCCGAGCCCGGCGCGGCGGTGTTCAATGGCACGACCTGCGAAGGCAAGGCCGCGCTCGTGCTGCGCGGCCAGTCGGCCGAAGTCTCGGGCCTGGTGTTCGAGAACATGCACGTGTCCGACTACAACGGCGCCGGCATCCGGCTCGAGAAGGGCAACCTCACCGTCGCCCAGTCGTGGTTCCGCGACAGCCAGCAGGGCATCCTCACCGGGGGCGACGCCGAGGGGACATTGGTCGTCGATCGTTCGACGTTCAGCCGGCTCGGCACCTGCGAAGGCGCAGGCGGGTGCGCACACTCCATCTATACCGGCGAATATGGCCAGGTGCGCATCACCCGCAGCCGCTTCGAGGAAGGGCGCGGAGGGCACTACGTGAAAAGCCGCGCGGCACGGGTCGACATCGCCGGTTCGAGCTTCGACGATGTCGGCGGCAAAGGCACCAACTACATGATCGACCTGCCCGAAGGAGCGACCGGGCAGATCAGCAACAACTGGTTCGTCCAGGGTCGCGACAAGGAAAACTACTCCGCATTCATCGCCGTCGCCGCCGAGGGCAAGGAGCACCCGAGCGCCGGGCTGGCGATCCTCGACAACGACGCTCGCTTCGCGCCGGGAGTGACTCGCACCAGCGCGTTCGTCGCCGACTGGTCGGGCGATCAGCTCGAGATCGGCGACAACAGGCTCGGCACCGGACTCAAGCGCTTCGAGAGGCGCTGAGCCGGAACTCCTCTGGCCTTCTTGCCGTTGGCAAGGCAGGAGCACGACATGGCCGGTGGATGGACGCGCGACGGCGCGGTTCAGGATCAGATCGACGACACGGTGAAGGACGCGGTTATCGCCGCGCGCCAGCGCTTGCCGCACGGCGAGAGCGCCACGCATTGCGACGAATGCGGCGAGCCGATCCCGGAAGGCCGCCGCAAGGCCGTGCCGGGTGTGCGCACGTGCCTCGCCTGCCAGTCGGGTCGCGATAGCGACGTGCGGCACTCAGCGATCAACCGCCGGGGCAGCAAGGACAGCCAGCTGCGCTAGCCGAAGGCGGCCGAGTAGGTGACCGTGCCGACAGGCGGTTCGCCGCCGAGAACTATTCGTTGGAAGTATTCGGCTACGAACGCCCCGGGATAAGCCAGCGCAGGATCGTGCCCAAAGCCGAAACGGCCGTAGTATTCGGGCTCGCCAAGCACCACGCAACCCGCCGCATCGATCCGGCGCAGATCCTCGAGACCGGCTTCCACGAGCGCGCCGCCGATTCCCCGGCGCTGCCAGTCGGGCAGGACCGCCAGCGGGGCGAGACCGTACCAGCCGAATCGCTGGCCATCGATGGCGACCGGCGAGAAGGCGATGTGGCCCACCAGGGCGCCGGAAGGGGTCACGGCCACATAGGAGGCTTCGAGATCGAGCTCGTCGCGCAGGCGCTCGACGATCGTCGCCTCGCTACCGTCCGACCATTCCTCGCCGGCAAAGGCCGCGGTGATCACTTGCGCGATGGCCGCCTCGTCTCCGTCCTGCTCGCGCCGGATGGTCCAGACGTTCACGGCAGCAGGTGGCCGGCGCGGTCGCGCTTGGTGGCGAGGTAGCGGGCGTTGTGGGGATTCGCCGCGAGCTGGTGCGGCACGCGTTCGTCCACTGTCACGCCGGCCGCCGCGAAGGCCGCGACCTTGGCCGGGTTGTTGGTCATCAGGCGGATCGCCCGCACGCCAAGCAGGTCGAGCATTCGCGCGGCGACCGCGAAGTCGCGCGCTTCGGCGGGCAAGCCGAGCCGCTCGTTGGCCTCGAGCGTGTCGAAGCCCTGGTCCTGCAGGCGATAGGCGCGCAGCTTGTTGATCAGGCCGATCCCGCGGCCCTCCTGGCGCAAGTACAGCAGCACGCCCCAGCCGCCTTGCGCCGCTTCCTGCGCCATCGCCGCCAGCGCGGCGTCGAGCTGCGGGCCGCAGTCGCACTTGAGGCTGCCGAACATGTCGCCGGTCAGACATTCGGAGTGCAGGCGGACCAGCGGCGCACGGTCGGACGACTGGCGGCCGACGATCAGCGCGACGTGCTCGCGCATGTCGTCGGGGCTGCGGAAGGCGACGATCTCGGCGGTTTCGCTGGCGGCGATGGGCAGGTGTGCGCGGGTGGCGATTTGCAGATGGCGCGGGTCAAGCAACGCGGCCACGTCGGCCGGCAGGACATAGACACTCTGAACCACGAACTCGCTTGCGACGAGGAAGGCTGGAAGAATCCCTGCGATCCGGGCCAGCTCTAGCGCGGCAACGGCGTTGTCCTCCCAGTGGTAATCGATTGGCTCAGATCGGAAGGGGCCCTGCAACGGGTTGGCGAGGTCGAGTGACGGGTCCGCCAATGCTCGCGCGGCGACCAGGTCGAAGGGCTCGGCAGCGCGAACCAATACCGGGGCGTCCGGATCGGCCGCTTCGCGCTGGTTCGTCAATTTCAAGGTCGCGGCGCGCGCGGACGAGATGAGCACAAGTTCCGACCGGGCGGGGGCTGCCGCGGTCTCGATGGGAAGCAAATTGGGAGGGCACCCAAATTCCAGTGGCCAGCCGTGACGCAGCGCGTCGACCGCTTGCGCCGCCCGCCGCGAGGATGGCTCCATGCTCAGAGCGCGAACTCCGTCACCAGCGGGACGTGGTCGGAAGGTTGCTCCCAAGTTCGGGTAGCCTCGACGAAGCGGTGCGCCCGGGCTTGCGGCGCGAGCTGTGGGGACGCCCACATGTGGTCGAGCCGGCGCCCCTGGTCCTTCTGCCGCCAGTAAGCGCGGTAGGACCACCACGAGTAGTTGCGCTCGGGCGCCGGGATGAACTGGCGGCCGAGGTCCACCCAGCCGTGCGCCTGCTGGAAGCCGCCGAGGGTTTCGACCTCGACCGGCGTGTGGCTGACCACCTTGAGCAGCGCCTTGTGGTCATAGACGTCGCATTCGAGCGGAGCGACGTTGAAGTCGCCTACGATCAGGGTCGGCCGGTCGAGCCTTTCGGCCCAGCGCGTCATCCTGCCGATGAAGTCGAGCTTCTGGCCGAACTTGGGATTGGCGGCGCGGTCGGGAATGTCGCCGCCGGCGGGAATGTAGACGTTCTCGAGCACCATGCCCTGGCCTGGCCCGACCAGTTCAACGCCGACATGGCGCGCTTCGCCATTGTCCTGCCAGTCGTGCCGGTCGAGCTCGCGAAAGGGAATGCGGCTGACCGTGGCGACACCGTGGTATCCTTTCTGCCCGTGCACTGCCTGGTGAGTATACCCCAGCTCCGCCAGGGCCTTCGCGGGGAACTGGTGCTCCTGGCATTTGATCTCCTGCAGGCACAACACGTCGGGCGCTTCCTCGCCGAGAAAGCGTTCGACCTGCGACAGGCGCAGGCGCACCGAATTGATGTTCCAACTGGCGATCTTGACCATGGCGAGGGATTAGGGGGCTGAAGGGCAGGCGACAAGGTGAGAGGCAAGCGCGATTCCGGTTGGCGACCAGCGAACCGCAAGGCCGAACGCCTGCCCGAGCTTATGCGAGGACGCCAAGCGGCCCGGTTGGGGCGCGCCAGGCGTTTGAGGACGTAAGCAAAAGAGAAAAGAAAAACCCCCGTCGCGGGGGCAATGCGACGGGGGTTCATCTTGAGCGTTCGTCACGCTGTTACAAGTCAGGGCCATTTGGAGGCAAGGGCAACAGGGGGGAAACCCGCCTCCGCCCGACTTGTGGTGAATTATTACGTCAAACTGGCTTGCTGCGCAATGAATGGCGTGCCCCCGTTCGCCGCATAAGAGGGGCGATTGGTGGGCCAAGCGTTCATCCGGGGCGACGACCCGAGCGGCGCGGATCGCGATAGGTGAATGCGCTGTCGGAAACTCCGACTCCGTACTGCTGGTTGGACAGCCGCACGGTGGTGCGCTGATTTTGTGCGTCGAGCGCAACCCAACTGGCCAGCTCCAGGCCGCCAGGCGCACTCGCATCCTTGACAAAGATCAGGGTTATCACGCCGTACTCGGGACGCTTGGGGTCCTTCACGGCGATGCTCAGGACATTGGGATTGCCCGTCGGCACAAGTCTGCCGTATTTCTTCACGTCGCGCTTCGGATCGAGCAGCGCGCCAAGCGGCGAGTTGCTGATCGGCCAGCTCTGCACCTGATTGACTTCGTAATCGATCATCGTCAGCCGACTGCCGTTCGAAACGATCAGCATATTGGCCGATTTCTCGTATTCGAAACGAATCTTTCCTGGGCGCTTGAGGGTCAGCACGCCGCGCACGGTCCTGCCGCGACGGTCGGTTTGGGTGAAGTTGGCAGTCATCGTGCCGATGGCACGAAGCGCTCCGACGACCTGGTCGAGATCGCTACTGGCGTTCTGCGCTACGGCGCTCTGCGGCGCCACGATCGCGACGGGAAAGGCAAAGGCGAGCGCGCCGGCAAGCGCGGCACGCAGCGGTTTGGCGGTGAAATAGGTCAAGTCGGTCATGCTCCCGGGCTAGGTACGGGGCATTGAACCGCTACTGAACCCCGGAGGTTCCGGCGGTTCAGGTATCCCGGCAGGATCTTACTTGATCTTGCCTTCCTTGAACTCGACGTGTTTCTTGGCGACCGGATCGTACTTGCGGAAGCTCATCTTCTCGGTCGTGTTGCGCGGATTCTTCTTGGTCACGTAGAAGAAGCCGGTGTCGGCCGTCGAGTTGAGGCGGATCTTGATGGTTGCGGGCTTCGCCATGGTCTTGTCCAGATTCAGAGAGGGCGCAGCGGCCCGAAACAACAGGGGCGACGCGCACGGCGCCGCCCATCCGGGCGCGCCTCTGCGGCAGCAGGGGTAAAAAGTCAAGCCTACCAGTCGACCCTGCCGCGGTTGGCCTTGACCGTGCCGCGAGCCTTCTTCGACTTGATCCGCTGTTCCTTGCCGACGCGGTTGAGGCGCGTCCTGGCCCGCTTCTTCGGCTCGACCAGCGCCTGTTCGATCAGCTCGGCGAGGCGCGCGCGAGCGTCCTCGCGATTGGCTTCCTGGGTGCGGAACTTGCGCGCGGTGAGCACGATCTCGCCCTTCGCGGTCATGCGGCTGCCGGCCAGCGCCTTGAGCCGCTGGAACGCCGCCGGCTCGAGCCGCAACGCGAACACGTCGAGGCGCAACTGGACCGCCGTCGCCACCTTGTTGACGTTCTGCCCGCCCGGCCCCGAGGCGGCGATGAAGCTTTCCTCGACGAGGCCGAGCGCGCGCTCGGCCAGCGAGAGCTCGTCATTCATCGCTGAGCCCGAGGGCGAGGAAGTCCGCCGGCAACGGCGCGGCGGCGACGATCGGCGGCTTGCCTTCGCGAGCGATCTCCAGCCCGGCGGCGTGGAGCATCGTCCGCGCGGCGTGCTTGCCGTCGCCGTAAACCGGGTCGCCGAGCAGCGCAATGCCGAGCCCGCTGGCCGCATGGACCCTGATCTGGTGCGTGCGGCCGGTCTCCGGACGGAACTCGACCAGCGCGCGGCCGCCACGCTCCGCAAGCACGCGCCAGTGCGTAACCGACGGCTTGCCCTTCCTTGCGGGGATCATCCGCCAGCCCTTTTCGGCGCTGCTGATCTTGCTCAACGCCAGCTCGATCGTGCCTTCCTTTGCGTGCGGGATTCCCGCGAGCACGCCGAGGTAGCGCTTGCCGACCTGGCGTTCCTCGAAGGCCTTGGCGAACCGCTTGAGCGCCTTGGGATTGCGCGCCAGCAACAGGCAGCCGGAGGTGTCGGTGTCGAGCCGGTGGACCGGCACCGGTGGCCGCTGAAAGCCGAGCTTGAGCTCGTCGAGACGATCTTCCAGCGAGGCGCCGCCGGCGCGCGGCCGGTCTATCGGCAGGCCGCCGGGCTTGTCGATCACCAGCGATTCGCCGTCTTCGAAAAGAATCTGGATATCGCTCATGCAAGCGCCGCGGCGATTCGTCGCATCGCTTCGGTCAGTACCGCCTCGTCGGCGGCAAAGCTGATGCGGAAGCCGTCGCGGCCGCCGAACGCGCTGGCGGCGACGACCGCGACGCCTTGTTCCAGCAAGTGCAGCGCCAGCGCTTTGTCATCGCCGAAGCGGCTCATCAGCGGCGTGGCATCGATGAAGCAGTAGAATGCGCCCTCGGGCACCGGTGTCGAGAGGCCGGGGATTGCGTTCACTGCCGCCACCACCAGGTCGCGCCTCGCCCGAAACCGCTCGCGCCAGCCGTCGAGGAACTCCTGCGGGCCCTCGAATGCGGCGACCGCGGCGGCCTGGCTGATCGATGCGGGATTGCCGCTGGTGTTGCTCTGCAGTCGGCCCATCGCCTCGACCAGCCACGCGGGTCCGGTGGCGACGCCGATCCGAAAGCCGGTCATCGCGTGGCTCTTGGAGACGCCCGAGACCGTGCAAATCCGATCGCCAAGATCGGGGCACAAGGCGGCGAGCGTCGCGTGCGGCTCACCCGTGTAGATCAGTGGCGAATAGATATCGTCGCTCAGGACCAGCATATGCGGGTGACGGCGGAGGACATCGGCCACGCCGAGCAGCATCTCCGCCGGGAACACGGCGCCCGTGGGGTTGCCGGGGCTGTTGAGCATGACCCACCTGGTTCGCGGGGTGATCAGCGCCTCGAGAGCCGCGGGCTTGAAGCGAAAACCCTCGCTCGCGCGAGTTTCGAGCGGCACCACCGTACCGCCGCAGAAGCGGACCATCTGCGGGTAGCTGACCCACCACGGAGCGGGGATGATGACCTCGTCGCCTTCGCTCACCGTCGCGGCGATGGCCTCAAAGATCGATTGCTTGCCGCCGGCGCTGACGATGACGGCTTTCGGATCGGTCTTGATGCCGAGGTCGCGCTCGAAATGCAGTGCCGCCGCGCGCTTGAGCCGCGCGGTACCGGTGACCGGGGTGTACCTGGTGTCGCCCGCATCGAGCGCAGCCTTGGCCGCTTCGATCACATGCGCCGGGGTGGCGAAGTCGGGCTCGCCGACCGACAGCGAGATAACGTCGCGGCCCTGTTCGCGCAGCTCGGTCGCGCGGTCGGTCATCGCCGTGGTCGGCGAGGCTTCGATGCGCTGGAGCGCGTGCGAGAGCTCGGGCTTGCTCACGGCATCAGCCTCGCCGGCATCAGCCCGCGCACAGAATTGCCGAGCAGGAAGCCGTCGTCCAAGTCCGCCAGGCGCAATTCCGCTTCGCGCGCGCGGCCATCGTCGAGCAATTGGCGGCGCAGCACGCCGGGTAGGAGGCCGAGCTGTGCGGGCGGTGTCAGCAACGTGCCGTCGCGCTCTACGAAAATGTTCGAATGGCACGCTTCGGTCAGCAGTCCGTCCGCGCGCAGGAACAGCGCCTCATCCGCCCCGGCGGCGTGTGCGGCGGCTCGCGCGGCCTCGTAAAATCCCCGATCGGTGGTCTTGTGGCGAAGGCGCCAGTCGCCGGCCACGACCGGCAAGGGCAGCACCGCGCAGATTGCCGGGTTCGGCAAGGCGGCCTGGCCGAGCGGCTGGGCCTCGAGGGCAATCTCCCCGCTCCGAGCCAGCAACAAGCGCAGCTTGGCCGGTTCCTCGAGTTCGAAGCATAGCGCCTGGATGCGGTTGCGAGCTTCGTGGCGATCGAACGAAAAGCCCAGCTTGGCCGCGCTTGCTCTCATCCGTTCGAGATGGAGCTCGAGCAGCGGAATTCCCTCTTCCGGTTCGAAGCGCATCGATTCGATAAGGTCATGCCCGCCTGCCGCCTCGCGCACGAAGCCGGCCTTGATCAGGCATTCGCGCCATTCGTCCATGCCGTCGCTGTCGGCGACAATGGCCCCGCCCACTCCGAGCACGACATGGTGCTTGTCATTCTCGCCGGGTGTGAGCCGGATGGTGCGGATGGCGACATTGAATGCCGCGTCATCGCCCGGCCCGATGCGGCCGATAGCGCCGCAATAGGGGCCCCGTGCATCGCGTTCCACCTGATCGATCAGTTCCATCGCGCGAATCTTGGGGGCGCCGGTGATCGAACCGCACGGGAACAGGGCGCGGATCATGTCGACCGCGCCCTGGCCCTCGCGCAAGGTCGCCCGGACCGTCGAAACCATCTGGTGAACGGTAGGATAGCTTTCTACCGCGAACGGCCTTTCGACCCGCACGCTGCCAGCCTCGGCCACGCGGCTGAGGTCATTGCGCATAAGGTCGACGATCATCAGGTTTTCGGCCTTGTCCTTGACCGATCCCGCCAGCTCGGCGGCCAGCTCGACATCCTCCGTAACGGTGCGCCCGCGCGGGCGGGTGCCCTTCATCGGCTTCACCTTGGCCGCGCCGCCCCTGAGCGCAAAGAACAACTCCGGACTGAACGAGAGCAGCCAATGCGATCCGTCGAACACCAGCCCGCCGTAGCCCGCCTGCGCCGCGGGACGGATCGCAGCATAGAGCGCCAACGGATCTCCGCGAGCTGCGCCCGCGAGGCGAAAGGTGAGGTTGGCCTGGTAAATGTCGCCGGCGCGGATCGTTTCCTGCAACGCCTCGAACGCTTCGAGGTACGCGCCGGTCGAGATCTGCGGGTCGAGCGGGCCGATCGAGGCGCGCCCGCCTTTCGACCTTTGCGCGAGCCATTGCGGGACTTCGCCGGGTGGAATTGCGGTGGTGCTGTCGAACAGACCGAACCAAACGAGCGGGCCGTCGGCCCCGCTGCGCTCGGCCGCGAGCGGCAACAGTTTGGGCTCCAGCGCGAGGCCCGCTTCGTAGGCGATATAGCCGGCCAGCGTGCCGCCCGTCGCTTTCCGCGCGGCATCGGCTTCGGCAAGCACGCGCGCGACTTCTCCGGGGGCGCGGGCGACGAACAGCTCGCGCGGGTTCTCGAACAAGTGTGCGTCGACCGCGCCTTCGCCGCGCGCGTCGTCGAGGAGAATGAAGGGCTCGCCGGCCATGGCTTCGCCTTAGCCGCTCGGCTTGCAAAGTCTATCGCTTGGCCGCCCGGCATTCTCGCCCGACGGCCTTGCATTCAACCCGATGATTAGCCGCGCTCGCCAGCCCCCTGGCTGGCCGGTGCGCCGCCCGCGTGCTCCGCCAGCCAGCTGTGCAGCGAGGTGCGCAGGCGCGGGTAGGTCTCCAGCCGGTCCTTGAGCGAGGCCAGTGCCTGGTCGATCGGCGTACGCTGGTCTTCCGGGAGAGCGCCGCGCAGCTGCTCGAGCTTGCCCGGCATCGCCGGATCGACCGAGGTGTTGACCAGCCGCTGGTAGAACCGCGCCTTGCCCGAATCGTCGACAAGCGACTCGGCCTGCTGGCGATGCGCGAGGGTGAAGTCGTAGGCGAGATCCGGGTTTGCGCGAGCGACGCTGGTGATAATGGCGGCGCTGGTCGTGCCGGCCTTGCCGGTGAGCGCGAAGTCGAGCGCCTTCTGTGCCAGCGCGCGATCCTGCGCCGCGCCGAGCAGCTCGTAGTAGGTCGGCTTCTCGACCGAGCTGGTCGAACGATCGGCCAGATCGCTGATCAACTGCCAGTCGGCGGCGGTGGCGTTGCGGCCGACGATGTTGAGCCAGGTCGTCTTGAGCGGCCCGTCGAGCGCCTTGGGGTCGTTCGCCAGCTTGGCGAAGCGCGTGCGCGCCTGCTCGATCACGGTGGGATCGCCCATTTCGCCCAGGCCCGCGATCAGCGTCGAGCGCAAGTTGGCGTCGACCAGTTGCTCGCCTTCGCGCGGCTCGAAGCCGAGCGCCTGCAGCCGCGGCAGCCAGGTCTTGCGTACTTGCGCCGTCACCGCAGCCCGATCGGCCGGGTTGTCGAGCACGGCGTAGAACTCGCGCCAGCGGTTGACGGCGCTTTCGGCGACGACCGGGTTGGCATTAGCCGGAATGGCCGCCAGCAGGTCGAGCGCGGGGGCGGCCGGCTGGTAACCGGCGGCGGCGAGCGCGATGTTGTCGCGCACCAGGCCCATCTGGTCGATCGGCTTGAGCTGCGGCATCGCAGCCGTCAGCTGCTGCAGCATCGCCGGCGAATAGAGCGTGCGGAAATAGCCGAGCTGGCCCCCGTTGACGACGACCGCGCCGCAGCCGGGCACTTTCACCGAGGCCGATCCCTGGAGGATCGTGCGCACCGGCTGGGCCCCAGCGCTTTCTGGGCCGGAATCGATCAGCAGCGGCACGTGCCAGCTGCCTGGCTTGGCGGCGACTTCGTCCTTGCGGTCGCGGCTGAACTCGCCCTGCGTCAGCGACAGCGTGGTCTGCCCGCCCGCGCAGGTGGTTTCCGCTCGCACCAGCGGGATGCCCGGCTGGGTGGTGAAGTCGCGGGCGATCTGAGTCAGGCCCGGAGCGCCGGCCGCCTCGACCGCTTGCCACAGCTCTTCGGTCCGGGCGTTGCCGAACTTGTGCGCATCGATGTAGCTGCGAATGCCGCTGCGCCACACGTCCTCGCCGGCAAAAGCCTCGAGCATGGAGATGACCGCCTCGCCCTTGTCGTAGGTGATGTCGTCGAAGGCCTGGTTTACCTCCTCGACGGTGCGGATGTGCTGCACGATCGGATGGGTGGTCTTGAAGCTGTCGAGCCCCATCGCTTCCTCGCGTCCGCCGACGCGGCCGAGCAGCGGGAACCACTCGGGATGGAAGTGGTCGGTCGCCTTGGTCGACATCCAGCTGGCGAAGCCTTCGTTGAGCCAGAGGTCGTCCCACCACGCCATCGTCACCAGGTCGCCGAACCACTGGTGCGCGGTCTCGTGCGCCTGCGTCTCGTAAGTCTGCTGCCGGCGAGCCGCGCTGGTGATCGCCGGATCGACCAGCAGGATGCGCTCGAAGGTGAAGATCGCGCCCCAGTTCTCCATCGCACCGAAGAACTGCGACTGGCCGGGTCCGGCGACGTTGTCGAGCTTCGGTAGCGGGAATTTGGCTCCGAAATAGCCGTTGTAGTAACCGACGAGCGGGGCGAGCGAATCGAGCGCGTAACGCGCCTGCTCGCCGCTGCCGGTGGGCGAGACGATTCCCACTTCGACGCCATCCGCGGCTTGCTTGGCAAGCCGCTCGAAGTCGCCGGTGGCGAAGAACAGCAGATAGCTCGACATCTTTGGAGTCGGCTGGAAGTAAACGTGCTTCAAGCCCGTGCCCTCGGGCACTTCCCTGGCGACGGGCGTATTGCTCACCGCCATCTGATTTGCGGGGACCACCGCCGAAAGCTCGAATGTCGCCTTGTAGGCCGGCTCGTCGAACTCGGGCGCGAAGCGGCGGCCGTCGGGCGCTTCGAACTGGGTGAACAGGCCGCGCACGGTCTTGCCGGTACGCTTGTCGGGATAATCGAGCGCGAACAGCCCGTTCGCCTGAGTGTTGATCTTGCCGGTATAGGCGACGTCGAGTTGATAGGTGCCCGGCTGAATCGGCTTCGCCGCAGCAAACTGGACTTGCTCGGCCTCGCGATCGAGCCTGGCGGTGAGGTTGACCGCCGCGCCCTTGCCGTTCGCCGGAAGCAGCCGAGCCGAGGCGATCGCCAGGTCATTGGCATTGAGGGTCAGGGTATTGGTCGCCTGGTAGACGACCAATGTGATGGCGGCGGTGCCGCTGAAGGTCATCTTCTCCGCGTCGGGCCGGACATCGATGCGGTAATGCAGCGGACGGGCGTTGCGCGGCAGATTGCTGGTGACCGTTTCGGGAAGCGGGCCCGGTGTAGGGTCGGTCGCTTGGGCGAACGCAATATTGGCGGAGCCCGCGAGCAGCATCGCTGCGGCGGCTGAAACGGCGAAACGCATCGGGGAGGCGACTCCTGAAACTGGTTTTAAGCGAAACCGCCTAGCAATCCGGTTCCCGGTTGGCGAAGGCGTTTGTCGATTCTGCTCAACGCTTGGTCGGCAAACGCAGTTCCACTGCCAGGCCGCCCTCAGGGCGATTGGCCAGAACGAGCCGTCCGCCATGCTGCTCGGCGATTGCTCGTGCGATAGCGAGACCGAGGCCCGCGCCGCCGGTCGTCCGGTTGCGCGAACTCTCGCCGCGCGCAAATGGCTCCATCATGCGATTGAGGTCGTTTGGCTGAATTCCAGGCCCTTCATCTTCGATGCGTATCACGGCGTCGTCACCCTCGCGGCGAAGCGAAACGATTGCTCGCTCGCCATAGCGCAGCGCGTTGCCGATCAGGTTGCGTAAGGCGCGGCGCAACCACGTGGCGCGCAGCGGCAGCGCGATGCGTTCGCTGGCGCCGAGACTGACCGGCTCGTCCATGTCCTCGAATTCCTCGACGACCGAGGCGACCAGCGCGGCGACATCGGTCGATTCGAGCGGGTCGGTCGGGCGGCCGACGCGGGCGAGCGAAAGAATGTCGTCGAGCGTGCGGGCGATGTCCTCGATCGTGCGCGCCATCTTCTCGCGCTCGGCATCGTCGGGCACGCTTTCGATGCGCACGCGCAGCGCGGCGAGCGGGGTCTTGAGATCATGCCCGATCGCTCCGAGCATGACATCCTTCTCGTCGAGCAAAGCCGCAATGCGCCCTTCCATGGCGTTGTGGGCTTCGATCAGGCGGCGCGTGTCGTCAGGGCCGCTCGGTTCGATCTGGCCGTCGATCTCGCGCGTCGCGGCGAACCTCTCGAGGCGCCGCGTGAGCGCGGCCAGCGGCTCGGTGATTCGCCGCAGCAACAGCGCCAGCAGCCCCACCAGCACGACGTAAAGCAGCAGAGTCTGCATGATCAGTGTGCCGAGCTGGCGCGGTTGGCTGTCGACCAGCGGCACACGGGCGACTGTCCATTGGACCTCGCCAGGGCGGAGCAATCCGGCGACGATGAATTCCCCCTGTGTCCATTCAGGCCGGGTCCTCAGGTCCGGGCGATCGCGCAGCCGCCCCATCACATAGGCGTCGTCTGTCACCTTGCGACGGGTGACGATAAGTTGCGCGGGCACGACGCCTTGCTCGGTCAACACCGCGCGCAACTGCTGTTCGCGCCGCTTGTCGCGGCTTTCGCCCGGGTGCAGCGGATTGTCGGGGGTATGCTCGACCCGCAGTCGGCGCGATTCGAGGCCGCGGCCGTGGCGGGCGTTCTGGCGAATGTCGATCTCCGGCTGGGCGACGAGCTGGAAGGCGAGGCCGTTCGAATAGCCCATCTCGCGGCGTTGTTCGGATGCCCGATAGAGCAGGACCGCCGAAATGCCTTGGGCCACAAACAGCGCAACCGCGACCGCGAGCAGCATTTGGCCAAGCAGGCTCTTCGGCATCAGTCCCTTCAATGCCTTGTCCATCAGTCCGCCTCTGGCGCAATTCGGCGAACGTCAGCGGCGAAGCGGTAGCCGCCTCCCCACACCGTTTGGATCAGCTTGGGATCGCGGCTGTCCTCCTCCATCTTGCGGCGCAGGCGGCTCACCTGGTTGTCGACTGCGCGATCGAACAAGTGTGCTTCACGGCCCTGGACCATGTCGAGCAGGCGGTCGCGGTCGAGTACCTGGCGCGGATGGCCGACAAAGGCCAGGAGCAGGCGGAACTCCGCCGAAGAGATCGGCACTACGTCGCCCTGCGGATCGGTCAGCTTGCGCTTGAGCGGATCCAGCCGCCAGCCGTCGAACTCGTAAAGCGCATCCTCCTCGGTCGGGACTGCCGGCTTGTTCGCGCGGCGGAGCACCGAGCGAATGCGGGCGACCAGCTCGCGCGGCTCGAAAGGTTTGGGCACGTAGTCGTCGGCGCCGATTTCGAGGCCGACGATGCGGTCCATCGCTTCGCCCTTTGCGGTCAGCAGAATGACCGGCAATTGCTTGGTTTCGGTCAAGTGACGGCACAGCGACAGGCCGTCTTCGCCGGGCATCATGATATCGAGCAGGACGAGATCGGGCATCTCCTCGAGAAGAGCCGAGCGCGCCTTGGCGGCGTCCTCGGCCTGGCGCACGACGAAGCCCTGGCGAGAAAGGTATTCGGCCAACGGCTCGCGCAAACTCGCCTCGTCGTCGACGAGCAAGAGGCGGGTAGGCGCCGCGTCAGTCATGCTTTCCTGCCCCCTCATTCGCTCAGTCGGCCTGCGGGGCCTTGCGGCGAACCTGCCACCGCGGGCGCAAGCTGTCACGCGCGGCCGCGCTGGAGGCGCGTGAAAGGCTCAGTTTACGCATACAAGCTCCGATCCGGCGGCGGATAGAGCAACGAAGCGCCCGGCTGATTGGGGGGAGGAGGCCGTGTGTGCGGCGCCCCGCTGCTCTCATGCCGTTGTAGCGGCATAATGTCGCAGGGGTTTGCCGACCGGCGGCTAAAGTGTCGCACTTTGTCGCGCGGCGCCCCTGGCATTAACCCACGCGCAATCAGCGCGGCCGGTTCTGGGTCCCGGCTCCGGCGGTCACGAACAAGCCGCTGGTTTCGACCGGGATGTCGGCCGTGTGCCACACGCCGGGGGGATTGATCGCGTATTCGCCGGGCTTGAGGGTGACCGTTTCGACGCGGCCGTCGGGGAATTCCTGCGTCAGGCGCATCTCCCCCGTGAGGCATACCACCACCTCGTCGCCGGCGGGATGCATTTCCCACCCGCCCCAGTCTTCGGTGAAGCGGAACAGCGAGATCACGCGCCCCTCGCTGCCGTCTTCCGCGGTTCGGCGGGCATAGTCCATGTACCAATCCATCGCCCGCTCATCGCGCGGGAATTCGGGCTGCGGCACCGCCGTCGCGCCCTTGCCCAGGTGGATCGGGAACTTCTCGAGCGAACGTGCGGACATCGTCGTCACCCCCTCTTGCGATTTCAGAGCGGCTCGCAGGCGCGCTCCAGCCATGCCAGGTCCTCACCTTCAAGCTGCGGTGCGAGCACTTCCAGCACGCGCGCGTGGTAGTCGTTCCACCACTTGATCTCTGTCTCGCTGAGCAAGTCGCGGTCGACCAGCGTCTTGTCGATCGGCACCAGC
>Ga0207678_10003198_pt1 | contig 14815 bp, 15 predicted proteins | sample KBSC63metaG_FD_184319 | JGI IMG/M metagenome (GOLD analysis project Ga0207678, IMG submission 184319) | Corn rhizosphere microbial communities from Kellogg Biological Station, Michigan, USA - KBS C6-3 metaG (SPAdes) (version 2) | ecosystem: Host-associated > Plants > Roots > Rhizosphere > Soil ...
GCTGTATGAAGAAAGTTTATCCCGACGCAAAAACCGCGCTGGCAGGGCTGCTGAAAGACGGCATGTTGATCTGTGCCGGCGGCTTTGGCCTTTGCGGTATTCCTGAACAGCTGATCAAAGCGATCCGCGACTCCGGCGTGAAAAACCTCACCATTGTGTCGAACAATGCCGGTGTCGATGGTGCCGGGCTTGGTCTTTTGCTCGAGACCCGGCAGGTCAAGAAAATGATCTCGTCCTACGTGGGCGAGAACAAGCTGTTCGCCCAGCAATACCTAGCCGGCGAACTTGAGATTGAATTCAATCCGCAAGGCACGCTTGCCGAACGCATCCGCGCGGGCGGGGCCGGCATTCCTGCTTTCTTTACGCGCACTGGCGCCGGTACCGACATCGCCAAAGGGAAAGAAGAGCGCGAGTTCGACGGCAGCCGCTACATCATGGAGCGCGGCATCGTTGCCGATCTGTCGATCGTGCATGCCTGGATGGGCGATACCGAAGGCAATCTCGTCTATCGAAAGACGGCGCGTAACTTCAATCCGATGATGGCCACGGCAGGGAAGGTCACCGTCGCAGAGGTCGAAAACCTGGTGCAGCCGGGCGACATCAATGCCGATCACATCATTACGCCGGGCGTCTACGTCAAACGGATCGTCCACGTGCCGGATGCGGTCAAACACATCGAACAGCGCACCGTGCGCAAGCGCGTGATGGCGGCAGCCGGAACAGGAGAGGAAGTCTAATGCCCTGGACCCGTGATCAGATGGCCGAGCGCGCGGCCAAGGAATTGCGCGACGGCTTCTATGTCAATCTCGGCATCGGCATACCGACACTGGTGTCGAATTACATTCCGACGGGGATGACCGTTCAGCTGCAGAGCGAGAACGGTATGCTCGGGTTCGGACCCTTCCCATATGAAGGCGAGGAAGATCCCGATCTCATCAACGCAGGCAAGCAGACGGTGACGGAACTGCCGACCACCAGCTTTTTCTCATCGGCGGATTCTTTCGCCATGATCCGGGGCGGACACATCGACCTGTCCATTCTTGGTGCCATGCAGGTTGCCGAAAATGGCGATCTCGCCAACTGGATGATCCCGGGCAAGATGGTCAAAGGCATGGGCGGTGCAATGGACCTCGTCGCCGGCGTGAAGAAAGTCGTCGTCGTGATGGAGCACACCGCCAAGGACGAGCCGAAGCTGCTGCACAAGTGCAAATTGCCGCTGACCGGTGCCGGCGTCGTCGACATGGTCATCACCGATCTCGGGGTGTTCAGCATCGACAAGAAGGGCGGCAACATGACGCTGACCGAACTCGCACCTGGCGTGACCGTCGATGAAATCAAGAAAAAGACCGAAGCGAGCTTCAAGATCGACCCGAAGCTGAAACACTAGCGACGGAACAAATCGCGGCCATGGCCTTTGATCTGGCATGAGTGACAAGGCCAACTTCGACGAGGAAATGGACCGCCTTCAAGGCCACATGCCCGATTGGGCGGGGCGCAAGTTCGACCGGTTGCGCCAGCCAGAAGCCGTGTGGGTGCGTGTGCCGGCCGGCATCGCGCTGACCGGTGGTGGCATGCTCGGCTTCCTGCCGGTTCTCGGCGTCTGGATGCTGCCGCTGGGGCTTGCGCTTCTTGCTTACGACGTGCCGCCGATGCGACCGCCGCTGGCGCGGATGCTGCGGTTCACCAATAAAAAGATCGAGCAGGTGAAGGCGAAGAAGGGCGATAAGAAGCCGGACTAGTCAGGTGGGATGCCCCCGGGACGCGCCGTCAGTTGCTCCCTTTGATTTTGCCATGTGAACCGTTACAGGATCGGACAGACGAGGGGGATGACCCATGCTGTCCGAAGCCGACCGAAGGAAAGCCGCCGACATTCTGATGGCGGCGCAGAAAGATCGTAAACAGGCGACCCAACTGCACGTCACGTTTCCCGACATCACGATCGAGGATTCCTACGCGATTTCGACCGAGGTTTCGAACCGCAAGATCAAGGCCGGCGCGCGGCTGATCGGCCACAAGGTGGGCCTCACATCGAAAGCGATGCAGCGTTCGTCGATGATCGACGAGCCGGACTATGGCTATATCCTCGACGATCAACTGATTGCCGATGGCGCGAAGGTCAAGCACGCCGACTACTGCAAGCCGCGTGTCGAGGTCGAGCTTGCATTTGTCATGGGCAGGAAGCTGCAGGGTCCCGGCGTCGGGCTAACTGATGTGCTGCGTGCGACCGAATACGTTATCCCCGCGATCGAGATCGTCGATGCGCGGATTCAGGATCAGCGCAAGATCGTCGATACGGTTGCCGATAATGGCGCCGCCGCCGGCATCGCCATGGGCGGACGGCCAGTCGGGCCGATGGATGTCGACCTGCGCTGGGTCGGCGGCATCATGTATCGCAACGCGGAGATCGAGGAGACGGGGCTTGCGGCGGGCGTGCTCGGCCATCCGGCGCTCGGCGTTGCCTGGCTTGCCAACAAGATCGGTCCGCATGGGCATGCGCTCGAGCCCGGACATATCGTGCTCGCCGGCTCGTTTACCCGTGTCGTTTTCGCGCAGAAGGGTGATACGCTGCACGCCGATTTCGGTCCGCTCGGCGGACTTGCCATCCAATTCGTATAGCCATTCAATTCGTAAAAGAGTGAAGCATCATGGTCGAATTCCAGACGAACCCATTCAAGCGCGCGCTGCGCGAAGGCCGGCTGCAGATCGGGCTTTGGTCGAGCCTGTGCAGCAACATCGCTGCCGAGATCATCTCCGACAGCGGGTTCGACTGGATCCTGCTCGACACCGAGCATTCGCCGAACGAAATTCCGGACCTCGTCACCCAGCTGCAGGCTGTGCAGCGCGGCACGGCGACGCCGATCATCCGCCCGGCCTGGAACGATGCGGTGCTGGCCAAGCGCGCGCTCGATATCGGGGCACAGACCCTGCTGTTTCCCTATGTGCAGAGCGTCGAGGAGGCCAAGCGCGCGGTTGCGTCCACGCGCTATCCGCCACAGGGGATCAGGGGCGTTTCGGTCGCCGCCCGGGCCAGCCGCTACGGGCGGGTTTCCGGGTACCTGACCAAGGCAAATGCCGAGATTTGCGTGCTGGTTCAGGTCGAAACACGCGCCGCGCTCGACCAGATCGACGCAATCGCCGCCGTCGACGGGATCGACGGTGTTTTCATAGGCCCCTCCGACCTCGCCGCGTCACTCGGTCATCTTGGCAACCCGCAGCACGCTGATGTGCAAAAGGCGATGGAAAATGCGGTCAAACGCTTGAAAGCTGTCGGGAAGCCAGCTGGGATCTTGACCGGCAATGAGGACGAAGCGCGTCGATATATCGACTGGGGTTATCTTTTTGTGGCAGTCGGCGCCGATGTAGGTCTGCTCGCCCGCAACGCCGATGCGCTGGCGAAGAAGTTCAAACCGGCTAGCTAACGTCGACCTAACAGACTTAATGTTATCAATAGCTTAGCCAAACGTCCGAACCTTTCGTAGGCCTTGCCGCACGGCGCGAAAACCTGTCAAGAATGCGCGACGAGGGGCTGCTGCCGATGAGTGAAGAGATGATCCTCGAGACCGAGGATCTCACCAAGGAGTTTGCCGGCTTTGTCGCCGTTAACGGCGTAAGCCTGCGCGTCAAGCGCGGGACAATCCACGCTTTGATTGGTCCCAACGGCGCGGGCAAGACCACCTGCTTCAATCTGCTCACGAAGTTCCTGAGTCCAACGCGCGGACGCATACTGTTCAAAGGTAACGACATCACCAGCCTGCAGCCTGCTGATGTCGCGCGGCTCGGCTTGGTGCGCTCGTTTCAAATTTCGGCTGTCTTTCCACACATGACGGTTCTCGAAAACGTGCGCATCGCGCTGCAGCGCCAGCGTGGTGGCTCATTTGACTTCTGGCGTCCGACCTCGGTGCTGAACGGATTGAACGAACGTGCGATGACGTTGATTGCGGATGTTGGCCTGTCTTCGGTAGCCGATTGGCTCGCGGTCGAACTTCCCTACGGGCGTAAGCGCGCGCTGGAAATTGCCACGACCTTGGCGCTCGATCCCGAAATGTTGTTGCTCGACGAACCTACGGCAGGGATGGGTCACGAGGATATTGACCGCGTCGCTCAGTTGATCAAGCGCGTTGCGGCGGACCGCACTGTCTTGATGGTCGAGCACAATCTTTCGGTGGTAGCCGATCTATCCGACCATATCACCGTGCTTACGCGCGGCCGCGTTCTTGCGGAGGGTGACTACGACACGGTCTCGACCAACCAGGAAGTGCGCGAGGCTTATATGGGGGTCGGGCATGCTTGATCAGCGCGCGCCGCTACTTGCCGTGAAGGACTTACAAGCGTGGTACGGTGAGTCGCACATTCTGCACGGCGTGACATTCGATGTTCGCGAAGGTGAGGTGGTTACGCTGCTCGGGCGCAATGGCGCCGGTAAGACAACGACACTCAAGTCGATCATGGGCATCGTCGGGCACCGCACAGGTTCGATTCGATTTGAGGGAGAAGAGCTTATTGGCCGGACTTCCAATCAAATTGCGCGAGCAGGAATCGCGTTTTGTCCCGAAGAGAGAGGCGTATTTTCCAGCCTCACTGTTGAGGAAAATTTATTACTGCCGCCTGTGATCAAGCCAGGTGGCCTTCCCTTGGATCGCATTTTTGATTTGTTCCCAAATCTCAAGGAACGGCTCGGCTCCAGCCAAGGCACGAAACTTTCCGGGGGCGAGCAGCAAATGCTCGCGATTGGGCGCATCCTTCGAACTGGCGCGCGGCTGTTGTTGCTTGACGAGCCGACCGAAGGACTCGCGCCCGTGATTATCCAGCAGATCGGCAAGACCATCCGCGCTCTAAAAGAGCAGGGATTCACCATTCTATTGGTGGAGCAGAACTTCCGTTTCGCTTCGACGGTTGCGGATCGCTACTACGTCATGGAACATGGACGGATCATCGATCAGTTCGCCAATGCCGAACTGGATGCCAATGTCGAGAAACTGCACGACTATCTCGGTGTCTAACGAAGAAAACAGGGCGGGAAATCAGAGAGGACACGTCAATGAAACGAACATTGGGTTTGACGACGCTTGCTGTTCTTTTGGCCTGCGGCGTGGCAAACGCTCAGCAGATCAATGTCAAGGTCGGCGTGCTGACCGACATGTCGAGCCTTTACGCCGATGCGACCGGTCCCGGATCCGTGCTCGCCGCCAAGATGGCGGCTGCCGATTTCATGAAAGATCACCCAAATGTCAAAGTCGAGGTGATCTCTGGCGACCACCAGAACAAACCCGACATCGGAACTCAACTCGCCAATCAATGGTACGATGTTGAAAAGGTCGACATGATCGTCGACGTGCCGAACTCCGGCGTGGCGCTCGCCATCAACCAGGTGACTCGTGACAAGAACAAAGTCTTCGTTGGGTCGGGTCCTGCGACTTCAGATCTCACCGGGCCAAAGTGCAGTCCCAATACCGTGCACTGGACCTACGACACCTGGATGTTGGCCAACGGCACCGGAAAGGCCGTGGTTAAAACTGGAGGCGATACCTGGTTCTTTCTGACCTCTGACTACGCTTTCGGTCACGCGCTTGAACGCGATACGATGGCAGTCGTCGAGGCGAACGGTGGCAAAGTTCTTGGCAAGGTCCGCCACCCGATCAATTCCAGCGACTTCTCATCGTTCTTGCTGCAGGCGCAGTCGTCGAAGGCCAAAGTCATCGGTCTTGCGAACGCGGGCGGCGATACCATCAATTCGATCAAGCAGGCGTCTGAATTTGGCATCGTAAAAGGCGGTCAGAGCCTCGCTGGACTTCTTGTATTTGCTACCGACGTGAATGCACTCGGCCTGCAGACGGCTCAGGGTCTCGTATTGACCGAGACCTTTTACTGGGATCTGAACGACGCCACTCGCGCGTGGACCAAGCGTTGGCATGCCGAACGCAATGCCTCCAACAAATATCCGGCAATGAACCAAGCCGGCGTGTACGCGGGCACTTTGCACTATCTCAAAGCCGTCCTCGCGCTGAAGAGCGCGGCTGATGGCAAAGCGGTGGTCGCAAAAATGAAGGAGTTGCCGACCGATGATCCGCTGTTCGGCAAAGGGACGATCCGGGCTGACGGCCGAAAACTGCATCCGGCGTACCTCTTCGAAGTGAAGAAGCCGGAGGAATCGAAGTATCCGGGAGACTTCTATAAGCTGCGCGCGACCATCCCCGCGGATGAGGCGTTCCGGCCGCTCAAGGAAGGCAACTGTCCGCTGGTCTCGGGCTGAAATTCGAGATTCAAACCGACCTAAAACAACAAGGAGGATGCACTGATGAGAAAAACCCTAGGACTTGCGGCGTTTGCCGCGGTTCTTGCCTGTGGTGCGGCGAGCGCCCAGCAGGTGAACGTAAAGATTGGCGTGCTCAGCGACATGTCGAGCCTCTACGCCGATATCGGTGGACCGGGTTCGGTCGCAGCCGCCAAAATGGCGATCGCAGATTTCACCAAGGACAATCCCAATGTGAAAGTCGAGATGATCATCGGCGATCATCAGAACAAGCCGGACATCGGATCGCAAATCGCGAACCAATGGTACGATGTCGATAAGGTCGACATGATCGTCGATGTCCCTAACTCAGGTGTCGCGCTGGCGGTCAGCCAAGTCGCCAACCAGAAGAATAAAGTCTTCATCGTGTCTGGTGCGGCCGCGTCCGATCTCACCGGCCCGAAGTGCAATGCCAATACAATCCACTGGACCTACGACACATGGATGTTGGCGAACGGCACGGGCACGGCGATTGTGAAAACGGGCGGTAATACCTGGTTCTTCCTGACGTCGGACTACGCATTCGGTCACGCGCTCGAACGGGACACGATGGCGGCGGTTGAAAAGGCCGGCGGAAAAGTGCTCGGCAAGGTGCGCCATCCACTTAACACCAATGACTTTTCATCGTTCTTGCTGCAGGCGCAGTCCTCCAAGGCAAAAGTCATTGGCCTTGCGAATGCTGGCGGCGACACCATCAACTCGATCAAACAGGCGGCCGAATTCGGCATCGTGAAGGGCGGGCAGAGCCTCGCCGGCTTGCTTGTGTTCGCTAGCGACGTTGCCGCACTCGGTCTTCCGACGGCGCAAGGTCTGGTCCTGACCGAGACCTGGTACTGGGACATGAACGATACCAATCGTGCTTGGACCAAGCGCTGGCAGCAGGAGCGCCAGGGAAAGTGGCCGACGATGATTCATGCCGGTGTGTATGCCGGCGTGTTGCACTACCTCAAGGCCGCGGTCGCGCTCAAAGGCAACGTAAGCGACGGCAAAACCGTCGTCGCACAGATGAAGTCAATGCCGACTGATGATCCGCTGTTCGGGAAGGGGACGATCCGCCCCGATGGTCGCAAGATTCATCCGGCCTACTTGCTGGAAGTCAAGAAGCCTGAGGAATCGAAACACCCCGGCGACTTCTACAAGGTCCGCGCAACCATTCCGACAGAGGAGGCCTTTCGGCCACTGAAGGAAGGCAGCTGCCCGCTTGTCAGCGGTTAATGTCAGTTGAAAATACGAGGGGCGGGCCAGCGCTCGCCCCTCGGTTTCTCGGTGACTGAATGTTCGAGATCTTCGGCATACCATCGACTGCGCTGTTCGGTCAGCTGTTGATCGGTTTGATCAATGGCTCCTTCTACGCGTTGTTGAGCCTGGGGCTCGCCGTCATTTTCGGCATGCTCAACATCATCAACTTCAGTCACGGCGCCCAGTATATGATGGGCGCCTTTACGGCATATCTTATTCTGAAGTACTCGGGCCTTGGCTACTGGCCCGCTTTGATCGTCGCGCCAATCATTGTCGGTTTCACCGGCATAATTGTTGAAAGGCTTTTTCTCCAGCGACTTTACAAGCTCGACCATCTCTATGGTCTGCTGCTCACGTTTGGGCTGGCTTTGATCTTTGAAGGAGTCGCGCGGAATTATTTCGGATCTGCTGGTCTGCCTTATACGGTGCCAGATTCATTGCGTGGCGGTCAGAATTTGGGATTTATGTTCCTGCCGAACTATCGCGCCTGGGTGATCGCGGCTTCACTGGTGATTTGCATAGGCACCTGGTTTGTAATCGAGCGTACCCGTCTGGGCGCCTACCTGCGCGCCGCCACCGAGAACCCGACGCTCGTTCGCGCATTTGGCATAAACGTTCCGCGTATGATCACACTCACATATGGGTTCGGAGTAGCGCTCGCTGCTTTTGCAGGCGTCATGGCCGCTCCGATTTACAATGTGTCACCCCAAATGGGTTCTGAATTGATCATTGTGGTGTTTGCGGTCGTTGTGATCGGTGGAATGGGCTCGATTCTGGGGGCGATTGTCACGGGATTCGGTCTCGGCGTCATCGAAGGTTTAACGAAAGTGTTTTTTCCCGAGGCATCCAACACTGTGATCTTTGTCATTATGGCGATTGTGCTGCTGGTCCGGCCTGCGGGCTTGTTCGGGCGGAGGGCGTGATGGAGCACGTCGCTGATCCGCTGGTGAAAAAACCGTCCGTCCTGCGTAGCCAAAGCGAGACCATCGGCTTTGTGATAATGACGGCCGCCTTGGTAATAGCGCCTTTCGTGACTTATCCGCTCTTCCTGATGCAGGCCATGTGTTTTGCCCTCTTTGCCTGCGCCTTCAATCTGTTGATCGGGTATGTCGGCCTGTTGTCATTTGGCCACGCGCTCTATTTCGGATGGGCGAGTTATCTCTCGGCGTATTCCGCGAAAGCGTGGGGCTTTCCCCCCGAGCTTGCGATCCTGACTGGCACCGCAACGGCGGCAGTATGCGGCCTCGTGGCCGGTTCGCTGGCAATCCGCCGCCAAGGTATCTATTTCGCGATGATTACGTTGGCGCTTGCGCAGATGATGTACTTCTTTGCTTTGCAAGCAAAATTTACTGGTGGCGAAGATGGCATTCAGGCGGTGCCGCGTGGCGTTTTGTTCGGCATCATCAATTTGAAGAACGAAATGTCGATGTACGCCGTCGTCTTGATCATCTTTCTCGCGGGCTTCATGTTCATCTACCGAATTATCCATTCACCTTTTGGCGAGGTTCTTAAGGCAATTCGGGAAAACGAAGCACGGGCGATTTCGCTTGGTTATAAAACCGATCGCTACAAACTGGTTGCGTTTGTGTTATCGGCGACGCTTGCCGGTGTTGCCGGAGCGACCAAAGCAATTGTATTGCAACTGGCTTCACTTACCGACGTGAATTGGCCGATGTCAGGTGAAGTCGTACTGATGACTTTGGTCGGTGGTCTTGGCACCATATTTGGCCCAGTCGTTGGGGCCTTCGCAATCCTGGTCATGCAGTTTAAGCTTGCTCCAATCGGGGAATGGGTGCTCGTCATTCAAGGTGCGATTTTCGTTTCTTGCGTGCTGCTTTTCCGTCGCGGCGTCATAGGCGAGATTGCCAATAAGCTGCACATTCGCCTCTAGATTCTGCGCGGTATTTGGAAGGGCCAAGAATCGGAGTACATGCGTGCTCCAACTGTATGCCGTTGTTTCCGTGTGATTTTCGGCGGTCGTTGATCGGCCACCGAATTGACGCGTGCCGGGGGGCAACAAATGGCTACCGTGCAAGGTACAGTTCGCTTCGATAAGATCGCTGAGAAATGGCATGGCTTGGCGCGGCGGCGGCTTGCCCAAATCCGCGATCTCGAGCGAAGCGGTCGATGGACAAAGTATTACACCAGGGAACAGCTTGCGTGGCATCTGCACGAAGCAGAGCGTATCGCCGCACTCTGGGCGGCACTTGCAAGTCGACGATCTATATTCGACAAGCGGGATTTACCTCCGGCAGCTTGATACGAATCGGGCTGCTAACTGCTATCGCAGCTGTCGCGACATTCGGTCAGAGTGCCGCCGCGCAGGATCTCAAACGCGGCGAAGCGCTGCTTGCTCGCAACTGCGCTTCGTGTCATGCAGTCGGCCGAACCGGAGACAGCCCGCAAAAGCTTGCTCCGACGTTCCGTAGCCTCGGCCAACGCTATCCAATCGAGTCATTGGAGGAGGCGCTTGGAGAGGGCATTATGTCCGGCCATCCGGATATGCCGGAATTTTCATTCGATGCGGCGGACGTCGGTGCAATTATTGCTTATCTAAATTCCATCCAGCAACGCTAGGTTCAGCGTTCACCAGCCAGAGTCGAATCCATCATGCCCAGTACTTTGTTTACGCCCTTGCGTTTGGCGGGTCTTGAGCTCGCCAACCGCATCGTGGTTTCACCGATGTGCCAATATTCTGCCGACGACGGTTGTGCCAATGATTGGCATCTCATGCATCTCGGAATGCTGGCTCATTCCGGAGCGGCGCTGGTGATTGTGGAGGCAACACACGTGGAGCGGCATGGCCGCATTACACACGGGTGTCTGGGTCTCTATTCCGATGATAACGAGGCCGCACTGGCCCGCGTCATTGCACAAGCTCGACGGATGGGCAGCGCCAAGTTCGGAATTCAGATCGCGCACTCTGGACGCAAAGGCTCCGCGCAACGGCCGTGGGAAGGTGCGCTTGCGCTTAAGCCGGAAGCGGACCCATGGCCCACGATTGCGGCGTCACCAATTCCATTCGGCGAAGGTTGGCATACGCCCCGCGAGGTTACTGAGGCCGATATGGAGCGCGTGCGTGCAGCTTTTGTCTCTGCGGCGCAGCGATGCTTGCGCATTGGCTTTGACGAAATCGAGTTGCACATGGCCCATGGCTATCTGGCGCACGGTTTCATGTCGCCAATTTCAAACAAACGTACGGATCAGTACGGTGGCTCTTTTGAAAATCGCATGCGGTTTCCGTTGTCAATTGCGCGCGCCGTCCGAGCGATAGTCCCGAAAACGGTACCGCTGGGCGCGCGCATTACCGGAAGCGACTGGCGTGAAGGTGGGCTTACGCCTGACGATGCCGTTGCTATCGCCAAGGCGCTGAAAGGCGAGGGGGTCGACTTCGTCTGCATCTCGTCGGGGGGCGTGGCTGCCGATATCCGCAATCCGACGGAACCTGGCTACAATGTCTCCATCGCAGCCCGTGTGAAAAAAGAGGCCGGGATTCCCACACGCACTGTGGGTCTGATCGTGAAGGCGGATCACGCCGAAGACATTGTTGCCAAAGGACAGGCGGACCTGGTCTCAATGGCACGTTGCTTTCTTGACGACCCCCATTGGGGTTGGCATGCGGCCAAGGCGCTCGGTGCTGACGTCGTTCGCCCGCCACAATATCAGCGGGCCGGCCCGAAGCTGTGGGCTCCGGCGGCGGCGAAGGCGTGAGAGATCGCTAGATTACCGCGCCAGTTGCCGGATCAATGAGGTGCATGTGCTCGACGTTGGCGTGCAGCCGCATGGCTGCCCCTGCGTCGGCTGCACTGCTGGGTTCGACGCGACCACAAAATTCAATCCCATTCACGGTGAAGAACACCATTGTCTCCATGCCCAGCGGCTCGACGACGTCCAGCGTCACCGTAAAATCGGATCCATCGCTATGCCCGTTCTGGCGAGGCTCCGTAATGTGCTCCGGCCTCAATCCAAGTGTCACCGGTTTGCCGACAAACGATTGGTAGCGATTAGCCCGGTCCGGCGGTACCGGCAGGACGATGCTGTCGTTAACGCGGACACGCATGTTCGCGCCATTTTGGTCGAGCTGACACGGAATGAAGTTCATGGCCGGAGACCCTATGAAACCGGCGACGAACCTGGTGCGCGGGCGATGATAGAGCTCCTGCGGCGTCCCAATCTGCTCGATGATGCCCTTGTTCATCACCACGACGCGATCGGCAAGCGTCATTGCCTCAACCTGGTCATGGGTAACGTAGACAGTCGTTGTTTTCACCTTTTGATGGACGCGCTTTATTTCCGTCCGCATTTGCACGCGGAGTTTGGCGTCGAGGTTCGATAGAGGCTCATCGAACAAGAATACCTTGGGATTGCGGACGATCGCGCGACCCATGGCGACCCGCTGACGTTGTCCACCCGATAGCGCTTTCGGGCGGCGATCAAGCAGCTCTGTGATGTCCAGGATACGGGCGGCGTGCTCGACCCGTTGACGTATTTCGTTCTTGGAGAACTTGCGCAGCTTGAGCCCGAACGACATGTTTTCGAACGCCGTCATATGCGGGTAAAGCGCGTAATTCTGGAACACCATTGCGATGTCACGGTCTTTCGGCGGCAAGTCATTGACGATCTCGCCCCCGATACAGATGTCACCCGAGGTGACTTCCTCGAGACCGGCAATCATCCGCAACGTTGTGCTTTTGCCACAACCAGAAGGGCCAACCAGGACGACGAACTCATTGTCCGGAATGTCGAGATCGATCGATCGCACCGCTTCGACATCTCCGAACTTTTTCACAACCTGACGCAACGCAACTTCAGCCATGGTGGTCAGCCCTTGGTTGCGCCAGAGGTTAGCCCGGCGATGTAGTAGTCCATGAGGAAAGCATAGATCACCAGAGGCGGTGCGGCGGCAACGAGCGCGCCAGCCATCAGCATGCCCCACTTGTAGACATCGGCGCGGATCAGGCTGGTCACGGTACCGACGGTGAGCACTTGCTGGTCTGCCGAATAGAGAAAGGCCATCGGATAGACGAAGGCTGCCCAAGACACCGTGAATGCGAAAATAGTCGCTGCGATGATGCCGGGCAGGGCTACTGGAATGAAGATTTTCAGCAGCATTTGCATGTGGCCGGCGCCGTCGATGAGGGCAGCTTCGTCAAGCTCCTTCGGAATGGATTGGAAGTAACCGATCATGATCCAGGTGCAGAACGGCACCGTAAGAGTCGGATAGACCAACACCATTCCCCAGTACGAATTGAGCAGGCCAATGGCCTTCACGATCTGGAACAAGGGAATGAAGAGCAATGTGTCCGGCACGAGGTAAGTCAGGAAGATTCCCGTAGCGAGTATGCTTGATCCCCAGAATCGCATGCGGCCAAGCGAGAATGCCGCCAGAACACTGACGACCATGGTGATAATGACAACAGCGACGGTGACGATGGCCGTATTTTTGAAAAAAATCAGAAAATCGGTTTGCGTGAAAAGAATCTTGAACTGGTCGAGTGTAATCCCGTTCGCAATGATCCATGGATTGGTCGCCATGTGAGCGACCTCGGCATCGCTCTTAAGCGCTGTCACAACCATGTAGTAGGGCGGCATCAGGAAAAAGATCGCAAAGATCACCAGGAATACGTAGGAGGTGATCAATGCCCATCGGCGATTGCGTTTCAGGCTGGCTAGACGTGGGGCGCCGGCGGCTTTCGGGACCGAAATCGCGACCGAGGTCATGCGATTTCCCTCCCGCGCTTGCGTACACCGCGCAGGATGAATACCGCCGCGATCGCCAGAATCGGGAACATGAACAGCGACGTCGCGGCGCCCAAAGGCAGATCGCCGGAACGAATGCCGAGGAGGAACGAGTAAGTCGCAAAAACGTGCGTCATGTTCCTGGGACCGCCCGCGGTCATGATCTGCACGATGTCGAAATTGGCAAACGTCACGATCAGTGAGAAAAGCACGGTGATTGCGATGATGTTCCGCATCATCGGCAGAGTGATATGGATAAATCTCTGCCAGGCGTTTGCGCCGTCAATCGCTGCGGCTTCGTAGAGCTGCTCAGGTACCGACTTCAACGCGGCCAGATACATGATCAGGAAGAATGGCGCGCCGTACCACACATTGACCAGGATGACGGAAAAACGTGCCCAGTAGGGATCGCTCAGCCACGGGATTTCATTGAAACCCAGTCCGGCCAAGATCCAATTGAACGCTGAATGGGTCGGGTCGAACAGCCACCACCAACCAAGCGACGATAGAGCAAGAGGGATGACCCAAGGCACAAGGAGCATGCCGCGCCATTTGCGCTGGCCTTTGCTCGGCAGATTGTTGATCAGGTGCGCGGTGATCAGACCTATGAGTGCTTTGAAGAAAACGGCGGACAGCGCAAAGATTGCCGACTGTTGCACCACCATCCAGAAAACGTCGCGGGACAGCAGGAAGGTGAAATTTCCAAGACCGATGAACCGTGTCTGGGCCTTGTTCAGCATCGACAGATAGATCGAGTAGAAGGCCGGATAGATGACGAGACTGGTAATAATCACAATAAGCGGCAGACACATCAGGAAAGCAATCGTCGAGCGCTGCCGGAGAAATTTCTTAAGGCCGCTGCGAGCGGGTATGCGCTTGCCGGTCTCCTGCAGAGCCGGAACCCATGTATGGACTGTATCTGCCATGCACTGCCTTCGACGTATTAGTGTCGCCCCTCGACTATCATTGAACGTCGCGCGTGCCGGCCAATTCGGCCGGCACGCGATTTGTCATGACTAACTCCAAACGGTCAGGCGCGAAGCGCGCCCTCAAGTTCCTTTTCCGCCCACTTGATGACGTCGTCGAGCTTCTCGTTGCCTTGCGTGAGCTTGGCGACCATCACGGTATTGATGGCCTGATTGTACATCTGAGCACCGACTTCGGAGCGGGCAGGTGCACCGAACATAGAGGTTTGCTCGTCACCGCGTGGCGGATAGCTGTAAACCACACCTTTCGGCGGCTCGACCGTCTTCCATGTATCGAGATCGTACATGCTCTTGAACGAAGGCAGGTCGTAGCCGACTGAGGCGGCAACCAATTGAGCGATCGATTCCTTCTGCGACACATGCAGCAAGAGATCTTTGCCGGCAGACTTGTTCTTCGAGAAACTCCACAGACCGTAAAACTGCGGAAGCTGACCCACGAAGCGGCCCTTCGGACCTCTCGGCATCGCGTGACACCAGATGTTTTCCGCAACCTTCGGATTGTCACGCTTGGCGACCGCCCACGAACTCGGTGGATTCATAATTCCCGAACCCTTGCCAGAGA
>Ga0207678_10003199_pt1 | contig 14811 bp, 10 predicted proteins | sample KBSC63metaG_FD_184319 | JGI IMG/M metagenome (GOLD analysis project Ga0207678, IMG submission 184319) | Corn rhizosphere microbial communities from Kellogg Biological Station, Michigan, USA - KBS C6-3 metaG (SPAdes) (version 2) | ecosystem: Host-associated > Plants > Roots > Rhizosphere > Soil ...
CAAGAACACGATCAACACGATGGTCGATCAGCTCAACGGTTTCGCCTCCGAGGTGACCCGCGTTGCGCGCGAAGTCGGCACCCAGGGCAAGCTTGGCGGACAGGCGCAGGTGCCTGGGGTCGGCGGCACCTGGAAGGACCTCACGGACAACGTCAACCAGCTGGCCAACAACCTCACGGGCCAGGTCCGCAACATCGCCGAAGTCACGACCGCCATCGCGCGCGGCGATTTGTCGAAGAAGATCACGGTCGATGTGAAAGGCGAGATCCTGGAGCTGAAAGACACCATCAACACGATGGTCGACCAGCTCAATTCGTTCGCCTCGGAAGTGACGCGCGTGGCCCGCGAGGTCGGCTCGGAAGGCAAGCTCGGCGGACAGGCGCAGGTCGAGGGCGTTGCCGGCACCTGGGCGGATCTCACCGACAACGTCAACCTGATGGCGGCGAACCTCACCGGCCAGGTCCGCAACATCGCCGAAGTGACCACCGCCGTCGCCAAGGGCGATCTGTCGAAGAAGATCACCGTCGACGTGAAGGGCGAAATCCTCGCCCTCAAGAACACCATCAACACGATGGTCGACCAGCTGAACGCGTTCGCTTCGGAAGTCACCCGCGTGGCCCGCGAAGTCGGCACCGAGGGCAAGCTCGGCGGCCAGGCCCGCGTCGAAGGCGTCGCGGGCACCTGGGCCGACTTGACCGACAATGTGAACCTCATGGCCGGCAACCTGACCGGCCAGGTCCGCAACATCGCCGAGGTGACCACCGCCGTCGCCAAGGGCGACCTGTCCAAGAAGATCACGGTCGAGGTGAAGGGAGAAATCCTCGAGCTTAAGAACACCATCAACGTCATGGTCGATCAGCTGAATGCCTTCGCCTCGGAAGTGACGCGCGTGGCGCGCGAAGTCGGCTCGGAAGGCAAGCTCGGCGGTCAGGCCAAGGTCGAGGGCGTTGGCGGAACCTGGAAGGACCTGACCGACAATGTGAACGAACTCGCCGCGAACCTCACCGGTCAGGTCCGCAACATCGCCGAAGTGACCACCGCGGTCGCGCTCGGGGACCTGTCGAAGAAGATCACCGTCGACGTCAAAGGCGAAATCCTCGAGCTCAAGAACACCATCAACACGATGGTCGACCAGCTCAACGGCTTCGCCTCGGAAGTGACGCGCGTCGCGCGCGAGGTCGGCACGGAAGGCAAGCTCGGCGGACAGGCCCAGGTGCGCGGCGTCGCCGGAACGTGGAAGGATTTGACCGACAACGTCAACCAGCTCGCGAACAACCTCACCGGCCAGGTGCGCAACATCGCCGACGTCACCACCGCGATCGCCAAGGGCGACTTGTCGAAGAAGATCACGGTCGACGTGAAGGGCGAGATCCTGGCGCTCAAAAACACCATCAACGTCATGGTCGACCAACTCAACGGCTTTGCGTCGGAAGTGACCCGCGTCGCGCGCGAAGTGGGTACCGAAGGCAAGCTCGGCGGCCAGGCGCAGGTTCCGGGCGTCGGCGGCACCTGGAAGGACCTGACTGACAACGTCAACCTGATGGCGACCAACCTCACCAACCAGGTGCGCGGCATCGCCGAAGTGGTGACAGCGGTCGCCCAGGGCAATCTGAAGCGCAAGCTGAGCGTCGGCGCCAAGGGCGAGATCGCGGCGCTGGCCGACACCATCAACTTCATGATCGAGACGCTGTCGACCTTCGGCGACCAGGTGACCAACATGGCCCGCGAGGTCGGCATCGAGGGCAAGCTAGGCGGCCAGGCGCGCGTCCCCGGCGCCGCGGGCCTGTGGCGCGACCTTACGGACAACGTGAACCAGCTCGCCGCCAACCTGACCAACCAGGTCCGGTCGATCGCCGAAGTCGCGATCGCGGTGACCAAGGGCGACCTCACCCGCTCCATCGCGGTCGAGGCGTCTGGCGAGATCGCGGCGCTCAAGGACACGATCAACGAGATGATCTCCAACCTCAAGGAGCAGACGCTGAAGAACGCCGAGCAGGATTGGCTCAAGACCAACCTCGCCCGCTTCAGCCGCATGCTTCAGGGCGAACGCGACCTGGCCACCGTCTCCAACCTCATCATGTCCGAGCTCGCCCCGCTGGTGAACGCGCAATATGGCGTGTTCTACGTCACCAGGCGCGAGGAGGAAGAAACCAAGCTCGAGCTCGTCGCCAGCTACGGCGCCCAAAGCGCCGATCAGCTGAAGCAGGAATTCTCGCTTCGCGAAGGGCTGATCGGCCAAGCCGCGGCGGATCGCCGGCCGATCCTGCTCAAGGACGCGCCGCCCGATTTCATCCGCATCGGCTCGGGCCTCGGCCACGCCAAGCCCGCCAACGTCAACATCCTGCCGGCCTTGTTCGAGGACGACGTGAAGGCCGTGATCGAGCTCGCCTCATTCAGCGAATTCAACGAGACCCACCAGAGCTTCCTCAACCAGCTCATGGAATCGGTCGGCATCGTCTTGAACACGATCGCCGCGACCATGCGCACCGAGGGCCTGCTGGAACAGTCGCAGCTCCTGACGCAGGAGCTCCAGGCGCGCCAGACCGAGCTGACCACCAAGCAGGAAGAGCTTCACAGCACGAACGAGGAACTCCAGGACAAGGCCGTCGCTCTCGAGAACGAGAAGCTTCAGGTCGAAGCGAAGAATATTGAAATCGAGATGGCGCGCCGGGCGCTCGAGGAGAAAGCGGAGCAGCTCGCGCTGACCTCCAAGTACAAGTCGGAATTCCTCGCCAACATGAGCCACGAGCTGAGGACCCCGCTCAACTCGCTGCTGATCCTGTCCAAGCTCCTCGCCGACAACGCGCAGGGCAATCTGAACGACAAGCAGATCGAATTCGCGCGGACCATCAACTCGGCGGGCTCCGACCTCCTCAGCCTCATCAACGACATCCTCGATCTGTCGAAGATCGAATCCGGGACGGTGACGATCGAGGTCGGCGAGATGCCGATGGATCATTTGAAACAGCACATGGAGCGGACTTTCCGCCAGATGGCGACGGACAAAAGGCTGGCCTTCAACGTCAAGTTCGACGGCAAGCTGCCGCAGACCATCCGCACGGACGAGAAGCGGCTTCAGCAGATCGTCCTCAACCTCCTGTCCAACGCCTTCAAGTTCACTTCCAAAGGCAGCGTGACCCTCGCCGTCGGCTGCGCCGAAAGCGGTTGGAGCAAGAGCCATCCCGTCCTGCGCAATGCCAGCAGCGCGATCGAGATTTCGGTCACCGACACGGGCATCGGCATTCCGGACGACAAGCAAAGGCTGATCTTCGAGCCGTTCCTGCAGGCCGACGGCACGACCAGCCGCAAATATGGCGGCACCGGGCTCGGCCTGTCGATCAGCCGCGAGATCGCGCGCCTGCTGGGCGGCGAGCTGCAGGTCCGTTCGAGGCCGGGCGAAGGCTCGACCTTCACCTTGTTCGTCCCGCTCGAGTCCGCCAACGCCGCTGCCCTGCCGGGCACGGCGATCGCGCGATACGACAACAGCGGGGCGGTGGTCGCCTCGGCCCTCCCAACCGAATTCGAGGTCACGGACGACCGCGACGACCTCGGCAAGGACCCATTCGTGCTGATCGTCGAAGACGATCCGACCTTCGCGTCGATCCTGCTCGATGCGGCGCACGAGGCGGGCCTCAAGGGGGTCGTCTCGACCGCCGGCGCGGGCACGCTGGCGATGGCGCGCAAGCTTCAGCCGAGCGCGATCACGCTCGACCTCGGGCTTGCCGACATCGAGGGGCTGGTGCTGCTCGACCTGCTGAAGCACGACCAGCAGACCGGCCACGTGCCGATCCACGTCATCTCCGGGACGGAACGGAGTCACGCGGCGGCGGGGCTCGGCGCGTTCGGGGTGACCGACAAGCCTGCCGAGCGCGAGGAGCTGGTGCGCGTCTTCAAGGCCCTTGGCCAGGAAGCCAAAGGGCAAAAGCCGCGCCGCGCCAGGAAGTCGCCCGCGCGTGCGGACCGTCCGGTTCCGGAGCTCGCGGGCGCCAAGGTGTTGATCGTCGACGACGACATCCGCAACATCTTCTCGCTGACCAGCGTTCTGGAGAGCCATGACGTTGAGGTTCTTCATGCCGAGCGTGGCAAGGACGGCATCTTGATCCTGGAGCAGACCCCCGGCGTCGATGTCGCGTTGATCGACATCATGATGCCCGACATGGATGGCTATGAGACGATGCGGCAAATCCGCAATCGGCCGGGCCTCGCCGACGTGCCGCTGATCGCGGTCACCGCCAAGGCAATGAAGGGCGACCGGCAGAAGTGCCTCGACGCGGGTGCGTCCGATTACATCGCCAAGCCGGTCGACATCGAGCTCCTGCTCGCGCTGGTCCGGGTATGGGTCGCGCGGGCCCGCGATGCCGCGGCGGTCGCCGCCCGGCCACTGGAGGCCGCGGAGTAGGACGATGAACCGCGTCGTCGGGGATATTCCGATCGAGCCGTTTGCGGACTTGAATAGCCCCGCCCCGGAGCCGGAGAAAGAACGCCCGCGGGTGCTCCTGGTTGACGATGACGAGCGCAACCTGCTGGCCATCGCAACCGTGCTCGAGGACCTCGGTGAGGTGGTTCTTGCGCGCTCGGGCGAGGAAGCCTTGCGCCACCTGCTCAAGGGCGAGTTCGCGGTCATCCTGCTCGACGTCTACATGCCCGGCATGGACGGCTACGAGACCGCCCAAATCATCCGCAGCCGGGACCAGAGCAAGGGCATTCCGATCGTCTTCCTGTCGGCCGTCAACAAGGAGGCCGAGCATCTGCTGCGCGGTTATTCGATGGGCGCTGTCGACTATGTGTTCAAGCCGGTCGACCCGATCGTGCTCCGTTCGAAGGTGACCGTGTTTGTCGACCTGTTCGCCAAGACCAAGGAGATCGAGCGCAAGGCCGAGGTGCAGCAGGCGCTTCTCGACGCTAACCTCAAGGCCAATGCCGAGCGCCTCAACGCCGAGCGAGAGCTGCGCTTTGCCGAACAGCGCCAGGCCGCGATCATCCAGGCGCTGCCGATCGTGCTCTACGTCGAGCACTCCGACGAAGCGGTTCGGGCCCCGCAATATGTTGCCGGCAACTTCAAGGGGCTGACTGGCTTCAGCGCCGAGGAAGTCGCGGCGAACAGCGATTTTTTCCTCGAACGGCTTCATCCCGACGACCGTGACAAGGTGAAGCGCGCGTTGGCCGAACGGCTCGCCAGCGGCACCATGTCGGTCGAGTATCGTTGGCGCCATGCCGATGGCGAATACCGCCATTTCCTCGACCAGACGGTTCAATTGCCCGACGATGGCGGCGGCAGGAAGCGCATCGCGGGCACGTTCCTCGACGTCAGCGACCGCAAGTCGCTGGAGAGCCAGTTGATCCAGGCGCAGAAGATGGATGCGATCGGCCAGCTGACCGGCGGTATCGCGCACGACTTCAACAATTTGCTCGCCGCGGTCATTGGCGGGCTCGGCCTGCTCGAGAAGCGCGCGGCGCTCGAGGACGAGCACGGTAAGATCCTCGCCATGACGCGCCGCGCCGCCGAGCAGGGCAGCGAGCTGGTGCGACGCCTGCTCGCATTCGCCCGTCGCCAGACGCTCGAACCGCATGCGGTTGACACCGCCGCCTTGGGCGACGCCGTTTCAGACCTGCTCAGCCACACCCTTGGCGGCCTGGTCGAGATCAACTGGACGTCGCGCAAGGACGCGTGGAACGCCTTCGCCGATCAGGCCCAGCTCGAGCTTGCGCTGGTCAACCTCATCATCAACGCGCGCGACGCCATGCCCGAAGGCGGCACCGTCACGGTCGCGGTCGAGAACCGCAAGCTCAAGGCCACGGAAAGCGGACTTCGCGCCGGCGACTACGTCCTGATCGCCGTCAGCGACACCGGGTCGGGAATTGCTCCCCACGATCTCGAAAAAGTGATGGAGCCATTCTTCACCACCAAGGAGCTGGGCAAAGGCAGCGGCCTTGGCCTGTCCATGGTCTACGGCTTCGCGCAGCAGTCTGACGGCGCCTTCCGTCTTCACAGCACGCTTGGCGAAGGAACCCGCGCCGAGCTTTGGCTGCCGCGCGCCCCAAGCGACGCGGAGAAGGCCGCAGGCCCGCTCGCCGAAAATGCGAAACCGCAATCGGCGGGGGCGTTGAAAATCCTGCTCGTCGACGACCACGAAGAGGTTCGCACTACCACCAGCGCGATGCTCGAGGACCTTGGCCACCGCGTCGCCCAGGCGGCCAATGGGAAAGACGCTCTCGAGACCCTGCGGAAGGGGCCGTGCGATTACGATCTGATGATCAGCGACTATGCAATGCCCCACGTTTCCGGAACCGAATTCCTGCGCGAGGCTCGCGTTCTTTGCCCTGGCGTGCCGGCGCTGATGATCACCGGATATGCCGAGGTCACCGCCATCGGCGACCGGCCCGAAGGAGTCGAGGTCCTGTTGAAGCCATTCACGGCCAAGGCGCTCGAAGCCGCGGTCTCGCGCGTCTGCGCGCCCGCCGCGCTTGCCAGCTAGCACGCCGCTCGAAAAAATCGCGAAACGACAACAGGATGCGATGAACGGCGAAACCCGTGCGGCCATTCATCCGTTGACCGCGCTGGATTTCCAACAACTCCTGGGGCGACGGTGGCTGGCGAAAGCGATTCCCCGAACACCATATTCGAAGATGAAAGCTCGCGCCTCAAGGACGCGTTGAAGCTGTGCCGCAGCGTCGTCGCCGATTATCGCGCGATGCTCAAAGAGAGCAGTGACGAGCCGCTCGAGCGGCCGGCCAACGACGAGACGGGCGAGGCTTGAGCCGTCCGCGCCTGACCTCGGCCTAGCGCGGAACCGCCTTTCGTTGTTTCACGAAACTTTGCCGCCTTGCAGGGGTTGCGCTGATCGGGGTGGGCTCGTTCGCGTGGCGGAGAGCCAATGAGGCGTTTGTGGGTCGGCGTGATCGCGGTTCTGGTACTCGTCGTGATCGTCGCCGCGGTCCTTTGGTCGAAGAACAACCGGTCGCCTGATCAATCCTCGGGGCCCGCCCAAGCCAGCGCCTTCAAGGCCGTTCCATCAAGCTCCGCATCCCCGCCCGATGACGGCAATTGGACGATGCCGGCGAAGGATTATGCGGCGACGCGCTTCAGCGGCCTCAACCAGATCACTCCGGCGAACGCGGCGAAACTGCAGGTCAGCTTCACATTCTCGACCGGGACAACCGAGGGGTTCGAGGCGCCTCCCCTGGTCGTCAACAACACCATGTATGTCGTGGCGCCGTGGCCCAATAATGTCTTCGCGCTCGACCTCACCAAACCCGGCGCCCCGACCAAGTGGGTCTACAAGCCCAACCCCGCGGCCGCGGCCAAAGGCGTCGCATGTTGCGGGCCCGTCAACCGCGGCGCCTTCTACTGGAACGGGCGCATCTTCCTGAACCTCCTCGACGGCAACACCGTCGCGGTCGACGCGGCCAGCGGCAAGGAAGTCTGGCGTACCAAGCTCGCCGACATCCAGAAAGGCGAGACCATCACCATGGCCCCGCTCGTCGCCGAGGGGAAAGTCCTGGTCGGCAATTCGGGCGGAGAGATGGGCGTTCGCGGCTGGCTCGCGGCGCTCGACGCGGACAGCGGCAAGCTTGCGTGGAAGGCGTACAGCACCGGTCCCGACAAGGACGTGCTCATCGGCGCGGGCTATCGCGCGCCTTACCCTCAGGACCAGGGTCGCGACCTCGGGGTGACCAGCTGGCCGCCCGGATACTGGAAAATCGGCGGCGGCGCGGTCTGGGGCTGGGTCAGCTACGATCCCGCGCTGAAGACCATCTATTACGGCACCTCGAACCCCGGCCCATGGAACCAGCAGCAGCGGCCCGGCGACAACAAATGGACGGCAGGAGTGTTCGCGCGCGATATCGGAACCGGCCAGGCGCGCTGGTTCTACCAGAGCACGCCGCACGACCTCTACGACCATGACGACATCAACGAGATCCTGCTCGTCGACTATCCGATCGGCAACGGGCAGCGCATTCCGGCGATCATCCGTCCGAGCCGAAACGGCTTCTTCTACGTCCAGGATCGCCGCACCGGCCGGGTGCTTTCCGCCAAGCCGTACGGCTATGGCAACGTCTACAAGGGCGTGGACCTCAAGACCGGCCGGTTGATTCCGGTCGGCGGGATGGAGCCTGTCCCGGGGCGCGCGGTGCGTAACATTTGCCCCGCCTCGCCCGGCGCCAAGGACTGGAACCCGTCGGCCTTCAGCCCGGTCACGGGCCTCGTCTACATCCCGCACCTCAACCTCTGCCAGGACATGGGCGTCTCGAACGCCAACTATATCCCGGGCACTCCGTTCGTCGGTGCCGACGTCAAGATGTACGCCGGCCCCGGTGGCAACCGCGGCGTGTTCACCGCCTGGGACCCGGTCACCCAGCGCAAGGTGTTCGAGATCAAGGAAGACCTGCCGCTGTGGAGCCCGGCGCTGGCGACTGGCGGCGGCGTCGTTTTCTATGGAACCATGGACGGCTGGTTCAAGGCGATCGACGCGCGCACCGGCAAGCTCCTGTGGCAGTTCAAGACGGGCAGCGGCATCATCGGCCAGCCGATCAGTTATCGCGGGCCCGACGGCCGCCAATATATCGCGGTTCCGTCAGGCGTGGGCGGCTGGGCCGGAGCGATCGTCTCGGCGGACCTCGACGCGCGCGATCCGACCGGAGCGCTTGGCTTCAACAATGCCGTCAAGGACCTGCCGAAGCGCGTTTCGCCAGGTGGAATGGTCTATGTCTTCGCTCTGCCGAAATAGCCTGATTCTCATGACGGCGTTCGCACTCCTTGCGGGGTGTGACCGCGAGGCCCGCGATGTGAGGGGCAAGCCGTTCGGCGAGACCGTCCCCGGCCCAAGCCCGGACACGATCTTCCCCGGCGGCGCACCGAGAGGCGCGCTCGACCCGCGCCTCGCCGCTTATGGGCGCAACGCCTACGCGATCTCGCAGGGGCAGCAGCTGTTCATCCGGATGAATTGCGTCGGCTGCCACGCGCACGGCGGCGGCGGCATGGGACCCGCGCTGATGGACGCGCAATGGCGCTACGGCGGCCGCATCGACCAGATCGCGGCAACCATCGCGGAAGGCCGGCCGAACGGCATGCCGTCGTGGCGCGGCAAGCTCACCAACCAGCAGATCTGGCAGCTGGCGGCCTTCGTGCGCAGCCTGTCGGGTCAGGAGCCGAAGGACGCGGTCAGCGCGCGGGCCGACGAGCTCAGCAACACGCCGCCGGAGACTCAGACTCGGCGCGAGCCCGTAATGCCAGCGGACTCCGCCCAGCAATGAGGTGGCGGAGGCTCTGGGTCGCACTTCTGCTGCTGCCGAGCCTCGGCGGGTGTTCCGGGATCCAGACCAGCCTCGGCGGGGACGGCGCCGACGGTGCAAGCTTCATTCGCCTGTTCACCATATTTCTCGTCGTCTGCGGGATCATGTATTTGCTGGTAGTCGCCGCGCTCGCGGTCGCTATCGGGCGGCGCCGTGACGGCGGGCGGCGAGCCCTGACCGTCGACAATGGAAGCCACCACGAGAGCTCGCCCCTGGTTCGATCGGCGTTGGTCGGCTGGGGCGCTTTAATCGCCGTCGGGCTGATCGCGCTGACGATCGCCAGCTTTTTCACCGACCGCTCGGCCGCAGCGCGAGCGAGGCACTCCAGCTTCGCGGTCAAGATCATCGCCAACCAATGGTGGTGGGACGTCATTTACACGACACCCGACTCGTCGAAGATCGTCCACACCGCGAACGAGCTTCATCTGCCGGTCGGCGTCGAGGCCGAAGTCGAGCTTCAGTCGAACGACGTCATCCACAGCTTCTGGGTGCCAAACCTCGCCGGCAAGCAGGATCTCATCCCCGGGCGCACCACCGACATCCAGCTTCTGCCGACGCGGACCGGCCTCTATCGCGCGCAATGCGCCGAATTCTGCGGCACGCAGCACGCCAACATGGCGCTCGTCGTGACGGTGGAAAGCAAAGCGGACTTCCTCAACTGGATCGCGCAGCAGCGGCGGCCGGCCTTTGCTCCGGCCTCTCGGCTGGAGCTGGCCGGCTACCGCTACGTGACGACCCGCGAATGCAGTAGCTGCCACAATATCACCGGCACCCCGGCTGGCGGCCAGATCGGTCCTGACCTGACGCATCTCGCAAGCCGGCGAACCCTCGCGGCCGGAACGCTGCCAATGAACAGGGGCAACCTCTACGGCTGGGTCGCCGATCCGCAATCGCAGAAACCCGGCAGCCAGATGCCGACCATCGGCCTCGCGCCGAACGACCTTCACGCGGTGGTCGCTTACCTGGAGCGGCTGAAATGAGCCGCCCGCCCAAAAGGCCTGCGGCGGAGAAGCCACAGATCGTGCGCGATGGCCCCGACCTTACCGGGCCGGAGCTGGCCGACCGCCTCGATGCCACTTGGGCCCGGCCGCGCGGCCTGATCGGTTGGCTCGCGACGGTCGATCACAAGGAAATCGGCATCCGCTACATCGTCACCGCGCTCGCCTTCCTGGCGCTCGGCGGGCTGATGGCTCTGCACATGCGGCTGCAGCTGATGTTCCCGGACAGCCAGTGGCTGGGCGCGGGCGCGTTCAACGAGACGTTCACGATGCACGGCACGACGATGATGTTCCTGTTCGCCGTGCCGGTGATGCAGGGCGTCCAGATTTACCTCGCGCCGATCATGGTCGGGACGCGGGCAATGGCATTCCCGCGTCTGACCGCCTTCAGCTATTACATGTACCTGTTCGGCGGCCTTTTCCTTTGGACGGCCCATTTCCTGCACTTCGGCCCGGACAACGGCTGGTTCTCCTATGTCCCGCTGGCCGGGCCGCAATATGGCATCGGCAAGCGCGCGGACGTGTGGGCGCAGACCGTCACCTTCACCGAAATCGCCGGTCTTGCGGTGGCCGTCACGCTCGTCGTCACCATCCTCAAGCAGCGCGCGCCGGGAATGACTCTCGCGCGGATGCCGATCTTCGTCTGGGCGACGCTGGTCACCTCGCTGATGGTCATCTTCTCGATGCCCTCGGTCGCGCTGGTCTCGGGCATGCTGCTGTCGGACCGGCTCGTGGGGACGCAGTTCTTCAACCCGGTCGAGCACGGCGACCCCCTGCTGTGGCAGCACCTGTTCTGGTTCTTCGGGCACCCGGAGGTCTACATCATCTTCCTCCCCGCGACGGGCTTCGTCAGCGAGATCGTGTCGACTTTCTCGCGCCGCGCGATCTTCGGCTATCCGGTGGTCGTGCTGTCACTGGTGAGCACGGGCATCCTCGCCTTCGGCTTGTGGGTCCATCACATGTTCGCCACGGGCCTGCCGCGGGTCGGCTACAGCTTCTACACCGCCGCCAGCATGGCGGTGTCGATCCCGACGGGTCTTCAGATCTTCTGCTGGATCGCGACCATCTGGGAAGGTCGCCCGCGCCTGCAAGTGCCGATGCTCTATGTCATCGGCTTCATCATCACCTTCGTCATCGGCGGCTTGTCGGGAGTGATCATTGCCGCGGTGCCGCTCGACCTGCAGCTCCACGACACCTACTTCATCGTCGCCCATTTCCATTATGTACTGATCGGCGGAGCGGTCTTCCCGTTGCTCGGCGCCATCACCTACTGGTACCCCAAGTTCACCGGCCGGATGATGTCCGAGCGGCTCGGAAGGATCGGGTTCTGGACAATCTTCCTCGGCTTCCAGCTGGCCTTCTTCCCGATGCACTTCGCGGGCCTGATGGGGATGCCGCGGCGCGTCTACACCTATCCGGCGGGGATGGGCCTGGAGCTTCCCAACATGCTGTCGAGCATCGGTTCGGCGGTGGTTGCCGTCGCCGTGCTGATGTTTGTCGTCAACATGCTGGCGTCGCTTCGGGCAGGCGTCGCGGCGGGGCCCGATCCGTGGGACGCACCCTCGCTCGAATGGGCGGTCGCCTCGCCGCCCCCGCACTATAATTTCGCGCATATCCCGGCGGTCGAAAGCCGGACGCCATTGTGGGACGCGAAGGACGGCCTGCCCGTGGTCCATGGCCTTCGCGTCGACGAGCGGGAGCTGATTCTCACCAGCGTCATTTCGGCCGCGCCCGATCTGCGCGAACCCAGCGCGGTGCCGAGCATCTGGCCGTTCATCTCCGCCGTTGCCGTGGCCGTCACCTTCATCTGCTCCGTGTTCAGTCCATGGGCGCTGGCGTTCGGCGCGGTCCCGGCGGCTGCCGCGCTGATCGCCTGGTTCTGGCCGAAGACGCCTGGTGCCAATCCGGAGCCTCAAATCACATGAGCCGGCAGGTCCATTTCACCGAGGATCTGTCGGCGCTCCCGGATCACGCCTTCAGCTATCGCAGCCTGACCTGGTGGGGCGTCATCGGCTTCATGGTGATCGAGGGAACCGGCTTCGGCCTCGCCATCGCCGCCTATTTCGTCCTCATGAGCCACGAATTGCACTGGGCGCCGCCGCCGCTCGACCCGCCGGGGCTCGTCGCCGGAACATTGTTCACCTTGGTCATGCTGCTCAGCGAAATCCCGAACACGATGATCAAGCGCGCCGCCAATGAGAGCGATCTTCCCGCAGTTCGACGGCTGATGATCGTGATGGTCGGGATCGGCGCCGTGCTTCTGGTGATCCGCGGGTTGGAGTTCAATTCCTTGCACGTCCTGTGGTATTCGAACGCCTACGGCTCGATCATCTGGGCCTTGCTTCTGTTGCACACGACGCATGTCGGCACCGATTGGGTCGACACCGTCGTTCTTGCGGCCCTCATGCACACCGAGCACGGCGAAACGCCCCGGCGCTTCGTCGATACCGACGAGAACGCGCTTTACTGGCGGTTCGTCTGGCTGTGCTGGATCCCGATCTACCTGCTCATTTACTGGGTCCCGAGGATGTTCCGGTGAAGGCGACAAGCGCGATCGCCGACCTGTTCATGCCGTGGGCCGGGCTCGTCCTCGGCGTCCTCGCGCTGAGCGTCGCGCATCAGTTCGGTTCGGACGGCATGTTCGACAGTTGCGTAACCTTCGCCCCGGGTCCGTTGCTGCTGGTGTCCGCGCTGATGATCGTCGTCGCGCTGGCCGGCTGCTTCGCGTCATGGACGGTATTCCGCAAGGAAGCCGAGCCGCCGGCGCGCAAGGTGATTGCGTTCATTTCCATCGGATCGTCCGCATTCTTCACCATCGCCATGCTGCTGCCGATGGTCGCGGCACTGGTCATACCGCCATGCTTCCAGTGACCCGCAGTGTGTTCGGCGCTTTCGCGATCGGCGTCGCGACGGCGGCCTGGGCCCATGGTGGAGGGGGTCGTTCGGGCCACGCGGGCTGGACATTCGACCCGTGGGTCACGGTCCCGCTGGCACTCCTGCTGCTAGTCTATCTGGTCGGTCGTTCGCGCCTTGCCCGGCGCTCTTCCATCGCGCCGCGCTCACCCGCCCTCTTCCTCGCGGGCTGGGCGGTGCTGACCTTGTCGCTCGTTTCGCCATTGCACGCCGGGGGCGAGCGCAGTTTCACGGTGCACATGATCGAACATGAGCTGATCATGCTCGTCGTGACCTTCCTGCTCGCCGCATCGTCGAGCGGCGGGATCCTCGCCTGGGGCCTTCCGGCGGCCGCGCGGAGATGGCTTGGCGGCGGCTGGAAGGCTCCGCTCGCGGCCATGTGGCGGCAGCTGACCGAGCCCATCACGGCGACGATCGTCCAGGCCGTGGTCATGTGGGCGTGGCACGCACCGGCCCTGTTCGACCGGGCGCTCGACAGCCGCGGCTGGCACATCGCCCAGCATGTGAGCTTCATCATCGCCTCGCTCCTGTTCTGGTCGGCGATGATCAATCCCCGGCGTGGCGGCTATCTACTGTCCGCCGCCTGCCTGTTCCTGACTTCGCTGATCGAGGGCGCGTTGGGTGCTCTCATGGCCCTGTCGCAAAGCCCCTGGTATTCGGCCTATGCGGCGATGGGCATGTCGGGGCTCGGCATCGATCCGACCACCGACCAGCAGCTGGCCGGGCTGGTCATGTGGATCCCGGGCGGCGCGGTCCACGGAGGCGCGGCGGTGTGGCTTCTCTATCGATGGCTAGGCAGTCAGGATGGCCGTGCCCTACGTGCCCGCTAGCAAGAGCGCAGCAGCGCTGCTCGCGCTTGCCGTGACGCTGTTCGCGGCCGGCTTCACTTACAATTGGGAGAGCGGACGGCAGAAGCTGGCGGCGCATGCCGCGGCCACGACCGGCGGCGACCCGTCCCGAGGCGAGGCGATGTTCATTCAATATGGCTGCGGCGCTTGCCACAGCGCCGTCCACGTTCGCAAAGCCACTGGGATGGTCGGCCCGTCGCTCGACGGGATCGCGGTGCGCGCGATGATCGCTGGCAAGCTCCCCAACTCTCCCGACAATCTCGAGCAATGGATCCGCGACCCGCAGGCGATCACGCCGGGGACGGACATGCCCGATCTCAATGTCGGCAAGCGCGACGCGCGCGATATCGCGGCCTTCCTTTACACCCGGGCCAGCTAGCCGCTCAGTAGATATCCTTGATCGTCGCTGCGATCGTCAGGACGCAGCCCAGGACGACGACCGCCAGGGCCCAGCTTGCCCATCTGGGCCAGAGGATATGGCGCGACGGGCTATTCACGGGCGATCAAACGCGGAGGCGACCGACAGGTTTCGTCAGGGCTTCGCCTTGTTATCCTCGCCCGTTACGACGACCGCGTCGCGCTCGATCCGGCGAACCGATTCCCACGGGATGCGCCGACCCTTGCTCCGCGCGGTCCAGCGTTCGATGAGGCTGCCCGGCCCGCACATCAGCGCGACCACCCGTCCGTCCTTGCAATGCACCTCATGAACCCGGCCGAGCTTCTCGCCGTCCAGCGAGCGGATCGTCTTGTCGCGGAGG
>Ga0207678_10003200_pt1 | contig 14811 bp, 11 predicted proteins | sample KBSC63metaG_FD_184319 | JGI IMG/M metagenome (GOLD analysis project Ga0207678, IMG submission 184319) | Corn rhizosphere microbial communities from Kellogg Biological Station, Michigan, USA - KBS C6-3 metaG (SPAdes) (version 2) | ecosystem: Host-associated > Plants > Roots > Rhizosphere > Soil ...
CAACCCCTCGTAATTGAGATGGCAATGGCTATCAACGAGCCTCACGCCGCCGCCCCCTCCTCTTCCGGATGCTCCAGGCGCGGGAAGATGGGGACGGGCTGGTCAAGTCCGGCGCTCAGGCCATCGTCGATCACCTCGACCAGTTTCGCCGCCGAGCCGGGGATCACCGGCATGACGATCTCGGCAAGCTTGCGGATCGCAGACACCAAGGTGCCGAGCACCTCGGCCATCCGATCGGGATCGGTTTTGCGTAACGCCCAGGGTGCGGCTGTGTCGATGTAGGCGTTGCAGGCGAATACCGCGCCCATCCAGGCTTCGAGGCCGACGGAAAACGCGAATTCGTCGAAGCGTGCATCAAGTTCGCGCGCAGCCGCCTCGACCTTCGAGAGCAGCTCGCCATCTTCCTGTGCTTGGCCTGGCGCGGGAATAACGCCGTTCAGGTTTTTGAAAATCATCGATAAAGTGCGTTGAGCAAGGTTGCCGAAGCTGTTGGCGAGCTCGGCATTGACCCGATTGACGATAGCCTCGGGCGAATAGCTCCCGTCCTGGCCGAACGAGACCTCGCGCATCAGGAAATAGCGTAGCTGGTCGACCCCGAACCGCTCCGCGAGCGTGAACGGGTCGACGACGTTGCCGATGCTCTGCGACATCTTCTCGCCGCGGCTCAGCAGGAAGCCGTGGCCGTAGACCTGCTTCGGAAGCGCGATTCCGGCCGACATCAGGAAGGCCGGCCAATAGACGGCATGGAAGCGGACCACGTCCTTGCCGATCAAATGAACATCCGCCGGCCAGTATTTCCGCCACAGCTCGGTGTCGTCCGGGTAGCCGAGCCCCGTGAGATAATTCGTCAGCGCGTCCAGCCACACGTACATGACATGGCCTTCGCTGCCCGGGGCTTTCACTCCCCAGTCGAAGCTGGTGCGCGAGATCGACAGATCGGACAGTCCGCCCTCGACGAAGCGAACGATCTCGTTGCGGCGGCTATCGGGGCGGATGAAGTCCGGGTTCGCCGCATAATGGTCCAGCAGCTTTTGCTGATAGGCTGACAGGCGGAAGAACCAGCTTTCCTCGACCGTCCAGTCGACTGGCGTTCCTTGCGGTGAGAGCTTCTGCCCCCCTTCCCCCTCGCTCAGCTCGCTCTCGTCGTAATAGGCCTCGTCGCGGACCGAGTACCAACCCTCGTAGCGTCCGAGATAGAGATCACCGCGCTCGGCCATCGCGGTCCAAATCGCTTGGCTCGCGCGGTGATGATTCGGCTCGGAGGTCCGAATGAAACGATCGTACGAAACGTCAAGTTTATCGCACATGTTTTGGAAAACAGACGACATTTTGTCAGCGAACGCCTGTGGTTCGACGCCCTCGGCGCGCGCCGCCTGGGCCATCTTCAGGCCATGCTCGTCTGTTCCCGTCTGGAACCGCACATCGCGCCCCTGGCCGCGCTTGTGGCGCGCGATCACGTCGGCCGCTATCGCCTCATAGGCATGGCCGATATGTGGAGGGCCGTTCGGATAGCTGATCGCTGTCGTGATATAATATGGATCGGACACGCGAGCGCCCTACCGCGACCGTTGCGGCCCTTCAAGGAACCCTCGGCGAAGCAATCGACGCGAGAATCCCGCCGAGCTGGAATACCGTGGCGGCGGGATCGAGCGACAAGCGCGGCGCGATTGCAATCAGCTCCCGGACTTTCGCATATGCGTCCACCGCCCGCCCGCGCTGGGGCTCCGCGAGGCTTCGCGCTTCCCGGGCGACCAACGACGGGAGAATTTCCAGGAAAGCCGAATAGCGATCGGCCGCGGCCTTGCGCGCAAGCTGGCCAGCAAGCCGTGAGCGCCTGCTGTTGTCCGCATCGCCTTCGCGAAGGATGGCAAGCGCGTCCGTCTCCAGCGCCGCCAGCTCCAGCGAGGCGAACGCGAGCGCCCGCCCGGCCGAGCCGCCGGCAAGCGGGATCAGGCGCAGGCGCTCGGCGTCATTGCTCGCAGGAAGCTGTCTTTCCAGGATTGACGCCATGGCGTCATCGCACAGCGCGTGAAACTCCAGCCTTCGACACCGGGACCGGATCGTCGGCAGCAGACGCCCGGGTGCATGGCTGACGAGAAGGAACACGGTGTTGGGCGGCGGCTCCTCCAGCATCTTGAGGAGCGCGTTCGACGCCTCGCGGTTCATCTCGTCCAGGCTGTCGATGACGACCACGCGCCACGGCGACAGGGCAGAAGTCATCCCCATGAACTCGCCCAGGTCGCGGACCTGTTTCACGGTGATGTCGCGAGCGAGGCCCTCCCCCTTTTCCTTCTCAAGACGCTCCAGCCAGCGCGTATCCGGATGGCTGCCGGCGGCCATCAGCTTCGCGATGGGGTGATCGCCGGGAGTTTCGAGGCCGCTCGCCTCAAACGGCGGGCCAGCGGCTTGCGCGAGGACCCGCGTCGCCGCAGCCCGCGCGAAGTGCGCCTTTCCCACCCCGCGCGGTCCGGCCAGCAGCCATGCGTGGTGGAGCGCGCGGGAATCCCAGGCTGCGCGGAATTGCTCGACGGCCTTGTCGTGCCCGAAAATCACGGCAGAAGGTCCGAGATGGCGGCGAGCAGCCGCTGCGTGACGTTACTTTCCGATCCCGACGCATCGATCAGCTTGACGCGCTCCGGCTCTTCGGCCGCGATGATCTCGAAAGCGAGATCGACCTTGCGGTGGAAATCGTCGCCGCGCCCGCCAATCCGATCTCCCGGATGCCCGTCACGCGCCTGCGCTCGCTGCTTTCCTTCCGGCAAAGTGAGAACCAGGGTGCGATCTGGATAAAAGCCGCCGGTCGCGAACTGGTGTAGCTCCCGGATGCGTTCAATCCCGAGCCCGCCAGCGCCTCCCTGGTATGCTAGCGAGGAATCGATGAACCGATCGCTCAGCACCCACTCGCCACGATCGAGCGCGGGACGGATCGTCTTCTCGGCATGCTCCGCGCGCGCGGCTGCGAACAGCAGCGCTTCGGCGCAAATCGGCCAGTCTCGCTCTTCGAGTAGCAATTTCCGGATCGACTCGGCGCCTTCGCTTCCGCCCGGTTCTCGCGTTTCAGCCACCGCCAAGCCTCGTTCGCGAAGCGCGGCAGCGAGGGCCCGAAGCTGCGTCGACTTGCCGGCCCCTTCCCCGCCCTCGAGGCTGATGAAGCGGCCGCGGCTGCTCACGAAAGCCCGAGAAGCGATTTCAGGCCGATCCACGCGCGGCCGAAGAAGCCAGCCTCGCCGACATCCCGACCCGCAACAAGTGGGACGATCTGCGGAGACGTATCGGGCGTGGTCACGACGAGCTGCGCGATCCGGTCACCTTTCTTGATCGGCGCCTTGATTGGACCGTCGTACTGCACCTTTACATGCATCTGCTGATTGAGGCTGAGCCCCGCCGGGATCGTCACCGCCAAGTCACGCGGAGCGACGAGAGGCACTTCGCTGCTCGATCCCATCTGCACCCGCGCTTTGGCGACCACGGTGTCTTTCTTGAACAGAGGCTTGGTCGTCCACGCGCCGAAGCCCCATTGGATCAGGCGCGTCGACTCCTGGACTCGCTGGTTCCAGCTCGCCATTCCCGCCAGAACCTCGATCAACCGCCGGCCGTTCTGCTCCGCCGATCCGGTGAAGCCATAGCCGGCTTCCTCCGTATGGCCGGTCTTGAGCCCGTCTGCCCCTGGAACCTTCCCGAGGATCGGATTGCGATTGTCCTGGGTAATGGCGTTTCCGCCCATCGTCTTGCCCCAGGTGAAGTTCGGCTGCGAATAGAACTTCTTGTAGAGGGCGTAGTGGTTTTCGATCTCGTAGCGCGCGAGGGTCGCCAGGTCCCGGGCGGAGACATAGGTGACGCCATTGTCGGGCCAGCCGTTGGCGGTTCCGAAATGGCTGTTCGTCATTCCAATCTTCTTCGCCAGCGCGTTCATCTGGTCGGTGAAGGCTTCCTCGGTGCCCGATATGCACTCAGCGAGCACGACCGACGCGTCGTTTCCGGAGAGGGTGACGATCCCGTGAAGCAGGTTCTCGACACTGACCTGCTCGTTCGGCGACAGGAACATGGTCGATCCCGCCTGCGGCCCATGCCATTTCTGCCACGTTTCCGGCCGCACCGTGCACATCTTGCTGAGCGGCAGCTTGCCCGAATCGATCAGCTCGAAGGCAACGTCCGTCGTCATCATCTTCGCCATCGAAGCCGGCGGCATCCGTACGTCGGCATTCTTCTCGTAAAGCACCGCTCCGGATGACAGGTCGATCAGGAACGCGACCTTGGCCGGCGTGTCGAATTGCGGTGCGCGGGCCGGCGCGGCGGTTGCAATGACGATTGCGGTGGTGGCTGCGAAGACGAGTGCGCGCTTCATTTTTAAGGCTGGCTTCCTTCCGGGGTGAAACAGCGCCCTTTGTCTATCGCGCGAATCCCGCGCGCGCGAGGGGCTTGCGGTCAAAAATGGCGGGGCTCAGCCAGCGATCGCATTGGCAAGAAGGCCCACGGAGAGGGCGTAATAGTTCGAGCAATTGTAATCGAGGATCGCGTAGTAGTTCTGCGTGAGGAGATAGCCGGGCGCATAGGCGCCGGGAGTCTCCATGAGCGTTGCAAGCTCGCTGTCGGGAAGGCCCTTTCCTATCGGCAGGACACCGAGCGACCGCCACTCTGCAACGGTCAGCCAGCGGCTGTGGCGTTTGAACACGGCGGGACAGCGCGGCGCTCTCACCTTCGACTGGATCGCCGCACGGTTCAGCGTTGCCGGAATACTCACCGGGACGCCCCACGGAAGACCGCGCTTCCAGCCCGCATCACGGAGGTAATTGGCGATCGAAGCAAAGGCGTCATCCTCGTTCGCCCACACGTCGGCGTAGCCGTCTCCGTCGCCATCCTGTCTCAGGCGCAGGACAACCGAGGGAAGGAACTGCGGGTAGCCAGTGGCCCCGGCGTAGCTGCCTTTCAGCTGATAACGCCGAACGCCGATGTCCATCAGCTTCATCGTGGCGATGAATTCGTCCTCGAACAGCGCCCGGCGGCGGCCCTCGTAGGCCAGCGTAGCCAGCACCTGGAGCAGATCGAAACCACCCGTCACCGAGCCGTAGCTCGTTTCCTTGCCGTAGATTGCGATGATGACCGCGGGATCGACGCCATAGCGCTGCTGGATCCGGTACAGGTTCGACCAGTGCAATGAATATCGGGAGCGTCCCCGCTGGATCAGCGATGTCGTGATGTGGCGACCAAGATAGCCCGCGAACGACGGCGGTGCGTCATCGTCGCTCCTCGCCGACGGCCGCTGCGCGCGATCCAGCTCAATGACGCGGGAATTGAGTTCCAGCGTCGGGATCACCGCGTTGATCGTGGCCTCGCGAATGCCCTGGCTGCGAGCCTTGGCAGCGAGATAGGCCTTGTAGCGATCGAACGGGCTTTGCGCCTCTGCATAGACCGCCGGTTGCGCCGCGTAGCTCTGCGCCTCGGCCAGCTGGACGGCCGACTTGGGGGGTACCGGACTCGAGTTGACGGCGGTTTCACGCGCGTCGGCAGAGCCGACGGCAAGGGTCGCGGCACTCGCGAGACTCCAGCCTACCGTCCACCGCAACGCTACTCTCCGTGCCCCGCTCATCCCAACAGCCTAGGGGCGGCTGCTGTTCCCGGCCACAAGCGTTGGTCGCACGGCTTGCACGGCCCGGCCCGACCGGCGATATCACGCGCCACCTTAAGGAGAGGTGGCCGAGTGGTTTAAGGCAGCGGTCTTGAAAACCGCCGTGCGGGCAACCGTACCGTGGGTTCGAATCCCACCCTCTCCGCCATTCGTCGATATAAATTCCATCGTCCCAAAACATTCAGCTTGCGTTCACGCTACAAATGTAGCACACGCTACAAATGTAGCGCGAATTTCAGGACTCCGAATCACATGCTCAGCAAGCTTCCCCCACGTGAACGCCAGATCGTCGACATTCTCTATGAGTCCGGCCCCCTCACCTCGGGTGACGTGGTCGATCACCTGCCCGACCAGATTAGCGGTTCGGCCGTGCGAGCGATGCTCAAGCGACTCGAGGACAAGGGCTTCGTCGAGCGCACCGATTCGGAGCGCGGCTATCTCTACAGCCCTGTCGTTTCGGAGACCGCCGCGCGCAAGTCCGCGCTGAGCGAGATCGTCCGGGTCTTCTTCAACGGCTCGGCGGCCGGTGCGGCTACCGCCCTGCTCGGAATGTCCGACAAGCTCAGCACCGACGACCTCGACGATCTCGAGGCGATGATTGCCAAGGCCCGCAAAGCCAAGGGAGCAAAGTGATGGAATGGTTCGTCCCGCTCGCAGCAAAATCGGTCCTCATCGCCGGCGGAGCCTTGCTTCTCCTCAGGCTCCTCAGGAACCGCTCGGCGGCCGATCGAAGCTGGATCGCGCACCTGGCGCTTGCTGGCTTGCTGCTGCTTCCGATCGCGACGTTTGCGCTCCCGACGTTCGACGTGGCCGGTCCGGAGTTCCTGGTCGGCAAGGCCGAAGTTGTATCTCCTTCTTCGGCCGTGCTGCCCGTAACTGCCGCAACTCCGCAGCCGGTGGTCGAGTCCGCTCCCGTGGCCGATGATGCGGGCGTCGGGAGCGCGCCCGCCAACTGGTCCTTTTGGGGCTACGTCCTCCCTGCGGCTCTGCTCATCCTGCTTACCCTGATCGCGCTCGTGCGCCTGTTCGTCCTGAAGGCGCGAGCGGCCGTCCTTGTCGACGCGCCCTGGCTAACGGCGCTCGCCCGGGCCCAGCAGCGGATGGGCTTCAAGCACGGCACCGCCCTGCTCACCAGCCACGACCTTCCCTCGCCGATCAGCTGGGGCGTCGTCCGCCCGGTGATCCTGCTGAACGCGGAGGCGGCGGAGTCTCATGCCGAGGCTGAGGCGATCATCACCCACGAGCTCGCCCACGTCGCCCGGCTCGATTGGGCCAAGCTTCTGCTGTCGCGGGTCGCGGTCGCGCTCCTCTGGTTCAATCCGCTCGTCTGGCTGCTTGCCCGCGAGGCGCACCAGCTTCGCGAGGAAGCGGCCGACGACGCCGTCCTCGCGACCGACATCGACGAGACCGAATATGCCAGGCTCCTGGTCGGCGTTGCCCGGCACGAATGCCGCGGCATCTTGATTGGGGCTCATGGCGTCGCTCCCGCCAGAAACTCCCTTGCCCGCCGCGTGAAGCGCGTTCTGGACGGCGCCGTGAAGCGCGCACCGGGCGGATGGCGTTGGGGATCGGCCGCGGCCTTCTTTGCCGCCGGCATGGCCGTCCCCGTCGCCGCCCTGAACCTGGTTCCGGCTACCGTACCGGCAGGACCGGTGCCCGGCGTCGCTAGCCCGCATTTTGGCCAGGCTGCGCCGCCGGTGGCGTCCGCCGCAACCAGCCACGAAGTTGCTCACCCCGAGGCCATCGCCAGCGCCAGCGGCGTCGTTGCGATGGCCAGCTCCAATGGCAGCACGATCGTGTCGAGGAAGGACGGCAAGCTCGTATTGACCAGTCCGTCCGGCGGCGTGATCGAAGTCTATCCGGCGGATTCCAGCGGGCGCCGGCGTGCCATCCTCACCGGCCCGAGCGGCAGAATCATCCAATATGCGGATGCGAGTGCGGTCCCCGGACTGGCAGCAGCGATCGCGGCTTCGCCGGGCTCGTCCAGGCAGAAGTCCGCGATGGACCGCGCAATCGAGATGAAAGCGGTCGGCGTTACCCCCGAATATGTCGCGTCGATTCGCGCGGCGGCCCCCAGGCTTCGCCTCGGCCACGACGATATCGTCCAGCTGAAGGCTGTCGGCGTTACTCCGGCCTTCATCAATGAGCTTTCGCGGCTCGGTTACCGCAACCTCGACGCCGACGAGATCACCGGTGCTTATGCGGTCGGCGTCCGCGAGGATTACATCCGCTCGCTGGCCGCCGCGGGGTACGGCCGGATCCCGCTCGAGGACTTGACCCAGCTGAAAGCCGTGGGCGTCACCGCAAACGACATCGAACGGTTTCGGCAAGCAGGATTCAATCGCATCGATGTCGACAAGCTGGTCGAGCTGAAGACGCTTGGACTCACTCCGGAGGAGCTTCGCGCGAGCGAACGCTATGAACCGTGAACCGGCGGCTCCGACCGACCGGATGAACTGACTTTTTCGCAACGGAATTCGAAACGCCCCGATGGGGCGGACGGGCGAACTTTGCCCAAAGGAAATGAAGAAGGAGACGTGAAATGACCAGGATGTTGGCCTTCGTCGCGGCCCTTTTGCTGACGGCTGTCACGGTATCTTCGGCCTGCGTGGCGCAGTCCTTCGCCTCGCTCCAGTTCACGATAGAGCCGGCCCCCCATGACGGGCAGGTGAAGGTGCGGTTCGAACGCCATCGCACCGGCCACTCGGACAACAATTGGGATTCGTCCTTCATGCCTTCCGAGCTTGCCGGCCTCGACATGGCCGCGCTCGATGGCTCGATCACCCGCCCGATCCGCTTCGCGCTCGTCCGGGACGCGGGCCGCGTCGACTGTTCGGGCGCGGGCGGGAGCGCCATGGCGCGCGGCACCTGCACGATGACCGCGAATGCCGAGTTCAACCGCTTCCTGGCCGACCGCGGAATCGGGCATCCCGACGAAGAGGAAACGTTCGGGATGATCGCGCTCAACGTGCGGAATGAGCTCGTCGACGCCCTTGCCCGGGCGCATTACCCGACGCCGTCGGTCGAGCAGCTGATCGAGCTGACCGCCGTGGAAGCAACGCCAGCCTACATTAGCGGCCTGTCCGCGCAGGGCTACCGGCCGAAGACGCTCGACGAGCTGGTCCAGTTCGCCGCGTTGAAGATCACTCCGGACTATATCGGGAGTTTTGTCCGCGCCGGCTATGCGAACCTGCCCGCCGACGAGCTGATCCAACTCAAGGCGCTCGACATCACGCCGCAATTCATCGCCGGCTTCGAGCGCATTGGCTACGGCCGGCTTCCCGTCGACACGCTCGTCCAGCTCAAGGCGATGGAGATTACGCCAGACTATGTCCGCGCGGTCGCGCAGGGCGGCGCCCTCCCTTCGCCCGATCACCTCGTCCAGTTGAAGGCGGTCACCGACGACATGCGCAAGCGTTGAGCTTTGCATTGGTGTGTTATTACAGTAACACTCAGATAATGGATGGAGTGAACTTGATGACCCGCGTCAACAGGGGCCTGAAAATCGCATTGCTCGCCTCGGCGGCATGCTCCGTCTGGGCCGTACCGGCCATTGCGCAATCGACTGATCCTGCCGTGGCGCCGCCACCGGAAGCGAAACCAGTCGGAAGCAAGCGGGTCTACACGCCCGCCGATTTCGCCCGCTTCGCTCCCAAGACCGCTTACGACATGCTCGTCCAGGTTCCGGGTTTCTCGATCCACAGTGCGGACCAGGAACGCGGCCTCGGCCAGGCTTCGGAGAACGTGCTGGTCAACGGCCAGAGGATCGCCAACAAGTCCGGCGGCGCCATCGATCAGCTGCAGCGAGCTCCCGCCGGCAATGTCGATCGCATCGAGATCGTCGATGCCGCCAGCCTCGGCATCTCGGGCCTCACCGGCCAGGTTGCGAACGTCATCCTGAAAGCGGTGCAGAAGGCATCCGGCCAGTTCGTCTACAATCCCAACTGGCGCGCCCATTTCGCGAAGCCGGAATTTCTCGCCGGCTCGGTCAGCTACACCGGCAAGAGCGGCCCGGTTGATTATACGCTTTCGATCAAGAACGACCCCGGCCGCGGCGCGCTCGGCGGTCCGATCTACATCTACGATCGCGACGGCCTGCTCACCGAGAAACGGATCGAGCGCTATCATTCCGAATATGAGCAGGCGAGCATGCAGGCCAAGTTCGGGCTCGACGGACCCGGCTCGTCGATCGGCAACCTGACGTTCGGCTACACGCCTTACTGGAACCCGCAATTCCAGCAGGATCGCCGAACCATCGTCGCCACCGGCGAACAGCGCGAGCGCACGATCACCACGCATCTCGACGGCTATTATGCCGACATCAACGGCGACTATGAGTTCGCGCTTGGCCCCGGCCGGCTCAAGTTGATCGGGCTTCGCCACTGGGAGCACGAACCGCTGACGCAGGACCTCATCCTGCGGTTTCTGACGACCGGAGCCGACGCCACGGGCACGCGCTTCAGTCGCGACACGCATCTGGGTGAAACCATTGCCCGAGCCGAATATGGTTGGAAGACCGGCCGGAACGACTGGCAACTCACCGTTGAGCGAGCATTCAACTCGCTCGACCAGAAGGGAAAATTATTCACCCTCAATCCGGAAGGCGAGTTCCAGCCAATCCCCTTCCCCGACGGGACCGGCAAGGTCACCGAGGTCCGCTACGAGAGCGTCGCCACGCTCAGCCGCCCGATCACCTCGAACCTCGATCTCCAGGTCGCCGCGGGGGGCGAGGTTTCCTGGCTTGACCGCGTCGACGACGATCAACCGGCGCGCAAGTTCTTCCGCCCCAAAGGCAGCATCAACCTCGGCTGGCGGCCGACCAAGGACTGGGACATCAGTTTGAAGCTACGCCGCCGCGTCGGGCAGATCAGCTTCTACGATTTCCTTGCCCAGCCCAAGCTCGAGCAGGACCGCGAGAATGCCGGCAACCCGGAACTGGTCCCGCCGCAGAGCTGGGAGATGGAGACGGAGTTCGCGCACGACCTCGGCAAATGGGGCAAGACGCGCCTGAATCTCCATTATTACCGCGTGCAGGATATCGTCGATTTCATTCCGATCGGGGTGAATGGCGAGGGCGTCGGCAATTTGCCGCGCGCCGATCGCTTCGGCTTCGAAAGCACGAGTACCTTGCTGCTCGATCCGATCGGCTGGAAAGGCGCGAAGCTCGATCTCAACATCGGCCGCGAATGGACATCGGTAAAGGATCCTCTGACCCACCAGAACCGCCCGATCAGCAACGTCCGCAGCAAATGGTGGAGCGTCCAGGTCCGCCACGACGTTCCCGGCACCCAGCTCGCCTGGAGCGCCTACGTCCAGTACAATTATTACACCGCCAACTACCTTTTGACGGAGACGGACCAGACCCTCGACATCCCGTATATCGCGGGCTTCTACGTCGAGGATAAGAACGTTTTCGGCACGACGGTGCGGTTCAGCGTGGACAACGTCCTGGACGGTGTGCTTGACGGCCGCCACAAGGAATGGAGATCGGTCTACGAGGGGTATCGCGACCGTACTCCGCTCGCCTTTTTCGAAAAGCATAACGAGCTGGTGGGACCGCTCTTCAACATTTCGATCCGCGGGAATTTCTAAAGCCGGATCCAATGGACACCGCCATTCGCCAAAACGTCTGTCGGTTCGTCGAACGTCGCTGGATGACTCTGGATCATCCGAATACCGTATTAGTTGAATAATACAGGGGGCATTGATGCGTATTTACATCCTCCGGACATCTGTTGCGCTTTTGGCGCTGGCCGCGGCCCAGATCGCGTCGGCGCAGGCCGCGCCGGCCGATCAGGCGGCGCCGGCGAAGGCTCCCTCCTCCGCTCGTTCAATCCAGTACGAAGCAAGCTTCTTCAAACCGTTCGCGCCGCGCACCGCCCTCGACATCGCCCGCCAGGTCCCGGGTTTCAGCATCGATTTCGGCGACAGTGACGTCCGCGGCTTCTCGGGCGCGGTCGGCAATATCGTCATCAACGGCGCCCGCCCGAGTACCAAGTCCGAGGCGCTCGACACCCTGCTCTCCCGAATTCCCGCAAACCGGGTCGTGCGGGTCGAAGTCGGGCCGGGCGATCTCTACGGCGCGGATTACGCGAGCAAGGGCCAGGTGCTGAATATCGTTCTGTCGGCCGAATCCGGCTTCGACGGGGAAATCAGCGGATCCCTGCATCGCGACTGGACCGGTCACCTTGCCCCCGACGGCACGGTCACGGCACTCATCAAGCGCGGCGATTCCAGCTTCAATCTATCCGCGGGGACCGGGATCAACGACTGGACCGAGGAAGGGACGGATGACCTCTTCGATTTCGCCAGCGGAGACCTTCTGGAGCACCGCCGCAAGATCAACACCGTTCGCCAGCATAATCCCTTCATTTCCGGGAGCTGGGCGCTGGAGCGTGGCGAGAACAACTCCATTCACCTAAACGCGCGTTGGGCCCCCAGCACTTTCAAGCTGACCCAAACCAATCACGTCACCCCGACCAGCGGCGACGAGCGCGACGACTTCCTCATCGAGAATTACAAGACGCCGGTGATCGAGCTGGGCGGCGATATCACCCGGCCGCTCGGCGACGGCGCGATCAAGTTCGTCGGCCTCACCACCCGCCGCAAGCGCAACAATTTCGATGCGAATTACAATCGCGGCGTCGGCGGCAGCCCGATCCTCGGAGGTTTCGAGCAGACCGAAAAATCGAAGCTCCAGGAAACGATCGGACGCCTCAGCTATTCGCAGCCGAAATTGCTTGGCTTCAGCTTCGAAGCCGGACTCGAAATCGCCTATAACAAGCTCGACGACAATCTCGAGCTCTTCCTACTCGACGACGCCGGCGGGAAATCTCGGATCAACCTGCCGATCGACGATGCAACCGTGTCGGAAATCCGCGGCGAAGGATATGTGAACGCCGGACGGGCGCTTGCGAAGAACCTCCGGCTCGACCTCGGGCTTCGTTACGAAGCCTCGAAGCTCAAGGTTCGGGGCGATGCCACCGCCGATCGCACCCTGAAGTTTCTCAAGCCGAGCATTACCCTCGATTGGCGGCCCGGCAACGGTTGGCACACCCAGGCGAGCTTCCGGCGCACCGTCGCGCAGCTCAACTTCTACGATTTCATCAGCTCGGCGGACTTGGCCGCGGAGCGGGTCAACGGTGGCAATGCCGACCTTCAACCGCAGCGGACCTGGGAAGCGCGCCTGCTTGCCGAAAAACCGATCCTTGGCGACGGCCTGATCAAGGTCGAGCTGGGCTACGACCTGGTGCAATTGCTCCAGGATCGCATTCTCGTGTTCGATGAGCATGGCAAGCCGTTCGACGCGCCCGGCAACATCGGTACTGGCCGGCGGCAGTTCATCGACATCAACCTCGACGCGCCGCTGGCGAAGCTCGGCCTGCCCGGAGTTCGCTGGAAAGGCGAGGCTACGTTTAACAGGACACGGGTCGAGGACCCCATAACCCACAAATTGCGCCGCTGGACCGACAACAATGCCAATTGGCCGTGGTTCAATTGGTACACGGAGCTGCGGCGCGATGCGGGTTCCCTGTCCTACGGAATTGCGGTTTCCGATCGCGACAAGTTCTTTATCTTCCGGACCGACGAAATCTACAGCAACTGGAATGGCGGCCCATACGGGACCGCCTTCATCGAGTATCGGCCCGATTCGCGGACCACGATCCGCCTCGACGGAGACAATATCTTCGATACCAATGCGAATGCGCACCGACTCCTGTTCCGGCCCAACCGGACAATCGTCGATCCGACGTTCATCGAGAACCGGGAGCGCAACATCCACACGGCCCTCACGCTGACCCTGAAGCGCAGCTTTGGCAGCAGGGCCTCGACATAGACGGGGTGGCGAACAGCGGACGGCGCGGCTAAGAGCCGCCTGACTTCAAAAAAAGCGGGGAAATTGCGACGTGGGCGAGCCTGCCATCCTGCCGTTCGACTGGGCCGATCCGTACGATCTCGACAGTCAGCTGACCGACGAGGAGAAGCTCGTCCGCGATACGGCCGAGGGCTATGCGCAGGAGAAGCTGCAGCCGCGGGTGACCGAAGCCTATCTCAACGAGAGCTTCGACCGCACGATCCTGAAGGAAATGGGCGAGCTCGGGCTGCTCGGCGCGACGATTCCCAATGAATATGGCGGCGCCGGCCTCGGCTACGTGAGCTACGGCCTGATCGCCCGCGCCGTCGAGCGGGTCGACAGCGGGTACCGGTCGGCGATGTCGGTGCAGTCCAGCCTCGTCATGCACCCGATCAATGCCTACGGCTCCGAGGAGCAGCGGCAGAAATATCTTCCGAGGCTCGCGACCGGCGAGATCGTCGGCTGTTTCGGTCTCACCGAGCCGGACTCCGGCTCCGACCCGGGAAGCATGCGCACCCGTGCGGCCAAGGTGCAGGGCGGTTACGTCCTCACCGGGAACAAGATGTGGATCACCAACTCGCCGATCGCCGACGTCTTCGTCGTCTGGGCGAAGTCCGAGGCGCACGGCGGCAAGATCCGCGGTTTCGTCCTGGAAAAAGGCGCAAAGGGCCTGTCCGCGCCCAAGATCAAGGAAAAGCTGTCGCTCCGCGCGTCGATCACCGGCGAGATCGTCATGGACAATGTCGAGGTGGACGAAAACGCTCTGCTCCCTAACGTCGAGGGGCTGAAAGGTCCGTTCGGCTGCCTCAACCGGGCCCGCTATGGCATCGGCTGGGGTGCGCTGGGCGCGGCCGAGTTCTGCTACGCCGCCGCCCGGCAGTACACGCTCGACCGCAAGCAGTTCGGAAAGCCGCTCGCAGCGAACCAGCTCGTACAGCTGAAGCTTGCCAACATGGCCACCGAGATCACACTGGGCTTGCAGGCCGCGCTTCGCGTCGGCCGGCGCATGGACTCGGGCGAGCTCGTCCCGGAAATGATCAGCCTGCTGAAGCGCAACAATTGCGGCAAGGCGCTCGATATCGCCCGAATGTCGCGCGACATGCACGGCGGCAACGGCATCTCCGCCGAATTCCAGGTGATGCGCCACGCCGCGAATCTCGAAACGGTCAACACCTATGAAGGCACGCACGACGTCCACGCGCTGATCCTCGGCCGCGCGATCACGGGGATTTCGGCCTTCTAGCGGACAGCGCGGTTTGTGCTTAAGCTGCCCCGGATAACCGGGGGGTTTTCACATGATGGGCTGGATCGTCGCTGGAATCGTCGTCCT
>Ga0207678_10003201_pt1 | contig 14809 bp, 13 predicted proteins | sample KBSC63metaG_FD_184319 | JGI IMG/M metagenome (GOLD analysis project Ga0207678, IMG submission 184319) | Corn rhizosphere microbial communities from Kellogg Biological Station, Michigan, USA - KBS C6-3 metaG (SPAdes) (version 2) | ecosystem: Host-associated > Plants > Roots > Rhizosphere > Soil ...
CCGGTCGTCCGTCTGTGGGCGCGAAGCGAAGCGCGGCCGGGCTTCGTCACCGCCGTCCAGGATGTTTTGACCCGCGATCTTCGCTCGCGCTTCCTCGAAGGCCAGGGCGTCTCGCCGCAGGCGGCGCAAGCCGCCGGCGCAATCGCGCCGGCGCTGTCGATCTCGAGCCCGCCGCCGGGCGGCGGCGCGCGCGAGGCGATGCTGGTGCGCTCGATCCTGCCGCTTGCCGCCTCCTACCTCCTGATGATGAGCCTGATGTTGTCGGGCAGCTGGATGCTTCAGGGCACGGTCGAGGAGCGCTCCAACAAGCTGCTCGAGACGGTCCTCGCCTGTGTCAGCCCCGAGGAGCTGATGTACGGCAAGCTGCTGGGGACGATCGGCGTCGGCCTGTCGATGATCCTCGCCTGGACGGCCTGCGGCGCGATCGCCGGATATGCGACCCACGGCGTCATCGCCGACCTCATCCGCCCGGCGCTGGCGCCGCTGACCTCGCCCGGCACGATCATCGCGATGATCTATTTCTTCCTGGTCGGCTACGTCGCGGTCTCGGTGCTGTTCCTGGCGATCGGCGGGATGAGCGATTCGATGCGCGAGGCGCAGGGCTATCTGATGCCGGTGATGCTCGCGATCCTGATGCCCGTCACCTTCCTCCTCCAGGCGATCGTCGCCGGCCACACCGGCGTTCTCGTCGAGGTGTTGACCTGGGTTCCCCTGTGGACTCCGTTCACCGTGCTCGCGCGCCTCGGCATGGGCATCCCGACCTGGGAAGTGATCGGCAGCGGCCTGCTGCTCGCGGTCTTCACGGCGGGCTCGCTGGTTCTTGTCGCGCGGCTGTTCCGCGCCAGCCTGCTCGCCCAGGGGCAGCGCCCGAACCTCGGCGAAGTGATCGCCCGGATGCGCCACGGCGGCGAACCGGGCTGAACCGTTGCCGCAACTCGATTTTTGGGGATTTACGCGAGGGGAAAGTTCCGCCTAAAGGCGCGGGCACGGGGCCGTAGCTCAGCTGGGAGAGCGTCGCAATGGCATTGCGAAGGTCAGGGGTTCGATCCCCCTCGGCTCCACCATCCTGCGCCGCTTGATGAAAGCAAGCTAAGCAGGATGCCCGCCGACCCTTGGCGCAGGCCGGCCGCCGACTTCATTGTTCGATTTCCAAAGGTCGGCTCATGCGAACAAGAGAGCCCCTGCTGCCCCCGATCCCAGCACAACCACGGGGACGCTGAGCTTGGAGCGCCACAGGTAAAGCAGAGCGAGTCCGGCCACCAACACGATCGCCCCTAGAGCCGGCGACGGCACAGAGCGGCCAACATTCCAGCCAAGCTGGATCGCAGTCACAGCGATCAGACCAACCACCCCCGCTGCCACCCCTTCGAGGAATCGATGCAGGCGTTCGTTTTCGATGACGCGTTCTAGGCGATCATAGAACAGCAGCGCGAAGGCGAACGCTGGCAGAAATATTCCCGCGGTCATTGCGAGCGCCCCCCACAGACCGCCGGCGAGGTAGCCGACAAAGGTGGCAAATATGATGAGCGGCGCCGGGATGATTCCTGAGAGCGCCAAGCTATCCAGGAATTGGCTCTCGGTTATCCATCCCCGACCTACGGCATCGCCTCGAACGAACGGAATCGCGGTGTAAGCGCCGCCGAACGTCATCAGTCCCGCCTTGAGGCCGGAAAGGAACAAGACGAGCGCGCTGACGCTTCCGGCGCGGATGATTTCGGCGGTGCCGCCTGGCACCTGCGATCCCACGAGGAGCGCATTGCGTCCGATGAAAATGGCCAGCGTTACTGCAGCGACGACGATGAATGCCGCGAGAGCATATCGGCGGTCTTCGACCGCTGCATAAGCGAATCCAGCGGCCGGCAGCGTCACCCAGAAGCTCACGTCCAACGCAGCGAACGCGACGCTGGCGACGGCGATCGCCCACAGCCAGGGATCGGTCAGCGTGTGGTCAGCGATCCGGTGAACGGCGCGAACGATGAGTGCGATCACGCCGATCTGGATGCCGATAAAGGCGGCGGCGATCAGCGGCTGTCGAAGGTCGAGATGTTGGTAGAGCCAAGCGATCGCGAGGATCAGCAGCAGCCCGGGCAGCATGAAGGCAAGACCCGCAAGCAACCCGCCGAGGCGCCCGCCCTTCATCATCCCGAAGTGAACGCAAAGCTCGTGGGCTTCCGGGCCGGGCAGCACCTGGTAGATGGCGAGCAGCCGATTGAACCGTGAAGGTTCCACCCACTTCTCTTCCTCTACCAGCTCCCGCTTGATCATGGCGATCTGCGCGACCGGACCGCCCCAAGCCAGCAAGCCGAAGCGGAGGAACCGCCAAAAGATGGCCAGCAAGGACTCGCCTGTCTCGGTCGCCACGGGGCGCAACATTAAGGGCGGGCCGTCGACCTTGATAGTCGTGTACCCGACGCGTAGCCCGCAGGCGGGCGACTAACTTTCCGATTGATGTGGTTAGTGACCCCGCTCGCCCGGGCCCGGGGCGCTGACGGCGGGCGGCGGCGGGGCGTTTTCGGTCAGCCGGCGGGTCTTCTTGCGTGAGGCGCGCGGCACCGGCTTCACCGCGCGCGCCGGGATCGGACGGAGCACCATATTGCGGATGCAATTGTCGAAGCCGACCCAGTCGACCCGCAGCCGCTGACGCCCGGCGTTGCGATTGCACAGCTGCACGCGCCACGGCGGGGGCTGCGTCTTCTTCACATATTTGAGCGCGCGCTTCATCGCCTTCGATTGCGTCTTCATGCAGCCCTGCTGCCACTGGCAGTTGATGCCGATGTTGAGCGCGATCGGGTCGCCGAGCGGCGGACGCGCGTCCGCCGCGGTCGCTGTCACGAACGCACACAATCCAAGGATTCCAACGAGGAACGCCCACACCATGCGCCGGAGGAATGCCATTCGCAGCGCGGATCGGCAATCCGCCCGCATGCACGCCCCGGGGTCAATCCCATTGCGGGACGAGGCGTAAAATATTGTTTTAACGACGAAATGTCGAAATTTCGAGATGAACCGAGCAACTATTAGCGCCGACGACCGCCGCGTTGGTTGATTTTTTACCCTTCTTCGTCACCCTCCTCGCTGGACTTGTGGAATTTGTGGAGGGGAATCATGCAGTTACGTAAATGGGCGGCGGTTATCGCCCTGACGATGATCCCGGCTCTCTCGGCGCCAGCAACGGCCGCCCCGAGCTTGATCGAGCGCTACGGCAACATCTTTGCACGCAACGTCTGCGCCGCGACCGCGAACGCCAACGAGGCGCGCTGCTTTGCCAAGGTCGTCACCGACTCAGCCGGCCGGATCCGCCCCGGCAAGGGCGCCGAGCCGAACCTCGGACGCTTGGCCGTTCCTCAGGGTTACGGCCCCGCCGACCTGCGAGGCGCCTATAAGGTCACCGGCAGCGGCAGCTCGAGCTACACGATCGCCATCGTCGACGCCTACGGCTACGCCAATGCCGAGCGCGACCTCGGAGTCTATCGCGCGCAGTACGGCCTGCCGCCCTGCACCACCGCCAACGGCTGCTTCAAGAAGGTCAACCAGACGGGCGTTCAGGGCAGCTATCCGCGCGCCGACACCGGCTGGGCGCAGGAGCAGGCGCTCGACCTCGACATGGCGAGCGCGATGTGCCCCAACTGCAAGATCCTGCTGGTCCAGACCAAGGACAGCTATCTGAACAATCTCGCGGCGGGCGTGAACACCGCCTACAGGCTCGGCGCCAAAGCGATCTCGAACAGCTACGGCGGCGGCGAGAGCTACACCAGCAGCTACGAGAGCGCTTACAACCACCCGGGTGTGGCGATCACCGTCAGCTCGGGCGATTACGGCTACGGGGTGCAGTTCCCGGCCTCTTCGCCGCACGTGACCGCGGTGGGCGGCACCAGCCTGACCCGCGCGTCGAACACCCGCGGCTGGAACGAGACGGTGTGGAACGGCGCCGGCAGCGGCTGCAGCAAGGTCTATGCGAAGCCGGCCTGGCAACACGATGCCCTGTGCACGCGGCGCACCGTCGCCGATGTCTCGGCAGTCGCCAACCCGAGCACCGGCGTCGCCGTCTACGGGCCGACTTCGTCGACCGCCAGCGGCTGGATGATCTTCGGCGGGACGAGCGTCGCCGCGCCGCTGATCGCGGGCATTTACGGCGTCAACGGGATCTCGGATTCCAACAACACGAATCTCTACAAGTCGACGTCGCACTTCGACGTGACGAGCGGCGCCAACGGCAGCTGCGGCGGCACGTATTTGTGCACCGGCGCGGTCGGTTACGACGGCCCGACGGGCCTCGGCACGCCGAATGGCATCAGCGCCTACTGACGCCACCTTTTGGTTGAGTGCGGGCGTCCGTCGTGGCGCCCGCACTTGCGTTTTGGGGAAATCCGGTTTTCGTTCGAACCGATTTGATGACTCGCTTCTTTTTGCTCCTTGAACAGCTGACGCTGTCGCGCGCCGTCGCATTCCAGGTCGCGACGGCGTTTCTGCTGCTGTTCGCGCCGCGGTTGGCCGAGGCCCAGACTCGCCCCCAGCCGGTGCCGGTCGCCCTGTCGAACGTCCGGCTGCTGAGCGAAAGCGCCGAGGAATCGCGGTTCGAGTTGTCGTTCGACCCGACCGCGACAAGCTTCGCGCCGATCGCCAGCGAGCCGACCCAGCCGTCGATCGGCTTCGCGCTCGCCAGCCGCGGCCCGCACGCCGTCCAGCCGTCGGGCATGAAGGGCCTGGTGCGCGGCATCAGCTTCGAGCAGGCCGACACGGTCCTCATCATGCGCTTCGGGGTGACCCGGGCAGCGACGGTGTCGGCGGTCCAGACCGGCGGCCGGACGATCGAGATCACCGTCTCCACCGGCAAGACCGCGAAGGACTATGGCAACCAGACGGCAACGGCCGGGCCGTCCGCCGGGCTTCCTCCGGCTTACGAGCCGGCGTTCGGGGAGGAGGGCTACGAGCTCGTTCTTCTCAAATATGCGGATGTGTCGGAAGTGGTTGGCCTCCTGACCGACGGCCTGACCGTCAAGTCGAATGACGTTTTCATCCCGAGCGAGCCGGGCTTCGGGTCGAACAGCCTGACCGGCAACAATTACAACCCACAGCCGACGAGTCAGGCACCCGGCGGCAGCGACGAGCCGCTCGGCCAGTCGGTCGACGCCTCGATCGGCATCGACCGCCGCCTCAATGCCATCTGGCTCAAGGGCTCGCCCGACCGGATCGCGCGGATGAAGGCGATGATCGCGCAGATCGACATCCCGGTCGACAGCGTGATCATCGAAACCCAGTTCGTGGAGCTGACCGAGAGGGGCGAAAAAGCCCTCGGGATCGATTTCGCCAACGCCAACGGCCAGATCGGGCTCGTCACCTTCCATTCGGGCGAAGCGATCATCCCGGGCGTCGTCCAGGGCTGCAACGGGGACGGCTCGAACTGCTCCGGACATGTCACCAGCGCCGGCTTCCAGGCCGCGCTCTACGCCCAGATCAGCAAGGGTAACGGACGGATCGTTTCGCGGCCGCGCATCGCCGCGCAGAGCGGCTCGACCGCCAAGATCATCACCGGCGACGCGATCCCGATCCTGACCGCGATCACTTTGTCGGGCGTCAACGGCGTGTCGCAGCAGGTCCAATATGTGAACGTCGGGGTGACGCTGCAGATCGCGCCGCGGGTCGCCGGCGACGGCTTCGTGTCGAGCCACGTCTTCTGCGTCGTCTCCAGCGTCACCGGCGTCAGCCAGGGTTACCCGACGATCAGCCAGCGCGAGGCGGAGACTTCGGCCACCGTGCGCGACGGCGATTCCTTCGTCATCGGCGGACTGACCCAGGACGAGAACACCACCACCAAGACCAAGGTGCCGCTGCTCGGCGACCTGCCCCTGATCGGCCAGGCGTTCCGCACCGACCGCAGCACCAAGACCAAGACCGAGCTCTACATCGTGGTGACGCCGCGCATCGTTCACCGCGTCGGCACGCACCCCGGCATCGTCCCCTCGAACGCGCCGGTCTATGCGCCGACGACCCAGACCACGTTGCCGATCGACCCCGCCCAGCCGCAGCCGCGCTGACACAAAAGAAAACGGCGGCGCCCGAAGGCACCGCCGTCTCCTGTTCAGCAGTCCTTCGAGACTTAGCTCGAAGCCAGGTTGTTCGCGACGTTGTTGAACGTCGTGTTCAGGCGGTTGCCGATGCCCTGCATCGCGCCGATCGCCGCAACGGCGATGAGGGCCGCGATCAGGCCGTATTCGATGGCGGTCGCGCCATCCATATTCTTCAGAAGCTTCACAAACTTCTTCATCTCCGGTCTCCCGACAAGCTCGTGCGAAATCACTCCCCACCTGCGCTTGCACTCGGGCAGGTCGGGCGCGAATCTCGGCAGTGCTGGTTGAAAACTCGTTAAAAGCGGCGGTTTGCCAACATTACAAAGCATTAACCGCGTTTCGGAATCAGCGGTCGCTGAGCAGTTCCTTCAGTCGATCGGCGAGGTCGCGGAGGTCCTTGGTTCCGTTGCTCCAATCGGGCGGCAGGGGGCTCTTGAGCTCGCGCCGCGGGGCGCGGAACTGAGCGGGCAACTCGGGCCCGCGCTCATGGTCGATTTCCAGCGCGGAGCTCATGAAGTTACGCCAGATCTGCGCCGGCACGGTTCCCCCGCTGATCTTGCCGAGTGAGCCGTTGTCATCGCGTCCGACCCACACGCCGACGACCAAATTGCCGGCGAAGCCGACGAACAAAGCGTCGCGGTTCTCCTGGGTCGTGCCGGTCTTGCCGAAGGTCGGCGTCGCAAGCGCGGCGCGGCGCCCCGTGCCGTTGTTGGCGGCGGCGTAGAGCAGGTCGAGCATCGGCACCCAGTCGCGGTGCTCGTCCAGCACGCCCTGGCGCCGGAACAGCGCGGACAGGCCCTCGGGCTCGTCCTTCTCCGGAAGCCCGCGCGCGGCCACCGGGTAGCGTCCGCTGGCCACCGCGGCATAGGCGCTGGTCAGTTCCAGCAGGCTGACGCCGGCCGTGCCGAGCGCCAGGCTCGGCTTGTCGGGCAGCGGCGTGCTGATCCCGAGGTCGCGCGCAGCGCGCATGACATTGTCGCGCCCGACCGCCTCGGACAGCCGCACCGTCGCCGCGTTGCTCGACCGCGCGAACGCCTCGCGCAGCGTGATCTTGCCGCGATAGACGCCGTCGCTGTTGACCGGCGTCCAGCCGTCGATGGTGATCGGCTCGTCCTCAATGAGGCTGTCGGGCGTCCAGCCTGAGCGCAGTGCGGCGAGATAGACGAAGAGCTTGAACGCCGAGCCCGGCTGGCGCCGCGCCTGGGTGACCCGGTTGAACGGCGAATCCTTGTAGCTCTTGCCGCCGACCATCGCGACCACGGTGCCGTCGGGCCGCATCGCGACCAGCGCCGCCTGGGCCTTGCCGAGCCCGGCGCGGTCGACCGCGCGGACCGCGATCCGCTGCAGGCCCGCATCGAGCGTGGTGCGGACTTTCACTTCGCCGAAGTCGGCGTCGAAGGCTTTTTGCGCAGAAGGCGCGACCCAGTCGGCGAAATAGGTGCCGGTCGGGACCTTGTTCGACTGCCACACCGGGCGCGCCGGATCGGTGCGCGCGGCGCGCGCCTGGCTGATCGCGCCAGTGTCGGCCATCGCCTTGAGCACCAGCTCCGAGCGCGCCTGGGCGAGCTTCAGATGCTGCGTCGGCGCGAGCCGCGACGGCGCCTGCACCAGCCCGGCGAGCATCGCCGACTGCGCGAGGTTCAGCTTCTCCGGATCGCGGCCGAAATAATGGTGGGCAGCCGCGCGAAGCCCGTAGACGCCGTCGCCGAAATAGACGCTCGACAGGTAGCGCGACAGGATCTCCTGCTTGGTCAGCCACGTCTCGAGCCAGAAGGCGATGATCACCTCCTGCGCCTTGCGCTTGATCGTCCGGTCGCCCGACAGGAAGTTGGTCTTGGCGAGCTGCTGGGTGATGGTGCTGCCGCCTTGCCTCACTCCGCCGCCGCGGATGTTGGCGTACATCGCCCGGCCGATCCCGCGCGGGTCGATGCCCCAATGGCGATAGAAACGGCGATCCTCGATCGCGACGAAGGCCGCCGGCGTCAGCGCATTCAGCCTGGTCACGTCCACCGGCGATTCCTTGACCGCGCCGCGGCGAGCGATCGCGTGGCCGTCATCGCTCAGGAACAGGAGGGCGGGATCATCGAGCGGCTCGAGCGCGCGCGACAAAGGCGCGGTGAGGACGAGCCAGACGAGCGTGAGAAACAGCAGGCCCGCGACCGAATAGAGGACGATCGGCCAGCGCCGTCGCCTGGGTTGCTGCGCTTCACCGGATTGCTCGTCCCCTGGCGTCGGCGGGTCGGGCGCGAACGGGTCCGGCAGTTCCTCGAGCGGGACCCCGCCGCGCGTCCAGACTCCGTCCCTCTCCGCCACCGACTCCTCGCGCGACCTCATCGCCAACTGCTTTACTGCACTAAAACAGTGCAGGCCATATATCCAGACGCTTGCTGAATAGGCGCTTGCGGTTAAACGCGTGGCGATGCGGCGCTTGCTGGCACTGCTGCTCATCCCCGCGCTCGCGCTGAGCTTCTCCGCGTGCCGGCAACAGGCGCAAGGCCGCGTCGACGTCGTTGTGATCGGCGACGAGCCCAGTCTCCGCGACCCCGCGCAAGGCCCATTGAGCGCCTCCGACGCCGTCCTGCTCCAAAACGTCGCGCAGGGCCTGGTCCGTTTCGACGCGGGAGGGAACATCGTCGGCGGGCTCGCCGAACGTTGGAACGTCAGCGACGACGGGCTGAGCTACATCTTCCGGATCGCGTCGACCGACTGGCCCGACGGGCGCAAGATCAGCGCGCAGCAGATCGCGCGGCTGCTGAAGCGCGAGATCGCGCCGCGCAGCAAGAACCCGCTCAAGGACACGCTCGGAGCGGTCGACGACATCGTCGCGATGACCGACCGCGTGATCGAGATCCGGCTGCTTGCGCCGCGCCCCAACCTGCTCGCGCTGCTTGCTCAGCCCGAGTTCGCGATCCTCCGCGACGGCCGCCTCGGGACCGGCCCGTTCCATCCCGATGCCACCGCCGGTCCGCATGGCGAGATCCGGCTGGTCCGTGAGGTCGGCAATGCCGACGAGGGGACGGTCCAGCGCGAGGAAGTTCTCCTCAGCGCGGCGGGGCCGGCCGGAGCAGTCCGCGCCTTTGCCGCCGGAGTGTCCGACCTCGTGCTCGGCGGGACGCTCGCCGATCTCCCCTATGCGCGCGAGGCCAAGCTGCCGCGCGGAAGCTTGCGCTTCGATCCCGCCTCGGGGCTGTTCGGCCTGATCGTCGTGAAGCCCGGCGGCCCGCTCGACAAGCCCGAGGTGCGGCGACTCCTGAGCCAGGCGATCGACCGGGTGGGCTTCGTGAATGCGCTCGGCGTGCCCGGGCTGACGCCGCGCGCGACGCTGCTCGAGCCTGGGCTCGACGGTCTTCCTCCGGCGGCAGCACCCGCCTGGCTTGGCACGGCGATCGCCGACCGCCGGCCGGCGCTCATCGCGGCCGCCGACCGCCTCTTCGGAAAGACCAGGCCAACGATCCGCGTCGCACTTCCCGAAGGGCCCGGCGCCAATCTCCTGCTTGCCGAGCTGCAGCGCGATTGGGGTGCGCTCGGCCTGACCGTCGAACGTGTCGACATGGACGCCGACGCTGATTTCCGATTGATCGATCAGGTCGCGCCGTCGACCTCGCCGGCCTGGTTCGTGCGGCGCTTTCACTGCGGCGCCGCCGCGGTCTGCGACGACCAGATCGACGAGCTGCTCGACGGCGCGCGGACCAGCCAGGTACCGGCACAGCGCTATGCGCTGATCGGGCAGGCGGCTGCGCGGATCGACGACGCGCAATTGTTCATTCCAATCACCGCGCCGGTGCGCTGGTCGCTGGTCGACGGCCGGATCGACGGCTTCGCCGGGAACCGCTTCGCGCGCCACACGCTGACCGAGCTGGAGCAGAAGCCGGGCAGCGGAGACTGACGATGGCCAATGAGAAAAGGCTGCCTTTTCCCGGGTTCGGCAGCGATCCGCAGTCGGTGCGGAAGCGGGTCGAGGCGATGGAAGGCCTGCTCGAGCGGATGTTCATCATCCCTGGGCTCAACAAGCCCGTCGGACTCGACGTGATCCTCGACCTTGTGCCGGGCATCGGCGACGTCGCGGGGGCCGCACTCGGCAGCTACATGATCTGGGAAGCGCGCAACCTCGGCATGTCGAAGTGGCAGATGACGCGCATGGCGGGCAACGTCGGCGTCGATTTCGTCCTGGGGCTGATCCCGTGGATCGGAGCGATCCCCGACTTCCTGTTCCGCTCCAACACGCGGAACTTGCGGATCATCAAGCGGCACCTGGACAGGCACCACGCGGCGACCGCGACGATCGAGGCGCCGGCGCGATCCGCGGATTAGGAAACCGGCCGACCGTCGACGTTGCCGGCGGGCGAATAGCGGCAGACGAGAACATCGCGCCCCCGCCCCTGCGCAAGGCCGCAGCCGACCCGCGTCGTCGTGCGCCAGATGATCTGCGAATAATGGCCGATCTGTTCCCAGTTGCCGGTGCGGCTGACGTTGGGGAATATGCCCGGGCGGAACCATTGCTTTTCCGACGCCCAGTTGCCGACCATCTGCTCGGGCGAGAAGGCGCCGCTGGTGCCCATCCATAGATTCTCGCCGATTCCGGGACGGGCGCGGCGGTCCGAATGCTGGAAAGCGCCGGCCGCCGCGAGCTGCTGCGCATAGGCTTGCGCGCCCGCCGCGAGGCCCACGTCCCAATTGAGCGCAGGCGTTCCCGCGCCGGCGCGGACGGCGTTGTGCGCGGCGACGAGCCGCTGGGCCAGCGCTTCGGGCGTCACGCGAGCCCGGGCCCAGGCGGGATAGGTCGCCGCGGGCGCCTGCGCGGCGCTTGCAACGCCCGCCAACAAGGCGATCGCAGCCGAGAATTTCACAAACAATTTCAAGGCGAAAGCCCTCCCCGCGAACCAAGATCGTGCAACGGAGCATGCGCTCCAAGGGCTTAACGATCCGTCTAGCGCGGCTTCGCCACGCGTCGCCGTGGCTAGTTCAATCGCCGCTGATGCGCGGGTCGATCTTCGCGGGATCGTCGATGACCGGCGTGCCGACGTCGCCCTGCCCCACGGTCCGCCCGGCCATCTCCAGCATCCGCTCCAAAGGCACCCGCGCGCGGTCCATGATTTCCGGCGACAGCTCGATCCGCGGCTGAAGGTCGCGCAGGCTCACATAGAGCTTCTCGAGCGTGTTCAGCGCCATGTACGGGCACATGTTGCAGTTACATGCACCATCACCTCCGGGAACGCCGATGAAGGTCTTGTGCGGCGCGGCCTTCTCCATCTGGTGGATGATGTGCGGCTCGGTCGCGACGAGGATCGTCTCGGCGGGCGAGGTCAGGGCGAAATCGAGGATCGACTTGGTCGAGCCGACATGGTCGGCATGATCGATGATGTGCGGGGGGCATTCTGGGTGCGCCGCGACGGGCGCATCCGGATGCTCGGCCTTGAGCTTGAGCAGTTCGGTTTCCGAAAACGCCTGGTGGACGATGCAGATGCCCGGCCACAGCAGCATGTCGCGACCGAGCTTGCGCGCCAGATAGCCGCCAAGGTGCCGGTCGGGCCCGAAGATGATCTTCTGGTCCCTGGGAATCTGGTCGAGGATCACTTGCGCGCTCGACGAGGTGACGATGATGTCGCTCAACGCTTTCACCGCGGCCGAGCAGTTGATGTAGGTCAGCGCGATATGGTCCGGGTGCGCCTTGCGGAACGCGGCGAACTGGTCGGGCGGGCAGCTGTCCTCGAGCGAGCAGCCGGCGTCCATGTCCGGCAGGATCACGGTCTTTTCGGGTGACAGGATTTTCGCCGTCTCGGCCATGAATCGCACGCCGCAGAAGGCGATCACGTCGGCGTCGGTCGCCGCGGCCTTGCGCGACAGATCCAGGCTGTCGCCGACGAAATCGGCAAGGTCCTGGATCTCCGGCTTCTGGTAATAATGGGCGAGGATCACCGCGTTGCGCTCCTGCTTCAGGCGCTCGATCTCGGCGAGCAGGTCGATCCCCTTCAGGCTTTGCGGCTGTGCGGTCATTTCCGTTCCTGCGCGCGGCGACGCTCGGCCTCCGCAATCGCCTCATTATATGGGGTCGAGAGGTCCATGTAGCTAGGCTCGTCCGACCCTTCGGTCGGGAAGCGCGCGACCACCTTTACGTCCTTGAAGCCCGCCGCCAGCAGCGGCATCGCGAAGCTCCGCTCCACCGCCTGCCGCGCCGCCTGGCGCGCGAGCCGCATCGGCACCTCGGCGGTCGCCTGCTTGCGAAGGTCGGAAACCGCCCGAGCCCGGTTGGTCTGGTCGAGTTGCTGGTTGGCGTTGGTCAGCGCCGACAGCACCCCATTCCCGCCATATTCCCGGATCGCGTTCATATCGACGTCCGGGCCGGCGATCTCGACCTCGGGAAGCTTGACGCTGAGCGTGTGGCTTGAGCCGTCCCACGCGACATCGTCCGGCTGCAGCTTCGAAAGGTCCAGCTCGTAGCGCACGTCGCCCGGCAGGATCAGGGTTCGTTCGGAGCTGACCAGCCCACCCAGGCGCTGCTGCTCGCTGCTGACCACCGAGACATAGCGCGCGACGAACGCCACCAGCCGGTTCTGCGCGCGCATCGATTCGAGGCTCGCGCTGGCAATCGTCTTCGGGTTCGGCGCCCCGAAGATCCAGTCGGCGACGCCGCTGGTCACGCCGACGACGACGCCGAGCACCAGGGCAACGGCGACCATGGCGAGCACCAGCGGCTTGTTCAGGCGGCTTTCCATGACACTCCGTCCGGTTGAACGAGGCCGCGCCTCTCGAGGTCCAGCAAGTGCGCATAGACCGACCCGCCCGCAGCCGTGACGAGCCGCGGATCCAGGCCGGGGTAAGCGCTGGCGACAATGTCGGGAATATCCCGTGCCTGCTCGCCGACCAGCTTCAGGATCTGCTTCTCGCGCTGCATTCGGTGACCGATCAGTCCCCGCACATATTGCTGCGGGTTGGTCACCGCAGGCCCATGCGCCGGGTAATAGATGCGATCCTCGCGCTGCCTGAGCTTGTCGAGGCTTTGCATATAAGCCGCCATGTCGCCGTCCGGGGGCACGACCACGGTGGTCGACCAGCCCATCACATGGTCGCCCGTGAACAGCGCGCCTTCGTAGGCGAAGCACAGATGGTTGGACGTATGGCCGGGTGTCGCAACTGCAAGGATCGGCTTGCCATCGACCTCCACCTCTTCGCCGTCCTGGAGCAGGCGATCCGGCGCATAGTCGCCGTCGAACGACGCATCGGCGCGCGGGCCGACCGTCTCCAGGGCAAGCGGCGCGCAACCGATGATCGGCGCTCCGGTGGCTTCGGCCAGCGGCCGCGCCACGGGGCTGTGGTCGCGGTGGGTATGGGTGCACATGATGGCGGCGACGGGGCGACCGGCGATCGCCTGCTCGAGCGCGTCGAGGTGCTCAGGCAAGTCTGGCCCAGGGTCGATCACCGCGACCTCATGCGCCCCGACGAGATAGCTCTGCGTACCGAAATAAGTGAATGCGGACGGATTATGCGCAAGGATCCGCGCGATCCCGGGCTCCAGTTGCTCGATCCTGGCGTATGGCGCGTCCACGGGAAGCGCCTCTGCCACGTGGGCTAGTGCCTTGGCTAGCAGCGCAGGTTGTAGGGGCCGAGCGTATCGACGACCTGCTCCGCCCCGCTCGAGTTCGGCTTGCGCAGCACCTCGATCTGCACCTCGCTGCGCACGACCCCGTCGCAAACGCGATGCGGGAGCGGGATTCGCGCGGTCTGGCCGGAGCGCAACGCGGCGAGCGCGACTTGTCCGCGCGGGTCATCGCGGCGGACGAAGCGCAGGCTGGTGCCCGCGGGAAGCTGCTCGTCGGCGCGGACGAGCAGGATCGTGTCCGTTCGCATAATTCCGCAGGACTCGAATATGCTGGGATCGTCGGTCGAGCCGCAGTGCAGGGTCATGCGCGGCGGCGGCAGTGACGGAAGCACCGAGCCGATGCCGAGCGATGTCGCCACCACCGCTTTGGGCTCTGGAAGCGGCGGCATGTTCCCATAATCCTGCGATAGCGGATGCGTTGCGCCGGGCGTGGTGCGCGGGGCGAGCGAAGCGATTGCCGCGCCCTGCGCCGGCATGGCGATCGTCGGCGCGCTGTTCGCAACCAGCGCCATGTTCACGCCGCTGGTCCCGAGCCGGAGGATCTCGGCGTCGAGCGCGCTCGCGATCTGGTCGCGGATCTCGGCCGGCATCTTGTCGTTCGCCTTCACCTTGGCGATGGCGTCCTTCAGGGTGTTCACCCACGCCGCGTCGGTCTGGCCCTTGGTCCCGCACAGCTTGACCTTCGACTGGTGCGGCTTGCCGTCGACCACCGAGTTGACCAGCGTCTCGAACTTGTGCGCGTCGCAGTCCTGGAGGAGCCTTTCCATCTTCGCTGTCGGCGCGGCGGCGGAATCCGCCTGCGACGGCGCGTCGGTTGCTGCCATGGCCAGCAAAAGCAGCGGAATCATCGATACTTACTCCCCACGATCGCGGCGCGTGCCACGCGTCATCGATACCATCAAGTGAATGCCCGTTGAACCGCTCAGGCGGCGAGCGGCGCGGTGGCGGTGGCGGGCAGCACCTGGCCGGCCCGGCGCGACACGGCCGACGGATAGAGACGCCCGAACAGCGCCTCCATGCTGCTGTCCCAGCTGAATTGCAGCGCATGGATGCGCGCCGCTTCGGCCAGGCGCGCCCGGTCCGAGCCCAGGACATCGAGAATGTTCGCCGCCATGGTCTCGGCATCGCCGACAGGGCCAAGGCG
>Ga0207678_10003202_pt1 | contig 14807 bp, 14 predicted proteins | sample KBSC63metaG_FD_184319 | JGI IMG/M metagenome (GOLD analysis project Ga0207678, IMG submission 184319) | Corn rhizosphere microbial communities from Kellogg Biological Station, Michigan, USA - KBS C6-3 metaG (SPAdes) (version 2) | ecosystem: Host-associated > Plants > Roots > Rhizosphere > Soil ...
ATCGGGCACGATTTGCACCGGATCGTCGGCGTCGTGCACCGGCATCCAGCCGAAAGCGTTGACCAGGCGGATCGAGGCTTTTCGAATTCCGGCCTCGCGGGCGGCCCAGCGGGCCGCTGCGAGTGCCGAGGACGAGCCATCGATGCCGACCAGGATCGGACGTACCGAACTACCGTCCGCCGCTGTCGCGTTCATCTGATGCCTCTCAATCACGGGGTGCCGTGGGTCCAGTTCGGAGCGACTTCGCGCCATTCGTCTTCCCAACGGGCGCAGTTGGCGGCCATCGTGGCGCGTCGCACCAGCGCCCAGAGACCGAGCAGCAGGCCGATTCCGCCTGCGAGCGCCACGGCGCCCCCGATGAGCCCGATCAGCAGCGCGTCTCGGTTCGTCATCGGAGCGGGCACGTTCGCGCCCGAGACATCGGTCCAGACGGCCACCTTGGCGCCTGCGCGAAGGCCTCGCGGCACCACGACGAAGCCGTCGTGCGCCGTGCCGACCCGGTCCTGCCAGGTTGCAGGCGCCATCACGGTGCTGCTCCGCGAACTCACGGAGCTGTTCACTGCAGCGTCGGCGAGGAGCCGGGCCTCGGCCGGGTTGCGCTCCGCGCTCTCCACCCGGACCCGTTCCAGGCCGTGGTCGTAGATCTGTGTGCCGACGCCGTAGCTGAACAGGACGACGAGCAGCCCCGCTGCGATCAGGACCCACGCTGCCACGTCCTCCAGTCGGTCGGTCGTGCGCCAAGCCGAATTGGTGCGCAGTGCCATGTGATGCCACCTCCCCGATGCGTCTTCCGAGGACAGAGCATCGAGCGTCGGAAGGGCTGGTCGGCAGGACCGTCAGGCCCGGACGTGCGGGCCAAGCGTCCCGTCCATGGCCTGCCGGAAAGCCCGTGTCAGCGTCGTCGGTCCGGATCAGACCGCTGGAGACAGGACCTTCGGCACTGGGCAATTCCCCGGCTGGGAGAACATCGCGGGCATGCTGGGCCACTTCCGCTTCGTGCACGACCACCACCGCGCGATCTGCCGGGTGGCACTGGCCGCGGACGGCGCGGTGGCTGAGCTCGCTCCCCGCCTCGCCGAGCACTTCGTCCGCGCCGAGATCAAGCACTTCGACTACGACGAGCTCGACGACGCCGTCGCCTGGGCCGGCCAAGCCGCAGAAGAGGACTCCCGACCTCTGCGAAGGGGTCCTGCGGCTCCTGTGCGCGCCGAAGGAGGCGAGAAGACTTGAGCGCAATGGGGAGGCTTCCATGATGATCCGGACCGCGCGGCTGCAAAAGGCGTTGGAACACGCCCTGCGAGCGCCCTCGGTGCACAACACCCAGCCTTGGCGCTGGCAACTGCAGGGCGACGTGATCAAGCTGTTCGCTGATTTCGATCGCCAACGGCCCGCGAACGATCCCGGTGGCCGCGACCTGCTGATCAGTTGCGGCGCCGCACTGCACCACCTCCGCGTCGCGCTGGGACACGAAGGCCATGACGCCTACGTCAAGTACTCGCCCGATCTCGGCGACGACAGCCACCTCGCCACGATCACCATCAGCGACGCACCGCCCGACCCGACCACCGCCCGCCTGTTCAACGCCATCGCACACCGCCGCACCGAGCGACGGCGGATGAGCTACCGCCCGGTGCCCAAGCCGTTGCTGGCGACGCTGGTCGAGTCGGCTCGGCGATTCGGCCCTCAGGTCCAGCCGACACGTGAGGTACGCGAAGCCTTCGCTGCGGCGTTCGCCGAGGCCACCGAACGGGAGCGGTGGACGCCGAGCCGAACCACGGAGCTACGGATCTGGTCCCGCGACCGCACGCGCAGTCGCGTCCTCGCGGGCTCCCCGTCCGGGCTCGACCCGTTGCCCGAAGACGGCCCGCACGAAGACGCCGCCGAATTCCTCCTACTGACTACCGCCGAGGACCGGACGTACGACCGGCTCCGGGTCGGCGAGGCGCTCAGCTCGCTGCTGCTCACCGCGACGAACGCCGAGCTCGCCACCATGCCGATCAGCCTCGACCCGCGCGGCGCGGTGTTGCGCATGGACGAAGCCATCTCCGAACACCCCCAGATCGTCGTGCGCGTGGGGTGGCCCCTCGCCCGCAGCGCGGATGCGCCTCGCACTCGGCGCCGCGACCTCACCTCGGTCCTGGTCGCATCGGCGTCGTAATCGACCGTCGGACGACTACGGTTGCTGGAACGCGTGGATCTGCGGCGTGTAGCGGACGTCGCCCCACGCGGCACGGGCGCCGCTGTCGCCGATGCGGAACACCTGCACGCCGCAGACGACGGCGAAGACGACGGTCAGCACCGCCACGAGCACCGTCATGACGCGGTTGCGACCGGAAGTGGCCGCCGGTGCGGCCATCGTGCCCGGTCCACGCGTCGGCACCGCGGCGCCGTGGCGACGTCGTCGACCGTCGAGGAAGGCGAGCGCGAAGACGCAGACCAGCAGGGGTGCGGCGAAGACGAGAAGCTGGTCGCCGAGCTCGGCGTGTGCCGCGAGGGCCGAGGTGCGCGGCAGGCTGTGCTCGAGCCCTTCGCCGGTGCTCGTCGCCAAGGGGATCGCGACGACCGCGGCGACGGTGAGGACGACCACCGGCCACGCCCATCGCGCTCGGATCGCAGGCCACACCGCGATGAGGACGGCGCCGAGCACCGCCATGGGGAGGAGCACGACGACCGCATGGACGATGAGCGGGTGGAGGGGCGTCCCGATACTGCTCGTGCTGACCCGCCGCCCGGCCGCGTTGGCCGTCTTGCCCGTCGAGGATCAGGTAGGCGCCGACAGCGAGGCGGCCCATCGGCGCGATGGACCGCCCGCTGCCGGTGAGACCGGATCGATGTCAGGCCTCGGTGACGGCCACGGGGGTCGAGCCGGACGGCGCGTCGAGGGCGGCGAGCGCTGGGGCGCGGAAGCCCTTGACGGTCAGGTACACGCCGACGGAGAACTCGAACACAGCGACGGGGAGGGCGAACAGGAAGCCAGCCGTCGAGACCTGTCCCCAGACACCGAGGATCGTCGCGACGTCCGACAGCAGGATGAGGGGGCCGCCGACGAGGCCGATGATCGGAATGATCCGGCCCACCAGCCCCGAGCGGTAGAGGAGGTAGCCCAGGAGCAGGTCGTTCACACCGGCCATGACACCCGGGCCCAGCAGGAACGTCCACTGGCGCAGCGCGACCAGGGCCTCCCCGGTGACGCCGAGCGCCTGCGCCTGTGCGCCGGTGGCGCCTGCGAAGTGTTGCTGCAGGGTGACGACGGACAGGATGGCAACGACGCCGACCAGGATGAGCGCTGCCTCCACGACGCGGGAGGTGACGAAACCGATTGCGGCGCTGCGGCTGACCCGCCGGGTCACGGGGTAGAGCAGGACGGCGGTGGCGACGCCGGAGGCGGCCGTCAGGAACTCCAGCACCGATCCCCACTGCAGAGCCGCGTTGCTGCCCGGGTTGCTGATGTACCCGGCCGGGTCGGCGATGACCTGACCGAACAACTTCAGCTGCGGGATCGAGGCGGCGAACGTGACGAGGTAGGCGACGCCCGCGGCGAGGGCGATCTTCCTCGTGGGCTCCATCCGCCTGCGTGCGGGCGGTTGTCCGGTGGTGGTGGCGGGCGTGTCGGTGGTCATGGGGTGCTCCTTCAGGTCGTCTCAGAGGTCGTCATCGACCGGGCGCGGCAGCTCGGCCGCGAGCGAGGTCCGGACGTCGGGGGTGGGGGTGAGGGACACGAGCGGAAGGCCGAGGTCGCTGACCTTGCGCAGCAGGCCGTGCAGCGCTGACTGGTCGATGACGGGTCCGTCGATGACGGTCGTGCCGTCGGCCCGCCGGGTCAGGGTCATGCCCTCGAACCAGGCGGCCCAGCGGTCAGCGAGGTGTCCCTTCACCCGGATCTCGTACCGATCCGGCTCCTGGGCAGAACCCACGCTGCTCGCCTCCTTCGTCGTGGCCGGACCGCCGGTCCGCGGGGGCGGGTGCGGTGCTCGGTGGACACCTCGAAGGATGGGTGTCGATGTGGTGAGGGGGCATCACCACACCTGGTGAGCGGGGTGGTGAAAGGCGCACACGCCTATGGGTGGGATCGTCAACCGCGGCGCGGACTTGGCAGCAGGTTGCGGTCGTGCGCCTGGCGGACGGAGCCCGACTCCTGTCCGGCCCAGCTTGGCGTAGGCGTTGCTGGTGTGCGGGCGCATGGTGTTCAGCAGGACGGACAGAACGCGGGCGAGGTAGGTGCCGAGCAGCCGGAGCACGTCGAGCTATCAAATGCTACGGCGATGGGCGTGTACGGGTCTCGTCGCTGCTGTCGGCATTGTTGAAAGTCCGCGCGGCGAGTCGAGCGGGGCGGAACTACCGCGGCCTGCGTCGGGCATCTGGGGAAGTGTCCAGTCCAGGAGGGCTCGCACGGCGGTGAGCTGTGCGGAGACCTGGTGCTGCAGCGCGCACAGCTCGTCCAGCTCCCGCTGGGCCGTCGCGACCTGATGGCGGGCCTCGGCTCGGGCGCGCTGCGACGCGCGTCATCTGCTGCAGGCGCTCGCTCATCCCGTCGACGGTGTGCGGGATCGTTGACAGTGCGGCAACCTGTCCGTGCAGTTCGTCGGCCTCGGCCCGGTGTTGGGTGCTGACGGCGCGGGCGGACTGGATGTCGCCGATGCCCGCCTCCAGCTTGCGGGAGAGCGCCTCAACCTGGGCGAGGGCGGAGTGTCTCGCCGAAGTGGCGGCGCGTAGCTGTGCGGAGAGCACGTCGAGTTGCGCGTCGACCTGGGTGCGGTCGTAACCCCGGCGGGCGGCGGAGAAGGGTGTGTGTTCGGCGGTGGTCATCGGGGCGGGCCTTTCCTCTGGTCCCTGGACAACGGTGCTGTCGGGCGAGGCCTTCACGGCGTCGGGCCTGGGGGTGCTGAACTCGGCGTACCGCAGGTGATCTATTCAGTTCCCGCGCCGGACACGCTCGACCAGACGATGGCGACCGCGCCCAGGAGGCGCCGCCTCAGGCGGCCAGGACGAGCGACCGGTGGATGTCGACCATGGGCGTCGCCGGGGTGTTGGGGTGCGGCAGCGCGGACCGGGTAGCGAGAACGGTCGAGGTCCGCCGCACTTTCTGGCCCGCGGCGGCTACCCGTGTGCCGGGACGACGTCGTCACCGGTGATCGGGGTGAACGCAGGGCCTGAGCCTCGCGGATGGCCGTCACCGCGGCCGTCGTGTTGCGGGCCCGGGCGATGTGCTGATCGGTCCAGGAGAGGTTGGCGCCGCGCTCGTGATGGCGGCCCAACCCGCTGATGGTGTAGCCGATCCCGCCTGCCGCGGTGACGCGGGCGATGGCGGCGAGCAGCGCGAACCCGCGCACCCCGCAGAAGGCGACCTCGGAGAGGTCGACCACGAGGTCGGCAGGGTGGTGGTCCAACGCCGTGATCACCGCAGCCCACCCGAGGGGCAGGGTGAGCATGTCGAGGTCTGCGGCCAACCGGACCACGACGATGTTGCCGACCGGGCCTGCCTCGATGCCCAGGCTCCAGCAGGACACCGCCCCCAGCTCACTGTCGTGCGTTCTCGGTGTCGTGGAACCGGTCGTCGAGCTGAGTCCACTCGCGCGAGCTCGCCCGTCGCGTGCCGACATAGGGACCCCCGGGTTCAGCTCGACAGGCTCGTCGCGCGTTTCGTCGCCGGGGTCCGGGACAACCCGATCGACAGTACACACAGGCCATCACGTGCAGCGACCGCAGCGAGACGGCAGCGAAACGGCAGCGATCAGCGCGCCTGCCTGGTGCCCGCTGGTCGATCGGCGCGCCCCCGAGTCCTGGAACCTGTGGGCTGCGTCCCGGCAACGGGTTCTGGACGTGTCCGTCGTGGTGAACAGTGTTGCGGCATCGAGTCCGCTACGGCCGGCCTGCCGGCCGTAGCCCTGGAGAGCATGGATGGCAGCATGAGAATGGCCATCCAGCTTTACCTTGCGACTCGATCTGCTATTCCCAAAGCCAAAATTCGGTCTCGACTCCACGGCCTGTTATAGCGACGTCGACGGCGATTCTCGTGAATGAGGCGATTCCTCCTCGGCAATGGGCACGCGGGGCTCGGGTAGGTCCGACCCTGCGAGATGTCCGATCGGACGGTACGGCCTGGCGACACGGGTGTAGACAGCGAAGAGCTCGTCCAAGGCCAGGGTGTCGTCGCCGAGGGTGGTCGGCGAACGGTCGACGATCACCCAGCCACCCAGAGAGGTCATCCGACGTCGCAGGTCATTGAGGAACTCCGGAAGATCTGGATCACAGGTGTCGACTCGGGCGAGGTCGACGAACAGCTGTCGCGCACCGATGTCCACGAGGGTGGCGAGCAGCGCGGCGATCTGTCGACTTTCGTTGGGCTCGACGGCTCCCTCGACGGTCACGTGAGCTTCGTCGACATTACGCAACGTGACAACCGTGCTGAATCGAGCCATGCGGCATCCTCCGAGCGGGTCGCACCGAAGGGATCGGATGATCGCTCAGGGTATCCGTCACGTTACTCGTCCGAGTGCACAGGCGCGATAGGGCGGTGCACCATCCGGCAGGCGCTACCAGGCTGACGACGTGACCACCGCAGTGCCGATCAGCCAGGTCTGGCTGTCCAGAGGCGTTCAGTGTCACGGCCGAGGCGAGCAATCACGAGCTCGACGACGCGGCCCACGCACGTGTCCTTCGGTGCCGTAGCCGCGGCCGGCCGGCGCGCCGGTGCGGTAGTGGATGACAGCGCCGATATCGGGCGGGCCGGCGAGCACACCGTGAGCTGCGATTGCTGGGCGGCCGAGACCGCTGGTCGGCCTGGCTTGCCGCGCTCAACACGACCCGCGATGACGACGGCCGCCACCAGCCGCCGCTAGGAGTGGGTGGACGCCGCTGCCGCCGAAACAATCCGTACGGCCTGCATTGACGGCGGCTCAATCGTTCGAAGTTCTTACCGCAGCCGTCTGCAGTGCCGGCCGTGTCGTCCTGGACCAGTTGAAAGTTGACGTAGCCCCGCCCTGCCCGCCCGACGCGACGAACGGGACCGTGCCACCCACTCGCAACCACGGTCAGCTCTCGGCGGTATGGGCGGGCAGGTGCGAGGCCAGCTCAGTCCGGTTGCCGACGCCGAGTTTCTGGAAGACGTGCGTGAGGTGGGTCTCGACGGTGCCACGGGTGATGTAGAGGTCCTGCGCGATCGCCCGGTTGCCGTGCCCGCGCGCAGCGAGTGCGGCTACCCGTAGCTCCGCCGGGGTCAGCGAGTCGACGCCGAACAGGGCGTCGCGGCGAGGGCGGGCACCTGTGGCGTGGAGCTCGTGACGAGCCCGTCGTGTGAGCAGCCGCATCCCGCCGCGCTCGGCGAGGTCCAGCCCCCGGCGCAGGGGGTCGCGCGCGGCCGCAGGTTGCCGGGCGCGGCGCAGCGCGGTGCCGAGCGCAACGAGCGTCCGTGCGTGCTCGAGCCGTGCGGGGTTGCCGTTGAGCAGTGCGACGGCTTGCTCGAGAAGCGCGACCGCATCGCGCGGCCCGGCCGTGAGCGCGAGTGCCCGCAGTCCCGCCGCCCGAGGCTCGGGCAAGCCGGTGCGGTCGGCGAGCTCGATGTGCGCCTCGGCGAGCGGGCGCGCGGCACGGACGTCATCCAGGGCGACGAGGGCCTCGCAGTCGGCGACGCGCCAGGCGGCGATGCCCGGATGCCGCACGCCGAGGCGTTCCCACGCGTCGGCGGCCACGCCCAGGTCGGCGTGCGCCTCGGCCGGGCGCAGCTGCGCCAGCCGCAGGCGAGCGCGGCTCTCCCACAGCAGGGGCGCGCTCAGCCCGTCGGGCGGCGGGTCTCCGCGGAGGTGCGCAGCGGCGAGCACGGCTTCGGCCTCGACGAGCTCGTCGAGCTCGGTGAGCGCGTCGACGAGCGGCAACAGCCCCCATACAAGGGCGGCCGGAGGGCTGTTGGCCATCTTGAAATCGAACGCCAGCCGCGCATCGGCCTCCGCCTCCCGTACGCGGCCCGCGCGGATGAGGGCGAATGCCCGTAGGAAACTGCCGTGTGCGAGGGCGATGAGCCACCCGCGTGGGCGCGCTACGTCGATCAGCGCCCCGCAGCGCTCGGCGGCGGTCTCGGGATCGCCGCTGTGGACGAGCATCAACTTGGCAATCGTGCCCAGCAGCGAGTCGGGGTGGTCGTCGAGTACACCGCTGGCGACGGCCGCGGTGAGCCGTGCCGATGTCTCGGCGGCGGGTCTGCCCTCGCTCGTGCCGTCCCACGCCGCGAGGATTCCCCACATGGGCGACGCGTCCGGGTCGGCGATCCGCCGGTGGAGCAAGGCCCGCGCCGCCGCGACCGTCGAGGCGTGCAGCAGAGTGGTGCACAGCAGCTCCGCCTCCAGCGGGGCGAGCAGCTCCGGAGCAACGCCCTCGGGCGCATCGACGACGCTGCGACACAGGTCCACGGCGTCGTCGAAGTGCCCGGCGAGGCCGAGGGCGCGCGCTCCGCTCAGCGCGGTTCGCGCCCGCAGGTTCGGGGACCGGGCGAGCCGGACGGCCTTCTTCAGCTCTTCCCGAGCGCCAGGCTGCACGTGCGCGGCCAGGGCGAGTCCGAGCTCGCTGCGCACCTGCGCCTCGCTTGTGTCGTCCGGTGGCGGTTCGGCGAGCGCGCGACGCAGGAACACCCAGGCGCTCTCCGGGGCTCCGCGCACGGACGCTCCGCGTGCGGCGGTGCGCAACAATTCCACGGTGGCGGCCTCGCCCACAGGCTCGCTGCGCAGCACGTGCAGCGCGACGGCCTCAGGATCGGCCCGATCCGCCATCAGCAGCTCCGCGGCGCGCGCGTGCCACAGCGCCCGCTCGGCGTGCGGCATCCCGGCGTTGAGGGTGCTCGCGACCAGCGGATGGACCAGCTTGTAGGCCCCGGTGTCGCCGCCGAGCAGTCCGGCGGCGCGCAATCTGTCGGCCAGCCGGGCGCCCGTGGTCGCGTCGAGCCCGGCGAGGGCGCGGGCGTGCCGCAACGGCGCGCTACGGCCGAGTACGGCGAAGGCTCTGGCGAGGTCCCGGGCGCCTGCGGGAAGGCGTCCGAGCTGCGCCTCGACGCTGCGCGCGACCTGTTCGGACCCGAACGTGGACAGCCGCGCAACGGCTCCGTCAGCCGTCTGTTCGGCGACCAGGTGGCCGACGAGCGCGCGGAGCAGAAACGGGTTGCCTGCGGTCGCGGCGTGGCACGACCGCGCAAACGCCTCCTCGACGGTGGGCAGCAGCTCCCCGACGAGGCGCGCCACCGCCTGCAGCTCCAGGGCCGACGGCCACACCGGTGGTTCCTGCGCGGCCGCGAGCAGCTCGCCGAGCATGTCCGGCTGGAGCGCGGCCTCGCCCGAGCGGGTAGCACACAGGATCCCGAGCCGCAGCTCCCCGAGCCTGCGCGTGAGCTGGGTGAGCCAACGCAGCGAAGGGAGGTCCGCCCAGTGCACGTCGTCGACGACGAGCAGCGTCGGCGCGCGGTCGGCCAACCCGCACGCCAGCCACGTCAGGCCGTGGGCGGCCGCATGCATGGCGTCACCTGCCAATGCGGGGGCCGCGGTGTCCGGGTCGAGCGCGCGCCGGGCGAGGGCGGCCGCGCCGACCGCGAGCTGGTCCCACTCGGCGCCGCCGAGGACGGGCCCGAACAGCTGTCGGGCGATGTCCCACCCTGCGTCCTGTTCAAGCGGGCCGCCCCAGGCGCGCAGGACCCGCATCCCCGACGCCTCGGCGGCCCGGCCCGACGCCGCCAGGAGGCTGGACTTGCCGATGCCCGCCGGTCCCTCGACGACGGCCAGGCAACCCGACCCGGCGAGCACGCGATCACGGTGCCGGGCGAGCGCGGCGAGCTCCGCGTCGCGCTGCAGCAGCAGCGCCCGGGGGCCCCGAGGCACGGTCACCCCTGGATCCTCGCCATTCCGCCGAGGATCCGCCAGCGACCGCGCGGCCGAACCAGGGCGTCCGTCGCAGGCGTCCCCACCGTCGCCGCAGCACAGGTGCTGGGCCGGGCGCGACCGTCGCCGGTGCGGACGCCTGCGGGCTCGGCTGTTGCCGACCGGAGAGGATCGTCAGGCCTGCTCCCGCCACGACAACGATGCACCCGGCCACGGCGAGTCCCACCAGCGTGCGGACGCTGGTGTCGGACGAGCTCGCGTCGAACGCTGTGAGCGCCGCTCCGAGCGTGGTGCCCACGACCGCCAGCCATCCGACGCCGGTGAGCCGCTGCCGGAGCATCCTGTCCGCGAGGACGGCGCCGATCACCGGATAAGTGGCGGTCAGCGCCAGCGCGTAGGACGGTCCCGCAAGGATCATGGAGGCGACATGGCCCCCATGAAGACCGGTCCGCCCAGGAGGCTGCACGCGATGACAGCACCTGCCTCCCGGGATGCGACGAGTCCCGCGATTGCGCGGAGCCCACCCCTGACACCGGACCAACCCAGGAGGAAGAGCGCAGCCGCGCCATCGTGAACGGCCGCCACGACGAGCGTGGTGGCCACTATCGGACAGCCCACCGCCGCCGAACCGTGGTGAGCAGCACCGCCACCAGACCCCAGGCCGCCCCCGAGATCAGCCCGGCCGCGTATCCGGATCCCCGTCGCACAGGCTGTGCCGCGCAGATCAGGTCGCTCATACCCTGACGCAGGGGGGATGTGTTCGCTTCACAGCGCGGTGCCTGCGGTGAGGCGGGGGCGACGCTTCGTGACGAAGCCGTGGCGGGCCGAGGCGAACCCGTGTCGATCCTCGAGGATGTCGGCGCTCATCTCGACCAGTTCCTCGCGGCGGTAGCTGCCCAGCGGTTTGCGCTGTTCGTCGGCGGCGCGGCGCTCTTGCTTCCCGGCGAGGAGCAGCGGGTAGTCGGCGGTGACGGCGAGGCGGTGGGCGTACCGCTCGACCACGCGCTCGAATGCGTCGGGGTCACCGGAGAAGACCTCATCGGCCAGGCCGATGCGAGCGGCGTGCGTTGCGCCGAGGGGCACACAATCGGTGGTGAGCGTCCCGGCCGTACGGGCCCCGACCCGGCGAGGCAGGACGTAGGTCCAGTACTCCGAGCCGTACAGGCCCATGGTTCGGTAGTGCGGGTTGAGTACCGCTGCGGCTCGCAGCACCACACGGTCGGCTCCCAGCCCCAGCATGACTCCACCAGCACCGGCGCTGCCTGCGATCGAACACACGACCAACTGGTCGACGCAGGTGATGATCTTCTCGCAGACGTCGTCGATCGCGACGATGTTGTCCCAGGCCTCGCCGGCCGGCGCGGCAGCGGCGTCGATGACGCTCAGGTGGATGCCGTTTGAGAAGGGCAGGCCGCCGCGCAGCAGCAACACCCGGGTGTCCTGCGCGGTGGCGTACCGCAGTGCCTCGAGCAATCGGCCGCACTGCCCCGTCGACATCGCGCCGTTGTAGAACCGGAAGTCCAGGATGCCGACCGGGCCGTCGCGCCCGTAGCCGATCTCGCGGTACCCCGCGTCGTCCTCGGCCTCGGGAACGTCGGCGAGGCGATCCGCGAGGACGGTCGTCGCGGGAAGCTTGTGACCGCGTTCGCGCAGATGACCGAGCCAGATCGCGCCGTCGCCGGTGCGCACGAGGACGGCGCCGTGGCGACGAGCGACGACCGTACCGGGTTCGGTGGCGCGCGCGGCCGGGCCGACGCGCCCGCGGTGGGCATCGAAGACGGCGACCGAGGTCCCGCACAAGCGGGTGACCACCCCGGGTGCGCCATCGGCGGCACGGATGCGGCGCAGCACGTGTTCGGTGGTATCGGACCAGTGGAAGCCGCGGTCACCCTGGTGGGCCCGGGGACGCGCTCGTCCGCGGACGCCGGGCCGCGTGTAGTCCAGTGGCTGCGGCACGAATCCGGGGGTGATCGCCTTGTCCACCACCTCGTGCACCAACGCCACGGCGGCGTCGGTCACCGGACCGTTGTAGAGGGCACTCTTGCGCGGCACGTCCGGGTTGAGCGCGAAGGCGCGGGACGCCCAGATCGGGCCGGCGTCCAGCTCTTGCGCCGCCTGCAGGGCGGTGACACCCCAAACGGGCTCGGCGTCCATGATCGCCCAGTCCAGGGACGACGGGCCGCGATCGCCCTCCGGTCCGGGGTGGATCACGATCGTGGGGCATGCGTTCCAGACCTCGGCGGGCACGCGTTCGCGCAGGAACGGGCAGATCACCAGGTCGGGTCGGGTCCGGGCCATTGCCGCCCGGAGCGCGTCGTCGTCCCCCGCCTGCTGGAGCGTGACCTCGTGCCCGGCCGCGCAAAGCTCGATCCAGACCCGTTGGGTCAAGCCGTTGAATGCCGAACTGAGCAGCATGATCCGCATCGGCTGCGGGTCGGCGACAGTCGCCTGCGAAGTGCGTGTGAGGGCCTCGATGCTCGCCACGAACCGATGCCCTCGCGGACACGCGGTCCGGGCGTGTTCCTGGGGCCCGTCGGTGCTCTCGAGCACGAAGCGCTCCACCACCACGGCCGCGCTCCCGCACTGCGGGCATCCCGTGGTCACCGATCTCTCGCGATCGATTCGGCCAGGCTGCGGCCGTTCCCCCCGTCCGCCGTCCGCAACGCGGCGGCCCTGACGATCTCGCTGATCATCGATGTTCCTCCATCGTGGACAGGAACCGTCCGCGGCCTGCGTCGCAGCAGTAGGCATGCGAGACGGTCGGGGCGCAGGAGCGCTGTCGGCGGGTCGAGTCCGGTGACACGCGGGACGGCGGTCGCCAAGACCGGGTCGTGGGCGGCGGCGGCGTGCAGGCGGGGCAGGTAGCGGTTGGGATCCGGACGGTCGGGCCCCGCGCGCTGACGACCTGCGGGTGATCACCTGCCAGATCATGTGCGGCCAACCCCGCGGCGACCCGATCCACCAGGCGGCGAACTGGCCGTAGCTCGTGACACGACCGGTCAGTCCGTCAATCACCGCAGGCTGGTCGCCCCGGTCCGCAGCGGCGAGCAGAAACTGCCGAAGCGACATCGGCGGTATCACGACGTCGAGCCGACGGCTCCTGAATACGATCGCCGTGAACCCTGCGGTGATCATCATCGTGGCTCCAGCCATCAAGTTGATCGCCTCAGCGTCCCGGTTCTGGACATCGGGAGCATGAGGGACGTACCCCCAAGTTCAGGCGTGCGGGCGCTGGCGGATCCGCGTGGGGTTGGGATGGTGCAGAACGTCGTAGAGCGCGCAGCGTTGCCTGCGCTGCTGGAACGCGACCACGAGCTCGCGGCGATCACGGTCGCCATCAACGCCGCAGCCGACGGACACGGCGGCGTGGTGTGGGTTGAGGGTCCTGCCGGGATCGGGAAGACCTCGCTGCTCCGGGCCGCAGGTCAGCACGCTCACGAAGCCGGGCTGCGGGTGCTGCGGGCCCGGCCCGCCGCGCTGGAGCGGGAGTTCGCCTTCGGCGTGGTTCGCGGGCTCTTCGAGCCCGCGGTGACCGCACAACCGGCCGTACTCGCCTCCGGACCCGCAAGATTGGCCGCGCCGGTGGTCACCCTCGTCGAGCCGACCGGGCCTGCGGTCACCGGTGAGCGGTTGCACGGCCTGTACTGGCTGACGGTGGCGTTGAGCGACGAGTCAGCGCTGGCGCTGATCGTCGACGACGTGCACTGGGCCGACGAGCCATCTCTGCAGGCGCTGGCGTACCTGGCGCGGCGGGTCGAGGAGCTACCTGTCCTGATCCTCATGGCGATCCGATCCGACCTTGCCGTTGACCTGCCGAACGCGATCCGCGACGACGAGGCCACCGTGGTGGTACGTCCCAGCCCGCTCACCCGCACCGCAGGCGACCGCATGGTCCGCACTGTGCTCGGCGACGCCACTCCTGCGTTCCTCGACGCCTGCCACCACGCCACCCGGGGAAACCCGTTGCTGGTCGAGGCACTGCTAGCCGCCCTGCAAGAGGACCAGGTGCGTCCCGACGAGTCGGGCATTGCCGCCGTGCGACACCGCGCCCAAGCCATCGTCGCCACGTCGGTGCTGGCCCGGTTGCGGCACCTGCCGCCGCAGGTGGGAGCGATGGCCCACGCCGTCGCGGTGTTGGGCCGCAACGCCAGCCTGCGCCGGGCCGCCGAGCTGGCCGAACTCGCGCCCGACACCGCGTTAGAGGCCGCCGACGCGCTCGTCGCGGCCCAACTGCTCACGCCGGGCAGGCCACTGGGCTTCACCCACCCTCTGATCGCCGAGGCAGTCATCGCGCACATGAGCGCGGCCGAACGCCACCGCGGCCACCTGCGGGCAGCCCGCTGCCTCGCCGCCGACAACGCCGACCCGGAAACCGTGGCGGCTCATCTGCTCGTCGTCGAACCGCTGGCCGAACCATGGGTGGTTGCACAGCTCCGCGAGGCGGCCCGTACGGCGGTGGCCAAAGGCGCCCCCCGCTCGTCGGTGGCCTACCTGCGCCGGGCCATCAGCGAGCCTGCCGAGCCCGCGGCGGTGTCCGAGCTGCTCGCCGAACTCGGGACGGCACAGCTCAGCGCGGGCGACGGCGCCGGGTTCGCGACGCTACGCCAGGCCGTCGACCATGCCCCGGAACCTGCCGCAGCGGCCCGGGTCGCACTCGCCGTGTCCCGCGCTGCCCGCAGCGGCGGCAGCTACCGGCATGCGGAGGACACTGTGGTCGCCGCAGCCGTGGCGCTCGGCGATACCGAGCCGGACCTGCTCGCCGACCTGCACACCGAACTGGCGATCGCCGACCGGATCGGAACGGCGCCCGGATATCCCACGCAGGCGCGCGTCGGCGAGCTCGCCGACCGGGCAGCCGCCCGCAGGGACGAGGCGACAAGCCTGCTGCTGCAGGTCGCGGCCATGACGGTGTTGCGCGATTCGGCTGCAGGCCCGGCAGCCGCACGTCCATGA
>Ga0207678_10003203_pt1 | contig 14799 bp, 16 predicted proteins | sample KBSC63metaG_FD_184319 | JGI IMG/M metagenome (GOLD analysis project Ga0207678, IMG submission 184319) | Corn rhizosphere microbial communities from Kellogg Biological Station, Michigan, USA - KBS C6-3 metaG (SPAdes) (version 2) | ecosystem: Host-associated > Plants > Roots > Rhizosphere > Soil ...
GGCCGCTCGCTGCTCGGCGGCGACCGGGTCTGGGACCTGGTCATCCTCGTGCAGTACCCGAGCCGGGCCGCGTTCCTGGAGATGGTCGGCTCGCCCGAGTACGAGGCGATCGCGCACCTGCGGACCGAGGCGATCACCGCCTCGGAGCTGCATCCGCTGGAACTCGAATCAGAGGACTGAGCCTCAGGCGGGAACGCCGGCGCTCAGCGGCGCCACCGCGTTCAGCTCCGCGCGCCGGTCGGCCCGGTCGCGGCCGGCCTCGAGCTCCTTGTCGAGGTCGTGCATGTAGTCGTCGTAGTCGACCTGGATGGTGTGCCGCTTCGAGGCCACGTAGCGCTTCCGCATCTTCCGCATCTTGGCGGCGATGTCGGATTCCATGTCCGCGCGCGAGGGCAGGTCGAAGCGGTCGCGCAGCGCCTCGGTGATCAGGACCGACTGGCGCTCGGCGATCGGCATGATCGCCCCGAGCGGCTGGACCAGCCCGAGGAAGAACAGGTTCTCGTACTCGGGGTGGAACATGAACTTGTAGAGCGGCAGCTCGTTGTCCCTGGCGGTGATGAAGTCCTCGTCGAAGAACGGGAACGTGATCTTGTAGCCGGTGCAGTAGACGACGAGGTCGGCGTGGACCTCGCTGCCGTCGGTGAAGCGGACCGTCTCGCCGTCGAGCGCGGCGATGTTCGGCTTCGGCGTGATCGCGCCGTGAGCGAGCCGGTCGAGGATCCGGCCGCTGACCGTCGGGTGGGCGTGCGCGAACTTGTGGTCGGGCTCGGGCAGCCCGTAGTTCTCCATCCGGCCGACGTTGAGCTTGAGGAGCTGCGCCATCACCGGGAAGCGGATCCAGTGCGGAAGCCACTCGGCGCCGCCGATCTGGTCGACCGGCTTGCCGAACAGGTACTTCGGGATCACGTAGGCGCCACGGCGGGCCGCGAGATAGGTGTTCCGCGCGTGGTAGGAGGCATCGACGGCGATGTCCATCGCCGAGTTGCCCATGCCGAGGACGACGACGTCCTTGTCGGCGACCTGGGTCTCCTCCTTGTAGTAGTGGGAGTGCATCTGCTCGCCTGCGAACGTGTCGCTGCCGGGGAACGGCGGCTCCGGCCAGCGCGGGTCCCAGTGGTGGCCGTTGGCGACGATGACGGCGTCGTAGGTCTCGGTCTCCCCCTCCGTCGTCCGGACCTCCCAGCGACCGTCGTCGAGCCGCTCGACGTGATCGACGCCGACCCCGAAGCGGATCCGGTCACGGAACCCGAAGTGGTCCACGTAGTCGTCGAAGTAGCGGGCGATGTGGTCGTGGCGGGGGAAGTCGGGATAGGACTTCGGCATCGGGAAGTCCGAGTACTCCATGCGCTCGCGCGAGGTGTTGATGTGCAGCGACCGGTAGGAGGACGAGATGCCGTTCTTGTTCTGGAAGACCCAGTTGCCTCCGACCCGGTCGGAGAGCTCGTAGCAGTCGAACGGGAGCCCGCGCTCGTGGAGCGCCTTGGCGGCGGCGATGCCGCTCGAGCCGGCGCCGATCAGGCAGGTTCTGGGGGAGTCGTCAGCGTTCATCGGGAGGATCGGAAGCGGAGGTTACCCCTCCGGGGGTCTGTCACGATGGCGGCGTGAGACGCACCCGCCACGTCGTCGCGAGCGGCATCCTCCTCGCGATCGCGGCCGCGGCGCTCGTCCTCGCAGGCCCCGCCGTGGCTGCCTACGGGCCCGGCGCGAAATCGCTCGGCGACCCGATCTTCCCGCAGATCGGCAACGGCGGCTACGACGTCGGCCACTACGCGGTCGACCTCGACTACGACCCGGCGACGAACCGCTTCGGCGCCGGCACGCGTACGACCATCACCGCGCGGGCAACGCAGGACCTCTCCCGGTTCAGCCTCGACTTCCAGCGCGACCTGGAGATCGACTCGGTGACGGTCGACGGCGCCGCCGCGGCGCGCGTGGCCCGCGCCGCCGCCCGACCGCGCCTCAGCAACAACCCCGAAGTCACTCAGCCGGCGAAGCTGACGATCACCCCGGCGGCCGGGATCGCGAAGGGCGATCAGTTCGAGGTCGTCGTCGCCTACCACGGCCGGCCGGAGCCGATCGTCGACACCGACACCTCGCTCGAGGGATGGGTGCGGGCCTGCTCGGCGCCCGGCCGATGCGACGGCTCGTTCACGGTCAACGAGCCGATCGGCGCCCAGAGCTGGTTCCCGTGCAACGACCACCCCTCCGACAAGGCGACGTTCGAGCTCCGCACCACCGCCCCGAACGCCTACACCGCGATCGGCGCTGGCCGCCGGATCTCCCGGATCGACAACGGCGACGGCACCGCGACGACCACCTGGGTCGAGGAGCGGCCGATGGCGCCGTACCTGGCGACCGGCACCGTCGGCCTCTTCGACGTCACGACCGCGACGATGACCGACCAGACCGGCGGCGCGACGATTCCGATCTTCACCGCGATCGACAGCGCCGGCTCTCCGGAGCGCAAGGACGAGGTCGGGAAGACCGCGTCGCGGATCCCGGCGACCGTGAACTTCCTCTCGAGGAAGTTCGGCCCCTACCCGTTCGAGACGGTCGGGCTCGTCGCCGACTGGGTGCCGAGCGTCGGCTACGTACTCGAGAACCAGACCAAGCCGCACTTCGCCGGCAACAAGGGCGGGCCGTTGGCGGGTCCGTCGGTGCTCGCCCACGAGTTGGCCCACCAGTGGATGGGCGACAGCATCTCGCCCAACGACTGGAGCGCGATCTGGTTCAACGAGGGCTGGGCCACGTTCGCCGAGGTCCTCTACGACCACCGGGTCGACGGCGCCGAGCAGACCCCGCGACAGTTCTTCCGCGCCGTCCACGCCTCCGCGGCGAAGCGCTGGCGCGTCGCTCCGGCCCGCCTCGACGGCAGACCGGCGATGCTCTTCAACGGCTTCGTCGTCTATGCGCGGCCGGGAGCGATGATCGAGGGCCTGCGCGAGATCGTCGGCAACCAGCGCTTCTATGCGTTCGCCCGTCACCTCGGTGATCGCTATGGATACGGGAACATCGGCCGTCGTCAGTTCGTCCGTGAAGCGAAGCAGGCGAGCGGTCTGCGCGGGCGGAAGCTGAAGCGGCTCGGCAGCTACCTTCGGCAGTGGCTGCTCTGGGAGAAGCGGCCGCGGCTGACACCGTCCGACTTCTGAGCATCACCGATCGTCAGCGGTGAGCTGAGCGCAAGGGGCCCGCGTTAGGCGGGCCCGGGCGCCGCCGGCGTCCGGGCGATCGCCAGCGCGGCAGTCAGCAGGACCGCCGATGGCGGGAAGCGGACGGATTCGCCCTCGTCGGCGGCAAGAGCCTCGGCGCGGGCGATCAGGACCTGGACCTCGTCGAGGACCCGCCGCGCATCGTCGTCGCCGCCGGTGTCGCAGGCCAGCCGGGCGAGCGAGACCGGCTCGGCCGGGTCGGCGCCGGTGACGATCTGGGAGACGGCGCCGACGAGATGATCGACGACGCGTTCGAGGTGGGGGCTGATCGGCTCCGCCTCCCCGGGCGGGCGGTCGTGGTGCTCGAGCGGCTCGCCGGCGAGCAGCCGCCCGATCTGGCCGCCGGCGATCGAGCGCAGCGCGGCGGTGCCGACGCCGGCCTGGATCGCGAAGCGGAGGTGGGCGACTGCGGCGCTCATCGGCCGGCCGTAGGGTGAGTCGCTGGCCCAGACGATCTGTCCGGATGGGATCAGCTTGAACGCCGCCATCATGTCCCCGGGGCTCCACCAGGCGGTGTCGATCAGCAGGTTCGGATGGTCGGGCATCTCCGCCCAGATCCAGGCGAGGTCGGAGACGGCCGCGTGGGCGAGGATCAGCCTGGCGTCGGGGTAGCGGCGGGTCAGCGTCACCGCGTTCTCGCCGAGCGCCGGGATCCCGCGGCCGGCGTGGACGAGGATCGGAAGGCGGCGTTCGTGGGCGAGCGCGAACAGCTCCTCGACGGCCGGCTCCTCGAGGGTGAAGCCCTCGGCCCGCGGATGCAGCTTGATCCCGCGGGCGCCGGCGTCGAGACAGCGGCGCGCCTCGGCGACCGCGGCGGCACGCGGATCGACACGGGCGAACGCGACGAGCCGGTCGGGCGCGGCCGCCGCCGCGGCGAGGACGCGATCGTTGGCGGGCGGGTAGCCGTCCGGCTCGTGCATCGGGAAGGTGACGGCTCGGGCGCCGATCGGATCGAGCGCGTCGAGCAGCTCGTCGGCCTCCTGCCGGTAGCCGTCGGGGTCGGCGGCGCCGAGATGAGTGTGGGCGTCGTAGGGGGTGAGATCGCCGAGCAGCCCCGCGAGGGGCTCCCACCACGGCGCCAGCACCCGGTCGATCGGCTCCATCCGCGCGACGCTGGGTCTAGACATTGATAGCTCCTGCGAGCCGCTCGATGGCCTCGCGGACGAGCTCTGGCGAGGTCCCGGCGTTGAGCCGCACGTGACCCTCGCCGCCGCGCCCGAACGCGGGGCCGGAGCTGAACGCGACCCGGCCGCGCTCGAGGATCGCCGCGGCGGGATCGGCGCCGAGGCCGAGGTCGCCGAGGTCGATCCAGACCAGATAGCCGGCGGCCGGAGGCTCGCAGCGGGCCGCCGGAACGAGCTCGGCGAGCAGCGCCGGCACGAGGTCGCGGTTGTGATCGAGAACCGCGAGGACCGCGTCGAGCCAGGGGGCGCCGTGCTCGTAGGCGGCAGCCGAGGCGATCGCGCCGAGGTGGCCGCAGTGGCGGGCTCCGGGCGGAAGCGCCGCGACGGCGGCCCGCGCCGGGTCGGCGGCGGTCACGATCTGGGCGCAGCCGAGGCCGGCGAGGTTGAACGTCTTCGACGCCGAGACGAGCGCGATCCCCCGCGCCGCCGCCGCCTCGGAGACGGTCAGGAACGGGACGTGCTGGGCGCCGGGGAGCGTCAGCGGCGCGTGGATCTCGTCGGCGAGGATCCAGGCGTCGTGCTCGGCGGCGAGCCGGGCGAGCGCCTCGAGCTCGGCCCGGCCGGCGGCGGTCCCGGTCGGGTTGTGGGGATTGCAGAGCAGGAGCGCCCGGGCGCCGTCCGCGAAGGCGGCCTCGATCCCGTCGAGGTCGAGCTCGCGGCCGCCGGCCAGCGGCACCTCGGCGAGCACGCAGCCGGCGTCGGGCACGAGGCTGAAGAACGGGTGGTAGACGGGTGGCGTGACGACGACCCGATCACCGGGCTCGAGCAGCGTCCGCAGCAGGTCGGTGAGGCCGGCGACGACGTCGTTGCAGGCGACTACCTGGCCGGGGTCGATGCTCCAGCCCTGGCGGCGTTCGAGGAAACCGGCGAGGGCCTCGGGGAGCCCGGCGGCGGCCGGGTTCGCGTAGCCGGCGTCGCTGCGGTCGACGGCGGAGCGGAGCGCATCGGCGACGGGCGCGGCGAGCGGGAAGTCCATCTCCGCGACCCACGAGGGAAGGACGTCCGGCTCGTAGGTCGTCCACTTGACGCTGCGGCGCTCGCGCAGCGCCTCGAGCCGCAGGTCGGTGAGCCCGCTGTCGAGCCCCACGCTCAGCCGGTTGCTCCGGCCGTCGTCCGCGGCTCGAGCGCGAAGGCCTCGGCGAGCAGCTCGTAGGAGCGGCGGCGGTCGGCGGGGTCGTGGACGTTCGTCATCGCCATCAGCTCGTCTGCCCCGCTCCGCGTCAGCAGCTCGTCGGCCTTGTCGCGGATCGTCAGCGGCGAGCCGACGAGCATCCGCTCGGTCACGCCCGGATTCGGCGCGGGACGCGGTCCCTCCTCGGCGATCGCGTCCTCGACCGAGGGCAGCGGCGTCGGCCGTCCCGTCCGGAGCCGCCGGAACGCGACCCGTGAGGGGGCGGCGATGCGCTGCGCCGACTCGTCGTCGTCGGCGCAGACGATCGCGTGCGAGAGGATCGCGTAGGGCGCGTCGAGCTGGTCCGAGGGCCGGAACTCGTCGCGGTAGAGACGCAGCGCGTCGACCGCCATCTCCGGGTTGATCTGCCCGGCGAAGGCGAACCCGAGCCCGGCGACGGCGGCGAGGCGGGCCGAGAAGTCGCTCGAGCCGAGCAGGAAGATCGGCGGCAGCGGCGCATCCCAGGGGGCCGCCCGGACGTGACTGAAGGCATGGCCCTCGGGCCAGGGGCGCGAGCCGGCGAAGGCGAGCAGCTCGCCGAGCTGCTCGGGGAGGTCGTCGGCGGCCATCGCCTCGCGGCTGCGGCGCAGCGCGTAGGCGGTCATCTGGTCGGTGCCGGGCGCCCGGCCGATCCCGAGGTCGATCCGGTCCGGGAACAGCGCGGCGAGGACCTTGAACTGCTCGGCGACCCGCAGCGGGCTGTGGTTGGGGAGCATCACACCCCCGGAGCCGACGCGGATCTGTTCGGTGGCGGCCGCCACCTGTCCGATCATCAGCTCGGGGGAGGAGCTGGCGACCATCGCGCCGCCGTGGTGCTCGGCGAGCCAGTAGCGGTGGTAGCCGAGCCGGTCGGCGTGACGACCGAGGTCGATCGTGTCATGGAGGGCCTGCGACTCGGTCGATCCGGCCGCCACCGGCGAGAGGTCGAGGACCGAGAGGCGGGGCATGCGGCCAACTTAGCGAGTCGCCGGAGTACGCCGGAGCGCTGCCTAGAGTCCCCGTCTGCGAACCCGAACCCGGATTCATGGAAGGGAGAGACGATGAGTCAACGCGACGCGACCACGCACGTGCAAGGTGGCGGCTGGGTCACCTTCATCGGCGTCATGTTCGCCCTGCTCGGCACGTTCAACGCGATCGACGGGGTCGTCGCCCTCGCCGGCGACGCGAAGTTCCACGAGGAGAACCTGTTCTTCGGCAACCTCACGTTCTGGGGGCTGACCCTGCTCGGGATCGGCGCCCTGCAGCTCCTCACCGCGGTCCTGATCCTCCGCCGCAACGCCAACGGTCAGGGGCTGGGGATCATCCTCTGCGGCTTCAACCTCGTCTGGCAGCTCTTCTTCGTCGCGGTCTTCCCGATCTGGTCGCTGCTGATAATCGCCGCCGACGTGCTGATCATCTACGGGCTCTGCATCTACGACGACCAGTTCAAGTGACGCCGTCGCCGTCACCGGTGTGGCGGCGGTGCAGCGCCACGCCGAGAAGCCCGAGCGGCAGCGGCAGCCAGTAGGTGAAGAGGCGGTAGAGGAAGGTCGCGAGCACGGCGTCGCCGGCGTTGACTCCGGCGAGCGCCAGCAGCGCCGTCAGGCCGGTCTCGACGAAGCCGAGCCCACCGGGGGTGATCGGGATCTGGGCGAGGACCTGGGCGGCACAGAAGGCGAGCAGGACGAGGCCGGGCGAGGGATGGGCGCCGACGGCGGCCAGCGAGGCGAGCAGGATCGCGTAGTCGAACGCCCAGCGCCCGACCGTTGCGAGCACGGCCTTGCGCCAGTCGTCGCCGAGGGCGGCGAGGATCCGGTCACGCTCGCGCTGGACGCGTTCCGGGAGATGCGCGGTCGGCGGCGATGTGCGTCGGAGCCTGTTTCGGACCTTCTCGATCGCCGTCGTGACGCGGCGCAGCGGATCGTCGGCGGCGAGCAGCAACGTCGCCACCGCGGCGAGGACGATGAAGACGGCCACGCTGACGACCGCGGCCTCGAGCAGGCTCCGGTTGACGCTCGTCCCGAACAGCGCCGGCAGGGCGAGCACCGGTAGCGCCAGGACGACCCCGAACGTGAGCAGGTTGACCGCGGTGATCCCGGCGACGGCGCGGCCGCGCGCCACCCCGCGCTCGACGAGCATCTTGTATTGCAGCGCGGCCCCCATCGCGCCGCCGCCAGGGGCGATCTTCGCGAGCGCGTTGCCGGCGAGCTGGGAGTCGATCACCGCCGACCACGGCGAGCGCGGGATCGTCAGCCGCTGGAGGATCCAGACACAGCCGAGCGAGGCGAGCTGAAGCAGCGCCAGGAGCGGGAACCAGAGCAGGTCGATCCGGTTCAGGTTCTGCCAGGAGCCGAGGACGTCGAGCAGGCTCGGCGCGACGAGGTAGAGGGAGACGCCGGTGACGAGCAGCCAGAAGGCCGTTCGGCGGATGCTCGGCCCGCGCGTCGCCGATTCGGCCTCGCCGCGGGCGATCTCGGTCCCGGCATCGGTGCGGGCGTCGATCGCCCGCTCGATCCGATCGCCGAGCGACTCCTGCCGCGGTGGCGCCGTCGGCCGGCTCAAGCGCGGCGCGCGTCCGGGCCAAGCGTCGCGAGCCCGGCGTTGAAGGCGGCGAGCGCGGCGTCGATCAGCGCGTCGCGGTCGGCATCCGGCCGCTCCAGCGAGGCGAGGATCGCCCCCTCGAGGTAGCCGACCCAGCCGCGCAGGACGGCGCGGACCGGGGTTCGCTCGGCGTCGAGGCCGCTGACGGCGGCGATCAGGGCGATGGCGTCCCAGCGCTGCGCCTCGATCCGGTCGAAGACCTCGCGGAAGCCGCCGCCACCCGCCATCAGCGACCGGTAGCCGGCGGGATGGGCGCGGGCGTCGTCGTAGTAGAAGCCGATCGCATGGCGGAGCCGCTGCTCGGGGCCGAGATCGGGGGGCGCGGCGCGGGCGCGGTCCTGAAACCCGGTCAGAAGCGGTTCGAGCGACGCGATGTAGAGGTCCTTCTTCGATCCGAAGTACTGGAAGACGAGCCCGTGTGAGACGCCGGCCTTCGCCGCGACGTCGTCGACCGACACGTCTTCGTAGTCGCGATCGAGGAACTGCTCGAGCGCCACCTCGAGAAGCTGCTCGCGCCGTCTCCGGGCTCTGTCGGTTGTCAGCGGGCGCCGTCCCAGGGTGCGCCGAGTCTAGATCCGCGGCCCCCTCCCGGTTCCCGGGGAAGCGAGCGGCGGTGTGAGATGGTGGCGGGCCGATGGCGGCGATCGAACTCGAAGGCGTGGTCAAGACGTTCGGGCCGATCCGGGCCGTGGACGGCCTCGACCTGATCGTCCCGGAAGGGATCTGCCTCGGCCTGCTCGGCCCCAACGGTGCCGGCAAGTCGACGACGATGCGGCTGCTGACCAGCCAGGCGATCGCCGACGAGGGGCGGCTGCGGGCGCTCGGCTACGAGCTGCCGCGGGAGTCGAAGGAGGCGCGGGCGCGGATGGGCGTCGTCCCGCAGCTCGACAACCTCGACATCGACGTGACCGTCGAGGAGAACCTCAAGGTCTTCGCCCGCCTCTACCGGGTCGAGGACCTGAACGAGGCGGTCGACCGGGCGCTCGCCCTGGCCCGACTCGCCGATCGCCGCCACGACGCCGTCGACGAGCTCTCCGGGGGGATGCGGCGGCGGCTGCTGGTCGCCCGCGGCCTCGTCCACCGCCCGAAGCTGGTCCTCCTCGACGAGCCGACGGTCGGTCTCGACCCGCAGATCCGCGCCGAGATCTGGACGCTGATCGAGGACTTGCGGGCGGCGGGGACGACGATCCTGATGTCGACCCACTACATCGAGGAGGCGGAGCGGCTCGCCGACGAGGTCGCGCTGATGGCCCAGGGCCGGGTGATCGCCCGCGGCCGCCCCGGCGAGCTGATCGCCGAGCATGCCGGCCGGCGGACGGCCGAGTACTACGCGCCGCCGGAGCGGCGGGCGGAGGTCCGGTCGGCCGCCGTGGCGGCGGGGCTGCAGGTCCGGTCGGCCGGCCCGGCGCTGGTGATCGTCGGCTGCGAGCGGGCGCCCGACGGACTCGTTCCCGACGACGCGATCACGCGGCCGAGCTCGCTCGAGGACGTCTTCGTCAACCTCACCGGGGAGGAGCTCGAATGAGGCGGATCGAGCCCGCCGCCGTGCTCGGGGTGATGAGCCGCGAGGTCGCGAACTTCCGGACGTTCTGGCGAAGCACGACCTTCTCGAGCCTGATCGAGCCGATGATCTACCTGCTCGCGTTCGGGCTCGGGCTCGGGACGACGCTCGTCAGCGGCGTCGACGGCATCGACTACGTCCAGTTCGTCGGGACCGGCATGGTCGCGACCGCGGTCGTCTTCTCGAGCGCGCTGCCGGCGATGTTCGGCACCTTCGTCAAGCATCGCTTCCAGCGCACCTACGACGCGATCCTCGCCGCCCCGGTCGACGTCGAGGAGCTGGTCAGCGGCGAGATGCTCTGGATCGGCCTCCGCGCCGGCGTCTTCGGGACCTTCCCGTTGCTCGTCACGATCGGCTTCGGCCTCGATCCGGCGCCGGGAATGGTGCTCGTCCCGTTCTTCTCGCTGATCACGGCGCTGGCATTCGCCGGCTTCGGCATCGCGGTCGCCGGCAGCGTCGCGAAGATCGACCAGTTCAACTACATAACGACGCTCGTCATCACGCCGATGTTCCTGCTCGCCGGGACCTTCTTCCCGATCGACCAGCTCCCCGAGTGGGCCCAGGTCCTCTCCCAGCTCAACCCCCTCCACCAGCTCGTCGTCCTCGTCCGCGATGCCTGCTTCGGCTTCGAGTGGACCGACCTGCTCCGCCTCGCCGGGCTCGTCGTGCTCGCCTTCGCGATGTGGCGGCTGGCGATCTCGCGGCTGACTCGGCGGCTGATCGACTGAGCGAGCCGCGCTTCCGGGGTCAGCGGGCGCAGCGCACGCAGTGGACGCTCTCGGGCCGGATCCGGAGGCGGCCGGCGGGGATCTCGGCCCCACAGTCGTCGCAGACTCCGTAGCTGCCCTCGGCGAGCTTCTCGAGCGCCCGCTCGAGACCGGCCTCGATCGCCTCGAGGCCCTCGGCGACCGCAACATCGGTGAAGCGTCCGATCGCCTCGGTGGTGCCGTCGCCGATCCGCTTGCCGAAGCCGATGCCCGAGCCCTGCTCGGGCGGTCGCTTCAGCTCGGCGAGCCGGGCGCGAACCTCGGCGAGCCGCTCGCGCAGCGTCGTCTCGACCTCGTCGGGGTCGAGCGGCCCAGTCTCCGGTTCCGGGTTCACGATCCTTCATCCTCCCGCAGATCCGCCTCCTTCGCCGCAATGACACCCCTGCTCGGCGGCCGCGGCGCCGGCCGGCGTCGCGGCCGCCGGGCTACTACCGCGTTGCCGGCATCGACCTGGCCGCCGAGCTCGAGCGGCTCTGCCGGCTCGAGGAGCTCGGCGGGCCCGGCGGGCGGCTCGCGACCGGCCCGCCGGAGCTGGCGATCCGGCGGGCGTCGAAGCGGCCGCGGAGCCGGCTCGGCTTCGCTGTCCCGGACGAGAACCGGATCTCGGTGACCGCCTACCCGGCGATCCGCTGCGGCGACGTCCTCGAGACGCTGCTCCACGAGCTCGTCCACATCGCCGTCGGCCCGGCAACCGAGGGCCGGCGCTGGCACGGCCGAGAGTTCACGGCGACGCTCCGCGCCGCGATGGCGGAGGCCTACGGCGTCAGCGGGGTCGGAGCGAGGAGCAGCTACCACGGCGCCTACGCCGAGGCGATCGAGGCGCGGTTCGCGGCGCCGGGCTGGGAGCAGCCGCCGCTGCCGCTGGCCGCCTCCGGCTGATCGCCGACCGCGATACGTTGGGTTAGATGGCCGACCCCCCGAGCTCGCACGCGCGAATGACGCACGGACACGCTTCGCCGGGTCGCGCCCGAGCTCCTCGCCCGTGCCTTCCAGGCACGAGCTCGTCGCCCGTCCACGCCCGGCTCGGTGCCGTGCGCCCTCGCGCGCACGATCCCGCGGGATCAATCATCTGCTCCGATTGAAGACGGTCTACCTCGGCACCTCGGAGTTCGCCGCGACGGTGCTGAGAACGCTGGCCGCCGGTCCGCACCGGCCCGCGCTCGTGGTCACGCCTCCCGATCGCCCGCGCGGTCGCGGCCGCCGGCCCGGCGCGCCTCCGACCGCGATCGCAGCCGCGGAGCTCGGCATCGAGGTCGAGCGGTCCGCCGACGTCAACGAGGAGGCGACGCGCGGCCGGATCGACGCCGCCTGCCCCGACGTGATCGTCGTCTGCGCTTTCGGTCAGATCGTCCGTGAGCCGCTGCTCTCCGCGGGCGAGATCCTCAACGTCCATCCGTCGCTGCTGCCGCGCTGGCGTGGGGCGGCCCCGATCGAGCGCGCGATCATGGCCGGCGACGAGGCGACCGGCGTCTGCATCATCCGGCTGACGGCGGGCCTCGACTCAGGGCCGGTCGCGCTGCGCCGCGAGATTCCGATCGGTCCGGGCGATGACTACGGAAGCCTTGCCGCGACCCTCGCAGCGGCCGGCGGCGAGCTGCTCGGCGCAGCGCTCGACCGTCGCGCCGCCGGGCCGCTCGACTACGAGGAGCAGGCCGGCGAGGGAGTCACCTACGCCGAGAAGATCGAGCGCGACGAGCGCCGGATCGACCCGACCGCGAGCGCCGAGTCAGCGGGTCGGACGATCCGGGCGCTGACGCCTCATATCGGCGCCTTCGCCGAGCTCGGCGACGGAGCGAGGCTCGGCCTCCGCGACCCGATCGTCCTCGCCGCCGGCCCGCCGCCGGGGCGGTTCGAGTCCGCGGCGGGGGAGCTGCTGCTCGGTTGCGGCTCGGGAGCGCTGCGGATCGGCTCCGTTCAGCCGGCCGGCGGACGCTGGATGGACGCCGCGGACTACCTGCGCGGCCACGGACCGCCGCCGCCGGTCGCTCCGCCGCCCCGGTGAGCGCGCCGACCCCCGCACGCCGAGCCGCGTTCGAGACCGTCCGGCGCGTCTTCGAGGAGGACGCCTGGGCGGATCGCGCGCTCCGCGCCGCGGCCGGCAGGCTCGGGCTCGAGGGGCGTGAGCGCGCGCAGGCGCAGGCGCTCGCCTACGGGGCCGTGCAGCGCCGCGGGACGACCGACCACTTCATCGCCCGGCTCGCCGACCGTCCCGCCGAGCGGATCGACCCGCCGCTGCGGGCGGCGCTCCGCCTCGGCCTCTACGAGCTGCTCTACGGCAGCGGCGAAGCCGATCACGCGACCGTCGATCAGGCCGTCGCGCTCGCGAAGGGGCGGGGCGGCCGCCGCCGTGGCGCCGGCCTCGTCAACGCGGTCCTGCGTCGCGCCGCTCGCGAGCGCGGCGAGCTGCTCGGCGGCCTCGACGACGACGACCCGGCCGGCGCCGCGCTCGCCCACTCGGTCCCGGTCTGGCTCGCCGAGCTCTGGTGGGACGAGCTCGGCCCGGCCGATGCCCGCTCGCTGCTCGCGGCGATCAACGAGCCTCCCGAGCGGGCGCTGCGTGTCAACGCGGCGCGCGGCGACCGCGACGGCGCCCTGCGCCGCCTCGCCGCGGCCGGCGTCGCCGCCGAACCTCCCGATCCGCGCCGCCCGCCGGCGCCTGCAGGCTCGATCGTCGTCACCGGCGGCGAGCGCGGACGGATCGACGAGCTGATCACCGCCGGCGAGCTGGTCGCCCAGTCGCGCGCCTCGGCGATGGTCGTCGAGCTGCTGGCGCCACAACCCGGCGAGCGGGTCCTCGATCTCTGTGCCGGGCCGGGTGTCAAGGCCGGTCAGATCGCGGCGGCGCTCGGCGAGGGCGGCGCGGGCCTCGTCGCGGTCGAGCGCGACCCCGGCCGCGCTCGCGAGCTCCGTGGGATGCTCGACCGGCTCGGTGCCGCGGCGGCGAGCGTCGAGAACGCGGATGCGACCGAGCCGCGCGCCGCCGCCGGATTCGACGCGGTCCTGGTCGACCCGCCATGCTCGGGCCTCGGCACGCTTGCCTCGCGCCCCGATGCCCGCTGGCGTCGCCGGCCCGAGCAGATCGAGGCAATGGCGGCAACGGCAGAGCGGATCCTCGATCGGGCGCTGACCGCGTCGGGTGCGGCCGGGCGGGTCATCTACTCGACCTGCACGATCTCGCGCCGCGAGAACGAGGCGGTGATCGCCGCGGCTGGAGCGCGCGTCGCCGATCTCGCGGCCGATCCGGCGCTCGCGCCGCTGGCGGCGCCCGGCGAGCGGCGCTGCCTGCAGACCCGCAACGACCGCGACCGCACCGACGGCTTTTTCGTCGCAGCGCTGCGCCGGTGAGGGCACCGCCACCGCGCCCTCTACGATCGCCCCCGTGAGCTCCTCCGCCGAACCGGGGTCCCAGACCTACTCGCGGCCGTCCTGTCCCGGTTGCGGCGAGCCGTGGCTACGGCCGACGCAGCTCCCCGGCCGCTTCCGCTGCGTCAACTGCCTGCAGCGCTACGAGCTCGTCTCCCAGTGCCCGGGCTGCGGGACCCATCAGACGATCGTGCGGATGAGCGTCGATCAGGACCTGCGCTGCCAGGAGTGCGGGACCTCGATGCTGCGGGTCATCTGATGGCCGGTCCGGTCGCGGTCCCGGGCGGCCGACAGGTCGCTCCCTCGATCCTCTCGGCCGACTTCGCGAGGCTCGGCGAGCAGGTCGACGAGGTGCTCGCCGCCGGGGCGCGGGTGATCCACGTCGACGTCATGGACGGCGACTTCGTCCCCCCGATCACGATCGGGCCCCTGATCGTCGACGCGATCGCCGAGCGGGTCCACGACGCCGGCGCAGTCGTCGACTGCCACCTGATGATCGAGCGCCCCGAGGCGCAGGTCGCCGAGTTCGCTGACGCCGGCGCCGACTCGATCACGATTCACGCCGAGGCCACCGCTCACCTCAACCGGGTGGTCGACGTGATCCACGAGAGCGGCTGCAACGCGGGGGTCGCGATCAATCCCGGGACTCCGGTCGGCGCGCTCGACGCCATCGCCGCCGACTGCGACCTGCTCCTCTGCATGAGCGTCAACCCGGGCTGGGGCGGGCAGGCGTTCGTCGCCGGCTCGCTCGGGAAGCTGCGGGCGATGGCCGCGATGGCCGATGGCGCGGTCGTCGAGGTCGATGGCGGCATCGATCCCGCGACCGGCCCCGACGCCGCCGCGGCCGGGACGGACTGGTTCGTAGCCGGCTCGGCGATCTTCGGCAAGGCCGATCCGGCGGTCGCCTACCGCGAGATCGCCGATGCAGTCGGCGCTGGCTAGGCCGTCCGCCTGGCGCTCACCT
>Ga0207678_10003207_pt1 | contig 14796 bp, 17 predicted proteins | sample KBSC63metaG_FD_184319 | JGI IMG/M metagenome (GOLD analysis project Ga0207678, IMG submission 184319) | Corn rhizosphere microbial communities from Kellogg Biological Station, Michigan, USA - KBS C6-3 metaG (SPAdes) (version 2) | ecosystem: Host-associated > Plants > Roots > Rhizosphere > Soil ...
TCGTCTCCTGCGGAGGATTGGCCGAGCGGCCTAAGGCGCACGCTTGGAAAGCGTGTTGGGTTCACGCCCTCGCAGGTTCGAATCCTGTATCCTCCGCCGCAGTAACCAGGCAAGCGCCGGGTGTCCCGCTTCGGGATGCCCGGCGTTTTCCGTGTTGCTCCCGCCGGCGTCCGGTGCGGCGCGCGCGACCCACCGTCGGTATGTCCCCGGCCAGCCGGCTCGGCTCGTTCGGCCCACTCGAACATGAAATGCCTTCGGTGCTGCGGAATTCTGTGCCTGTACGGGGAGTTACGAACAGGGCTGACCGAAGGCCGTTACTCCGGTCGCGCTAGTCTCACCAGCACCTCGCCCGCCCCTGTCGAGAAAGGCCAGCAGTGGCACGAAAACCGCTCTGACCTGGGGTAGCGCTGGCCAGCGACTTCAGTGTGCGGTACTGGTGTCGGGACAACCCCCGCACAGAACGTGATCGGCCCGGCCCCGGACGTTCCCACGTCCGGGGCCTTGCTGATTCCGGCCCCGCGATCACTCGGCAAAGTCTGATGATCACGCTGAGTCGCTGGATCTGTTTCAATGGAATCCGTCCCCGTACGACACCAGATTTCGAGGAGTAGAGGCCCGATGGCCGGAGTCGAAGAGATCCGCGCTGGCATCGCGCTCGCCAACGAGAAGGCGTCCGCGAGCATCGCCGCCCTGCAGCAGGCAGCGCAGTCTCTCGAAGAAGCCCAGCAGTCGCTCGCACAGGCGACACAAGGGAGCAGCCAGCACGAAGTGAGCCAGGCACACGGACTCCTGGCGGAGGCCCTGCAAGGCATCAACGGCCTGCAGAGCACCGTCCAGGCAAGCATTTCCTCCGCCGACTCCTACTCGGCGCGTCTCTAGCCGGATGACGCTCGCCGAACTCCACCAGCTGCTCACCGCTGCCGTGACCGGGCTCGCTGACGCGCGCGCCCACTCCGAACGGGCCACAAGCCTGCTCGGGGAAGCCCGGCAAGCTCTCGTGGATGCCCAGGCCAAGGCCGATCCCTGGCTTCCTTTGCAGTACGCACAGGCCGGCGAGGGGCTGGACCAGCTCCTCGTTCGCCTGCACGCCGCCGAAGATCTGGTGAGCGGATACCGGTCGCGCCTGTAATCCTTCTAGGGGACACCTTTTCTTGGGGACGCCGATGGCCAACAAGTCAGCCGAGCAACGCAACCGCGTCGAAACCGCACTCGACCGGGTCCGCCATCAGATCGGACTGGTGCTGGGCGCGGCGGCCGGGGCGCGCCAAGCCGCGGAAGCCGACCTCGCGAAGCTCCAGCTGGAGCAGGAAATCGTCAAGGTCGGCATGAACCACGCCAGTGCCGACCAGCAGAACGAGTGGGCACGCCACCCCGCCGCCCACGAAGTGTTCGGCGCGCTCGGCAGCGTGCGAAGCGCTTTCTACACCGATTGGAGCCAAGGCCCCGCCACCCTGCGCGAACTGGTCGCGCAGAACGCACCCGGCCCGGCCGGGCTGCCGGCGGGCGACTGGCTGGGCACCGTCGGGCACAACGCCGGCCTCACGTCGCCGGGTCTGTGGCGCGTCGGCTCCGCGACCGCGGCCGGTGGCGACGCCACCCGCACGTTCGACGTCGCCGTCCCGCTGCTCGACGAGTCGCACCTCGCGATCACGTCGGCACCCAAGACGCGGCCCGCGATCGACGGCATCGTGCAGAACCTGCTGGTCCGCGTGCTTTCGACGTTCGAGCCCGGCGCGGTGCGCGTGCACCTGTGGGACATCGGGCAGCTGACCGCGATCTTGCCCGACCTGTACCCGCTCAGCCAGACCAGCGCACTGTCGCTGTACGACCCCGGCCGCCTCGAAGACCTCCTCGACGAGCTGGCCGGGCACATCCGCCGCATCCACGCCAGCTGTATGTCCGCCGGCTTCACGTCCTTGCGGGAAATGCGGCAGAACACCGGGCAGCGGGGCGAGCCGTACCGCGTCGTCGTGCTCTACGGCAACGGCGAAACCCTCGAACCCGAACGCGCCCGCGACCTCAAGCGTGTCGCGAGCGGCGCGTTGGCCGCCGGCATCTGCCTGATCATGGTCGACGTGCCGACCGCGGTGAGCGCCCCGGTCGAGACGCTCAGCCTGGTCGACGACCGGCACGCGATCAGCAGCATGACCGGCACCGACCTGGTCGTCGACGTCGATCCCGCGATGCCGTCCGCGCAGGTGATCCGCGCCGTCGACAAGATCGCCAAGGCGCTGATCGCCAAACAGGGCGGGCCGCGGTCGTTCGACGACCTCCTGCCCGCGGAACTGGGCCGGGAGAACTCCTCGCGGGAACTGCGCGCTCCGGTCGGGTTCTTCGAAGGCGAACCGGTCGAGGTCGTGATCGGCGACCCCAGCCCGCACGCTCTGATCGGCGGCCCGTCCGGTTCGGGCAAGACGAACTTCCTGTACGCGCTCCTCGGCAGCCTCGCGGCGCGGTACAGCCCGGACGAACTGGCGCTGTACCTGCTGGACTTCAAGGAAGGCGTGTCGTTCGCCGGCCTGGCGCCGGGCCGCAAGGACGCGAGCTGGCTGCCGCACGCGCGGCTCGTCGGCGTCAACGTCAACACCGACCGCGAGTTCGGCCTGGCGCTGCTGCGGTTCCTGGCCGACGAACTGCGCCGCCGGTCCGCGGCCGCCAAGGAGCACGAGGTCACCAACCTCGCCGACCTGCGCGAAGCCGACCCGGGCGGGCACTGGCCGCGGATCGTCGCGGTGATCGACGAGTTCCAGTACCTGTTCGCCGGCCGCGACCAGGTGACCAACACGGCGACGCAACTGCTCGAGGACATCGCGCGGCGCGGCCGTTCGCAGGGCATCCACATGGTGCTGGCCAGCCAGGACGTCGCCGGCATCGAGGCGTTCTGGGGCAAGCCGGCGGTGTTCGAGCAGTGCACGCTGCGGATCGCGATGCCGAAGGCGCGGCGCGTGCTGGCCGAGACGAACAACGCGGCGGTTTCGGCGCCGAAGTGGCACGCGGTGATCAACCACGACTCCGGCGTCGCGCACGGCAACCAGCTGGCCCACATCCCGGACGCGAGCAGCAAGAACGTGTTCGTCCGGCTGCAGCACCGGCTCTGGGAGGAGTACGCGGGCCACTTCCCGCGCCCGCGCCTGTTCGACGGCGCGCACCAGCCGATCCTGGAACAGTTCCCGGCGTACCTCGACCTCAAGCCGAACTCGAAGCCGCGCGCCCTCCTCGGCCAGTCGATCGACGTCACCGAAACGGCGTGCGGCGTCGACCTGCCGCGGGCGCCGGGCCGCAACGTCGCGGTGCTCGGCTCGGCGACCGCCGAGGCACTGTCCATCATGGACTCGGCGGCGCGGTCGCTGTCCCGGCAGTACGAACCCGGCGAAGTCGAGTTCATCCTGAGCTGCCCGATCGAGGCCTGCGCCGACGCAGCGATGGAGCTGGCCTCGCGGCTGCGCGAGGACAACCACGCGGCGTCCCTCGTGGACGACCTGACCGGCGTCCTGGAGTCGATGACCGCCTCGCTGTCCGGCGGCGCGAAGGTGCTGCTGCTGTACGGCGTCGACGCGGCGTTGCCGGCGCTGGAGGCCAAGGCGGTCGGCCAGCTCAAGAGCGGCCTCGACCACCTGCGGGTGGTGCTCAAACAGGGGCCGGGCCACGGCATCCACACGATCGGCTGGTGGCGCAGCATCGCCCGGCTCAAGGACACCCTGGGTTTCGCCGGCACCGACGACATCGGCACGTGGGCGGCGCTCGACGTCCAGGGCAACGAGCTGTCCCCCTTCGCGGCGGGCCAGGTGGTGCACTGGTCGCCCCGGCCGGGCCGCGCACTGTTCTTCGACCGCACCACCCACGGCGCACCCGAAGTGATCATCCCCTTCCAGCGTCCGGAGAACGACCGATGACCGACGACGCCACCGCGGCCATGCGGTACAAGGAGATCATCGCCCTGTCGCGGGGTTCGGCGGAGAACCTGCGCGAGTGGGAACTGGCGCGGGCGGAGGCGCTGAACGCGGAGGTCGAGGCAGCCGAGACCGCGATCGAGGTGGCCACCGAGCGCGAAGCGAGGGCGGCCGAGCGCGCGACGCGCTGGTGGAAGATGGCCCTGCACAACATCCAGGGCCTGACCTGGCTCCCCCCGGGCGACGACCCCCGCCCGGTTCCCACGGCACGCGCGGCCTACCTGGAGCGCTACCTCGAGGAGGTCAAGCCGAGTTACCAAGAGCTGGTGCAGGCGGTCCTGGCCCTGGGATGGCGCGCCAAGCGGGCGGCGGCCAAGCGGGGCGAGCAGCCACCTCCGGCCTAGACGTCGAACACGGTGTCGTAGGAAGGGTCGTCGTCCGCCGGAGCCGGCCTGCGCTGCGGCGGTGCTTGACGTGGCGGTGCTTGGCGCGACGCCGGAGACGGCCCGGCCGGCGGAACCGGGGCGGCCCCTCTCCCGGCGGCGACGGCTTCCCGGATGGCCGCGGTGATGGTCCGGCTGAGCGCGACGGCGTCGAACCGCAGGGCTTCGGGCGCGAGCCGCACCTCGCTGACGACCCCACCGGGCCCGGCGAGCACGGTGACACTCCGATCCGGCGAGACGACGGTCGTGTGGTCGCTCCCGGCGATCCCGGCCAGGAGGCGCTGGTTCTCGGCCTTGCGGTCTTCGATCTGCTTGAGCTGCCAGCGCAGTTCCTCGATGAGCTGTGCGTTGTTCATGGCCTCCCCTGCCACGGTAACCGGACGAACATATAGAAATCGCTGAACTGGTTCTTCTGGGCCAGGGCGTAACCGCGGCGCTGCGCGACCCAGTCGAGGTCCACCTTGGACAGGCTGAGTTCCACCGACCGGATGGAGACGCGGTCCCGGCCGTCGAGCTGTGCGGACAGGCGGGCCATCTGCTGTTCCCGCGGTTCCCTGCGCCGCGTGAGCCGGATGATCAACACCGCCAAGTAAGCCGCAAAGAGACCGAGGAGCAGGAACGCGCCGAGCAGGTAGAGCACTACGGTCACTTCGCTGCCTCACCACTGCGGAGGCTCCACGCCACCTTGGCTGTCGCTTCGGCCACGGCGGGCCAGGCGTCCTCCGACTCGGCGATGACCGAAAGGATCACCACGGACCGGCCGTCCGGCAGCGGGATCTGGTACTCCGCCTTGATCTGGGTGCGGACGTCCCGTTCGGGCAGGTGGAACTCCCCACCGCTGATGGCGACGATCGCCGGGCCGATCGGGAGCCGGACCGGCTGGACCACCGCGCGCTTGTGACGCCCTCGGTACTCCTCGGCCATCGCTGCCACCACGGCGTCACGGCTGCCGGGCGCCGCCGACGGCCACTGCGCCACGCCGAGCGTCAGGGTGGCGACGTCACCCTTTCGGGGCCCGACCGCGAACTTGCCGAAGACCCGGATGCCGTTGGCCTGCATGGTCGGGACCAGCGCCATCAGGTAGCTGCCGAACTCCTCGATTGTCTTCCCGGCACCGGAGGCGACGTCCTCGGCGACCATCCAAGCGTGACCTCGGTTCAGCTTGTCGTCACTGCTCACCGGCATACCGGCGAACCCGGGCGGCAGGTCGATCTGCAGCGGCATCAGTTCCACACCTCGTCTTCTGCCCGCTCACGACGGCGCTCCGGCGCGTTGTCGGCCTGTAGGCCGGCATCAGCTGCGTTCTCCATCGCTATCATCGCCAACGGAGCAGGTCCGGCGGCGAGCGACGTGCCCGCGACCGCCCATTGGCCCGCATCCTTCGGGACCCAGTAGTTGATGAGGTCACCGATCGGCCCCTCGAACTTCTCGCCGATCAGCCGGGCGCCGGCGTCGGTTTGGAGCTGGGCCCCCACGGCCGCGTACCCGAGACCCTTCAGGTACGGCCCGGCGCCCTGCGGCAAGACGATGCCAGCCAACGAAGTCGCCGCCCCGACGCCGTCGAAGATCAACGTTTCCGGGGCGACATCGGCGCCCGCCAGCTTGGCCGTGCCGTGTCCGAGGAGCGCTGCCACCCCCAATCCGGCCGCCACGCCTCCGGCGACCTCCTTGAACGGATCGGGGAGGAACTCACCGACCAGCCCCAGGGCGTTGCCCATGTCGCCCACGACATCCGAGACCTTCGAGATCAGCTCAGCGTGGTCCTGGACGAAGTTCCACGCTTCGTCGACCCCGTCGGCGAGGGTGTTCGACAAGTCGACAAGTGCCCCGCCGACCGCGTCACCCAGCTTGTCGAGGAGATCCGGCTCGTCCGGGGCCAGCTCCTTCGCCTTCCGAAGCTGCTCGGCGACCCTGCCCGCGGCCTCCGTATGCTCCTGCTGGAGCTGCTTCGCCGCGTCTTGGACGTTCTGACAGCCGTCGATGGCGGTCTGGAGCCGCTGTCCCGCGTTGTCCAGGAGGCGCTGGGCGATCTGCAGGGACTGCTGGTCCGGGAAGGTCCGGTTCGCCAGCGCCAGGTCCGGGTTCGCCCGCGCCTGTTCCGCCGCCTTGGCCGCGGCCTCCGCGCGCGCCTCCAGTTCGGCAGCGCGTTTCTGCAGGTCACCGAGGCTCTGCGCCCAGCCTTCGAGCGCGTCGGCTGCCCGGCTCATCGACTTGGCGGCATCGTCGAGGTATTCCGGCAGCGGGCCGATGCGCCGGGCGAAGGCTTCGCTCGCCTCGCCCTGCCAGATGCCCTGCTTCCGGACGATCCGGCGGATCGAGTCGTCGGCCTCGGTCAGGTTGTCGCCCACCGCGCGGTACTTGCCGGCCAGGTCGGTGATGCCGTCGAGGTCGCCGGGCGCCGGGTCGAAGCCCAGGGCCGGGAAGTCGCGGACGCTCACCGGTCGAGGCCGTTCAGGAGGTCGGTGATGCCGCCGGTCGCGCCGCCGCCGACCGGGCGGTCGCCGCCGGTCTCGTGTTCGGCCAGGCGATCGACACCCGGCATCCCGCCGGTGACGCCGCCACCCACCGGCCCTTCGCCCAGGTCGGCGCCCGGGTCGGTTTTCGGAGCGAGGTCGCCGATCCCCGGCACCCCGCCCGTGTAGCCACCGCCGACCGGCCCCCCGGCCGGCTGCCCGACCGCGGGGTAGTGCCCCCGCGCGCCGCCCGTGTGCCCGGTGTCCGGCGGGCCACCCAGCACCGCCGAGCCGAACTTCCCCAGCTCATCGCCGAACTGGGCCTCGATCTGCTCGTACTTCTGCTTCGCCGTCTTCAGCCGTTCCGTCACTTCCGAAGCCGCCTCGCCCAGCTGTCCGATGCCGAAGCCCCAGGCCTCCTCGAACTCGACGCCGGCCTTGCCCAGCTCCGCCGAGCCGAGTGAGCCGAACGCGCCGCCACCTCCGAGTTTCTTGTTGGCATCGGCCATCCGGTCCGCCGCCGTGCCGAGGTCGTCGATGAGCTTGCCCAGCTCGTCGACCTTCACCGCGTATCCGTCCACGCCACCCTCCCCTTGTGGTCCTGTCCAACCGTAAGACGGCCGTCAACGCTCCGCGGTTTCCTCGTCACCCGAAAGTGCCAAGCACGAACGAGGCCACTCCCGGACACAGCGCCCGGAAGTGGCCTCGTCGCAGGGAAGACGTCGCAGGGAAGACTACTTACCGCAGAGCTGCTCCAACCAGTCGAGCAGGTCGTTGAGCCCGTCCTCGAACGGGTTGCCCGCGCCCGGCCGGAACCGGATCACCGGCGGGTCGTGGTCGCTGGCCTGGTCGGCGAACTCCGCGTTGATGTGGACGACGTCGTAGTCCACCCCGCGCGGCGCCTTCGACGCCAGGATGTGGTCCAGCACCTGGGACTGGCCTTCGAAGACGTAGCTGTACCGCTCGGCGTCGGGCACCGACGCGATCAGGTCCTTCAGCGCGCCACCCGCGGTGAGCGTCTGGACCGCCGGCGAGAACGGGTAGTCGTTCAGGTCACCAGCCACGACGATGTTCGCGCTGCGATCGGCCGCCAGCAAGGAGTCGACGAACCCGCGCAGCACGGTGGCCTGCTTCGCCCGCTGCACCTCGGAACTGCGCGCCGGCGGCTGGAACCGGCCGTGCGTCGGCTGGTCGCCGCCCTTGGAGTTGAAGTGGTTGGCGATGACGAACACCGTGCGGCCCTTGAACACGAACTCACCGGCGAGGGGCTTCCGGCTGGCCGTCCACGCCTCGTTGGCGGGGTCGACCCGGCCCGGCGACGCCGTCAGGTGCACCTTGCCGTGCTCGCGCACCACGCCGACGGCCGTCGTCGGCGTGCCGCCCGGACGATCCACAAAGGACACGCGAGCCGGGTTGAACAGGAAGGCCACCCGGATGTTGCCGCCCGGCTGTCCGCCGTCGGCGTCGTCGACCGGGTCGATCTCGCGCCACTCGTAGCGCGGGCCGCCCTTCGCGACGATCGCGTCGGTGAACCGCTGCAGCGTCTGGTCCGCCGCGACCACGCTGTCGTTCGCCGGGCCGTTGTTGTCCTGGATCTCTTCCAGGTTCACGATGTCCGGCGTCGCGAGGTGCGTCACGATCGCGTCGGCGAGCCGGTCGAACTTCGCCTGGGTGTCCACAGGGGACAGGTTCTCGACGTTGTACGTCGCGACGGCGAGCTCGCCGGTCCGCTGCTTGCGCGTGGTCTCCTGCTGCAGCCCGTTGTCCTTTTCGGTGCCGAGCACGCTCGCGAACAGCGTGTAGCCGCCGAAGTCGTCGTACTCGACCGGACCGGACGTGGTTCCGGTCAGCACGTCACCGACGTTGAGCTTCGGGAACGTCCGCTCGGCGAACGGGATCAGCGACGAAACCTTCATGACGCCGCTGTTGAGCTGGTCGTACCCCAGGTAGACGCTGCCGCCGCGCACGGACTTGTGCTGGTCCGGCTTGGACGTCACGTACAGCTCGTTGAACGAGTTCGTCGGGCCGACGACCCGCGCGTCGGTGACCGAAACGACCTCGCTCTCGTGCGCCTCCCAGAAGTCCAGCGCGTACTTCGTCGGCTCCAGGGCGAGCGGCTCGATGTTGCCGCCGGGCGACGGCGCGTACGTCGTCGGCACCGTGTCCGGGGTGAGCACCGTCGGTGCCGGCAGGGCGTTCCCGTGCGAGCCGACCGTCCACTCCGCACCGGTCAGCTCGGTGAGCGACTGGAAGTTCGACGTCGCGGGCGCGTCCGGGTAGAACTCGCGGACGGTGCCGGTCGCGGTCACCGCGTCGCCGACCGCGACGGCCGGGCTCGTCGAGCCGGTGAAGACGAACAGGCCCTCGCTGGTGCGCGGGTCGGTGTCCGGGTTCGGGTCCGTGACCCAGAAACCGCGCTGCGAACCGAACGTCCGGGTCGCGGTGACGACACCGGTGACGCCGGAGACCTTCTTGTCCTTGAAGGGCGAAATGCGCGTGGTGCCCTGGATGTCGTGGATCTTCGCAGGGGTCGGCGCCGGGCCGGGGTCCCCGCCGGTCGACTCGCCCGCCGAGTTGGTCGGGGTGGGGTCGCCGACGGCGAAGTCGGCGGCGTTGTCGTCGGTGTCGGCGAGCGCCGCGGCGCGCGCGACGGACGTCGTGTTCGACGGCGCCGCGGCCGGGTTGCCCTCGCGCACGGTCGCCGTGCCGAACCCGACGAGGTCCTTGATCCGCGCGTCGGCGGCGCAGTCGGCGGCGGTCTTGCAGGTCAGCGCGGTGGTGCCGGAGACGAGGGCGATCGTGCCGGCGGTGGCCGACATCGCGATCGCGCCGGTCGCGTCCGGAGTGGGCAGCGCGACGGTGCCGCCGGATCCCTTGCTCTCGGCGACGAGGTAGCGCCCGCCCGGTGCGACGCTGCCGGCCAGCGGCGTCACCTGCCAGGTGCTCGACGGGCTCGCCGAACCGGGCAGGTACTGGACGCTGAAGCCGGCCAGGCTCGCCGCGGCCGGGCCGCGGTTGGCGAGCTCGACGAAGTCGCTGGTGAGCGTGGCTCCGGAGTTGCCACCACCGCCGTAGACCTCGGCGATGACCGCGTCGGCGCTGGGTGCGGCGAGCGCGGCCGGTGCGGCCACGCCGCCGAGCACCAGGCCCGACGCGACGGCCACCGTGAAGGCGGCCTTGGATCTGTGGGTCTTGGTCACCCTGAGTCCCCTTTGTGCTTGAACAGTCGTGGCATAGTCCCCCGAACAAGTGAGGAGGAGGAAGACAAAGATGCAACAATTCGTAACAACTACTTTCGTCGTCACTCACTCGGCAGAGCAGGTTTCGTGATCACGCTGGTACTGGGCGGAGACGTCAACTTCCGGGGCCGCGCCACAGCGGCCCTCGCACAGCTGGAACCGCTGCTCAAAGGCGCCGATGTCCGGTTCGCCAACCTCGAAGGACCACTCGACGCGGCGATGGCCGAAGCGTTGACGTCGGCCGGCATCGACGTCGTGTCGTGCGCCAACGACGTCCCCCTCCCCTCGGCGAGCCTGGCGGTCCTCGACCACGCCGGGATCGCGCACTGCGGCGCCGGCGCGAACCTCGACGCCGCGCACGCGCCCGTGGTGGTCGAAGGCTCCGGCGAGAAGGTCGCTTTCCTCGCATATACGTCACTTCGCCATCCCCTCGCCGGGCAGCCGGACTTCCCCGCGGTCGCGCAAGCGTTTGCGACGACGGCGTACCAGCCCGATCCACGCGTGGCGGAAATCCCGGGCCGCCCGCCGCTCGTCCGCACGACGCCGGTGCCCGAGCACCTGGACCGGCTGGTCGCCGACGTCAAGCGAGCCAAGAGCAGCAGCGACCACGTCGTCGTCTCGATGCACTGGGGCCTGCCGGGCGTGGAGCTCGCCGAGTACCAGGTCACCTACGGGCGCGCCGCGATCGACGCCGGCGCCGACCTGGTCGCCGGGCACGGGTCGCGCACCATCCAGGCCGTCGAGGTCCACCGCGGGCGGCCGATCCTCTACGGCCTCGGCAACCTCGCCTCCGACCGGCCGGACGGGCTGCTGGCCGGCTGCATGTTCGGCGACGAACCGCGGCTCGAGCTCATCCCGGTCCGGCGCAACGCGGACAACGCGTGCGAACCGCTCGCCGGGGAGGAAGCGGACAAGGTGCTGCGGTACGTCGCGGAGCTCTCGGCACCGCGGTCGGCGAAGGTGTCCGTCCAGGGCGGAATCGCGTCGGTAGTCGTTGGTGCGTAACGGATTGCGCGCAGCGTGTGACAACGGCACACCGGCCTGTCACCCATCCGGCGCATCTGCCTTAAATGAAGGTCAAGGGTCGGAACAACCGGCGTGAAGCGGCGGTACGGTCTGCGTGAGCCGCCGGAAAAGTGGCACAGACCACTCCCCGACAGCTCGCGATCGGCACGACACGGGGGGAGGGAGAACGATCATGTGGGGGCTGATTGTTTTCAGTTGCGTGTTCGTGCTGGTGCTGGGGATAGCCGCGGTCGTGGACCTTCGGGACCACGACCGCGGCGAACACCGCGTCTAGCGCACCGCCTGCCTTCCCTTGTAACGGCCGAGGAGCGTGCGTGCACCGGCCAGGGCGACCCGCCCGGCACCCTTCGCGCTCGCGGCCAGCACCGTCGTCCAGTCGAAGTAGTCGCGCCACAGCACGATCCGGCCCGCTTCGACCTCGAACGTGCCGCACACCCAGAACTCCGCCTCCCACGCACCGCGGCGCAGCACGTCGGTGCGTTCGGTGAGCACGACGTTGCCGTCCGCGGCGATGTGGTGCGTCCGAGCCTCGAACCCGGAGCCGTACTTGGCCATGACACGCAGCTGTTTCTCGAACGCCGCGATGCCGCGGGCGGGCGGCAACGGCACGTTCTGGTACACGATGTCGCTCGCCACGAACGTCAGCGCGCGGTCGACGTCGAGGTCTTCGAGGGCCTGGAGGAAACCGGTCACCACTGCCTTGGGTTCATCGGTCATGCCCCCAGGCTACTGCTCAGTAGGGCCGGTCGCCCGCGATCGCGACGCGCTCCGCGATCCGGACGTGCGGGTGGTAGTCGTTGACCGCGTAGTGCTGCGTCGCCCGGTTGTCCCAGAACGCGACCGAGTCCGGGCGCCAGCTGAACCGGACCTGGAACTCGGGCGTGTGTGCCTGCAGGAACAGGTACCGCAGCAGCCGGTCGCTCTCGGCCCGGTCCAGCCCGACGATGTGCGTGGTGAACGCCTGGTTGACGAACAGGGTGCGCCGCCCGGTCTCCGGGTGCGTCCGGACCACCGGGTGCTCGACCGGCGGGAAGCGGTCCTGCCACCGCGCCAGCAGCGCGGGGTCGGAGAACCGGTCGAAGCCGGGGAGGTAGTCGTGCACCGCGGTGAGCCCGTCGATGCGGGCGCGGACGTCTTCGGGCAGGTTGTCGTAGGCGGCGGCCATGTCGGCCCACATCGTGTCGCCGCCGACGGGCGGCACCTCGATCAGCCGCAGCACCGAACCGAGAGCCGGCTCCGGCCGCCAGGTGACGTCGGTGTGCCAGATGTTCTCGTAGCCGGGCATCGCCGCGGTGCGCTCGAAGCGCGTGACGGCTTCGTCGTCGCCCCTCGCGATGAACGGATTGGTCTCGAGCTCGCCCCAGTTCGCGGCGAACGCGCGCTGCTGGGCCGAGGTGATCCGCTGGTCGCGGAAGAAGATCACCTTCCACTCGAGCAGGGCGCGGTTGAGCTCTTCGCGCAGGTCAGAGCCCACCGGTGCGCCGAGGTCGACGCCGTCGACCTCGGCACCGATCACCCGGCCCAGCGGGCGGAGGGCGAACAGTTCGTACGGCTTCTGCTGCGGTTCCCGGAGAATTCGAGGGCCTTCGACGATGCCATCCGCGGGTGCGGCGGCCTCGCGCAACTGAATCCGGGCGGAAAGATCTACGGACATGGTTGTACTCCAAGGGTTTTCGGGGAAATCGGACGCCGGGTTCGCGTCAGGCGGGCGGCGAACCCAGGCGGCCGCGACGCAGCAGGAGCTCCACGATGCCTTCCCCGATCGACCGCGCGAGCGCCCGGATCGGCGTACTTTCCGAGGTGGCGGGCATGCTCACATGGTCGCGTTCTTCCCGATGCGCGGTCAAGACGTCCACTTGGTGGAACGCTTACAACGCCGCAGGTCACCGCGATGCGGGGCGGCTCGGGAGCATGAGGCAAGATCTTCCCCGATCGGGTGAGCGCCCTTGATGACGGAGGTCCCCATGCCGGAAGGCAGAGGCTCGCGGATCAGTGACGCCCCGGGGCTTCGCCCCGGGGCCGGAGGCTTCGCCACCCGGAACCCCCCGGAGAAGGGTGACCGGCTCCGTGCCGCCGCCGACCTGCTCGACCAGGCCGCGGCCGCCGACGACAAGGCCGCGGGGAGGTTCGCCGAAGCCCGCGTCGATTCGACGCCGTTCGGCATCTCGCCGCAGGCCCGTGAGCTGGCCGCGCGCTGGGCCACGGCGCTGGCGGCGCGCGAGGCGGACGCGCGCGTCCTCGGCGACGCGACGTCCGACCTGGCCGGCCGGCTGCGCATGGCGGCGGTGAGCACGCGGAGCACCGGTTTCCGGGGGCGGTTAGCGGTGGCACCGTGACCGCTGAGGTCTTCGAACACCCGGCTCTGGTGTCGGCGGCTTCGGAGCTGTCCGCGTTGCGCGCGGCGGCAGGCCGGCTCGGCGTCGCGGACCCGGTGGCGGCCCTGCGGCACCTCGACTGCGCACCGGCGTCGATCCGCACGTCCGCCTCGGCGGTCGACACCGGCGCGCTGGGGGTGACCGCGGCGCAGGCCGAGTTCCGCGCCGGCGTCGAGCGTGCCGAAAACGGCGGCAGCACCGACGCTTTCGGCACCTGGGCGGACACAGTGGACGGTCAGTACGCCGCGGCGGCCCGGGCGGCCGCTGCGACGGCGGCGTTGGGCGTGCGCATCGCCGACCGGCTGGACGAGCTGGCGGTGGCCGCGTCCGAGGAGGTGTGCGCGCTCGCTGCCGCCGCATCGGCCCCGGTGTCGGCGGTCCTGGCCGGCGACCGCTCGGCCGAGGTGGTGAGCGAGGTCAGCGCCACGTGCACGGCGGTGATCCGGGCCGTGCAGGAGAAGATCGCGGCGCTGACCGCGCTGGCGGCCGAACTGGAGCCGTTGACGGCCCCGGTCGTCGAACTCAGCTGAAGTGCTCGCGGGCCCAGTCCGCGAAGGGCCGCGCGGGATGCCCGGTGACGCGGGGGACGTCCAGCGAGACGGGTTCCGGATCCTCGACGAGTGACGCCCAGTGGTTCACCGCGCTCTCCGCGAATTCCGCACCCAGGTAAGCACTCAGCTGCACCTTCGCTTCCTCCGGCGGCTGTTCTTCCCACGTGACAGGCCGGCCGAGCGCTTTCCCGACGAGCCTGGCCTGCTCGGCCTGAGCCAGGGCCTCCGGGCCGGTGACGAGGTAGATCTGTCCCGTGTGGTCTTCGGTGAGCGCTTTGACGGCCATGTCGGCGACGTCGCGTTCGTGGACGAGCGAGCGTCTCGCCTGCCCGTAAGGCGCTCGGACAACGCCGGTTCCGGCCTGTTGTGCCCAGGCCAGCGCGTTGGTGGCGAGTCCGGCGACGCGGAGGAAGGTCCAGTCATCGGTGACTTTCTTGATGGCGGCTTCGACGCCTCCCCAGACGCCACCGTCTTCGGCGGACATGGCGGAGAGGTAGACGATCTTCTTGCCACTGAGGGGTTCCACGGCTTTCTCGATGCCATCGGCGGTGAAGAAGGGCCAGAGCAGGTAGACGGCGTCGACGCCGTCGGCGGCTTCGGCGGGATCGGTGATGTCGCCTCGGACGACGTCGACGCCGTCCGGAGCCTTCGCGGGGTCCCGGACGAGAACTCGGATGTCCACGCCCGCGGCTTTCAGCCCGGCGACGACGTGGCGTCCGGTGTGGCCGGTGGCCCCGGTGACGAGAACGGTCATGATGCGCTCCTGGTGATCAGCTTGTGCCGGCCACGGTCACACTTCAAGAGCCCTTCAAGTCAAGC
>Ga0207678_10003208_pt1 | contig 14783 bp, 11 predicted proteins | sample KBSC63metaG_FD_184319 | JGI IMG/M metagenome (GOLD analysis project Ga0207678, IMG submission 184319) | Corn rhizosphere microbial communities from Kellogg Biological Station, Michigan, USA - KBS C6-3 metaG (SPAdes) (version 2) | ecosystem: Host-associated > Plants > Roots > Rhizosphere > Soil ...
TGTGCCCGGTGGCACCGGCCGCCAGCACGTCGTCGTCCGGCAGTTCGGTACCCCGCCAGAAGACGTGGAGATCCGGGCGGACCAGGAGCAGTGGCGCGCCATAGACGTCCCGGGCGCCCGGCTCGTCGGATCGAAAGACCTGCAGCGGGGCCCCGAGAGCGGCGAACGCCGACTCGATCTCGGCGGTGTCCGCACTGCCGGTCAGGTCGAGCAGCGAGTAATTCGGACCGAGGACGTCCTGCACGGCGCGGCCGTCTCGCAGCCACACATGTGGGAGACGCACCCCCGGTCGGGCGTGCGGTGTGTAGTGCACCGTGTCCCACTCGCCGGGGTCGTCGTCCTCCGTGGCGACGAGGGCCGACCCGGCGTAGCTGTACCCCAGCTCGGCGCCCACCATCTCGTAGATGCGCCAGTGGTGGTCGCGGGCCGCCTTCGCGACGTCGGCCCGTGCCTCAGCGCCCTCGGGGCCGTCCTCACGGATCTCGGGACGCACCTGCGACTGCCACAAGAACATGCCTTCGGCCGCCCAGCCCGCCGCGGCGACGTTGTGGGCGCCGACCGCTCGCCGTTCCACCTCGTAGCTCGCCAGCAGCCCCGGCCCTCCCCAGCCGTGCACTGTTCCGGCCAGCTTCCAGGCCAGGTCGATCGCGTCGCCGATCCCGGTGTTCATGCCGAGTCCGCCGGTCGGGATCACCAGATGGGCCGCATCACCGGCGATGAAGACCCGACCCTCGCGGTACCTGTCGGCGAGCAGCAGGTGCATCTTCCACCGCCGGTGGTTGACGATGGTGAAGTCGACGTCGAACCCGAGCCGATCGCGGATCTCCTGCTCGAGGTCGAGGTCATCGTCGGTGCCTCGCAGGTTGAGGGTGAACTGCCGGCGGCTGCCCTGGACGACGATGCCCGCGCCCTGGTCGTCCGCGAAGTAGTAGTGACGTCCCTTCCCGATCGGGATCTTGTCGTAGAGCTCGTCCGAGGCGAACGTGGTCTGGAGCAGCGCGCTGATGCCGCCGCGCCCGGAGAGCGGGATGCCCAGCTGCTTGCGAACCGTGCTGACTCCCCCGTCACAGCCCACGAGGTAGCCCGCCCGCACCGTGCTCGCCGCACCGGACGCATCACGCAGCTGCACCGAGACACCGTCGTCGTCCTGGTCGAAGCCGACCAGCTCGCAACCGAATCTCACCTCGACGCCGTCGGTCGACTCGGCGATGCTCTTCAGCAGCGGTTCGAGGTCGTTCTGCGAGACCAGCTGGTACGGCTCGAGCGGCTCCGAGCCGTCGCGCGCCTGCCTGATCTGCTCACGATGCTCCGCCACCGTGCGGTAGCTCAGCACAGTCAGTGGCTCCTGCGAGAGCGACGTCACGACCAGTACGTCCATCGAGGCGTCAGCCGGGTAGCCGAGCTCACGCACCTCCTCTGCGAACCCGAGACGGCGGAAGATCTCCATCGTCCGCGCGTTCGAGCGGTCCATCTTGGGCCACTCCTTGGTCGTCGGGTCTTTCTCCACCAGCAGCGTCCGCACTCCTCGGCGCCCGAGGTCGATGGCCAGCACCAGACCCACGGGACCGGCTCCGGCCACGATGACGTCGAAGTCGTCCTTGCGCGTCGCGTTCTCCACGCCGCGACCATCACTCGACGCCGAGTTGGGTGACGAGACGGTGTTCCGGACATCGGGACGGCGCATGGTCGTTGATCGACAGAGACGGTGCACTCGAGCGACCTGGCGTTCGTCCTCGTTCGCGTCACACCCACCGTCGTCACGCGACCGCCCGCGACTCTCGCCGAACCCGTACCTAGAAGAGGTGGACATGGTCGGAGCACTGGGCCAGCGACGCGCCGTGGTGACAGGTGGCGCCGGAGGCATGGGACGCGCTCATGCACTGCGGCTGGCCCGACTCGGCGCCGACGTAGCGATCCTCGACATCGACCTCGACGTCGCGAAGCGGTGGGATGAGGAGCTCACGGCCCCGAGCGTCGCTGAGGAGATCAGCGCCCTCGGGGTGGAGAGCATGGCGATCGAGGTCGACCTCACCGACGCCGCAGCCACCGACGCGGCGATCGCGACGATCGTCTCCGAGTGGTCGGCCATCGACATCCTGGTCAACAACGCCGGCGGCGCGATCACCCCGTACGAGCGCAGCACCGCCACGAGCACGAGGGACGAGGACGTGCGCCGGGTCGTGGACCTGAACCTGGTCGGGACCGTCAACATGTGCCGAGCGGCGGCTCCACACATGCGGCGGCCAGGCGGCTCCATCATCAACATCGCCACCATCGGCGTCGACGTCGAGGCCGGTCAGGGCCAGTTGGCGCTCTACGCCGCTGCCAAGGCGGCGGTGGTGCGCTACACCCGTTCGCTGGCCGTCGAGCTCGGCCCCGAGGGCATCAGGGCCAACTGCGTGTCGCCCGGGCTCATCATGACCGCCCGCATCCAGGCCCTCGCCGCAGCACGCCCAGGTGCCGGCGGAGTCGATCAGAGCAGCACCATCCCCCTCCGGCGTACCGGTACGCCGGAGGACGTCTCCGCTGTCGTCGAGTTCCTCGCCGGCGACCTGGCCGGCTACGTGACCGGCGAGAACATCCGCGCCGGCGGCGGCATCCATCTCGTCTGATCCGGCTCGCCGGTCCGTCCGCCGGCCGGCCCGCCGGTCAGTCCGCTCCGGCCCACTGCGCGAAGTCACTGCCGCGCCGCGGAATGTGCGCGTACTGGTCGAGGGAGTCGTCGAGGGCCAGGGCGCCGGTCAGGTCGTCGATCTCGGCGAGGTGGTCCGCGACGTCCTCGGCGCTCAGGGTCTCACTGCCCCAGCCCCGGGACAGGACGGGCTCAGCGCGAGCGACGCGTCCCCCGGCCGCGTGCAGCACCCGGCCACTGAGCGTGCACGTCGGGTGCGCCAGGTACGCGACGACCGGTGCGACGCGGTCCACCGACATGCGCTCGGCGTCGAGGAGTGGGTCGATCGACTGGAAGGTCGGGGCCATCGGGGTCGCTGCGATCGGGGAGATGGCGTTGACCTTCACATCGACGTCGGCGTTGTCCAGTGCCGCGCACCGTGTCATCGCCTGGACGGCACCCTTCGCCGCGGCGTACGCGAACGACCCGGTCCGTCCGAACAGAGCCACGCCGGACGCGGTGTTGACGATCCGCCCCGTCCCCCGGGCGCGCATGTGCGGCAGAGCCGCGCGCATCGTCCAGAACGTGCCCATCAGGTGCACCTCGATCATGGCTCGCAGCTGCTCGGTCGATCCGTCCTGGATCGGGGCGACCCACGCGGTGCCAGCGTTGTTGACCAGTACGTCGAGCCGGCCGTGCCGGGCGACCACGTCCTCGACCAGCCGGGTGGCCTGTGCCGCGTCGGTGACGTCGACCTCCACCGCGTCCACCCGTCCCCGTCCCGCCGGATCGCCGTCGAGGTGCTGGCGCTCGCGATCGCCGTCGCGGTCCGCCGCGGACCGCGACGCCGACACGACGACGGCGCCACGTCGGGCCAGCTCGCGGACGTAGGACCTCCCGAGGCCTGTGGCGCCTCCGGTCACGAGGGCCACGTGACCGTCGAAGCGCAGCGGCGACGTGCCAGGCGTCGGGAGGCTCATCGCCGGCCTCGCTCGGCACGGCGCGCGCTCGACGTCAGCGCGGGGACGACGACCTCGGCGGCGAGGGAGGTCCTCCCGGCCGTCTCGAGTCGGACAGTTTCTGGCACGGAACCCTCCGGCGGTCGGTGACCCTTTGAGTCAACGACCGCCGAGGGGAGCGCCGGAAGCACACGTTCCGGTCGCCGGTACTCCACCTGGCGAGCACCACCGCGGTGGAGGCGCCTGCTGCGCGACGTGACGGTGAAGCAGGGGCGGCAAGGGCCCATGGTGCTCGTCGGTTTCGTCGTCTCGTTCCACGACACGGATGGCCGTCTCGGTGCGGAGTGCCTCGACACCTCCGCCTACCTGAAGCGGGACGCAGGACTCTCAGCGAGGTCACAGTCGGCGAGGAGCTGCGGGGGCAGAGTTTCGGCCCGGTCTCGATGACCGACATCGCGCGGTACCAGGGCGCCAGCGGCGCCCTCATCGCGTTGCACCACACGAGTTCGAGCGCGCAGCGGCCCTTCCCGCGACCTCCAGCGCCGGGATGCTGAGCGGGGTGGCTGGCATCGGTCGTGACCGCCCGTGGCACCTTGTTCCACCCCTGAGAACGCGCAGTGGTCGCGCGACACGGGCGACCGGCATCGTCGACCCCATGTCGCTGGTCACCTTCGAGCGTCGTGGGCACGTCGCCGTCATCACGCTGAACCGTCCTGAGGCGCGCAATGCGATCAACCCCGAGATGGCGCGGGCGATCGGGGGGGCCGTGGATCAGCTGGAAGACGATCCTGACCTGCGGGTCGGCGTCCTGGCCGCCACCGTCACCGAGCCCCGACCGGTCTTCTGCGCCGGGGACGACCTGCGGGCCATCGAAGGCGAGCCGGCGATGACCGAGAAGGGCCACTTCGCCGGATTCGTGCGGTATCCCCGTCGCAAGCCGATCGTGGCGGCGGTCGACGGCTTGGCCACGTCGGGCGGCTGCGAGATCGTCCTCGCCTGCGACCTGGTCGTGGCCACCACGCGCTCGTCGTTCGCGCTCGCCGAGGTCAAGTGGAGTCTCGCGCCGCTCGCCGGTGGCGCCTTCCGGCTGCCTCGGCTGATCGGGCGCGCCGCTGCGCTCGACATGATCCTGACCGGGCAGGCGTTGTCGGCTGAGCGCGCCTACCAGCTCGGGATCGTGTCCACCTTGACCGAGGGTGATGCCGTCGAGGCCGCCGTGGAACGGGCCCAGCTGATCGCCGATCACGATCCTGAGACCGTCAGCACCAACCTTGAGCTGGCCAACCGCGCCTTGACGATGGGCGAGGACGAGCTGTGGGCCGCCAATGCAGAGTTCGCCGAGCGCATCTTCTCCTCGCCGACCTTGAAGTCGGGGCTCGCGGCCTTCGACAACCGCAAGTCGTGACCCAGCCCGGCGACCGGTAGCCGTCGTACCGCCTCGGCCCAGCCTCAGGCCTTGGTCACCGTGATCGACACCCCGGTGAAGGTGGGCATGCCTGTCAACGCATCCACACCTTCCGCCGAGGTCGTCAGCAGGTTGACGTTGAAGTCCGCGAACCCGTGGGGTAGCGACACCGCGCCGCGGCGAATGTCCGGGTCGAGACGGACGACTGCCGTCACCGAGCCGAACGAGCTCGACACCTCGACCCGATCGCCTTCAGCCACCTGTGCGTCCGAGGCGTCTGCCGGATTGACGAGCACATCGGGCTCGTCCTGCCCCGACGGAAGCGCCGCGGTGCCGACCAGCTGAGAGTTGACATGCCTCAGCTGACGGCGCGGGATCAGGGCGAGGCCGACCGGGTCGGGCACCTGCTGCAGTAACGCGACCAGCTCTGCCGGTGCCAGTCTCCAGCCACCCCGCTTCTGCACCTTCCGGCGCGCCCAGCCGAACACCGCCTCATTCGCCACCACAGCGGTAGGAGCGTTCTTCAGCACCTCGAGGTCCGCTGGGGACGACTGCAGGGCAATGGCGATCAGGTCCTCGGCGGTGCAGTCGTCAGCACGACGGCCGTCGGGGATGGCTGGGTGTCCGAGCTGCTCGAGCAGCTTCGCCAGGATCAACCACAGCTCTCTGCGCTGCTTCGCCGGCTTGAGGACAGCCGGTGTGTACTGGGCCGCGACGGCGGGCAGGTACTGGTCGACCCCGAGTGTCACGTCGGCTCGTTCCAATTGGCCCGCGCAGGGGGCGAGGTGCGTCGCCAGGTCGGTGATCTCGCTCTCCACAACGTCGGCGACGACAAGGACCTCGACCTGCGAAAGGGCTCGGCGCACGCGCTCGGTATCGGGCATCGACGTCGTCAGGTTGCCACCGAGCACGAAGAGCGCTCGTAGGCTCCCCGCCTCGATCTGGTCGACGAGCGCTATGGCCGGCAGCTGCCCGAACTGCCGCGGCAGCTCCGGACGTGCGGCAGGGCCGGAACTCGCACGAAGATCGCCCCAGCTCCTGTCGTCGGAGTCCAGCGCCCGGATGTAGCCGGGGTTGAACCAGACACCGCCGGGTGCGTCCGCGGAGTCGGTGATGACCAGCAGACTCAGCATCAGCCACTGGGTCAGGTTCGCCGACGGCGCCATGGTGACGCCAGTGCCGGTGATCCCGGCGAACCGCCCGTGCTCGCGGATCGCCGCTACGAGGTCTTCCAGGTCGCTACGGTCGAGGCCTGTCCTGCTGCTGGCGACCTCGAGGGTGAAGGGCTCGACAGCGGCAGCGAGCTCCTCGTGACCGATGGTGGTGCGTGAGAGCAGGTCGACGTCGGCGGTCTTCAGCAGCTCCCGCACGACGGCGGCCAACCAGATGTGGTCGGTTCCGGGCCGCGGGGCCAGGTGCCGGGTCGCCATGCGTGCGGTCTCGGTCCGGCGGGGGTCGATCACCCACACCTCGCCACGGCGCAGGAGACCCTTGATCCGCGAACGCGGATCAGGCAGGGCGTTCGACTGGCCGTGGGACACCACCGGGTTGGTGCCCACGAGGATCGAGAGGGTCGTGTTCGCGTAGTCGATACCCGAGAATGCGAGGCCCGGCTGGCCGGCTACGAGCGCGGCGACCAGCGACTTCGACGGCCCGTCGATCGTCAAGGGCGTGTAGAGGTTTGGGGATCCCACGGCCTTCAGCAACGCCTTGACCATCACCGCGGCTGCGGCCTCGCCGCTACCGGACCCTGCGAAGACCCCGACCGCGTCCGGTCCGCTCTCGGCGACGATGCGGGCCACTTGGTCACCCAGGTCAGCGGTGAACTGCTCCCAGGCGACCGGCCGCCGGTCTGCGCGCCGACCGAGGCAGGGCTCGTCCAGCCGGCGCGGATCCTCGTGCCAGCGTGGGAGCGAGCGACCCTTCGGGCAGGTGTACCCGTGCGAGGTCGGGTGATCCATGTCGCCGCGGACACGGACCACCGAGTCTCCGTCGACGGTCACCTTGATACCGCAGCTCGCGACGCAGAACCTGCAGTAGCTGGTCACTTCTCGTTGGCTCATGCCGCGCCGGCTCCCATCCCACCGCCGGCACGGGTCGAGGCCGGTCGGGCGTTTCGCGAGGACTCGTACAGGTGCTACGACCACTCGACCTCCACGGGAACCGTGCAGGGTCCAGACGCCACCAGGCAAGCCGCCTTTTCAGCCGCCGGAACACGGTCGCAGGTTGTCGACCCCGCGATCCGCGATCGACACCGGTCAGACGGCGACGTCGTCGCGGGCGGCCACCTGGTCGAGCGCGATGTCGACGATCATGTCCTCCTGCCCACCGACGAGCCCACGCCGACCGCACTCCATGAGGATGTCCCGCACGTCCACCTGGTAGCGCTCAGCAGCCAGCTCGGCGTGGCGCAGGAAGCTGGAGTAGACGCCCGCATAGCCCAACGTGAGCGTCTCCCGGTCAACCCGGACCGGGCGATCCTGCAGGGGACGGACCAGGTCGTCGGCAGCATCCTGGAGCCCGAAGAGGTCGCACCGGTGCTCGAACCCGACGATGTTGGCCACCGCGATGAACGCCTCGATCGGACAGTTGCCTGCTCCCGCACCGTGTCCGGCCAGCGAGGCGTCAACCCGGACCACGCCGTTCTGCACGGCGACCACCGAGTTCGCGACCGACAGCGAGAGGTTCTCGTGTGCGTGGATGCCGATCTCGGTCGCCGGGTCGAGCACGTCCCGATAGGCACGGACCCGGGCGGCGACGTCGTCCATCGTCAGCCGTCCACCCGAGTCCGTGACGTAGACGCAGTGCGCGCCGTAGGACTCCATCAGCTTGGCCTGTCCCGCCAGCGTGACCGGATCGGCCATGTGGGACAGCATCAGGAAGCCCGAGACGTCCATGCCCAGCTCCCGAGCCGCCGCGATGTGCTGGGCCGCGATGTCGGCCTCCGTGCAGTGGGTCGCGACGCGCACACTGCGTACGCCGAGCTCGTAGGCCCGCTCGAGTTCCTCGATCGTCCCGACGCCCGGCAGGAGCAGCGTGGTCAGCCGCGCCCGTTCCAACACCTCTGCGGCCGCCTCGATCCACTGCCAGTCAGTGTGGGAGCCCGGCCCGTAGTTGAGGGAGCCGCCAGCGAGGCCGTCACCGTGAGCGACCTCGATGGCGTCCACTCCGGCAGCGTCGAGGGCGGCCACGATGGCGCGCACATCGTCGGTCCCGATCCGGTGGCGAACGGCGTGCATCCCGTCACGCAGGGTCACGTCCTGCACGAACACTCGAGTCGACACGGCTCAGGCACCGCCCTTCACGACAGCGATCCGCTCGGCCACCTGCAGGGCGGCCGACGTCATGATGTCGAGGTTGCCCGCGTAGGAAGGCAGATAGTGCGCGGCTCCCTCGACCTCGAGGAAGACCGATACCTGGTGGGTGACCGGCCCCGGCTCGTCCCCGAGCAGGGTTCCGACCGGCTGGTCGGGCGGGATGGGTGTGACCTGCACCTTCTGCTTGAGGCGGTAGCCCGGGACGTATGCGGCGACGTCACCGACCATCTTGTCGATGCTCTGCCGGATCTCGTCGTGAACGGACTCGTTGGGAGCGTTCACGAGTGCGAGCACGGTGTCCCGCATCATCAGCGGCGGCTCGGCGGGGTTGAGGATGATGATCGCCTTCCCGCGGCGGGCTCCCCCGACTTGGGCGATGGCGGCGGCTGTGGTCTCGGTGAACTCGTCGATGTTGGCGCGTGTCCCCGGCCCGGCCGACTTGGAGGCGATCGAAGCCACGATCTCGGCGTAGGCGACCGGGACGACCCGGCTGATGGCTGCGACGATCGGGATGGTGGCTTGGCCGCCGCACGTCACCATGTTCAGGTTCTGGGCGTCCAGGTGCTGCTCGAGGTTGACCGCGGGGACGACGTAGGGACCGATCGCGGCAGGGGTGAGGTCGACCAGCACCTTGCCGAGCGGCGCGAGGAGCGCGGCGTTGTGTTCGTGCGCCTTGGCGCTGGTGGCGTCGAAGACGATGTCGATGTCGTCGAAACCGGGCAGACCGATCAGGCCCTCGACGCCCTCGTGCGTGGTCGGGACGCCCAGCCGAGCGGCCCGCGCCAGGCCGTCGGAGGCAGGGTCGATCCCGACCATGGCGCCCATCTCGAGGTGCTGCGCGGTCCGGAGAACCTTGATCATGAGGTCGGTGCCGATGTTCCCGGAACCGACCACTGCCACCTTGGTCTTGCTCACGACGCCTCCTTGGAGAAGTGGACCGTGATGGGCGCGAACCCCGTGATCTCTGCGGTCGCGCTGGCCCCCGGCGCCACTGCACGCATCGGGCCCAGAGCGCCCGAAAGCACTACCTGACCCGCCCGCAGCGGATCCCCCAGCGCGCGCGCCTTCAGGGCGAGCCACTGGAGGGCGAGCAGCGGGTCGCCCAGGCACGCCTCACCGGTTCCGGTGGAGTCCTCCTGGCCGGTGACCTCCATGCGCATGGCGACGGTCCGAGGCACGACCTCGTCCAACGTCCGACGGTCCTCGCCGAGGACGTAGACGCCGGCGGAGGCGTTGTCCGCCACGGTGTCGGCGAAGGTGATCTTCCAGTCCTCCACCCGGCTGTCAGCGACCTCGAGCGCAGCCACCGTGTAGTCAACAGCCTCTCGCACGTCGTCGAGGCTCAGGTCGTCCCCGGTCAGATCGGCTCGCAGCACGAACGCGACCTCGGCCTCGATCCGCGGTTGGAGCAGTCGTGTCATCGAGACGGTGTCGCCGTCGGCGAACTGCATGTCCTCGAACAGCACGCCGAAGTCCGGCTGGTCCACGCCGAGCTGCTGCTGCACGGCGAGCGAGGTGAGCCCGATCTTGCGTCCCACCACCCTCGCCCCCGCTGCCGTGCGACGGGCGGCCACGGCCTGCTGGACCGCGTAGGCGCTCTCCACGTCGTCGGGTTCCATGAGGTCTCGCAGGGGCGGGCAGGGCTTGCGGCTGCGGGCCGCCTCCTCCAAGCGCTCGGCCGCTGTCTCCACGATGTCGTTCACCCGCACACTGTCGACCGCCGTGGACCGCCTGCCCACCAAATCGTCTCGCTCAGCGATACGGTGGGTGCGAAGACCGCCCCGAGACGCCAAGGAGGTCGGCGCGTGGCCCCGGAGGACGCCGGCGACCTCAGCCGCGGCTCGGTGCTGCGGAAGGCGGTGCTGATCCTCCGGACGCTCGCGGCCGACGAGCAGTCAGTCACCCTGGCGGAGCTCACCCGTCGCACCGGGCTCCACAAGGCCACCGTCCACCGGCTCGCGCGCGAGCTGGTGGAGCTGGGACTGCTCGAGCGTGGCCCGACGGGCTACCGGCTGGCCCTCGGCCTCTTCGAGCTCGGCATGCGCGCCTCCGGAGAGCGTTCCCTCCTGGAGGTGGCCATGCCGTTCCTGCAGGAGCTGTCCGAACGCACGCACGAGCTGGTGCACCTCGCGGTGCGTGACGGGAACGAGGTCGTGTACGTCGCGAAGCTCGGCGGGCGGCGTCAGGCCAAGAGCCCGTCGCGCATCGGCGGACGGATGCCGACGCACTGCACCGCGGTCGGAAAGGTCCTGCTCGCGCACGACGACGACCTGCGCCGGACAGTCCTCGCCGCCCCCCTGCCCCGCCTCACTCCGCACACCGTCGTGGCGCCGGGCCTCTTGCGCCGCCAGCTGGACGTGGTGACCGCACACGGCGTGGCGTTCGAGCACGAGGAATCAGCCCTCGGCCTCGCGTGTGTCGCATGTCCTGTGTTCGGTCCGAGCGGAGAGCTGGCCGCGGCGATCAGCGTGACGGGGCCGACCTCACGGTTCAGGCCCGAGGCGCATTCCGATGTCGTCCGGGCCACCGCAAGTGCGATCAGCGCGACGCTTTCCCGGAGCGCGGCGAGGTGACGCGCGGGCTCGCCGACAGATTCAAGACACATAGCGGCGGATGTACTCGCCGAAGTACTGGTCGATGACCCGCTCCGACAACCCGAACATCTCCAGCGAGTAGGTGTGCGCGCCGTGCTTCCCCTGTTCATTGGCATGTTCCCAGTCGCTCATCAGCTGCTCCGACGCGGGCGTGAGCTCGTGTCCCGCGCGTCGGTAGACCTCGCGGAAGACCGGCATCGGGTCGCTGCGGATCTTCTCGTAGGGCACGTCGAGGATGCGATCGTCCAGGCCCAGCTCGTCCCGGGTGCGCATGTAGCGGTGGGCCAGCCTCGAGAAGCGGTCGACGAGGTTGAAGACCACGTCCGACGACTCGATGTCAGCGAAGTAGGGGCGGCTGAACTCGGTGCCCAGCTTCAACAGTGACGGGATGGAGACGCGCGGGTCGCGGTGGATGTGCATGAGAGTCGCGTTCGGGTGCACCACCAAGAAGTCATCGAGGAAGCCGAGCAGCGACTCGTTCTTCAGCAGCCAGCGCCGCCCTCGGCGACCACCCTGTTGCCACTGCAGGTACCTGTACAGGTTCGCGACGTACTCGAAGTTGTCGCGAGTCGAGGGATACCTACGATCGATCAAGTAGTGGTAGTAACCCGGTGACGGCGGCCGCCAGCTGGAGTAGAAGCTGTCATTGAACGTCAGCCCCGCGAGCCAGAGGTCGGACTGGACCTCCGCCGCACCGTAGAGGTGGCCCGCGCGCAGATCCTGGTTGATGTCGCTCGCCTCGATCAACGGGTCGTCCGAGCGGGCGGCGGCGATCCGAGCGTCGACCCCGCCCGGCTCCCAGCCTGGAAACGGCGCGGGGTTGATCAGCTGCCACATGTAGGTCTTGAGCAAGTTGGGATCCGCGCCAAGCATCCGGTGGGCCTTCGTGGTGCCAGACCGAGGCATGCCGAGGATGACGATGGGATCGCTGACGTTCTCGTCCAGGATCTCGGGGTGGAGCGTCGTGTCGCGCTCGAAGCGGGCACGGTTGACCAGTTGCCGGACGATTGTGGCGCGCACCAGCGCGAGACCGCGCCCGTCGACTTGGATGTCCTCGATGTAGCACGCGGTCATCGCCCGGAGGGCCCCGATGAAGCGCTCATCGCCGAAGTGAGTCAGCTGCGAGACGTGCCGGGCCTCGTCCAGCAGATCATCGGGATCGAGTGCCTTGAGCTTGTCGTCGCGGGAGGCGATCATCAAGTTCCCTTCGGCGCGCAGGTGGTGCCACAGTCGAACCTCCCGATGTCCTCGGGCAAGCTTCATTTCGGTGACCGGAACACCTGGATCCGGACGGGCCGTCCGAGGAGCTAGCGTCGGCGGACACGCCGCCACGAGCGGCACGCCTAGGTCAGGAGGTCGGCACCCACATGCCTGGGCCGAGTCCGCAGGGCGAAGAGCAGTGGCGGGCATTCGTCGATGCGCTCGCAGAGGCCGGCTCCGAGGTGCACCGTGCGGCGGCCGCCGGTCGAACGCCAGTAGAGCAGACGCAGCTGACACAGAGCCTGGTCTGGACGCTCCTCGGTGAGCTGACGTCACTGGCTCTCGCGGATCGCGACCACCCCGACTGGATGCCTCTCCTGAACGGCACGTGGCGCCGCTACAACGCCAACGCCGACGCGACGTACGCGGTTGCCTACATCCGCGGCAGCGGTACCTACCGGGTCTCAGGTCGACGAGGTACCACGCGGATCGTCCACCTGCAGGTCGGGACCGGGACATTGGGCATCGGGGACCCCCGGCGCACGTCGATCCTCGCCGACCTCAATGTCGACGACTGCGAGATCGCCGACGACGGCACGTTCGAGGTCATCCTCAGTCCGCGACGCCCTGACGGATACTCCGGCGCATGGCTCCAGCTGGACGCCTCGCGCGACGACTCCTTCGCGTTGCTACGACAGGTGGCTTACGACTGGACGAGCGAGATCGATGCCCAGTTGTCGATCGTCCGCATCGACCGACCGATCGCCAAGACCGAGATCGCAGGCGCTGAGCTCGCCGCCAACCTGGTGCTGGTGGCCCAGTCGGTCCGGGACGACTGCCTCGCCATGCTCGACGTGATGGCGGGCCAGCTGAGCTTGTCCGAGAGCAATCAGCTGGCCGACGTCTCGTCGAGCTTTCCCGCAATCGCGGGCCAGGCGTACACCCACGGCCTGATCGAGTTGAGCGACGACGAGGTCTGGGTGGCCGAGTGCCAGATCCCTCCCGGGTGCCCGTACTGGAGCGTTCAGCTCATGGACTACGCCTACAGCGCACTGGATGCCACCTACACCCAGGCGAGCCTCAACGGCCATTACGCCGTGGCTGATCCGGATGGGGTGTACCGGATCGTTGTCGGCGCCGACGACCCGGGGCTCGCCAACTGGTTGGACACCGGCGGCCAACACCGTGTCCAGATCCGCTTCCGCTGGTACAGCGCCGATGCCCCGAAGATCTCCATGAGCGTGGTCAGCCGCGCCGAGCTCGACACTCGGCTCCCGGCGGACACGGCAAGGGTCGACGAGGCTGAGCGGCAGACGGCGTTGACCGAGCGGGCGATCGGTCTGCAGTGGCGCCGACGCTGGTGACCGAGCTCGCGAGAGCTTGCACGCCGAGGAGAGCCGCGGGCAATCAAGTCACTACTGGACTCAGGGAAGGCAGCTAGCGTCATGACTCAGCACAGTGATCCGGCGACCCAGCGCTTGGTGGTCGTGGAGCGACTCGACCTGCCGAGCGCGCAGGGAGCGCAGCTCGGCGTGGTCCGACTCGACGAGCCGGACCGGCTCAACCCCCTCAGCTGGACGACGTTCCGTCAGCTGCATGCCGGTCTCGCCGAGCTGGACGCCGATGATGCCGTGCGCGTGGTTGCTGTCACCGGGACGGGGCGTGCCTTCAGCGCCGGGGGCGACCTGCGTGCCTACGCGGAGCTGCAGCGCGACGCCGTCGCTCTGCCCCGCTACTTCGAGGACGTGGCGGCAGCGCTCGAGATGCCTGCGAGCATGCGCAAGCCGGTCGTCGCGCTCGTCAACGGGGTGGCGGTCGGGGGTGGTCTCGAACTCACGATCGCGTGCGACTTCGCCATCGCGGCGCGCTCCGCCCGGCTGGGTGACGGGCACGCGCGGTACGGCCAGATGGGCGGTGGTGGGGCGCTCAGCCTGCTGCCGCGGGTGATCGGGCTGCCCCGGGCCAAGGAGCTCGTCTTCTCCGGTCGGCTGCTCGGGGCAGCGGAAGCCCTGCAATGGGGACTGGTCAACCGCGTGGTCGAGGACGACCAGCTGATGGCTGCGGCACTCGACTTCGCTACCGAGGTGGCCGGCCACAGCCCGCTGGCCCTCGCCGAGGTCAAGCGAGTGATGACGCAGAACGCACGGGCCGCCGACACCGCGCAGCTGGAGCGTGAGATTGTGATGCGTTATCTGCTCACGTCCAGCGACGTCGTCGAGGGCCTCCAGGCCTTCGCGGAGAAGCGGCGGCCCAACTTCACGGGACGCTGACGCAGCCGCCGCCGGTCAGGCGGAGCGGTCAGGCTGGAAGTTGTCGCGAAGGATGAACTTCTGGACCTTGCCGGCGGGCGTGCGCGGAAGGCTGTCCACCACCACGATGTGCTCGGGGTGCTTGTTGCGCGCGAGGCCTCGCTCGGTCAGGAAGACGCCGAGCTCTTCGATGCTCGGCACGCGGTCGCTGCTGGTGGCGGGCACCACGACCGCTCCGACCCGCTCGCCGAGCCGGGGGTCCGCGACGCCGACGACGGCAACGTCCTCGATCGCGGGGTGGCCACGTACGACGTCCTCCACCTCGCCGGCCGAGATGTTGACCCCGCCACGGATGATGAGGTCCTTGAGTCGGCCCTCGCAGCGCAGGAAGCCGTCCTCGTCGAGGTAGCCGAGGTCACCGGTGCGCATCCAGCCGTCCGGCACCGCG
>Ga0207678_10003213_pt1 | contig 14771 bp, 16 predicted proteins | sample KBSC63metaG_FD_184319 | JGI IMG/M metagenome (GOLD analysis project Ga0207678, IMG submission 184319) | Corn rhizosphere microbial communities from Kellogg Biological Station, Michigan, USA - KBS C6-3 metaG (SPAdes) (version 2) | ecosystem: Host-associated > Plants > Roots > Rhizosphere > Soil ...
GTGGCCGACCATGTTCTCGATGCCGCCGCCGATCACGCGCGACAGAATCCCCAGTAGCTTGCCCGCTCCGTAGAAGGCGCCCGCGCCGGCGATCAGGGCGACGATGAGGACCAGTACCTTCGGAAGCAGGTCCGGCATCGAAAGCACCTTGAACGCAATCACCGCCGCGGCAACCGTTGCGACGAGGCACAGCACGAGAAGCAGCGCGCCGACGAGGACATAGAGAATCTTCGAACGAACGTCGGGCAGGCGTTCCCGCATCGCCTTCGCAGCGGACGTATCGAGGCTCCAGCGAAGAAGCCCGAGATATTTGTCCATCGCCCAGCCGGCAGCGTGCGGCTGAACTCCGTGGGCACGCAGGAAATAGGCGGCGATCAGCGGCGTGATCATTCGGGCGACGAGCAAGCTCATCAGCACCGCGATGACGACGGTGAAGCCGAACGCCTTGAAGAACTGGCCGGTGAGACCGGGCATCAGCGCGACGGGAAGGAACACGGCGACGATCGACATCGTCGTCGCGAGCACGGCGAGCCCGATTTCGTCGGCTGCGTCGATCGCGGCCTGGTAGCCCGATTTGCCCATGCGCATGTGCCGGACGATGTTCTCGATCTCGACGATAGCGTCGTCGACGAGCACGCCGGCGACAAGGCTGAGCGCGAGCAGCGACAACCCGTTCAGGGTGATCCCCATTAGGCTCATGAACCAGAAGGCGGGGATCGCCGACAACGGGATTGCGATTGCGGAAATCAACGTGGCGCGGATGTCGCGGAGGAACAGGAACACCACGAAGACCGCGAGGACCGCGCCTTCGATGAGCCCTTCCATCGCCGATTTGTACTGCTGCTTGGTGTAATCGACGTTGTTGATGATTTCGCGGAATTTGATCCGCGGATCGTCCTTTTCGATCTTGTGCAGCGCCTTCCACGCGTCATCGTAAACGCTGACCTCGGACGAACCCTTGGCGCGGGTCACGGAGAAGCTGACGACCTGGCGGCCGTTCATCTTGGCGATCGAGCGCTGCTCCGAATACGCGTCCTTGACCTCGCCGAGGTCGGACAGCTTGACCCAGCGGCTACCGGGAAGCGCGATCTGGGTCTGGCCGAGATCGTAGGCGTTTGGGGCATTGCCGAGCACGCGCACGGTCTGCTCGGAGCCCGCGATCTCGGCGCGGCCGCCCGGCGCGTTGAGATTGCTCTGGCGAAGCTGGCTATTGACCTGCGCGGCCGTGATCCCCTGCGCCTGGAGCGCCGCCGGATCGAGGATGACGCGGATCTGGCGGTCGACTCCACCCAGCCGGTCCACCGCCGCTACTCCGGACACTCCGAGCAATTGCTTGGCGATATCGTTGTCGACGTACCAGCTCAATTGCTCGAGGCTCATGTCGCTGGTTTCGGCGGCGGCGTAAAAGATCGGGTCGCCGGAAATGTCGATCCGGGTCACCTGCGGCTCGAGGATTCCATCGGGCAGATTGCTCCGGATCTGGGCGATGGCGTTGCGGACGTCGTTGACCGCGCGGTCGGTCGGCGTTCCGATTTGGAACTGGACGAAAGTGCTGCTGGATCCCTCGCGCACGGAGCTGTCGATTTCCTCGACCCCGTTCACGCCGCGGATCGCGGCTTCGATGCGCTGGGTGACCTGCACTTCCATCTCGGCCGGAGCTGCGCCCGGCTGGGAGACGTCGACTTCGACCGCCGGGAAATCGATGTCCGGGTTGTTGTTCACCTGCATCCCCGAGAAGGCGACGAGCCCCGCGAGGAGAAGGAGGACGAACATGACGATCGGCGGAACCGGGTTGCGGATGCACCACGCCGAGATGTTGCGGAAGTTCATACGGGCTTACTCGCTGTCCTGCACCAGGGCCGCGGCCATCGACTTGAGCTGCGGATGCACCTTCTGGCCCGGGTTGAGGAACGGCCCGGCGGAAAGAACCACGCGCTCCTGGCCGGTCAGGCCCTGGGCAATCGTCACGCCCTTGTTGTCGACGTTGCCGATCGTCACGTCACGCCGCTCGACCTCGTCCTTGCCGTTGACGATGTAGACGTAATTGCCCTTCGAATCGCTGAGCACCGCGCTTTGCGGAAGCAGCGGGGCACTGGTCGCGCCGCCGGTGATCTTGGCTTCGGCGAATCCGCCCGGGCGGATCGACGGTGAATAAGGAACGGCGATCCGCACCTCTCCCTGCCGCGACTGCGGGTCAATCACGGGCGAGACCTGCCACACGCTGCCGGCGACCGCCTGAGTTGCCCCGATTGGCGTCACCGTCGCGGGCATGCCGACGTGGATCGCCGAAACGTCCTGCTGAGCGACCTGCGCCTTCATCTCCATTTCACCGCCCAGTGCGAGCCGGAAGAGATCGCCGGAAGCTGGGCTGACGATCTGGCCGACTTCGATGTTCCGTTGCAGGATCAGCCCGCTCGTCGGTGCGCGGATGTTGAGCTGCTCGATTTGGGCCCGGGTCTGACCGAGCTGCGCCTCTGCCACCCTGACCTGCGCGTTCGCGGCATCGCGGGCGGCCTTCTTCGCTTCGAGATCAGCCTTCGAGATGAAGCCGCGATCGACCAGCGCCAGGGCGCGTTCATAGTCGTTCTGGGCAAGTTCGGCCTGCGCCCGCGCGGCGGCGATCTGGGCCGTCTGCTGCGCCGACTGCTGCGCCTGGACCGAACGGTCGACGGTCGCGAGGACCTGGCCGGCACGCACCCAGCTTCCGGCATCTACGAAGACGCGGGTAACCCGGCCGCCCTGCCCGGCGATCCCGATCGGCTGGTCGCGCTTGGCGGCAAGCGCGCCGCTGACGGTAACGATCCGCGCGATCGACGTCTGGCCGGGGACCGCGACGGAAACCGCCGGCACCTGCGCCGACGTGCCAGCATTGCCCGCGGCCGCATCCTCTTTTTTCCCGCCCATCATCATGAGCGCCAGGATGATCGCGACCACCGCAACCAGGGCCGCGCCAACGATCGCGATCCGCTTGCGGCGACGCGCACCGTCATCGACGACGACGAGGGTGTCCGAATCGGAGCTTCGAATTGGCGTTTCCCGGTTCATTTCAAGCATCTTTCGACTGGTCCGCCCCCTGAGCGGTCACATTGCACAGCTGTATTACGCGAATAGGTCACCAAGAGCAACAGACGGCGACCGAGCGCGCGACGCCATTGCTTTTCTGCCAACCGCGGCACTTGAACGGCCAAGACGCGTTGGCACATTCACTTGCCGCCGGTTAACTCCGGGCGGCGCCTTTGGCCGGTCCGGAAGAAAAGGGGAAGCGGGAATGTTGGAATCGTATAGCTGGTTGTGGTGGATCATAATCGGCGGCATCGCCGGCGCGGTCGCGAAATTGCTGATGCCGGGGCGCGATCCGGGCGGCTGCATCGTCACCATTCTCCTCGGAATTGCGGGCGCCTTCGTCGCCGGCTGGCTGGGCCATGCGGTCGGCTGGTACCGGACAGGGGAGGGCGCCGGCTTCATCGCGGCAATCGTCGGCGCCTTCGTCATTCTTGCCATCTATCGCCTGATTGTCGGCCGACGGGCCTAGGCCTCCGCTCGATTCCGTTCACCTTGCAGCCAAAATCGTTCCTGCAGGCTCGTGCGTGAATTGGACTGAACGAGGGATTGACGATGACTAAATGGATTGCGGCATTGCTGATCGGGGTCGCTGTTCCCACGGTACCTGCAGCGGCCCAGGCGACAGGGCAGGTCACTCAGGCGATCACCGGGACCCGGCTCGATCTCAACGTCACCGGTGACGTCACCCGCGTGCCCGATCTCGCGATCATCAGCGCCGGCGTGGTGAGCCGGTCGGCAACGGCGGCAGCGGCGCTCCAGGACAATGCCCAGCGAATGGACCGGGTCATCGCCGCCTTGAAGGCCGCCGGGATCGCCGATCGGGATGTTCAGACCAGCTCGATCAGCCTCAGCCCCGAATATCGCTATCCGGAGAACCAGTCGCCGCAGCTGACCGGCTATACGGCGTCCAACCAGGTGACGATCCGCTTCCGTGACATCCGCAACAGCGGCAAGATCCTCGATGCCCTGGTGCGCGAGGGCGCGAACCAGATCAGTGGCCCGAACATGACGATCGAGCATCCTGAGGAAGCGCTCGACGAAGCGCGCGCCAAGGCTGTCGCGGCGGGACGTGCGCGGGCCGACCTCTATGCGAGGGCAATGGGGATGCGCGTCGTTCGCGTGGTCTCGGTCAGCGAGAGCGGCGGTTATTACTCCCCGCCTGCGCCTCCGCCGGTGCCGATGATGGCAGCTGCCGAGCGGTCGTACACCAAGATCGAGCCCGGCGAGCAGAAGCTCCAGGTCACGCTCGGGATGGTCTTCGAGCTCCAGTAAAAAGTGGGGCGCGCGGGTCGACCCGCGCGCCCCCTGTCTTGATCGCCAAGGCGCCGCCTAGCGGACCGTTCCCCGGCGGATGAGGTTCACGATCGCAAGCAGGACGACCGCGCCCAGGAGCGACCAGAGGATGCTGGTCAGGTCCAGCGCGCCCGTGTTGATGTTGTTTCGGCTGAACAAAAGGCCGGCGATGACCGCGCCGACAATGCCGACGATGATGTTCATGATGATGCCTTGCTGGGCATCCGTGCGCATGATCAGGCTCGCGAGCCAGCCGATGACGCCGCCTACGATCAACCAGATGATGAAACCCATGTGCCTTCCCTCCTGTTCACGGCCGCCAACTCACTCGGTGACCTTGAGCATCGAAAGACGCGCGATGCCGGACTGTTGTTCCGGATTCGCAAGGAGGTGTCCAGCTTGGACGTAGCGGAAAGTAGCACTTATCCGCAGAAAACTGCGGGACGATAACCGCTAGTAATGAACGTCAGTAGCGCTGTTGGCGTTCGTAGACGTCGCGATAATGCTTGATTCGGGTCACGCGGAGGCCCGGCATACCGCTGCGCTCGACAGCGCGCTGCCAGCTGGTGAATTCCTCGACGCTGAGCGAATAGCGCTTGCAGGCTTCGTCGACCGTCAGCAGGCCGCCCGCGACAGCCGCAACGACTTCCGCCTTGCGGCGCACCACCCAACGGCTGGTGTTCGCCGGCGGAAGGCTGTCGAGCGTCAGCGGCTCCCCGAGGGGGCCGATGACCTGTGCTGGACGGATCTTCTGATTTTCGAGCATTCGCCTCAAACCTGCTTCGTCATTACCGAGGCCCCCGATTTAACGGCGGCCCATTGAAGATATTCTCAAAACCGCTGGTTAATGTGCCGCTCACTTTTTCTTGTCGGCCTTCAACCAGCTTTCGGGCCCGGCAAACGCGCCCCCAAGCACGCTCGACGCTTCCCGCCACCCTTCGCTCGCGGAAAGATAGCGGCTGACCGCATCCCGCCGGTTCTCGGATTCCTTCGCCGTCTCTCTTCCCAGGGCGGCGAGAATATCCGCAGCATCGACAGGCTCCTTGCCCTTGCTACCGATCCTTCCTTCGATACGCGACACGGCGCCCCCTGAACTGCCTTGGTCCGAAGCGGACTAGCAGGCAGGAGTGAACTTCGGGTAAAGAGCCGGTTCATAACGACAATGACCGCAGATTTCGGCCTCGAACGCCCACAGGGCTCGCGGATCGTCGTCGCCATGTCCGGCGGCGTCGACAGCTCGGTCACGGCTGCGCTCGCCGCGCGGACCGGTGCCGAGGTAATCGGGGTGACGCTCCAGCTCTACGATTACGGCGAAGCGGTGAAGCGGACCGGTGCCTGCTGCGCCGGGCAGGACATCTACGACGCCCGGCAGGTCGCCGACCGGCTCGGCATTGCCCATTACGTGCTCGATTACGAAAGCCGCTTCAAGGAAGGCGTGATCGATCGCTTCGCCGACGAATATGCTGCCGGGAGGACGCCGATTCCCTGCGCCTTGTGCAACCAGGGCGTGAAATTCACCGATCTCATCGCCTTTGCAAAGGAGCTCGGGGCCGATTGCCTCGCAACCGGCCATTATGTGCGGCGAATGGTCAATGACGGGCGAGTCGAGCTTCACAAGGGCACGGACCCGCGCCGCGACCAGAGCTATTTCCTGTACGGCACGGCCGTCGAGCAGCTCGAGTTCCTGCGCTTCCCCCTGGGCGGCCTGCCCAAGCCCGAGGTCCGCCGGATCGCTCTCGAAACGGGCCTGGCGGTGGCGTCGAAGCCGGACAGCCAGGACATCTGTTTCGTCCCGGACGGCGACTACGCGTCGCTGGTGAAGCGGCTCCGCCCGGAAACGGCGGCACCTGGCGAGATCGTCGATCTCGACGGCCATGTGCTCGGCGAGCATCGCGGAGTCGTCCATTTCACGATCGGCCAGCGGCGTGGGATCGAGATTGGCGGGAGCCCCGAGCCTCTCTACGTCGTCCGGATCGACCCCGAATCCCGCCGCCTCGTCGTCGGCCCGAGGAGTGCGCTGGCGATCGAACGGATGCGCGTCGAGGAGCTGAGCTGGATCGGCGAGGACCAGAGCGACGTCAGCGTGAAGGTGCGCTCGCTCGCACCGCCCGTTCCCGCGCGGATCGAGGACGGCTGGGTCATGTTCGCCCGCCCCGAATATGGAGTGGCGCCGGGCCAGGCCGCAGTCTTCTATGACGGGACTCGGGTGCTCGGCGGAGGGTGGATCGCCAAGACCGAGGCTGCCGACCGGAGAGCCCGTGCCGCCGCCGCTTAGCGCCGGCATTCTCCTCTACCGGCGCCACGGTGCCGAGCCCGAAGTGCTGCTTATCCACCCCGGCGGCCCTTATTGGACCAGCAAGGACATGGGCGCCTGGATGATCCCGAAAGGCGGAATCGACTCGGGCGAAGCAGTCCGCGAGGCCGCGGCACGCGAATTCGAAGAGGAAACAGGCGGGCAGCCACCGGCCGAACCTTTCCACTTGTGCCGGGTCAGGCAGTCGGGCGGCAAGATTGTCGAAGTGTTCGCGGCCGAGGGCGACTTCGACCCCGCCGGGCTTTTCAGCGCCGAGTTCGAAATGGAATGGCCCCCGCGCAGTGGGCAGTTCAGGCGCTATCCCGAAGCGGACAGGGCGCGCTGGATGACTTTGTCAGAAGCGCGACGCATGATGCTCGCGAGCCAGGTTCCGATGCTCGACGCCCTGGAAGCGAAATTGAACTTGATGAGGTGAATGAATGCTCGAATTGCTCGCCCTCGCCGCAATCGCCCAGCCAGCACCCGCTACGCCTGCGGCAGCCCCGGTCGCGGCGGTCGGGAAGATCTGGCCGACCGAGGAAGCCGATGTCCGGCTAAAGGATTTTCATTTCCAAAGCGGCGAGACCCTGCCCGAGCTTCGAATCCACTACACCACGCTCGGCCAGCCGCACCGCAACTCCGCCGGCGAGATCGACAATGCGGTGATGGTGTTGCACGGCACGGGCGGGACGGGTCAGCAGTTCCTTAGGCCGCAGTTCGCCGACGAGCTCTACGGCCCCGGCCAGCCGCTCGACATCCGCAAATTTTGGATCATCCTTCCGGACAACATCGGGCACGGGAAATCGTCGAAGCCGTCCGACGGGCTCAAGATGCATTTCCCCAAATACGATTACGTCGACATGGTCGAGGCGCAGCACGCGCTGCTCCAGGAGCTCGGGATCAGGCAGATGCGCCTGATCATGGGCACCTCGATGGGCTGCATGCACAGCTTCATATGGGGCGAGATGTACCCGGATTTCGCCAGGGCGCTGATGCCGCTGGCCTGCGAGCCGATCGAGATCGCGGGGCTCAATCGGATGTGGCGCCAGATGCTGATCGACGCGATCGAGGCCGACCCGGCCTGGAACGGCGGCAATTACACCACAGAAACGATGCAGGGCCTTCGAACGGCGGAATCGATCCTTGTAATCGCCGGCGGCGCGCCGCTCTATCTCCAGGCGGAATACCCGACTTGGGAGAAAGCCACCGCATACGTCCGGCAGGCTGTGGCGAACGGCATAAAGGGTCTCGACGCCAACGACATGATCTATCAGTTCGATTCCTCGCGGAACTACAATCCATGGCCCAATCTCGAAAAGATCAGCGCGCCCCTGACCTGGGTGAATTCGGCGGATGATTTCATCAACCCGCGCAATCTTCCGATCCCGAGCCAAGCGGTGAAAAGGATGAAGAACGCGCGCTTCCGGCTGATCCCGGAGAGCGCCGACACCCACGGTCACGGCACCCACACCTGGGCGAAATTCTGGAAGGCCGACCTCAGCGAGCTTCTGAAGCGGTCGGAGTAGGTTCCACGTCATAGGCGGAGACGTGGTTCATCGTGATCAGCCACTTGCCGCCGAACTTGCGGAACAGCCGCGTGTTCACTCCCTCGGTGATGCGCGTGCCGCGCACCAGCCGGTACTGGCCGATCAGCATGGCCGCGTCCGGCCCTAGAATGTCCACTTTCATGTTGTAGAAATGGAGGGTCCCGCGGCGTTCCGCCGATCCGCCATAGTCGCGTACATAATGGTCGAGCGTACCCTGCCAGTCCTTCTGGAACTTGCCGCCCGAGACGAAGACGACGTCCGGCTTCTTGAAGCCGGCCATGTAGCCTTCGAAATCACCGCGGTTCCACGCGGCTTCCATCCGGTCGATCGTGTGCAGGATCGCCGCGCGGTTCTGGGCCGGAGTCGACCCCGCGGCCGGAGCAGCGACGAGGGCCAGCGCTAGCAAGGCCAGAATTACCCTCACAGCTGAAACGTTCCGGTGATGACGGTCTGGCAATGGCCGCCGAGAACGACGCGGTCACCCGCCTGCCGACAATGCAGGAACCCACCTCGCTTGCTGGCCTGGACAGCCGTGAATTCATGCCGCCCGAGGCGCTCGGCCCAAAAAGGCACCAGCGCCGCATGAGCCGATCCGGTCACCGGATCTTCGTCGATGCCGTGATAGACGGCGAAGACGCGGCTTGCGATGTCCTGCTCGTCCCCCGGGGCGGTGACGATCACCAGCCGGTCAAACGCTTTCAGGGCCGCGAAGTTGGGCCGAACCGCGCGGACCGCCGCTTCGTCCGGCAGTAGCACGATCGCACTGTTGTTGCCGCCCTCGCCGACGTAAATTTCGCCGCTGACGCCGAGCGCCTCGAGCAGGCCCGTAGCGTCGCCGGGCTGGACCTCGAATGCCGGAAGGTCGAGCTTCAGCAGGTCGTCCTCGCGGCTGACCGTGAGCACGCCCGATCGCGTGGAGAACCGGATACGGTCGCCCGTGATCAGGATGTGCGCCGACGCCAGGGTCGCATGCCCGCACAGATCCACTTCGGTCGCGGGCGTGAACCAGCGCAGGTCGTAATCGGCGTCTCCTCGCTGCGAAGGCACCGCGAACGCCGTCTCGCTGAGATTGTTCTCCGCCGCGATCGCCTGCATCAGGCTGTCATCGAGCCATTGCTCCAGCGGCATGATGGCCGCCGGATTGCCGGTTAGCGGCGCCTCCGCGAACGCATCGACCTGGAAGAACGGAAGCTCGCTCATTCTGCTTGCTCCGCGATGTGCGAGGGAAGCACGCCTTCGCGATCGGTGTGCCCCTCGGGATCGAGGTGGATCAGGATCTCGGTCGATGGAAATTGCTTCTCGAGCTCCTGTTCAATCCGGTCCATCCGGTCGTGCGCGTCCTTCACCGTCCAGTTGGATGGCACCCACACGTGGAACTGCACGAAATTGTGGGTTCCACTGTTGCGAGTCCTGAGATCGTGAAGGCCTTCGAGCTCGGGGAACTTGCGGGCGGCGGCAAGGAACTCCTCGCGCAATTGGGCCGGCCACTCGCGATCCATCAGCTGGTCGAGCGCGTGGCTCGACGACTTCCACGCGCCCCACGCCAGCCAGAGCGCGATCAGCAGGCCGAAGATCGCGTCCGCCCCGACGATCCCAACATATTGATCGAGTACGAGCGCGGCGATGACCGACGCGTTGAGCATCAGGTCCGACGCGTAGTGCAGACGGTCCGTGGCGATGGCCACCGATCCCGTCTTGCGGACGACGTAGCGCTGGTAGCCGATCAGCGCGAAGGTGAAGGCGATCGCGACCAGCGAGACGCCGATGCCCAACTCCGCGTCGGACGTCTCCGCGCCGCCCAGGATCCGCTGGATCGACCGGAAGCCGATGAAAAGTGCCGAGATGCTGATGATGATGACCTGCACCAGCGCGGCCAGCGCCTCTGCCTTGCCGTGACCGAAGCGGTGCTCGCGGTCGGCGGGCTGGGCGGCGACGCGCACGCCGAGGAGGACCACGAGGCTTGCGACGAGATCGAGCGTGCTGTCGGCGAGCGAACCCAGCATCGCCATCGACGAGGTCTGGAACGCCGCCCAGGTCTTGAGGCCGATCAGCGAGATCGCCATGGCGATGCTCGCCAGCGCCGCGCGCGATGTCAGCGAAGAACGCTGCTCCCCATGCGCTTGGCCGGGGCCGTGGCGATTCGCTCCGCTCACGGGTAAAGCAGCCCTTCGCTCCAGCCCGCGGCGGTGCGGGTAAACAGCCGCCGGTCGTGTAGCCGGTGCTCGCGCGCGATCCAGAATTCGATGCGCGCCGGAACGACCCGGAATCCCGACCAGTCGCGAGGCCGCGGCACGTCCATACCTTCGAACTTCTGCTTCATTTCGGCATAGCGCATCTCGAAAGTCTCGCGATCAGGCAGCGGCTGCGACTGGTCCGATGCCCATGCCCCGATTTGCGAATCGCGCTTCCGCGTCGCGAAATATGCGTCGGCCTCCTCCGCCGACACTTTTTCGACCGCTCCCTCTATCCGCACCTGCCGGCACAGCGACTTCCAGTGGAACAGCAGGGCGACGTTCGGATTGGCGGCGATCTCCTCGCCCTTGCGGCTTCGGTAATGGGTGTAGAAGGTGAACCCTTCCGGCCCGTGCGCCTTCAAAAGCACCATCCGTACCGATGGCCTGCCGTCAGGCGTAGCGGTCGCGACCGCCATCGCATTGGGTTCGTCGCTCTCCGCCACTCGCGCTTCGGCGAACCAGCTGTCGAACAGCACGAACGGATTCTCGGTCTCGGCCATCCGCCGCGCCTTATCCGGCCCGGCTATTAGCCCGCAACCCCGCCATTCGGCGACAGTGAAGCCCGGTTTGCCGAAAACACCCGCGTCGGATTGGATATGTTGTATCATTAACGTTATCCGCCCGCTGCTTTTCGAACTGATGGGGAATTCCATTGATCGCACGCGTGTTGCTGTCCGGCGCGGCAGCTCTTGCCTTTGTTCCAGTGGCCGCTGCGGCAGCCGACGTACCCGCGACGCCCAAGATTCTCGGCCTGGGCGATAATGCGGGTTCGGCCACGGACTCCACCGCCGCTCCGGTCCCCGGATCCGCCGAGGAAGCGCATCCCGACACGGACCAGGTCATCGTCATCACCGGCGTCCGCCGCGCGGCCGGCGATATCCTTGGGGGAGTTACGGTCCTCGACCAGGAGAAGCTCACCCACGACGTCCGCCCCAGCATTGGCGAAACCCTCGCGTCGCAACCCGGCGTCACCGCCTCCAGCTTCGGGCCGACCGCGTCGCGTCCCATCCTGCGCGGACTTTCGGGCGAACGCGTTCGAATTCTATCCGACGGCATCGGCACGCTCGACCTGTCGTCCTCCGATCCCGATCATCAGGTCACCATCAACCCCCTGACGGCGGACCGGATTGAAGTGCTTCGCGGCCCATCCGCGCTTCTGTTCGGCTCCTCCGCGATCGGTGGGGTGGTCAACGTGATCGACACGCGAATTCCGCGCACCGTCCCCACCGAGCCGATCAAGGTCGATGCGCTCGCCAGCTTCGGCTCTGCGGCCAATGAGCGGTCAGGCAACATCTCCGTGGATGTGCCGCTCGGATCGAATTTCGTCGCCCATGCCGACGGGGCCTATTCGAAGTTCGATGACCTTCGCGTCGGAGGCTACGTCCTGTCGGAGCCGCTTCGCCAGCAGGCGCTCGCCAGTCCGGACGCCGACATCCGCGCCCTCGCGGACCTCAAGGGTACGCTGCCCAACACCGGCGGCACCATCGGCGACATCGCCGGCGGCCTCGCCTATGTCGACGGCGACCTCAACGTCGGGGTTTCGGTCAGCCACCACACCTTCCGCTACGGTGTCCCGGTCCGCTACTCGCTCGACCCGAACGAGGAAGCGGAGCGCCCGACCATCGACGGCCGCCAGACCCGCGCCGATGCGCGCGTCAACATTCCGATCGGCGGCTTCTTCAAGATCTTCGAGTTCCGTGGCGGCATCTCGAAATACCACCACGATGAGCTGACGCCGGAAAGCGATGTCGATTCGAGCTTCTACACCAAGGGCGGCGAAATGCGCGCCGATGTCGTTCAGAACGACCGCGGCGGCTGGGGCGGCACGAGTGGTGTCCAGTATCTCGAACAGCATGTGCATCTCTCGGGAGAGGAGAAATACCTGCCCGACAGCGGCAACAAGCAACTCGGTTTCTTCACGCTCCAGTCGTTCGTGGTCGGCAAAACCCGCCTCGAGGCAGGCGCGAGGATCGAATCGGCGCATCTCAACGCCGACGCGGACGCGCAGATCGCGGCTAACGGCGGCTTCATCGGCACGGTGCCGATCTCACGCAATTACACGCCAATCTCGGGGTCGATTGGCGGCACCTACGAGTTCGTGCCGGGCTGGCGCGCCGGGCTTTCGGTGGCCCACAGCGAACGCGCGCCCGCAATCGACGAGCTGTTCGCCAACGGCCCTCATGGCGGAAGCGAGACTTTCGAAATGGGCGATCCGAACCTGAGGAAGGAGGCGAGCAACTCGATCGAGCTGAGCGTCCACCACACGACGGGTCCGGTGCACGTCCAGGGAAGCCTCTATTACAGCCGCTTCTCCAATTTCATCTTCCAGGCTCCGACCGGCGAGGTCCGTGACGCGCTGCCCGTCTTCTCCTATCGCGAAGGCAAGGCCGACTATTACGGGTTCGAGCTGCAAAGCGATGCCAAGCTCGGCCAGTTCGCCGGCATCGACTGGGGCGCCGAGTTGGTGACGGACGCGGTTCGCGCAACGATCAAGGGCTTTGGACCCGCACCGTTAATCCCGCCGCTTCGGGTGATTGGTGCGATCACCGGATCGCGAGGGCAGGTCGACGGCAGGATCGAAGTCGAGCGCGACTTCGCCCACAATCGAACCGCCCCGATCGAGACCGAGACTCCGGGCTTCATGCTGGTGAACGCGTCGCTGGATTGGCATCCGTTCGCGGCCAAGCCGGAACTGACGTTTTCGCTCCAGGCCAACAACATCTTCGACGTCGATGCCCGCCGCAGCACGAGCCTGTTGAAAGATTTCGCTCCGCTCGCCGGCCGCGACATCCGCTTGTCCGCGCGGATGGCGTTCTAACCGGAGTTCAGCAGTCCACGCATTCTTCGCCGGTGAGGTCGTCGATCTGGATGGTGACGTGCTCGAGCCGGTAGCGCTCGTGAAGCAGCTTTCGCGCCTCCGCCAAGACTGCTCGCCGAGCCTCCTGGCGGGGAACGACGAGATGGACCGTCATCGCATTTTCCGTCGTGCTCATCGGCCAGATATGCAGGTCGTGAAGCGCTTCGACGCCCTCAATCGCCGACAGCGACCGGTCGACCTCGATCAGGGAAATCCCTCGCGGCACGCCGGCCAGCGACATGCCGGTTGACTGTTTCAAAAGGTCGAACGTGCCCCACAGGATGACCAGCGCAACAACGATGCTGACGGCCGGGTCGATCCATTCCAGCCCGGTGAAGAGGATCAGCGCCCCGGCGAACACGACGCCGAGCGAAACTCCGGCATCGGCGGCCATGTGGAGATAGGCACCGCGAATGTTGAGGTCGTGCTTGCGGCCCGAGGCGAAGAGCCACGCGGTGATCCCGTTGACGAGGATTCCGATGGCGGCGACGGCCATGACGACGGAGCCATTTGCAGGCTCGGGATGGAACAGCCTCCTGACGCCTTCGAGGAGGATCGCGCCGATGGCGACCAGCAGCAGGATCGCGTTGAACAGCGCGGCCAGGATTGGCGCCTTCTTCAAGCCGTAGGTGAAGCGGTCCGATCGCGGCCGGGTCGCCATGACGGCACCCGCCCAGGCGAGGGCGAGTCCGAGCACGTCGGAGAGGTTGTGCCCAGCGTCCGCAAGCAGCGCGACCGAATCCGCGAAGAAGCCGGCGGCGACTTCGGCGAGGATGAATGTGGCGTTGAGCGCGATTCCGATGGCGAACGCCCGCCCGAACGACGCCGGCGCGTGGTGATGGCCATGATGGTGCTCGTGCTCGTGATCGCGCGCCATTGCCCGTTTTTACGACGAACCGGCCGACTGGCAATGTCCGATCGCCAATTTAACGTTCCGAGGCAAGCAGTTACGATATTTCATTACGGAGCCGCCACCTTCGTGTCCGAAAGGAAAAGGCGGCCCGGGGTGGGTTGGCCCGAGCCGCCTGGTGCCGCGTTCCAGGGGAGGAGGAAAACGCGGGCTGGGGTTCCTGAAACTCTACAGGTCGATGCCTGCCGCGATCGCCTCGAGTTTGCGGACGCGTTCCTTGAGGTCGGCGAGCTCGATTCGGTTGCCCGCCGGCGGAAGGTGCCCGTCGGCAATCGTGTGTGTGATCTCCATCCGCTTCAGCTCGAGCCAGCTATTCCAGCCCTTGAGCGCTGCGAAGGCGGCGGTGCCGAGTGCGGCCAGGACGGTTCCTGCAACCAGTCCGATCGAAAGAGGGTCCATCACTTGTCCTCCCGCAGCGCTTCGATTTCGCGCGCCAGCTCGTCATTGGGCTTGGAAATCTCGTGCTCGATCGCCATCAGCCGGCGGTCGATGGGGTCCAGCTCGGTTCGCATCTTGTGCACCGACGGGCGCACCTTGCCGGCGAGCTCCATCCGGTCGAAGTCGCTGATGTGGC
>Ga0207678_10003215_pt1 | contig 14765 bp, 15 predicted proteins | sample KBSC63metaG_FD_184319 | JGI IMG/M metagenome (GOLD analysis project Ga0207678, IMG submission 184319) | Corn rhizosphere microbial communities from Kellogg Biological Station, Michigan, USA - KBS C6-3 metaG (SPAdes) (version 2) | ecosystem: Host-associated > Plants > Roots > Rhizosphere > Soil ...
TGCAGGTCTGGCTAGACCGCAAATCAGCGCAGTTTCGTGCGGCGGGCTTCAGTGTAGCGAAACCTGGTCCGGAATCGGACTAAGCCCCAGTAATAGTCGAAGTCGCTGACGTATGCGTTGACGAGTTGCTTGCTGCTGCAATGAAGAAGAAGGAACAGGAATTCTTCCTGTTTGGCAGGCTGGCGGTCGTAACCCAGAATCGGCTAGACGACCGCCAAATTCATATAAGAAATATTCTTGCCCGTTGAACGCCTTGGGAATATGAAGTATTTGCTTTATTTCTTCTGGCCGCAAGATGATTTTTACATCACTTAATATATAATATTTTCCGTATCTATTTGACAAATTTCTTAGTTGCTCGATTGTCATGGCATCAGACTTAGGATGTAGCCTATTATCCCAACGGATGAAGTCCTGCTGACATACTTTACCCAAGCGCGTGAAGCGCATGCTGTTGAGCATGGCGATGCCTTGGGCGCTGTTATCCGGAATTGAAACCCAATGCTTGTCCACAAGGCGCGACTGGCGCAGCCAAAAGGCAGCCTGAGCGCCATTGTCGAATGGATAGATCAGATTTACGGCGCCAAGGAAAACGCCGCAAGCCGCCGCTACAAGGAGCCAAGCCGAAAACAGGCGTGAATGCACGATTCCCATATCTCGCTCGCGCCAGATCAGCGCAATGAGAAGCAGCGCAAGAAGAGACAGGTGACGGATTGGGAGCATATAGACGAACAGGCTGAACGACAGGCAAATGCCGGTAAAGCCCGCAAGGACAATTTGATGATCTGATCTCGCCGGTCTTACCCACCATCCGAAGACCAAGGTAAAAAAGCCGACCACGCATGCAATGACGATCGGAAACGTCGTGTTCCAGACCAGGCCCTTTTCGCCAAGAGGGAGGGGAAGAAGCAGTTGCGCAAGGTTTGCCAGAAAGACCAAAGCCGCGACGACAGGATTAGAGGAGGGGGGAAGCGCAGGCACTACATCTGGCGCCGGAATCACAGCCCAGGCTGCAAATAGCGCGCTCGCCAGCCACAGGGCAGCACCGGTCCACGACCAGTTTCTTTCCCGCCAGAAGATCATGAGGCAGACCAAAGACAGAACGCCGAATAGGAAATCGACGGCAGGTAGGAGTACCACCGCCGCCCAAGCCCACCGGTCCTTGCGGAATGCCCAGGCCGTAAGAAAAATCAGCACACCAACAGAAAGGCTGCGCGCGATCGTCCCGTAATCGATGAGAACAAAAGCGCTGAGAGCAAAGAACAGTCTGTATCGACGTTCAGGAAAGCTTCGGAAGAGAATTATGGCCTGGATGGCAAGCGCCACGGGTAGCTGAACGGCCACGAGAACCCAAGGAAGGGGGACGATTTGGGCCGTTCCACGGAGTAGAAGGTAGTAGAAGGGAGGATGACCTTCATACCTTAAATTGGCGAGCAACTCACCCATGCCGGGCGACTGCACTGCGAGCTGTAAAGACTGCCATTCGTCGAGCCACGGCTCATGCATCAGTACAAGGGCGGCTTGAAACATCAGAATGAAAGCGATGCCGAAAAGCCAAGCGACAGCGGCACCGGATGCTGACGTACTTCTTCCCATCTGTCCCCCTGCGGCAGGCATGCCCCTGCCTTCGATCCATATCTATTCTTTGATGGGGATCAATATAGTCGATCTGCGCCCACCACGTTCACGGATGGCTTGACGAATGAGCTGCCTTCTTTCGTCCGATCGAGTAGCCGCACGCAGTCGTTGGGTCATACGTCAGGTGATGTCACGCATCGTCATAACACTCTGAACGAGCAGGCGGCCCGCCCATCTCCCGCATGCATCGCGCCAAATTTACTGACAAAGGGCTGAAACGCTCATCGTTTGACGGCCACAATCCCATATCCAAGACAATCATCCTTTGACCCGACACCAAGAGCCATGGTGAGGTGCGCCATAAGCAGGAAGACCAGCGAAAGCGGCAGCAAGGGCAATAGAAAAATGCAACGCAGCAGCCGAAAGCCGGACGGCCGGATCAGCCCAAGTGCGACGACTATCAATTTGTTCGCTATCACGGCGATGTCGTTGCCGCGTTCGTCGATCTTCACCTGCTCAAAATCTTTCAACAAGCCTTGGAGGGCGTAGCGGGAAAACCGGTAAAAATCATATGGCGCATAATGGACGCGCGCGGAAAAGGGTACAGTAGCGACCAGCGTTCCTCCAGGTTTCAAAACACGCTCGATTTCAGCGATCAAAGCGGAAGGTTGGGGGGAATGTTCCAGTACTTCCGTACAGAGCACCGTGTCGAAAGTTGCATCAGGAAAAGGAATGTAGCGGCCGTCGAACGAAATGACATCTTCATTCCCTTGCATCTGGAAGGCGCTTGCTTCGGGTACGTCGATGCCGACATATTTCAGTTCCTGCGGCAGAAAGCCTCTGTACGGCATCTCGCCGCACCCCACGTCAAGCAGACTGCCGCGCAGATTTTTCAGCTGTGGTCCAAGGAATGTCCAGATCGTGCCCAGTTGAAGATCCGCGACGCAGCGTAGCCTGAAGGCAAGCCTCGACTTCAGCGATGAACCGAAGCGCAAAGGGACGGGCTGGAACTGCTCGATGTTGTTTCCGGCAATGTCAAGCATGCGCAGATCCGATCCATGGGCATGGGCGAGGCGGACATTCAAGGAATATCAACCCGCTCACAGCGGTCTGAAACCCCAGCTCATGAAATTCCCCACGTCGATTGAAAGTCGCCGCTCGTCCAGCTTGGAACGCCGCAGCATTCTGGTGAGCGCGCTCTTCAACGTGCCGGGCAGCGGAGCCAGCCGCAACCAATAGCTGGGCCGGTAGCTATTGCGAAAGCTGGTTCCATCAACGGGAGCATAGCCATGATGGCGCAGCAAATATTTCGCGCTCTCTGCCGAGAAGAGTTGCATATGCTCTATGTCGACAATCGGAGACCGACGACCAAGCAGCCGGTTGAGCCAGGCACGTCGATCATGCGTCACGCCGACGAAAACGCCGCCAGGTTTCAGCAGGCGAAAAGCCGCCGCCACCAAGGCGCCGGGGTCCTGCACATGCTCCAAGGTCATGAAGCAGCAAATGAGATCGATGCTTTCGGGCTGGAAATCCGCCTCTTGGAAAATGCCTTCGCGTATCCAGGGCTGCCGATGGGGCGGAGCGGCGGCAATCGCCGCGCTAGACGGCTCTATCCCGATCAACTGCTTGAATCCGAAGCCCTCAAGGCGCTCGAGAAACGCGCCGGTTCCTGTCCCGATCTCCAACGCCACGCCCCGGCCGTTCAATCGACCAAGCACGGGCGCAAATGCACGGGCATAGGCATCGGCGGCATCCTCCGCCTCCTCTGCACTGTCATAGTCAGCGGCATGGTAACTTGCATGCAGGGATTCGACGCTCGGCGGATGACTCACATAGGCAAGGTCACACGACCTGCAACGCACCATCGCGTGGCTCATATATTCCGGCACTTTGCGCGAGGCGAAGCTGGAAGCGCTGATCCGGCTTTCGTCGAGCGTGTCGGATAGAAAGGGCTCAGCCTGATCTGGACCGGCTCCGCAAAGCGGACATGGGCGAGTTGTAATGATGGCTTCCTGTATCATGCTATCCGATTAGCGGATTTTAGTTGAACAAATCTTAACTATATCCGGTGAACTTGCTGTCATGAAGGAAGCGCCTCTTGTTGCGGCCGGGCCGCACGACACTAAAGCACTGGCTCGGCGTATCCGGTGCCAAGCCCTGCATATGGTTACGCAAGCCAAGGCGTCGCATATCGGATCGGCGCTTTCCATTGCCGACATCATTGCGGTTCTTTATGGCCGCGCTCTGAGTGTAAGTCCGGCGGCTCATCGCCACTCGGAACGGGACCGCTTCATTCTATCGAAGGGTCATGCGTGCGTTGCAGTCTATGCCGCATTGGCCGAAACCGGCTTTATCGACCGCGCGCTGCTCGGCACCTACGGCATCGATGGTTCAACGCTGATGGCACATATCAGCCATAAGGTTCCCGGCGCAGAATTTTCCACCGGAGCACTTGGTCATGGCCTTCCTTTCGGAACCGGGAAGGCGCTGGCGGCCAAGCTGCGTGGGCGGTCATGGCGTACGGTTGTCCTCACCAGCGATGGAGAGTGGGGCGAAGGCAGCAATTGGGAAGCGGCACTGTTCGCGGCACATCACGGCCTCGACAACCTCATATGCATCCTTGACTACAACAAGCTTCAGAGCCTGCGGAGTGTGGACGAGACCCTGCGACTGGAACCGCTGCACTCCAAGTTTGAGGCCTTTGGCTGGGCAGTGCGGGAGGTGGACGGCCATGACCATGATGTGCTGATCGATGCGCTCCAAGGCCCCCCTTGGCAGGGGGGTAAACCCATGATGCTGATCGCCCATACGACCAAGGGGAAGGGTGTTAGTTTCATGGAGAACAGGGTGGAGTGGCATTACCGCAATCCCACGCCGGAACTGCTCGCGGAAGCGTTGGCCCAGATCGAAAGGGAAGCTCTGGATGCGTAATGCCTTTATAGAGGAACTTGTGACGCTCGCCGAGGCGAATGACCACATCGCCCTCATCGTAGGTGATCTCGGCTACAGCGTGATCGAGCCTTTTGCCGATCGCTTCCCCGATCGCTTCGTCAATGCCGGCGTAGCGGAGCAGAACATGACTGGCCTTGCCGCGGGAATGGCGAGCGAGGGCTATCATGTCTTCACTTATTCCATCGCCAACTTCCCCACCTTCCGCTGTGCCGAGCAGATCAGGAACGATGTCGACCATCACCGCCTACCTGTAACGGTCGTCGCAGTCGGCGGGGGCGTGGCCTATGGCGCGCTTGGCTACTCGCATCACGCCGTGCAGGATTATGCTTTGATGCGGGCGATGCCCAACATGGTGATCGCGGCTCCGGGCGATCCACTGGAAACGCGGGCGTGCCTCCGCTGGCTGGTGGCCAATCCTTGCCCTTCCTATCTGCGTCTGGGTAAGGCGGGAGAACCGCGTTTTCATGAAAGCGTGCCCGATATTATGCCGGGCAGATGGGTGTCGGTCCATCCCGGCGATGGCGATGCGATCATGCTTTCGACAGGTGCGGCGCTCGGCGCTGCAATCGCCCGCGCCGATGGGCGGGCCGTTTGGTCGTTGCCGCTCTGGAGCATGGCGACCAAAGCAGATCAGCCTGCCCAACTGGCGCGGCATGGGCGCGTTACTACGCTGGAGGATCATCTTGCCGATGGCGGTTTCGGTTCCTGGCTGGCCGAATCGGTTGCAGGCACCCCTGCCGCCGCACGCATCGAGCCGATCACCCTTTCGCCTGAAATCTGCGACATGGTTGCCAGCCAAGCAACACTCAACCGGATTGGCGGCCTCACTCTCTAACGCTTTCTTTACCATCCCTGTTCATAGGATATGCCCATGAAAGCGATCATCCTTGCAGGAGGCCTCGGCACCCGACTTGCCGAAGAAACCTCAGTCCGCCCCAAGCCCATGGTGGAGATCGGCGGCAAGCCGATACTGTGGCATATCATGAAGATTTATGCCCAGCATGGGGTGGACGAATTCATCGTGTGCCTTGGCTACAAAGGCTATATGATCAAAGAATATTTCTTCAACTACGCGCTGCACATGTCGGATGTGACCATCGACCTCCGCCGGGGCACGACCGATGTACATCGCAATGCATGCGAAGACTGGAAAATATCGCTGATCGACACCGGTGCCGAGACGATGACAGGGAGTCGTCTGCGCCAGGCGATGCTCTATCTCGGTGACGATGAGGATTTCTGTCTCACCTATGGAGATGGCGTCAGCGACCTCAATATCAGTGCGGCAATCGAATTTCATCGGGCGCACGGCCGCAAGGCTACTGTAACAGCCGTGCGCCCCGCGAGCCGATATGGGCAGCTTGATCTCGATGGCGACCGCGTCGCCGCCTTTGCCGAAAAGCCGGTGGAGGAAGGTGGCTGGATCAACGGCGGCTTCTTTGTGCTCAACCGCTCCATCGGCAACTATCTCAGCAATTCAGACGCCTGTGTCTGGGAACGCGAGCCCCTGGAGGGTCTGGCTGCTGATGGCGAATTGCGCTCCTTCTTCCATGATGGCTTCTGGCAGCCAATGGACACGCTGCGGGACCGGCAGATGCTCGAAGGCATGTGGGAACGGCACGAGGCACCATGGAAAACCTGGCATTAAAGCGCAGCGGCGCGCGCGCATTCGCACCTGATCCTGCCTTCTGGGCAGGTCGAAAGATATTGGTGACTGGCCATACCGGCTTTAAAGGAAGTTGGCTACTGGTTCTGCTCAACTTGCTGGGCGCGCGGGTGACGGGTGTCGCGCTCGCGCCCGATACAACGCCGTCCATGTTCGATCTGATCGCCGGTGCGTCGCTTTGCGATCACCATATCTCTGACATAGGCGATGCGGCAGCGATCGAGGCGGTCTTCGCCCAAGCAAGACCGGAGATTGTCCTGCATCTTGCCGCCCAGCCACTGGTTCGCACCTCTTATGCCGACCCGTTGGGTACTTATCGAACCAATGTCATGGGAACGGCGCATGTGCTGGAGGCATGCCGCAAGACCACCTCAGTCCGCACCATTATCTCGGTCACGACGGACAAATGCTATCTCAATGACGGCCGCAGCGAAGGCTATCGGGAAGAAGCCTCGCTCGGGGGCCATGACCCTTATTCCAACAGCAAGGCTTGTGCTGAGTTAGTCAGCGCCTGCTGGCGTAGCAGCTTTTTTGCAGACCGGGGAATCGGCTTGGCCACTGCACGCGCTGGTAATGTCATTGGCGGCGGGGACTGGTCTGTTGACCGTCTCGTGCCCGACGCGATCCGCGCCTTCTCCGCGGGGCGAGCATTGGAGATCCGCAATCCGCAGGCCGTGCGTCCGTGGCAACATGTGCTGGAGCCACTGACCGGCTATTTGCTGCTCACAGAAGCACTGGCCGCTAATCCCGTGAGTTTCGGCCAAGGTTGGAATTTTGGACCCGCCGCCGCCGACATGGCGAGCGTCAGTCAGGTCATCGACCTGTTGGCAGCGCATTGGGGCATCACCCCGGAATGGACGATGCAGCCCGGCCAGCATCCTCATGAGGCAGCAATGCTGACACTCGATTCCTCAGCTGCCGCTGAGGCGCTAGGTTGGCGTCCGCGTCTTTCGCTGGACAGTGCGCTGGCGCTGACCGCGCGCTGGTATAGCGCAAATGACAAGCGTGCAGCGACCCATGAACAGGCGGAGGACTTTCTCGCCATGGTGCCGGCATGAGCCGCATTCTCGTCACCGGCGCGAGCGGCTTCGTCGGTGCGGCGGTGGCTGATCTTGCCATCCGGCAGGGGCATCAGGTGACCGCGCTGGTGCGCAACTCCTCGTCCCCCCGCGTCCGGGGATTGTCGGGGCGCTGCGCTATCGCTGTCTCCGACCTGGCCGACAGGGCCGCGCTTGGCGCCGCGGTGGCGGAAGCACGTGCCGACATCGTCATTCATTCCGCCTGGGAAGGTGTCGGCGGCCCGGCCCGGGCCGGCGATATTCAACTCGACAACATCCGTACGACCGTGGGCCTGCTCGATGCTGCGATAGCGGCAGGAGCAAGACGCTTTATCGGCATCGGCAGCCAGGCAGAATATGGCCGCCATGATCGCCGCATCGACGAAAACGCGGCGACGGAACCCTTCCTTCTCTATGGCGCGGCCAAGCTTTCCGCCTGCCACCTGACGCGCCAGCGCGCGACGGAAGCTGGGATCGGCTTTGCCTGGCTGCGACTCTTCTCGCCTTATGGTCCGGGAGATAATCCCAACTGGCTGATTCCTTCGGTTGCCGCGCAGATTCTTCGGGGGCAGGCACCGCGCACCAGTCCAGGCACCCAAAAATGGGATTATCTTCATATCACGGACTGTGCGCAGGGCATATTGGCCGCCGCGTTGACCGACACCGCGCAAGGTGTCTTCAACCTGTCGAGCGGCCGCGCCATCACGGTGCGTTCGATCGTCGAACGCATCCGAGACCTTGCTTGTCCCGGCTTGGCGCTCAACTTCGGCGACATTCCCTTCGGGCCGAACCAGATCATGCACCTGGAAGGCGATTGCAGGCGCCTCACAGCCGCGACCCGCTGGATACCACGTGTTGCCATAGAGGATGGCCTCGTCACTGTGGTCGATGCGCTGAGGCAAGCCGCATGATTGCGTTTGGACTCGATCGCCGGTTTATCGGCTTCCTTGCTGCGGGCGGGATCAACACGCTATTTGGTTACGCAACGTATAGCGGTCAGGTATTGCTGGGCGTTGTTCCCCACATTGCGGTGATCGTCAGCACAGCGGCAGGAGTAATGTTCAACTTTCTTACCACCAGCGCCGTCTTTCGATCGCGCGATTTGCGCAAGCTGCCACGCTTCCTAGCTGTTTATGGGGTGATGCTCAGCCTGAACATCCTTTTACTGGATCTGCTCATGCATGTTGGGCTCGGCCCTCTACTCGCACAAGCAGTTATCCTGCCAATCTTCATCCTTACCTTCCTTGCCATGCGCCGCTACGTGTTCGCGGTCTCGCCGGAGCAGACATCATGAAGACGATCTCCATCGTGACGCCGTGCTTCAATGAGGCCGACAATGTCGAGGCATGCCGCAATGCTGTTGCTAAGCTCTTTGCGCCGGGTGCGCCATTGGATGGCTATCGACGTGAGCATATCTTCGCAGATAATGACAGCAGCGATGGCACGCAGGACATTCTACGTTCGCTTGCAGCAGTGGACCCTGCGATGAAGGTTATCCTGAACGCTCGGAACTATGGGCCCTTCAGATCCAATTTCAATGCTCTGCGTGCCGCGACCGGCGATGCCGTGATCGTCTTTCTCCCTGCCGACCTCCAGGATCCGCCGGAAATGATCCCGGAGTTCGTAAAGCTGTGGGAAAGCGGCATCGAGGTAGTGGCTGGCGCGCGGGTCAACCGGCAGGAGAGCCTGACGCTACGCAGCTGCCGTGCGATCTTCTACCGCGCGGTGCGAACATTGAGCGACATCGACATTCCGCTTAACGTCGGCGAATTTCAGCTACTCGACCGCAAGGTGTGGGAAGCGGTGGTCAGCCATGATGACCATTACCCTTATATCCGTGGTATCATCGCCTCTGTCGGTTTCCGCCGCGCCATCGTGCCTTACACTTGGGCCGAGCGGCGCTCCGGCATTTCGAAGAACAACTTGCCGAGGCTCGTTGATCAGGCGCTGAACGGCATTTTCAGTTTCACCAATGCACCCATGCGCCTTTGCACTTTTGCCGGTGTTGCGATGGCCGCGCTGTGCCTGCTCTATGCACTGGTGTCAGTGGGCGTCTATATCGCTCGGCCTGACCTTGCTCCGCGCGGCACGATGACTCTGATAGTTGCCTTATTCTTCCTGTCCGGTATCCAGCTCGTCTTCATGGGCATATTGGGGGAATATGTGACCTCAATTCACGCTCAGGTCCGGAAGCGCCCGCTCGTTGTCGAGCGGGAACGGATCAACATGGCTCCAGTACTTAGCAACGAGCCTGCCATCGATAATCCGGTTCATGCCCTCCAGCGCAAACTGGGCGCGGAGGCCGCGTGACGCGGACCCTGGCCGCAACAGAAGCTGCCTATCACCAGCGCAGTATAACGGTGTCCATCCCTCTAAGAGGCCTGACGGCATCGCTTGTCGCTCTGTTCGCGCTGGACAATATTCTGCTGCTGGGTTTGCTGGGTTGCCCACATCTGCTGGTAGCAGGACTTGCAATCCTTCTCCCCGGGGTTCTCGCGTTTCTCACCTACAGGACCATGTCGGGGAAGACCCGGGTTGGCATCGCAACCATTGTTGCCTGCGTCGCTGCGGCGGCCATCGTCCTGATACTGGGCGGGGAGGGACGTCTCTTCTACGCATCCACTGATTGGCAGGTACGCGATGCTGTCCTCGCGGATATGGGCACTTACCGCTGGCCGTTCGACTATTGGCTGAACGGTCGTGCGCAGCTTTTGCGCGCGCCCATCGGGATGTACCTGATTCCAGCGATTCTGGGCGGCGCCAGCCAGCTGGGCCGTGACTGGAGCCTGCTTCTTCAGAATAGCCTGGTCCTTGGGCTGCTTTTCGCCCAAGCCTCCACCCTCTTCGAAGGACGCCGCGCGCGCCTTATTGCCATCTTGGTGTTCGTGACGTTCAGCGGATGGGATGTGCTGGGCAACCTCATCCTTCAATGGTCTGGCGGTGAAGCCAGATGGGACCACATTGAAGGTTGGGCGGACGGCTATGAATATAGCTCGCATATTACGCAGCTTTTCTGGGTTCCACAGCATGCTCTAGCCGGTTGGACAGTCGCGATCACCTATCTACTGTGGCGTCGAAACCTAGCCCCTGTCGGTTTGTTCGCAGCTAGTCTCCCACTGGTTGCGCTCTGGTCGCCGCTCATTCTGTTCGGTGCGCTGCCGTTCGCCGTGTTCGCGGGCCTGCATGTCCTCCTGACGAGGGCGTGGAATGGTCGAGACGTCCTCTTCACCTTAGTTGCGACCGTGCTGGCGATGCCAGCCCTCATCTATCTGTCAACGGATGCCGGCGCGATGGGTGGCGGCCTGCTCCCCCCCAAAGCCCTTGTCTATACACTGGTCATGCTGTTCGAGGTTGTGCCGTTTCTCCTGCCCATTTTGCACGACAGAGACAGTCTTATCGATCCTGGTACCAAGCTTATTGCAGCCGCTTGTCTCTTCCTCATGCCCAGCTGGTCGATCGGCACGTTCGGCGATTTTCAGATGCGCGCGTCCATCATGCCGCTGGCTCTCGTCGCGATTGCTTTCGCTGACTGGGCGAATCGCCTCATCGATTGGCGAAAAAGAATCAGCTTTCTGATGATCGTTTGCCTGGGATCGGTGACTGGCGCAGTCGAAATTGCACAAGCTTTACGATTTTCGCCTTCGCCGGCACCGCGTTGCTCGTTAGCGGCCGTTTGGAACCGTCAGACAAGCCGTACCGCTCCGGATGCAGCTTATTTTGTACCAATTCATGCCTTCCGGTTTGAGATCAAGCCGGTCGAACGGGTGAGTGCGGCCATTCCAGCGAGATGCTGGGATCACCCCTGGCACATGCCAATCGGCGCCACTACAGGACAGCAGAAGAACCCGTGAACTTCTCCATGATAATCATCGGAATTTATGCTGCGCTCCTTTGCGTGGCGTTGCTAACACCTTACGCTTCCGCTTGCCTTGCTCCTCGCACGACGAATGGTTCACCTGTGCATTGGCCTGTTTGCGTGTTGCTCCTCTTGGGCGCCATTGCCCTGACGATCGCGCGCCACGGGGCTTTCCCGTTGCTAGGCGTTCTGGTCCTCATTCCCCTTCTCGGGCTTGGTGTGTGGTCCCTGCTAGGCGGCATGACCGCCGCAATGCTGTTCGCGACGGTGATATGGTGGAAATGGCCTGTCCATATGGGGCCAATCTCCGCGGTGCTGTCTGTGTTGCTTGTACTCGGGGCTGGTCTTCTGACGCGCTGGAGCAGGTTGTCAGCCCTTCCTCGGACGGGGTCCAGCCTCATCCCTCCCATGCTCCTGTGCATTATGATCGGGCTTGCTGTCGGACTGCTTACAGCGCCGTTCGAATCCGCAGAGCCAATTTATACCGCATGGCATCACTGGGGTGCCTATCTCGCTCCGGTTGAGGCTTGGCGAGCGGGCGGCCTGCCTTATCGTGATTTCCCACTGCAATATGGATTGGGTCCAACGTCGCTGCTCGTCGCAAGCTGCGGTCATGACTGCTGGCGAGGCATGTACATCGTCACCATTTCCGCCAACGCACTCTATTTTGCTACGCTTTCCGGAAGCGTGCTCCTTCTGACGACTCGATCTTCAAGGGGTGTGCGTTGGCTGGCGCTTTTCGCGATGTTCTGCGCCACATTCCTTTGGACGGGATTTCCCGTAAGTTTCGCAAGCCCTATCATGACACCCTCGGTAGGAGGCTTGCGGTTCCTGACCATTTCTGCCCTTCTGTTCCACATCCTTCTCTCGGAGGAGCGGCAAATCCGGCGAGATTGGATAGGCCACGCCATTTGGCTGATTGATCTTTTTTGGTCGCCTGAAGCGGCATTTTTCGGAACAGTAATTTGGTGGCCCTATCTCGCTTTGCGTGATGTTCAAGCCGAGAGTGGAGGCCGTGACGTCCTGATCGCACTCTTTGGTGGCATCCTGCGCGCACTTGGCGTTCTCGCGATCAGCATAGCCGCACTTTCTCTTGCGCTATGGTTGGTATCGGGGGGAAATATAACATCTGAACAATTTTTCGCCTATATCCTCCATCCTCCCGGCCCATTACCGGTCAATCTTACCGGAACCGTGTGGATCGCTCTGGCATCGATCACGATCGCCCTGTCAATATTGATGTGGCGGAAACCATCTTCGCAATCGCGCTGCCTTTATGTGTGTTTGCTGAGCTTATTGGCGGCGGGATCCTACTATATCAGTCGCAGTCACGATAATAATATCCTCAATCTTTTTCCATTACTGATTTTACTATTATTGGAATTATTAGAAAATCTGGAATGTATTCAGAAATCCGTACAATCATTCATTCGATCCCTGATCCACACCTTATTTGTGGCTATGATAGCCTTTGTGGTCACATTCGACTTCACCGCTTGGCGCGAGGGCGCAATTCAAATCGGTCCGCTGTATCTTGGGCCAACGCGGTTGATTTCCCGGTTCTCGCCGGAAACCGATGACACGCCGGCCATGTTGCCTCCCGATGCCGTGGTTGGCCTTCAAAAGTTGCGAGAGCGTGGTGCGGGCGCAATCGTTTTGCTCGATCGCTATTATTTGATGCCCCGATCCGATGGCCTGGCATGGACCCCGGTCAACAATCTCGCGAACTTCATGCCCCTGCCTGAACAAGCGGTGCTGCATTACGTACGGCGCGGCGCAGAAATTTACCATCGTCCGGGATGGATATTGGCCAGTGCCGAATATCAGCATTGGATCGCCGCTTTCAGAACTGCCTATGATGTGCGAGAGGAAAGGTCGTTCGGATCCTATCGGGCGTTCTATTTGGTGCCCCGCTGACTGAGGTCATTCTGGCGAAAGCCTCCGGTCGATGAGCGTGGCCTGGAGGCGATTGCAGATCAAGCTGATACGCCAGCACCTGTCGATCGCGACGCAGTGATGGTTGAGGCTTTGTTGTATAGCGCCTGACGGGCATAAATCGATGATTACTTGTAATTATTAAACGATGCGGATGGTGTTCGGAGTTCCGATTTCTAATACCAACGAGCATTAATCGGTACCCATGTGCCCATTGGCGCAAATCGATGGACATGATGCGCCAAGGTTGATTGACGAGGCTGTTCCAGGCGAAGCAGCAGTGGTCGACGATGTCATCGTAGGATTTGAAGATGCGGTTAGACAGCCAGTTGTCACGCATGAACTGCCATACATTCTCGACCGGGCTCAGCTCGGGGCAGCGTGGCGGCAACGGCACAAGGGTGATGTTGTCGGGCACGATCAGTTCAGCCGAACCATGCCATCCCGCCTGATCGAGCAACAGGACAGCGTGTGCGCCCGGCGCGACGTTGAAGGTGACCTGCCCCCCGAAAGTTCCCTCATTTTGATGTAGAGTCTGTCACTGTAAGGAGCAGACGCATGAGGAAGAGCCGTTTCACCGAGGCGCAGATTATCGGGATGATCAAGGAGCAGGAGGCGGGGCTGCCGACTGTGGAGGTTTGCCGCAAGCACGGGCTGAGCACGGCAACGTTCTACAAGATGAAGGCCAAATATGGTGGGCTCGAAGTGTCGGATGCTCGCCGCCTGCGCCAACTGGAGGACGAGAACGGCAAGTTGAAGCGCCTGCTGGCGGACAGCATGCTGGACAACGCCATCCTGAAGGATCTGTTGGGAAAAGCCTGACGACACCGGGCCAGCGGCGAGACGCAGTGCTGCGGGTGTTGCGCGATTACGAGATTTCGCAACGCCGGGCCTGTGGGCTGATTGGTGTCGATCCGAAGACGGTTCGGCGTGAACGCCCGCCGGACCATAGTGCCATCCGTGACGCGATGAAGGACGTCGCGGGCAAGCGCCGTCGCTTTGGTTACCGGCGGATCGGCATCATGCTCGAGCGCCAGGGGATAATCATGAACCACAAGAAGCTCTACCGGCTTTATCGGGAGGAAGGCTTGTCGGTGCGCCGACGCCGTGGCCGCAAACGGGCGCGGGGCAGCCGCACACCGATGCCTGTGCCGCTGGCGCCGGGGGTTCGCTGGTCGATGGACTTTGTGTCCGACACCTTCGGCGCCTCGCGCAAGTTCAGGATTTTGGCGATCAATGATGACTGTTGCCGCGAGAACCTATGCCTGGTGGCGGATACCAGCATCTCTGGTGCCCGCGTAGCCCGCGAACTCGACACTTTGATCCGGCTCTATGGCAAACCGGCCTGCATTGTCAGCGACAATGGCACCGAATTTACCAGTCGGGCGATCCTGGAATGGGCGGGCAAGAATAAGGTCGAATGGCACTACATCGACCCGGGCAAGCCTCAGCAGAACGGGTTCATCGAGTCCTTCAACGGCTCGCTGCGCGATGAGCTTCTCAACGAGGAACTGTTCGACAGCCTAGCCGATGCCCGCCGAAAACTGGCCATCTGGCGTTATGATTACAACAATGTCCGGCCCCACTCATCGTCCGGGCCATCGTATTTAACCGCTGGACTCTCGTTATGATCGAGGGACTGCCGGGGGGCAGGTCAAAGGCGACGCGACGCGTCGCAGGCAACTTTCTGCGGAACCTTGCCGCAGCCGTGCCGTATCGG
>Ga0207678_10003216_pt1 | contig 14762 bp, 9 predicted proteins | sample KBSC63metaG_FD_184319 | JGI IMG/M metagenome (GOLD analysis project Ga0207678, IMG submission 184319) | Corn rhizosphere microbial communities from Kellogg Biological Station, Michigan, USA - KBS C6-3 metaG (SPAdes) (version 2) | ecosystem: Host-associated > Plants > Roots > Rhizosphere > Soil ...
CGCGAGTTCTGCGTCGTCACGAGCATGCGCTTCCTGCACGGCTTCGCGTGCTGGGCGATCGATTCACGCATCCCATTGCGCGAGGCGAGCTTTCCGTACCCAGCGCCACCGCACGAAGATGTGTATGCGCTATTGTTTCCCGGGGAGGTCTACTTCAACGCAGCACATGCCGGCCTCAGTTTCGACGCGCAATACCTGGCTATGCCATTGCGACGCGACGAAACGGCGCTGCGCATCATGCTGCAGCGCGCCCTGCCTTTGACGATACTGCAGTACCGGCGCGATCGCCTCCTGGTGCAGCGTGTGCGCGAATTGCTGCGCAAGCGCAGCGCCGACCTCTCGACCGCGGAGGCTCTCGCATGCGAACTCAACATTTCCACGCGTACCTTGCATCGCCAATTGCAGGACGAAGGCGCAGCCTTGCAGGATCTGAAAGACGAAACCCGCCGCGATCACGCCATCGACCTGCTGCGCCGCAGTTCACGCCCGATCAAGCAGGTCGCGCACGCCGTCGGATTCGGCAATGAGAAGAGCTTCGCCCGCGCATTTCGGCAATGGACAGGTACGTCGCCGAGCGAATTCAGGAAGATGCGGGCGGAGTGAAGGAAGCCCTCTCGAAACACTGCACCAGGATCTACCAGAGAACGTCTTCATAGTTCCTGAGCCCCACTGACGGCTTCTCGTTCACCGTCTTGAGCAGCGTGCCGCCCAGGTCGTGAATCGAAACATCTCCATTCGGATAGTAGACCCGGGTGAGCTTGGGATCAGCGATCACGTATGTCTGCTGTTGCTGCATCGCGTGCTCGCGAAACCATTGTCGGCATCCACCACATTGCTGGCGAGAGACGCCGATTGACTCATTGTTGCCATTAAGGCCATCTGCGAGAGCGACGAGTTGCTCGGCATGGCTTGCAGCGGCGCCCCCCTGAACGATCGGCAGGTGTTTGTTGCCTCGGTTCTGCTTGAGATTTCCCTGATCTGATCGAGGATCATTCGGGCCGCCTGGTGTGTCCAGATGGAGGCCCGCTACTGAATACTGGACATTGAGCACCGTCAGATCTTCATTGCTCCAGCCGTTCGGTAGTTGGGCTCCCCCCACAGCAAACGTTCCAGCTCCATTGACACTCGCAGCTTTCGCACAGCGCTTTCGAGCCACCTCCATTCGGCTGCTCAGGTCTGCCGGCGCATTCAGGGCACTTTCAGCATTGGTTGGACTATCGTCGGGATTCCTCTTGTCTGCCAGGAAATTGTTGACTGTGGCGCTTAGCTCCCTATCAGAGGCACTCGCGTTCACGCACATGGCGGGGTGGTCCGAGTTGGTAGCCGATTGAGCCAACTCTGCCGCGGGATCCGCATGCAGAGAATCGCCCGGGCCTTCTAAATCCGGCTCGTGCGTGACCTGCGTGCGTTCACGACGATCGCTCCGGGCTGCTTCGCTTATCCCGAGGGCCGATGCGAATTTGATGCTCACCCCCTGGACGGCATCGCCCCCACGACAGCAAGGATCGGTGGCGGGGTCGCGTGGATTCAAGTTCGGCCGAGCCGCGTTCAGCGGCGACGCGGCTTGCTGTAGCGGGCGCGGATAGGTGCGGGTGCGGTCGGGGGTCGCCTGAGGAGTGGACTTCTCCTGCGCGGCCCGCTGTGCAGGCTGCCGGGGCGACCCGTGGCTTCGCTCAAACATGACTTTTGCTTTGGTTCGCGCTGGGCATGGCGCGATTGTCTTTGCTACAAAGACTCATGTTGCCTCTGCGCATGCATCGTCGTGCAACAACCGATAGCGCTTGTGCCCACGCTTCGAAAAGCGCGCGACGGATCGCGCGCCTCCTTGGGAGACTCCTTACCTGGCCCTGCGCCGACGCGCTACCGCAGGGAGCATGCCCAGGCCGGCCAGCATCAATGCATAGGTCTCGGGCTCGGGCACCACGGAGATCAGGGCCCCACCAGTCGCCTGCTCGAGCCAGTCGTCGTAGGCGCCCACCATCATGCCGCCAAAGTAAGTGCCAAAGGCACCCGGGGTCTGGCCTTGGAAGGTGCCGCCGAAAGTGGTGTTGCCCACCAGAAAGTACTCGCCATTCCTGTTGATGAAGGTTGCCCCGCCGGAGTCACCGCCTCCGATGTTGGTCTCCTTGTCGTTCGGAAGAATGGGCGTGCACACGCCGAACATGGTGCAGAAAGAATCCTGGCCCTTTCCGTCGAAGTCGGCATACCAGACCTCGTTCGGGCCGGCCGCGAAGTTTTGTTCGTCGTCTCTGTCGAACAGGTCCATGACGTTCTGTCCGCTGCGCTTGATTCGGAAGTCGGGGTCCACGCTGTAGCCGGCCACGCCATCACCGGAGCGGCCGTACCCGACCATGGTGAACACTTGGCCTTCGGCCAGATCGCCCGTGAACGCGCGGTAAATCCTGGCGGCATCAGGCGCGTCCTGATTTAAGGTCACGACGGCGATGTCATCGTTCAGGCAGAAGCCGGGCACGCCGGACGGGCAGTTGCCGAAGCCGTGGTAATTAGGGTTCATCGCCACAGCGGCCGCCGTCACGATGCCACGGCCCGGGTCGCCAGGGGTCGGGCTTGCATTGAAGACAGCACGCACGCTGCTGCCGGGTTTGGTGAGGTCTACAACGGTGCCCTTGCCGTCGGTGTCGATGCAGTGACCTGCAGTCACGACATGGCGCTTGGAAACCAGCGTGCCCGAGCAGATGAACGATTGCCCGTCGTACTGGACGCTGACGCTGACCACACCCGAAAACGGCGAGCTTGCGGTATTGGGATCGACCCGTTTGTCCGGCGAATCGGGCGGCGAGCCGGCGGGGTCACCTGCGACGATCAGCGAATGCACATCGGCGCCGGAGATCCGGGCCTGGGCTGGGAAGCTCATGGCCGCAGATAGACCCGCGATCAGACCTATCAATGCAAATTTCGACTTCATTTTTTCTCCCTTGGTAAAGGCAACAATCAATGAATGCCAGAGCATTGGTCATGCTCACGCCACGCTCGGCAAAGCCTGGAAACCAATAGATTGCGCTCAATGATTCTGATAGTCATTCGTGAAAAGGACGCACCTTTGATCCCCGCATCCACGGGGGTCGTTTCCCCTGATGCTTTTTTAGCGACCTATATGGCGATGCATAGCATCAGCGATGACGATAAAGATGCACCATTCGCCAGAATCATGGACGCTTTCAAAGATGCCTTTTGACACTGGACTCGTCGCCTTCGAATTGGTAGGCATTGCGGATATGCGCACTTCAGCCGGCACTGGTGCGAAGACCAGGCTGCGCATGCTCGCCATCGAAAGGGCTCGCCATCACCGACGCGCAGACGCCAGGTTTGTTCGACTGGACCAGGGCAGCCGTGACTACCTACATTCGGGCAGCGTGGCGCGCGTATCAATGTTCAGCGCTTGAGACTCGCGAGACGATTCCTTGACGAAGCGTGTTCGATGAATTCAATCACGCCCTGGTCGATGGACTTCTGGAAAAACTCGCTCGCACGCGCCGTGTCACCGTCCGCGAGATAGCGCTCGGCAATGTAGAAATAGGCTTCGCACAGCCGCTGCGCCGCCGAGCTACCAGCCATGGCCGTGGCGATGACCGAATCGACGCTTGCCTTGCCACGCGCCCAGTCCACGAGCGGACGCGGCCAGTCCGCGGGCAACTGATCGTCGGTGATGTCGGGGCCTGCCTGGGACAGGTCGAGCCCGCCATTGCGAGAGGTCAGCGTGAGCCACACGATGGGGTAGCCGCGGCGCACCTGCGATCGGTCCTTGAGCAACTCGTCGAGATCCATCTTGGCAGCCGCATAGTCCTTGGCAAAGTAGTTGGCCAGCGCCCGCGTGTTGCGCGCCTCGCTGTCAGCGGGGTTCTTCGCCAGCACCCGGCCCGTGAGCTCGAGGGCGCTGGCGTAGTCCTTGTTCTGCAGCGCGTTCACCGCCGCTGCGTTGATGGTCTCGGGCACATCGGGCGACAGCTCGAGCGCCTCCTTGAAGTCCGTGGCCGCCTCGTCATAGCGGCCCAGGTTGTCGTACTGGATGCCGCGCGCCGTGAGCGCCTGAGCCTTCAGGTTGGGTGACAGGCGGCCTCCCGCGATCTGTGCCGACAGCACCTGCGCCCGGACGATGGATTGGTACTGCGTCTGCGTCTTGGGCTTGAGTTTGTGCGACCGCACCGCTTCGTCCGTCTCCTTTAATTCGCGACGCAAGGCGTCGAAACCCGGCAGGGTGATGGCCGGCGCCGACATGCTCAGGCCCAAGCGCTGCCCGAGCTTGTTGACCTGCGCCGTGAAGGCCTGCCAATCCTTGGGTTCGATCTGGTCGGCAAGCAGCCGCAGTTCGCTCGCATACTCGCTTCGGCGGGCGCTGACCTCGGAGGTATTGCGCAAAGTGAAGAGGTGGTCGCCATCCTCGAGCTTGTTGTTGCTGGGCGTGGAATACACATCTTCGGAAAACTCGACGGCGCTCACGTGCGTGAAGATGCCCGGATAGGAAATCGCGAACGGGTCGTGGCGCATGGGCTCGCTGGGCATGCGCAGCGCATCGACGATGCTCCACTGCACGACGTCGGCCAGCAGCACGCGTTGATCGGGAAAGCGCCAGAACTCCCGAATCGAAAATCTCTGCACAAAGGTGACGGCGTCGTCCGTCTCCGATCGCAGCACTTCCATCGGCCCATCGGCCACGATCTTCGGATAGGTGCGCGCGTAAGCCGTGCCCAACTGGGCCTGGATTTCCGCCACGGAGCGCGTGGCGAGCGACTCACGCATCGCCTCGGCCAGATCGCCGCGGTAGGTGATGCGCGACTCGAGCTTCGCACCTTCGGCGAATTGGCCGACGCGAAAAGTGTCTTGCACCAGCATGCGTTGCTTGTCGTAGGCAGTGGGCAGCGCAAGCAAGGTGTCCGTACCTGCTGCGATCAGCAAGCCCTTGTCGAAGCCGATGGCTTGGCGGCTTGCCAGATCGCCCGTCTGGTGGCTTCGCGTCGCGTCGAGAAAATGCGTCTTGCCGTTGAGCTGGACGCGGGTGATCACGTGGTCAAAGGCGAGCGGGCTCGGCAGCATCTCGTCCACGCGGCCGCGCATGAGCGTGGACACGAGCACCGGCGCAGCTGGAATGTCGAGTTTGTGCAGCAAGGCGATGAGCAAAGATACTTTGTCCTTGCAATCGCCGAATCGCTGTTCGATGACTTTGTCGGGCTGCGCCGGCTTGTGGGTGTTGAGGCCGATCTCGCTGCCAAAGTACCGCACGTCGGCCTGCACGAAGTGAAGCACCGCGACAAGCTGCTTCTCGGGATCGTTCGACATCGCCCGGATCTCGGCCGCCTTCTGATCGATGGCCGCGCCGCCGTGCACCGAGTTCGAAAACAACCTGACGCCCCAGCGCGCCACGTCAGCCCAATCTTCGAATTCGCTGAACTGCACTTCCTGTTTGAGCACCGCGCTGTAGGGGGCGCCGGAATCGGCATGGAGCTGCGGCACGGATTCGCGCCGGAAGATGGTTTCACGCATCCCGCGGTCCACCTTCGACGAGACCTGGATGTCCGGCAATCCAGCGCGGAACTTGATCTTGCGCGACTCGGGCGCGAGCAACCGGTACTGGTAGAGCGCTGCCGGCCCGCGGTGCGAAATCAGCCAGTCCATGCTCACGAAGCGACCGTCAAAGACCGGGTTCATGCCGCGAATCGAATAAGCGAAGTCGATCTGGTCGCCCACCCGAACGTCGTCGAGCACCAACGACGCGGTGACGCGCCCATCGTAGATGCGGCGCTCGAGTTGCGTCTCGCGCTGCAGGAGCTGAATCTTCTTGCGATCAAGCCGTGTAGAGCGCTTACCGTCGCGAACCACGTCGAAGTGGTGAAAGACGAGCGACTGAAAGCTCGGATCGAACTCGATCTCGATCTGCGATGCCTGGCCGAGGCCCGAGGTGTCGCCCACGACACGAACCACATGGCTGTACATCACTGCTGACTTGTCGTCGACGCGGGTCTGGTCGTCGACGACTCGGTAGCGCAGCGGCGCGGCAACGATGGGCGCATTGGCATTTTCCTTTGCCGGCACGACCCAGGCCGGTGCCGGCTCGATCGAGTAGCTGAAGGCAGTGGAGGTAGCGACGGTCCTGACGGGCTTCGCCTCTTTCTCGGCAGCAGCGCATTGGAGGGTGGCAAGGCAGGCAACCAGTGCCAACAGGGGGGCAACGTGGGTCATGGACGATGCGATTGCTCCACGCAAGCCATGGTTCGTCAAGCGCTTGGCTCGCGCGTGAGCTCTCAGGAAGGGCAGCAGTTCCATCAGGCCCTGCCTGTGGCTTCCTGCGTGACAGTCTTCTTCGACGGCTTCTCGGCCACCGGCCCGCCCGCGTCCCTCCATGCAGTGAAGCCGCCAGCGATGTGCGCCACCCGAGGCATGCCCATCTCCTGCAAGGTCAGGGTCGCAAGCGCCGATCGCCAACCCAGGGCGCAGAACAGCACAAACTCCTTGTCTTGCCCAAACTCTTCGCGGTAATAGGGTGAGCCTGGGTCGACCCAGAATTCGAGCATGCCGCGCGGCGCGTGGATCGCCCCGGGAATCACACCTTCGCGCTCGAGCTCTCGCACATCGCGGACGTCCACGAACTGAACTTTCGGATTGCCGTACAACGCCTTGGCCTGCTCGACGGAGTAGGTCGTGATGACCGCTTCAGCCTCATCGACCATGCTCTTGACGGTCTTGATCATCAGAACGGTCCCTTCTCAAGCCAGCGCTCGATCTGGGCACGGCGGTCGTTGCCCCAGAACGGCTCCTTGTCGATCATGAAGAACGGCGCACCGAAGACGCCGGAGGCGATTGCATCATCATTCGCCGCCTTGAGGCGCGCCTTCCAGGCCGGGTCGTTCCAGATGGATTCGGCCTCGTTCGGATCAAGGCCGAATTCAGCGGCAAGTTCCCTGAGACGAGCCGGGTGGCTCAGGTCCACGCCGCGGGCAAAGTAAGCACGAAGACAATGCCGAGCCCAGTGGCTCGCCGTCGCATCACGCTTGTCATTGAGCCACCAGAAGATGCGGGCGGCGTTTTGCGTGGGGATCGGAAACTTCTCGGGATTCTTCAGCGGCACGCCGGCAAATCGGGCTGAACGCTCGAAGTCAAGGAACGAGTATTCGCGCTTGATCGGATAGTCCACCGGGCTTTTCAACTCCGCCGCCTGGAAGATGGCCCCGAGCAGGATTGCATTCCAGTTCACCGTGCGGCCATGCCGCGCGGCAAGCGCCTCAATCCACTCCGACGCGATGTACGAATACGGAGAGGAGAAGTCGAAATAGAAGTCAATGCAACGCGGGTTCACGAACGCAAGATTACTGCGCGGCGGACCCTTGTGTCATGGGCATTTCGTCGCCTGGGTGAAACCACGAATGCAGCGCCCCCTCAGAGGCTGAGAGTTTCTCCTGGCGATATCAATATCCGTTCGCACTGAGCTTGTCGAAGTGCCCATATGCCCGGTACAGGCCTTCGACAAGCTCAGCCCGAACAGGAGATAAGTGCATGCGGAGAAAAAATCTCAGCTTCTCAGGCTAACGCCCGACCGATCAGAATCTTTTGAACATCACTCGTGCCTTCATAGATCTGGCACACGCGAACATCGCGGTAGATGCGCTCGACCGGGAAGTCGGTGACATAGCCGTAGCCGCCGTGAATCTGGATCGCCGCACTGCAGACTGCCTCGGCCATTTCGCTCGCAAAGAGCTTGGCCATCGCGGCTTCCTTCAGGCACGGCTGCCCCGCATCCTTCAGGCTCGCTGCATGATGGATCAACTGCCGCGCCGCTTCGATCTTCATCGCCATCTCGCCCAGGCGGAACTGCACGGCCTGGTGCTCGAAGATGGGCTGGCCGAAGGCTATGCGTTCTTTGGAATACCGCAGCGCCGCCTCGAACGCAGCACGCGCCATGCCGACGCTTTGCGCAGCGATGCCGATGCGCCCGCCCTCCAGGCCCGATAGCGCGATCTTGAGGCCCTGGCCTTCATCACCCAGCAGGTTGGCTGCCGGCACGCGACAGTTCTCGAACAGAATCTGTGCGGTGTCGCTTGCATGCTGGCCCATCTTGTCCTCGACGCGGGCCACGATGTAGCCTGGTGTCGAGGTCGGCACGATGAAGGCGCTGATGCCCTTCTTGCCGGCGGCCTTGTCGGTAACCGCCATCACGATGGCAACATCACCGTTCTTGCCGCTCGTGATGAACTGTTTCACGCCGTTGAGGACGTAGTCGTCGCCATCCTTCACAGCCATCGTCTTGAGGCCGTCTGCCTGCGAGCCCACATGCGGTTCGGTGAGGCAGAAGGCGCCAAGCATCTCGCCGCGCGCGAGGGGCTTGAGCCATTGCTCTTTTTGCGCAGCATTCGCCCAGGCCATGAGGATGGAGCACACCGGGCAGTTGTTCACGCTCACCACGGTCGAAGTCGCGCCGTCACCCGCGGCAATCTCTTCGAGGATCACGGCAAGACTCAGGTAGTCGAGCCCGGCCCCATCCCATTCGGTGGGCACGGCCACGCCATAGCAGCCGAGTTCGGCCAGGCCGCGCAACTCGTCTTTCGGAAAATGGCAGTCGCGGTCCCACTGTGCCGCCTTGGGCGCGATGTTGTCTTGTACGTAAGCGCGAACGGCGTCTTGCACGGCGCGGTGGTCTTCGCTCAGAAGCATGTATTTGTCTCCGGTGGTCTGTCGCTAGTGCAGTGTTTCACGCTATGCGGAACATAAGACCGCGTCTTTGGCCCCGTGGCGTCGTTGCAAATCCTCGCGATACCGCAGGTATCGCTGCGGTTTGCGCCTAGCCACGCGGCCAAATCCATCGGTCTTATTAAGTTCCGCATAGCGTGAAACACTGCACTAGTGTCGCGTCACACGTCAAGTGTCGGTTGATCGCGCCGCTATCGGAGTGCAGTGCAAGGCGCGCCGACGAGCCATAGCTGTGCTATGGCGAGGGGGCGCAACGCCGCAATGCGCTTCGAGAGCAAGCGAGCAGCCGACACTTGACGCGTGACGCGACACTAGACGTGTCACGAGTTCCGCCTCAGTCTCCGGCAGGTGCCCAAGGTTAATACCCGGGGCGATGTATTGCTCCCTCTCCCTCTGGGAGAGGGAGTAATGTGGAGCGTCAGACCAGTTCCAACGACAAGGCCGTGGCTTCACCGCCGCCGATGCACAGCGCCGCCACGCCCTTCTTCAGTCCACGCTTCTTGAGCGCGCCGAGCAGCGTCACGACGATGCGCGCTCCGCTCGCGCCGATGGGGTGGCCAAGCGCGCAAGCGCCGCCGTGCACGTTGACGATTTCATGTGGCAGCTTGAATTCGGCCATCGCAGCCATCGTGACCGCAGCGAACGCTTCATTCACTTCCCACAGGTCCACGTCTTTGGCGGTCCAGCCGGTCTTTTTCAGCACCTTGTCGATGGCGCCCACAGGTGCGGTGGTGAACCAGTTCGGCGCTTGCGCATGCACGGCATGTGCACGGATGCGGGCGACAGGCGCGACGCCCAGCTTTTTCGCCGTCGACTCGCGCATCAGCACAAGTGCGGCAGCGCCATCGGAAATACTGGACGAGGTGGCTGCGGTGATGGCTCCGTCCTTCTTGAACGCTGGCTTCAGGCCCGCGATCTTGTCGAGCTTGGCCTTGAATGGCTGTTCATCGAACTTGACGACCGTGTCACCGCCCTTGCCGGCGACCGTGACAGGCGCGATCTCCCAATTGAAGCTGCCGTCTTCATTGGCCTTCTTGGAACGCTCGGTGGACGCGATCGCGAAGGAATCCATCGCTTCGCGCGTGAACTGGTACTTGGACACGCACTCTTCAGCGAACACACCCATGGCCTTGCCGCCGCCGTTGGGCAGCTTCTCGTAGGCGTCTTCCAGGCCGTCGAGGGCCATGTGGTCGTACAGCGAGGTCATGCCGTACTTCACGCCCTTGCGCATCTGGGTGAGGTGCGGGGCGTTGGTCATGCTTTCCATGCCACCGGCAACGACGATGTCGGCGCTCTCGGCGCGAAGCATGTCGTGCGCGAACATCATGGCGCGCATCCCGGAACCGCACATTTTCGAGAGGGTGACGGCGCCCGCGGATTGCGGCAGGCCAGCACCCAGTGCAGCCTGTCGAGCAGGGGCTTGGCCTTGGCCGGCCATGAGGCAGTTGCCAAGCAGCACTTCGCTCACCGCGTCGCCAGTGATGCCGGCGCGCTCGACCGCTGCCTTCACCGCAATCGCGCCGAGTTGATGCGCTGCGAGGGACGAAAAATCACCCAGCAATCCGCCAATGGGCGTACGAGCGGCCGAGACGATGACGATGGGGTCTTGGGACATGGTTAACTCCTTGTGGGACAGAAGATGCATCACTGCGGTGATGTCGAGAATGAAGCCGCTGCTTCGTCAGCTTGCGCCTCCCGCAGCCTGCGCTGGTGCTTGAAGCGCTTGCTCGCTTCGTACGGGAACACGTCATGCACGTGGCCGGCGAGGATGCGCTCTTTGTGGCCTTGCCAGAATGACGCATCGAGCAAGTCGGCGTGGTGCTTCAGGAAAACCTCGCGCACGCTCGGATTGCCGAGCAGAAAAGGACTGAAGGTTTCGGGGAAGACGTCCTTTGGCCCGACGCGATACCAGACTTCTCCGGACATCTCTTCCTCCTCGGTGCGAGGGGCAGGTACCCGCCGGAAGTTGCATTCGGTGAGGTATTCGATCTCGTCGTAGTCGTAGAAGACAACCTTGCCGTTGCGCGTGACGCCGAAGTTCTTCCACAGCATGTCGCCGGGAAAGATGTTGGCTGCCACCAGGTCTTTGATCGCATTGCCGTACTCCACCACCACGCGTTCGATCTGTTCGCGCGTGGCGTCTTGCAGATAGATGTTGAGCGGCACCATGCGACGCTCGATGTAGACGTGGCGGATGACGATGGTGTCGCCCTCTTCCTCGATCAGACTCGGGCAAAAATGCTTGAGCTCGTCGATCAGTTCCTCTTCGAAACGCGTGCGGGGAAAAGCCACGTTCGAGTATTCGAGCGTGTCGGCCATGCGCCCCACGCGATCATGTTGCTTCACGAGCAAATACTTGCTCTTGATGAGTTCGCGCGTGGTTTCCTTCTGCGGCGGATAGAAGTCCTTGATCACCTTGAACACGAAGGGAAAGGACGGCAAGTCGAACACCAGCATCACCATGCCCTTGATGCCGGGCGCGATGCGAAAGCTGTCGCTCGAATGCCGCAGGTGATAGAGAAAGTCGCGGTAGAAGAGATTCTTGCCCTGCTTCTGAAGACCGATGGCGCTGTAGATTTCAGAGCGCGGCTTGCGCGGCATCATCGAGCGCAAGAATTGCACGTAGGCCGAGGGCACCTCCATGTTCACCATGAAGTAGGCACGAGCAAAGCTGAACAGCATCAGCAGCTCGTCTTCGCCGAAGAGCACTGTGTCGATGGTCAATTGGCCTTGCGGCGTGTGAAGAATCGGCAGCGCGAACGGTGTCTCGTTGAAGCCGTTGATCACCTTGCCTACTGCGTACGCGCCTTTGTTGCGAAAGAAGAGGCTGGCCAGCACTTGCACCTGGAAGTTGGCTCGCGCCTTGAATTCGCCCAGTTGCGTGAGCACGGCCGACAACACGTGGTTGATGTCACGATCCAGGTCTTCGAACGGGACCTCGAGCTGAAAATTGTTGACGATGCGCAGCCATGTATCGCGCAACGAGTCCTTGCTTGGGTAGTAGGCGCGATAGGTCGGCAGGGAGGCGGGCTCGTCGTTCTCGATGTACTCGGTGGACACAGCCGGCCGCACGAAGATGAAGTCGTTGTTGAAGTAGCTGTGGTGCAGGATCTTCGTCGTCACCGAATTGAAGAATGTCTCGGCGCACTCGGGCTGATGATGGTTGGTGAGCAGCCCGATGTAGTGCAGCTTGACTTGCTGCCACACGTCCATCGACAGTTCGCTCGCGTTGAATTCGCGCTGCAGACGTTCGGCGCCTTCATCGACGCGCTTGTCGTAGAACTCGATGCGCTCGCGTTGCGCTCTTTGCTGGCCGTGCCAGTCCGCCGCCTCGAAACGCAGCTTGGCAGCGGCACTCGCTTCGCGGAAAAGGCGGTAGTGGCGATTGAAACCGTCGAGCATGGCCTGCGCGATGTCGAACGCCCGGCTGTCGCTCAGGGCGCGAGGAAACATCATCGGGCGTTTCATGCTCATGACATGTTCATGATGTTGCGGCGCGGCAATCAGGAAGTGTACGCAGTGAGAGGCTGAGAGTGTTTCGAACGTGTCCGAGCAGCACATCAAAGGGCGCCGGATCTAGGCGCAAAGCGCAGCCATAGCCTGGTGGCTATGGCGAGCATTTGCAACGACGAGCAGGGGTCTTTTGGCGTGATGAGCGGGCATGATCGAAATACTCTCAGCCTCTGAGCCCCGCCCGATTGAAGGCATCAGGACATGGCCTTACATCGTCTCGGCGAACAACTCGCGACCGATCAGCATCCGCCTGATCTCCGAAGTGCCTGCCCCGATTTCGTACAGCTTTGCGTCGCGCCACAAGCGGCCAAGCGGGTACTCGTTGATATAGCCATTGCCGCCAAACACCTGGATGCCCTCGCCCGCCATCCACGTCGCCTTTTCAGCGCACCACAGGATCACGGAAGCGCAATCTTTGCGCACCTGCCGGACATGCTCAGCCCCGAGCATGTCGAGGTTCTTGCCCACCGTGTAGCAGAACGCGCGCCCTGCTTGCAGCACGGTGTACATGTCCGCCACCTTGCCCTGGATGAGCTGGAATTCGCCGATGCTCTGGCCGAACTGCTTGCGGTCGTGGATATAGGGCACGACGTTGTCCATCACCGCCTGCATGATGCCGATCGGGCCGGCGGCGAGCACGGCGCGCTCGTAGTCCAGTCCGCTCATCAGCACCTTGGCGCCGCCATTCACGGCACCCAGCACGTTCTCGGCCGGCACTTCGACGTTGTTGAAGACCAGCTCGCCCGTGTGGCTACCGCGCATTCCGAGCTTGTCGAGCTTTTGCGCGATGGAGAAGCCCTTCATGCCCTTCTCGATGAGGAAGGCCGTGACGCCGCGCGCGCCGAGTTGCGGCTCGGTCTTGGCGTAGACGACCAGCGTGTCCGCGTCGGGCCCATTGGTGATCCACATCTTGTTGCCGTTGAGCACGTAGTGGCCGTTCTTCTCTTCGGCCTTGAGCTTCATGCTGATCACGTCCGACCCCGCGCCCGGTTCGCTCATGGCGAGTGCGCCGACATGTTCGCCGCTGATCAGCTTGGGCAGGTACTTGCGGCGCTGGGCCTCGGTGCCGTTGCGCTTGATCTGGTTCACGCACAGGTTGCTGTGCGCTCCGTAGCTCAGGCCTACCGAGGCAGAGGCGCGGCTGATTTCTTCCATCGCGATCATGTGGGCGAGGTAGCCCATGTTCGCACCACCATATTCTTCGGACACCGTCACGCCCAGAACGCCCAGGTCACCCATCTTGCGCCACAGGTCCATCGGGAACTGATCGCTCTCGTCGATCTCTGCGGCACGAGGTGCGATCTCGGCCTGAGCGAACTCACGCACCGCATCGCGCAGAGAGTTGATGTCGTCACCGAGCTGGAAGTCGAGGCCGGGCATGTTCATGAGCTGTATCTCCGTTCGTTCAATGTTGGATGCCGTCGCGCTGCAATTGACGTTTACGTAAACGTCAATCATATCGCGGGACCGCGCAAGCTCAAGGAACTACCGTCGCGACCCGCCCCGCATCTGCCACAGTGGCTTCTTGCCCTTCAGATGGCGCTCGATGCCGTCATTCAACCGGCTGCGCAAATCAACCACTTCGTCGACGTGCCCATAGATGTCGGGGAAGCGAAGGTCCAGCCACAGCCACAGCGTGCAAGACCGCAGCGCCAGCTCCATTCGGTCGAGGCGACTGTGTTCGTCTACCTCGTCGAGGAACCACGGTGTGCCGGCCTTGCCAGTCAGGGTGTGGTTGTGCGTCCAGTTGAGAAAAGCCTGCACCTGCGTTTCGGTGCGGGTGTCGACTGGCGCCTGCGCGTAGATGAAGCGCTGCTTTAGCGGAAGCTTCAGCGCAGTGCCGTCGAGCTGCTCGGCGAGTTCGAGCATCTGGTCGAGCTCGGCCACCTCGAAGTGCGCATCGTCGAGCTTCAACTGGTCCATGAACACGTCGAGCACGGCACGCAACCGCGTGAGACCCAGGCGCGATGCAATGGTGTTGACGTGCCACCAGTTCGGTGCGACGGGTGCTTTGAAGTTGCGCGGTGCGCGCGGCATCTTGGGCAGCAAATCCCTGAGCGTTCTCGCAGCATGGGGCTCGGCTTCGCGAAGCACGCCGACGAACCCCTCTTCGTGCATGCCATAGCGGCCGGCGCGACCGGCAATCTGATGAACTTCGGACTCGTCGAGCGGCCGGTCCGCCTGCCCGTCAAACTTGGTCATGGTGCTGAACAGCACACGCCGGATCGGCAGGTTGAGCCCCATGCCGATGGCGTCGGTTGCCACAAGGATGTGCGATGCGCCGTTTGCGAAACGCTCCGCCTCGCGACGCCGCACTTCCGGCGGCAACGCGCCGTAGATCACCGACACCGGATGCCCGTTTGCCGCCACCTGGTCACGCAGCATCAGCACGTCGCGGCGGCTGAAAGCGACGACCGCATCGCCCTTCTTCAATGCAGCAATGGGGATCGGTCCGGGCAGCAGCTCGACATGCTGCTTGCGCTCGAACATCCGCACGGTGCAGTTCTCGCCGCACAGCTTGAGCAGGCTCTCGATGGCCGGCCCGGCATAGG
>Ga0207678_10003219_pt1 | contig 14753 bp, 9 predicted proteins | sample KBSC63metaG_FD_184319 | JGI IMG/M metagenome (GOLD analysis project Ga0207678, IMG submission 184319) | Corn rhizosphere microbial communities from Kellogg Biological Station, Michigan, USA - KBS C6-3 metaG (SPAdes) (version 2) | ecosystem: Host-associated > Plants > Roots > Rhizosphere > Soil ...
ATTGATGCCGGCGTTGTTCACGAGCACGTCGATGCCGTCGAAGTCGTCGTTGACGCGCTCGCACATGGCCTCCACTTCTCGGCGCACGCCGATGTCGCAGCCATAGGCGCGAGCGCGGCGGCCCATTTCGCCGATCTCGGCGCACACGTTCTCAGCGTCGGAGGCGCCGCTGGGGCTGGAACCGACGGCCACGTCGGCTCCAGCGGCGGCGAGCGTCAGCGCGCAGGCTCGCCCGATGCCGCGGGAGCCGCCCGAGATGAACACCGTCTTGCCGAGCAGGCTGAAGCTCGGGATCTCGATCACGCGCGAGATGGGGTGCGCGGCAGGGCTGTGAAATTCGGGAAATGCGGTTGCCATGGGGCAGGTCTCCTTGGTCAGCGCCCGGCGTTGCGGGCAAAGCGATAGGCTCGAGATGCGGGTTGTCCCTGGAAACGATCCGGGCGCGGCGCAAGGCTGAGCAACGACTGAATTCGCGTCAGCGTGTGAAGGCCATGGCGTAGCGAGATCAAGAACAGAGGTGACCTCAGGTAGCTGTCGACGGCGTCAGCGGCGCGGGCGAGCCAGCGATCGCGCCGTTGCCGGGCATCGAGCCCACTCCGGGGCGTAGGCCCGCGTGCCTCTTTCACTGCCCGGCCTGCGTGCTGCTGGGCTGAGCGCCGCGCTCGACGCCGTTGCGAGCCATTGCGAGCCAGCTCGCGGTCGCGTTCTGGAATTCACGAAACTGCGCTTCGGTCTGTGACTTGTAGGTGTCAGAGAGCCTGCGCCAGACCTCCTCGACGAGCTTCCGGTTGTCGCCCAGCGAGCGAGCCTCGCCCACCCGGAAGCTCTGCTCGATCATTTCGATGCCGGACTTGTACGTCGCGTCGACCAGCTCGCGATGCTTGTTCAGCGCTTCGCTGGCCGACTCGGCCCAGCGCTTCTGAAAGGCTTCCGTCCACTCCTGCGGCGTGCTCGCGACGCCGAGCGACTGCGGCTGCGCGTGTTGCACCCACTGCTTAAACATTTCTTGCCCCGCGTGTAGCGACGACTCGGACACCTTACGAAAACTCTCTAGCAACTGAGTAAACATGGGACCTCCGTAGCGCGTGGCGGCGAGCCCACGACTCGTGCTCGCTGCCCGCGCCTCCTCCACGATGGCGAGTAGCAAGCGTCGTTCCACACACTGTGTGCAGGACCAGGGCCGGCGCTGGTATTGCCTGCCGTTACGCTCCCGCGACGCTAGAGGAACGCTCGCGATCCAAATCCTTAGCGCGAGCGCGTAGGTGGTCTGATTTCATCATGCGTGCCGGCGTTTCGAGTGCGCGCGGCGTCCGTCGAAGGTAACGCAGTGTTGATTCCAGCTGGGACCACCCGGCTCGAGGTCGATCGAAGTCGTGGTGAGCGACCACAGTCCCGCGCGCACAAGGTGAGACTGGTTACCGAGCCCGCACCCGCGAGCGAGCGCCGGAGGCGGCGTCTGTGTGGCTGGCTCGCTGCTTGCAAGGTTGCCACGGTGAGGACAGCGCCCGGAATCCCCGGGCCGCAGGGGAGGCAAGATGCTCGACACGCCGAGTGAAGTCGTACATAGCGCGCAGCTGCAGGAGCGGATCTCGCGCGTCTTCTGGCATCGCACCGCGCATGCCGGACAGCAGTATATCGAACGAGCGCAGCAGGCCATCAGCGCGAGCCTGGCGGATCCGCCCGCCCAGCCGTTGCTGCCGTTGCAGCTCGCGACCACTTGGTATGAGTACGCCGTCGACTTTTACCAGCGTGGCGTGCTGCTGATGGATACGATGCGCCGCCGGGGCAATCAGTATCTCGAGCACGAGCTCGCCGGCAAGCCGCCGGTCCTGCACTTCGAGTACGAAACGGTAGTTGACGCGCGGACCTTCGAGCGTCCAGTCAACTACGCGCTGGTGCGCATCAAGCCGCCGCCGGGCGTAACGGTGGATCCCAAGCGGCGTCCGTACATCGTGATCGACCCGCGCGCCGGCCACGGCCCGGGTATCGGTGGGTTCAAGGACGACTCACAGGTCGGCGTCGCGTTGCGCGCGGGCCATCCCGTGTACTTCGTGATCTTCTTTCCAGAACCTCAGCCGGGCCAGACGCTGGAAGACGTGTGCCGGGCCGAACAGCGCTTCGTGCGTCGCGTGAACGAGCTGCATCCCGAGAGCAAGAAGCCGGCAGTGCTGGGCAACTGTCAGGGCGGCTGGGCCGTGATGATGATCGCCGCCTCCAGCCCCGAGGACACCGGACCGCTGATGATCAGCGGCGCGCCGATGTCGTACTGGGGCGGCGCCTGGACCGAGGGCAAGGGCAACAACCCCATGCGCTACGCGGGCGGGATGCTCGGCGGCACCTGGCTCGCCTCTTTCAGCGCAGACATCGGGGACGGGCTCTTCGACGGTGCGTACCTGGTCCAGAACTTCGAGAGCCTGGACCCTGCCAACACTTACTGGGACAAATACTACCACGTGTTCGCGAACGCGGACACGGAGCCGCCGCGCTTTCTCGAGTTCGAGCGCTGGTGGGGCGGCTACTACCTGATGAATCGCGACGAGATCGAGTGGATCACCAAGAATCTCTTCGTCGGCAACGACCTGTGGAAGGGCGGCGTCCGGATCAGTCGCGAGGCGCTGGACCTGCGGCAGGTGCGCTCTCCCATCGTCATGTTCGCTTCGATCGGCGACAACATCACTCCACCCCAGCAGGCGTTCAACTGGGTCACCGACGTCTACTCCAGCACCGAGGAGCTGAAGGCGAACGGGCAGGTGATCGTCGGCCTGCTGCACCAGAGCGCCGGGCACCTGGCGCTGTTCGTCTCCGGGAAGGTGGCCAATCGCGAGCACACCCAGGTGGTGTCGGTGCTGGAATCGATCGAGGCGCTGCCCCCGGGGCTCTACGGGATGCAGATCAAGGAGAGCAAGCGCAGCGACGGCACGACGGAGTACGAGGTGGAGTTCCAGGAGCACCGCCTCGAGGACTTGGCCATGCGCCTGAACCGCTTCGAGCGTGCGGATGAGCGGCCCTTCGAGGCGGTCGAGGCCGTCTCCGAGCTGAATCAGCGCGCGTACGAGCTGTTCGCACGGCCCTCGGTCACGGCTGCGACGACGCCGCTGACTGCCTGGCTGGGTCGCACGTTCCACCCGTTGCGGGTCCAGCACTGGGCCTTCTCGGATCTGAATCCCTTGCTCTGGTGGGTAGAGGCCGCGGCCGATGCGGCCAAGGCCCACCGACAGAAAGCAGAGCCATCGCATCCGCTGCGCAAGCTGGAGGGGGCGTTCTCCCAGCTGGTGAGCGGTGCATGGAGCCTGCACAAGGACGTGCGCGACGCCGCGACCGAAGCACTCTTCTTCCAGATCTACGGAAACATGTTCATCGGCTACTCCGGCGAGAAGATGCACGTCGACGCCACCCGCAGCCCGCCGGTGAATCCCGCGTCGCTGCCAGTGGTCGCGGGCGCGCTCGCCGCGGTGGATCAAGGGGGCTATCCAGCGGCCCTGGCGCGCGTGGGAGAGTTGCTGGCTCGCACCGGCGCGCCGGTGCCGCTCTCGCGCATCGAGCGCAAGGCTGCCCTCGTCAAGGAGTACGCGGAGCTGTTGCCGGATCTACCCGAACGAGAGTGGAAGCTGACGCGCGGCCGCCAATATAACATCGTGCGCTACGAGCCTGAGCGCGCCCTGAGCACGCTCCCGAAGTTGCTGGCGGACCCGAGCGATCGCCAGCGCTTCTTGGAAGTGATGGAGCATGTCACCAACGACCGCGAGTTCGTGGGCGACCCCACGCCCGAGCAGCTGGAGATGGTGCAGCGCATCCGCAAGGTGTTGCACGTGGAGAACGGCGCGTCCTGGGGCGCGCAGCGCGCGAGCGCCTGACGAACAGGGTCCAGGGGGGGAACCATGCAAGTCTCTAGCAACCGAACCTTTGACGAGATCCAGGTCGGCGAGACACTGACGCTGTCGCGCCAGCTGACCCAAATGGAGGTCGAAGCCCTGGCGCTCGTCTCCGGGGAGGTGGACTCGTTCCATATCGATCAGGGCGCGAAGACCAACGGCAACGGCAATGGCCACGGCACCAGCGCCAAGTCGGTCAGCAGTGAGGCGCTGCTGTCGGGCATGCTGTGCCGCAAGTTGCCGGGCCCCGGCACCACCATCCTGGAGCAGAATCTGCGCTTTCACGGCGCGTTCTCGGCCGCGGACGAGCTGATCGGAACGGTCACGGCGCGCGAGAAGCGCGCCCGCGATCACTCCATCGTCTTCGACTGCAACGTGCGCTGCGGCAGCCGGGAGCTGGTCAGCGGCACCGTGACGGTGGCGGCGCCGCTGGAGCGCGCGCACTACACGCCGCTGGCCACGCCCGAGGTGGTGGTGAGGCGCAATGACGACTTCAGTCGCTTGCTGCATCGCTGCCAGGGGCTCCCGCCCGTGCTGTGTGCGATCGTGCACCCCTGCGATCGGGATTCACTGGTCGGGCCGCTGGAGGCGGCCCGGCTGGGCCTGATCGTACCGGTGCTGATCGGACCGGAGGCGAAGATCCGCGCGGTCGCCGCGTCAGAGAAGGTCGATCTCGGCTCCTATCAGATCATCTCGACCGAGCACAGCCACGCCGCCGCGGCCAAGGCTGTAGCGATGGCGCGGGCTGGCGAGGTCGAGGCGCTGATGAAGGGCAGCTTGCACACCGATGAGTTGATGGCGGCGATCGTGCCCTCGGCCACTGGCCTGCGTACCGCACGGCGGATCAGCCACTGTTTTGTGCTCGACGTGCCCAGCTACCCCCGCGTGCTCTTGATCACGGACGCTGCCATCAATATCGCTCCCACGCTCGAGGACAAGGCGCACATCGTACAGAACGCGATCGAGCTGGCACAGACGCTGGGCATCGAGACGCCGCGGGTGGCGATTCTCGCGGCGGTCGAGACGGTGAACTCCAAGATGCAGGCGACGCTCGACGCTGCGGCCTTGTGCAAAATGGCTGATCGCGGCCAGATCAAGGGCGGCTTATTGGACGGGCCGCTGGCATTCGACAACGCGATCAGTGAGCGGGCGGCGGAGACCAAGAAGATAAAGAGTGAGGTGGCGGGCCGCGCCGACATCTTGCTCGCACCGGATCTGCAGTCCGGCAACATGCTGGCCAAGCAGTTGCAATATCTGGCCGGGGCCGACTCCGCCGGCATCGTGCTCGGCACGCGCGTCCCGATCGTGCTGACGAGCCGCGCCGATACGGTGCGGGTGCGGCTGGCCTCCACCGCCGTGCTCAAGCTGGTCGCGCACGAGCAACGGGCCGCGCGCGCAGCGGCGCAACCAGGGAGCGCGCTGTCATGATCGATGGGATCCTGGTGCTGAACGCGGGCTCGTCCAGCCTGAAATTTCAGGTGTTCGAGCTCGCGACGCGGCTAGCGGCGCGGCTGCGCGGTCAGATCGAGCGCATCGGCACGGCGCCGCGCTTCGTGGCCAAGAACTCGTCGGGAGTGCAGCTGGCAGCCATCGATCTGAGCGAGTCGGAGGGGCGCGATCACGCCGCGGCGCTGGGCTTCCTCGCCGCCTGGCTGCGCGAGAAAGTGGCGGGCGGGATTTCGCTGGCCGCCGTGGGTCATCGGGTCTCGCATGGCGGCAGCGAGTATGCGCAGCCGGTGCGGGTGGATGCGCAGGTGCTAGCCCGCCTGGAGGCGCTGGTCCCGCTGGTGCCGCTGCATCAGCCCTTCAACCTGGCGCCCATCCGCAGCTTGCTCGCGGCGAGGCCGGAGCTGCCGCAGGTGGCTTGCTTCGACACGGCCTTCCACACCAGCCAGCCCGAGATCGCCCAGCTCTATGGCTTGCCCAAGCGCTTCTATGACGAGGGCGTGCGGCGCTACGGCTTCCACGGGCTGTCGTACGAGTACATCGCGCAGCAGCTGATGGTGCAAGCCCCGGCGATCGCGCTGCGGCGCGTGGTCGTGGCGCATCTCGGTAGCGGGGCGTCGATGTGCGCGTTGCGCGAGGGCAAGAGCGTGGCGACCAGCTTCGGCTTTTCGGCGCTGGAGGGCCTGCCCATGGGCACGCGCTGCGGGTCGCTCGACCCGGGCGTGGTGATCTTCCTGGCGCGCGAGCGCGGCATGAGCTTCGAGGCACTGGAGGCGCTGCTCTACAAGCAATCGGGCCTGCTCGGGCTGTCGGGCATCTCGAACGACGTGCGCGTGCTGCTCGACTCGCGCGAGCCGGACGCGGCGCTGGCCCTCGACTACTTCACGTATCGCGCGTCCCGCGAGCTGGGGTCACTGGCGGCGGCGCTGGGCGGGCTCGACGCGCTCGTGTTCACGGCCGGCATTGGTGAGAACAGCGCCGAGCTGCGCGCGCGCATCTGCGCGCGGGCGAGCTGGCTGGGAGTGGAGCTGGAACGGTCCGCCAACGAGGCGGGGCAGCAGCGCATCAGCAGCCCGCAGAGCCGCGTTGCGGTGTGGGTCATCCCCACGAATGAGGAGCTCATGATCGCGCAACACACGCTGAGTTTGCTGAAATGAACGAACGTCTCGACGGACCACGCACGAGGACAGAGTCAGACATGACGAGCAAGGACGCGAGCGACCGGAGCACGTGGCGGGGACGGAGAACGTTCGCCCGTGCGGCTTTTCTGGTCGGATGGATACTGGTGGCCGCGGGCTGCCAGGTGGGACCGGATTTCAAAAAGCCCGAAGCCCCGGTCGCCCCCAAGTGGAGCGGCAACGATGACCCGCGCATCGCGACGCAGACGGCCGCGGACAGCTTGTGGTGGAAGGAGTTCAACGACGCCACGCTCGATCGCCTGGTCGAGCTGGCCTACCACCAGAACTTGTCACTGCAGGTCTCCGGCTTGCGCATCGTGGAGGCGCGCGCGCAGCTGGGAGTCGCGACCGGCAAGCAGTGGCCGCAGATACAGGTCCTGGCTGCGGGCGCCAGCGCGGACGGGGTCACGAAGTCGGTCTCGACCTACGCCGCTGTCGACCGCAACTTCTTCTCCTATCAGGCAGGCTTTGACGCGGCCTGGGAGCTGGACTTCTGGGGGAAGTACAGCCGCGGGGTAGAGGCAGAGGCCGCAAACGTGCTGGCAACGGTCGCGGACTACTACTACTCGATCGTCTCGCTCAACGCCGAGGTGGCTCGCACCTACACCGTGCTGCGCACCTACGAGGTGCTGATCGACCAGGCGCAGCGCAATGTCACGCTCCAGGAGGACGGCTTGGGCATCGCGCAGTCGCGCTTCAAGAACGGCGCGACCTCCGAGCTCGACGTGGCGCAGGCGACGACGCTGCTGGAGAGCACGCGCGCGACGGTCCCGCAGTTGCAGATCGGTGCTCAGCAGGCACGCAACGCGCTGAGCACCTTGCTCGGGCAGACCACGGGCAGCGTCGACACGCTGCTGGATGGTCCCAAGGAGATCCCAACGGCGCCGGCCAAGGTCTCCATCAGCGTGCCGGCGGAGATGCTGCGGCGCCGCCCCGACATCCGCAGGGCGGAGCTGGTGGCGGCCGCGCAGTGCGCGCGCATCGGTGTGGCGAAGGCCGAGCTGTATCCCAGCTTCTCGCTGTTCGGCAGCATCGGCTTCCAGGCGTCGAGCAGCGGCATCGGCTCCAACAACCTGTTCTCGGGCGACAACCTCGTGTACTCGGTGGGCCCGCGCATTAGCTGGCCCTTCTTCAACTACGGCCGGCTGCAGAACAACGTGCGCGTACAGGACGCGCGCCTCCAGGAGCTGCTGGTGGGCTACCGCGAGACCGTGCTCAAGGCCGCCCAGGAGGTGGAAGACGCGCTCACCGGTTATCTGCGCTCGCAAGAGGAAATCGTGTTTCAGCGGAACTCAGTCCAGTCCGCGCAGCGCTCGCAGGAGATCGCGATGACGCAATATCGCGAGGGCGCGGTCGACTACCAGCGCGTGCTGGACGCGCAACGCTCGCTGCTGCAGCAGCAGAACGATCTGGCACAGGCGGGCTCCTCCGTCGCGACCAGCGTGATCGCTCTCTACAAGGCGCTCGGGGGCGGCTGGGAGTTCCGCCAGGGCCAGCCCTTCGTGAGCGAGCCCAGCAAGAAGGAAATGGAGGAGCGGACCGGCTGGAGCGACCTCCTCTCCGAACCCAGCAGCCCGGAAGCTTCTGCGGGGACATCCCGCACCCCGAGCCAGCAGAACCCACCAGCCCCAGCCCCAGCCTCAGCCCCAGTGAAGTAGCCAGGAAGCATCATGTCGAACAAGATTTCTAAGCCGACTCTCAAGTGGATTGCCCTGTTCGGTGCCGCCGCGGTCATTGCGTTCGCCGGCATCTGGTACTGGAAGTCGCTGCAGGGCCTGCCCCATGGCATCGCCTCCGGCAATGGGCGGATCGAAGCCAAGCTGGTGGACGTGGCAGCGCGCGAGCCGCTGCGCGTGAAGGAGATCCTCGTGGACGAGGGCGCGCTGGTCAAGCCCGGTCAGGTGCTGGTGAAGATGGACACTGTCACCCTGGAGGCGGAGCTGGCTCACGCCAATCAACAGGTGGCCGCGTCGCAGCAGCGCCTGGCCGAGGCAAAGGCGTCGATCAACAAGCACAGGAGTCAGGTGAACCTGGCCAATACCGAGGTGGCGCGCTCGAAGAAGCTGGTGGCCGACGGGGCCGGCTCACAGCGTGAGCTCGACGTGCGCAACACCCAGGTGCAGACCACCAGCGCCACGCTCTCCGAATCCGAGGCCACGCTGAAGACGGCGGAGCAAGAGGTGGAGGTCGCGCGGGCGCAGGCTGCGACCATCCAGACCCGGATCAACGACGCCACGCTGGTGTCACCGGTGACGGGCCGCGTCCTGTATCGCCTGGCCGAGGCGGGGGAGGTGCTGGCCGCGGGCGGCAAGGCGATGACGCTGGTGAACCTGGAGGACGTGTACATGGAGATCTTCCTGCCCTCGGAGCAAGCCGCGGGCCTGAAGATGGGGGCCGAGGGGCGCATCACCGTCGACTTCGACACGAGCCGAGCGATCCCCGGCTTCGTGAGCTTCGTCTCGCCCGAAGCACAGTTCACTCCCAAGCAGGTCGAGACCAAGAGCGAGCGCGACAAGCTGATGTTCCGCGTCAAGATCCAGGTGCCGAAGGAGCTGGCCATGGAATACGTGGACCGCATCAAGACGGGCATCCGCGGCGTCGGCTACGTGAAGATCGATCCCGCGGCGGCCTGGCCAGAGAATTTGCAGAACGTCGTCACAGCTCGTCAGAGCTGAGGAGCGAGCAGGCGCAACCATGGTGTCATCCGTCTCCAGCGTCTCCTCGGTCCCCGATCTAGCGAGCGCGAACAAAGTAGTCGGGCTTCCGGAGCCCGTCGTCTCGATCAAAGAGGTCACACATCGCTACGGCAAGGTGACCGCGCTCGACGCCATCTCGCTCGACATCCCGAGCGGGATCATGGTCGGCATCGTGGGTCCCGACGGGGTCGGCAAATCGACGTTGATGGGGCTGGTTGCCGGCGCCAAGAAGCTGCAGCAGGGCAATATCACCGTGCTGGGCGGTGACATCGCCGACGCGCGGCACCGGCGCAATACCGGTCCGCGCATCGCGTACCTGCCGCAGGGTCTGGGCAAGAACCTGTATCTGGAGCTCAGCGTCTACGACAACGTCGACTTCATGGCTCGCTTGTTCGGGCTCGGCGAGGCCGATCGCAAGAGCCGCATCAAGACGCTGCTGGACGCCACAGGGCTGGGACCGTTCCCCGAGCGCCCTGCCGGCAAGCTCTCGGGCGGCATGAAGCAGAAGGTCGGGTTGTGCGGGGCGCTGGTGCACGACCCGGACCTGTTGATTCTGGACGAGCCGACCACGGGCGTCGATCCGCTGTCGCGGCAGCAGTTCTGGAAGCTGATCGATGACATCCGCGCGCAGCGCCCGAGCATGAGCGTGATGGTCTCGACCGCCTACATGGACGAAGCGCAGAAGTGGGATTGGATCGTGGCGGTGGACGCAGGGCGCGTGTTGGCCACAGGAACGCCCGCCGAGTTGATGCAGCGCACCGGAAAGAAGGACCTGGAGCAGAGCTTCATCCAGCTCCTGCCGGAGGAGAAGCGCATGGGTCACACGGAGCTCGTCATTCCGCCGCGCGCCGCCGGTACGGAGATCGCGATCGAGGCGCACGGCCTGACCCGGCGATTCGGTAGTTTCGTCGCCGTCGATCAGGTGACGCTATCGATCGAACGCGGGGAGATCTTCGGCTTTCTGGGGTCCAACGGCTGTGGCAAGTCCACGACCATGAAGATGCTGACCGGTCTCCTGCCTCCGACCGAGGGCACTGCCACATTGTTTGGCAACTCGGTCGAGGCTGGCAGCATGGAGGTGCGCAAGAAGCTTGGCTACATGACCCAAGCATTCTCCCTGTACGGAGAACTGACCGTACGGGAGAATCTCGTACTGCACGCGCGGCTCTATCATCTGGAGCCCGAGAAGGCGAAGGCGCGCATCGAGCACCTGGTGGAGAGATTTGGCTTGCACGCTCACCTCGATGCGCACGCGGACTCGCTGCCCATGGGGCTCAGGCAGCGGCTCTCGCTGGCCGTGGCGGTGTTGCACGAGCCCCAGATCTTGATCCTGGACGAGCCGACCTCCGGCGTCGATCCGGTCGCGCGCGATAGCTTCTGGGAGCTGTTGAGCGACATTTCGCGAAATCAGGGCGTCACGATCTTTGTCACGACGCACTTCATGAATGAGGGCATGCGCTGCGACCGCATCTCGCTCATGAACGCGGGCAAGGTGCTGGCCTGCGATGCGCCGCAGAAGCTGATCGAGCAGCGCGGCAAGGAGAACCTGGAGGACGCTTTCATCGCCTACATGCAGGATTCGGCGGACATCGTCGCGTCACGCATCACGAGCGACAACAAGTCGGCAACAGAGGCCACCACTGCCGAGCCGGCGCCGGCTGCTCCCGCCGAGCACGACATGTCGGGCTGGCGGCTGCGCGTCACACGCCTGCTCGCCTACACGCATAACGAGACCGTGCAGATCCTGCGTGACCCCGTACGTCTAGCGTTCGCATTCGTGGGCTCGGCGGCACTGATGCTGGTGTTTGGTTTCGGCATCACCACCGACGTGGAGCACATCCGCTACGCAAAATTTGATCAAGACCAGTCCCCGGAGAGCCGCGCTTATCTCGAGCAGTTCGCTGGATCGCCGCGCTACTTCAGGGGTACGCCCCCGGTCCAATCGGCGAACGAGGCGATGTGGCGCTTGAAGTCGGATGATGTGTCGGTGGTACTGGAAGTGCCGCCGAATTTCGGGCGGGATCTGCGCCGCGGCGACTCGCCCGACGTGCTGGCTCAGGTGGATGGTGCCATGACCTTTCGCGGCGACACCATCGAGAACTATGTGCAGGGTGTGAACGAGAAGCTGCTGAAGGACCCTGCTTCCGGGCTGCCGACGGTACAACCGGTGAAGTACACGGCGGACATCCAGGAACGCTACATCTACAATCCCACCTTCGAGAGCATCTACGCCATGGTGCCCAGCGTCCCGGCGCTGCTCTTGCTGCTGATTCCCGCCATCTTGATGACGGTGAGCATCGTGCGCGAGAAGGAGCTGGGCTCGATGATCAACTTCTATGTGACGCCCACCACGCGTCTGGAATACCTGCTGGGCAAGCAGATTCCCTACGTCGCGATCGGCATGCTCAATTTCTTCATTCTGAGCCTGATCACGCTGGTGGTGTTCGGCGTGCCGGTGAAGGGCAGTTATTTGCTGCTCACCGCCTGCGCGTTTCTGTACGTGTGGGCGACCACGGGCATCGGCATGATGACGTCGACCTTCACGGGCAGCCAGGTCGCGGCGGTGTTCGTGACGGCCATCCTCACCATCATCCCCACCATCCAATTCTCGGGCCTGCTGCAGCCTGTCTCCACGCTGGAGGGCGGTGCAGCCAAGATCGGCAACATCTGGCCAGCCACCTACTACATGCACTCCAGCCTGGGCGCGTATACCAAGGCCATCGCGCCGCAGTTGATGCTGCCGGATTTGCTGTTTCTGGGCTGCTGCATTCCGGTGTTCTGGGCGGTGAGCGCGATCGGCCTGAGAAAACAGGAGAGGTGAGAGTCGTGAAGTCGCTGGTGAATATCTACTGTCTGGGGCTCAAGGAGATCCGCAGCCTGATGAGCGACACGGTGATGGTGGTCTTCGTGATCTATGCGTTCACGTTGGCCATCTATACCCAGGCGACGGGCACCTCGAGCGAGGTCAACAATGCTTCGATCGCCTTCGTGGACGAAGACGGATCGGCTCTGTCCAAGGAGCTGTTCAACGCCTTCTATCCGCCGCGCTTCAAGCTGCCCGACTTGATCAACGCCGACGAGGTCCAGGATCAGATGGACAGGGGCAAGTACATGTTCGTGGTCGCGCTGCCGCCGCGCTTCGAGCTGGATCTGCGCGCCGGGCGCAATCCGGATCTGCAGGTGAACATCGATGCCACTGCCATGCAGCAAGCCGGCGTGGGTGCCGGCTACATCCGCAACCTCATCAACGACCGCATCGCCAATTTCATGAAGCGTACCGACGTCGAGGCTCCCAAACCGGTCAATCTGGTGATCCGCAAGCTGTTCAACCCGAACTCGACGTCGTCCTGGTTCAAGAGCGTGGTCGCCATCATCAACCAGATCGGCATGTTGACGGTGATTCTGACGGGCGCGGCGGTGATCCGCGAGCGCGAGCACGGCACACTAGAACATCTGCTGGTGATGCCGCTCACGGCGTTCGAGATCGCCATCGCCAAGGTCTGGGCCAACAGCCTGGTGATCTTGCTGGCGACTGCGGCGTCGCTGTTCCTGGTCGTGCAGATGGTGCTGAAGGTGCCGTTTGCTGGCTCGGTCGCACTTTGGCTCTTCGGCGTGGTGCTGTACCTGTTCTTCGCGACGGCGCTCGGCATTTTCCTGGGTACGATCTCGCGCTCGATGGCGCAGTTCGCGCTGCTGATCATCCTGGTCATCGTGGTGCTGATGCTGCTGTCAGGGGGAAGCACGCCCGTCGAGAGCCAGCCGCAGTGGCTGCAGTACGTGACGTACCTGCTGCCGGCGCGGCACTTCGTCAGCTTTTCACAGGTGATCGTCTACCGCGGCGGCGGCCTGAGCGCCGTCTGGCGCCAGTTCTTCATGGTGACGGCGGTGGGGTTGGCGTTCTTCGTCTACAGCCTCTCTTTGTTCCGCAAATCGATCGCCGTCACGAAGTAGCTCGATCTCCAAGTTTTGAGCGCTTTGCGCTGGGAAGGCCGGGGCCCGCGTGGGGGGATGCGGGCCCCGGCCGCCTTTTATTTCGGCGGCTTCACCGAGGCGACGGGCTGCGCGAGCGGCGCTGCTAGCGAGGCGATGCAGCCCGGGAACTCGGCTTCCTGCTCCTCGGCGCGTTCGCATGCGCTCGGATCGAAGAACCAGCGGCCCTTCTCCAGCTCGATGGACGCCGCATCGACGGCCTTCATCTTGAACTCCTGGCTGCAAGCCCAGCTGCGGTCGTCGGTCGGCTTGCTGCCGTCCGCGGACACGGGCCCATACAGCCGGATCTCCTCCGCGCCTTGCCAGTAGTGCACCGCCAGGGGCTCTTCCCCGGCTTCCGCCAGCCGGCGCCAGGTACCCATGGGGCTGCCCGGCTGCAGGGGCTCGAATTGCCAGGCCTGGCAGTGAACGGCCCCCGGCACCTTCCAGAAGAAGGTACGGCGCTGGCGCTGCAGCGAGGCCAACGTCTCCCCGGGCAGGGCCGGGCAGACGTGCGGCAACAGCAGCTCGTTGGTGACCACGTTCTCGAACTGCAGCGCGTCCTCGGAGTAGCCGCCGGAGTGCCGGGCGTCGAAGGCCTCGACGTACTTCAGCACCTGCTGTAGCGGCTGCTGGCCCAGGGCCGCGCCGCAGCGCTCATCGCGCAAGAAGTCGGCCGGCACCGCACCCAGAGAGGCGGCACCCGCGCGCTGCTCGGCGAGCAACAGGTCGCGCAGCGGCACCGCGTCGATCTGATCGCACTCGCAGCTCGGTAAGTGCTGCAGCACGGCGGACTGCAGCGCCGGCCAGCGCTCGCTCGGCGTGCCCGCGGGGATGCCGTTGACGGCCCCGAGCAGGGCGGGGCAGCGCGCCCAGCGCGCATAGCCCGCTTCGGCGACGGTCTTGCGTGCCGCGGGATCCGACTCGGTGTGCAGTTGCTCCAGGATGGCGACAGAGCCGTCTGCTCCGGAGGGCGGTTCGGTGGGCGTGCGAAACACCAGGTAGACGCGAAATTCGGCCGGTATCGCGTCCAACCAGCGCCGTACGGTGCGCAGATCCGTTTGCGCGCCCAGCGCCAGATAGAGCGCAGGCGCCTTCTGCCGGGCTGCTTCGCCAGCCCCCGGTGGATAGGCGCGCGCGGCGTGTTCTCGCTCCAGGCGCAGCTGAAGCTCGCCCATGCGCGCCGCCTCGGTCTGACCAGGCAGTGCCACCCCGTCGAGCGAGACGGCGCCGGCGCTGACCTCCAGCGCGTGGCCCTGACCGATCACGCCGCCGAGCAGCGCCACCGGCAGGTCGGGCCGCACCTCCATTTGAGCACCAGGAGCCGTCTCCGCGGCGACAAAGCGGTGCAGCTGTGTCCGTCGGCTCTCACACGTCTGCGCAGTCTCGGTGTTTGGCGCCGCTACCGGCGGCGTGCTGCTGCCGCAGGCGAGCGCGCTCGCCAGTGCACACGCGCTCCCCGCGAGCGCGACGGCATGGCTGGATCGTACGTTGGTGGCGCGCTGCGGATGCCTCCGGCAGAGCGCAGGCTTGCTGCTTCTCATGTGATTCCCCCTCTCTTGCTCGAGATACTGCGGCGCGCGCGGCCGTGC
>Ga0207678_10003221_pt1 | contig 14750 bp, 13 predicted proteins | sample KBSC63metaG_FD_184319 | JGI IMG/M metagenome (GOLD analysis project Ga0207678, IMG submission 184319) | Corn rhizosphere microbial communities from Kellogg Biological Station, Michigan, USA - KBS C6-3 metaG (SPAdes) (version 2) | ecosystem: Host-associated > Plants > Roots > Rhizosphere > Soil ...
CGGCCCATCGACCACATCGGCCAGTTGCTGCGCGCCCAAATCGCGATCATCTGCGACGTCACGGGCGGCAGCGTCAGCTACTACCAGGGCATCACCGCAGAAGAGTTCGCGGGGTACGCGGAGCTACCGACCCCGGGCAGCGCCGCCGATCGCGGCACCTGGGACGGCGGCGGGCTGCACGGCAAGTACCTCGCCGGCCCCGGCATGGGCTCGTCGGTGGTGCTCTTCGGCGCGGACGGCCGCCGGGCGATCGGGCTCTACATCGCGCGCGAACGCCGGAGCCCCGAGGACCTGATCGCCTTCTTCACCCGCGAGCTCAAGCCGGCCTGACTCACCAGGCCTTGTCGAACCGCATGCCGCCGGCGTACCAGTCGTCGTCGGGCACGGGGCCGGACGGCGGTGCCGCGGCCGCGGCGTCCGATGTCCGGTCCTTGAGCACCTTGCCGTCGGAATTCCCGGCAGCCGGTGGTGGCGCGGGTGCGGCCACCGGCACCGGAGCAGGCTCGAACTGGACTCGCCAGCGCAGCCGGTCCATCAGGTAGCCGCCGGTGCCCAGCGGCGCCAGCAGCTGCCCGGTCCGCTTCGCCGAGTCGCGCTGCGCTTCGACGTACGTGCGCAGGACGGCGTCCGCGATCTCCGACGGCGACATCCCCGAGACGGCGTCGGTCAGCCGCAGCCGGGTGAGCACGCCGTCGGTGTTGACCGACAGCGAAACCGCGCCGTCGGCGGACGTCGCCGTCGCCGACAGCGCGGACAGTTCGGCCAGGAGGGCTTCGCGGTCCGGGGCGTCAGCCATCCAGCCTCCCGGCGTGGGTGGCGCCGCTGGACACCTGGCCGTCGGGGGCGATGTCGACGTTCGCGTCGCGGACGTTCTTCTCGGTCTGCCGCGAGGTGTTGTCGGTCTCGAAGTTGTCCGGGTCGAAGCGCGAGCCCGGGCTGACGTCGGGCGCGTCGGGGATCTTCGGCAGGTCGACGGCTTCGTCGCCGATGCGGTCCGCCAGCGTCTGCGCCGCGTCGCCGGCGCCGTCGCGGATCTTGCCCGCGCTGTCCATGAAGCTCTGGTACAGGTCCAACCCGTTGTCGCCGGTGATCTCCGCCTGGTTGGCCACCACCGCGGTGATCGCGCCGCCGGCGGCGTTCCCGGCGACGATCGCGCCGTTGGCCATGGTGAAGATCGTCGCGCCCGCCGCGGCGCCCGCGCCGGCGGTGGCCACGGTGAGCAGCCCGGTGACCGCGCCCGCGAACGTCGCCGCCAGCACCTTCGACATGGCCGCTTCGCGCTTGCGCTCCTGCGACTTCTGGTAGTCCTCGGCCGTCTTCTTGAACGTGAAGCCGAGGTTGTTCAGGTCCTGCCGGGCCGAAGCGATGGCCTCGCGGGCGGCGACGATGTCGCTCTCGAGAATGGTGATCTTGGTTTCGACCTCGGTGAAGGTGTCCGCGAGCTCGTTCAGGTAGGCCTTGACGGCGTTCGCCGCGGAGCCGCGCCAGACGTCGAGGAACTGCCGGGCGTCGTCGAGCTTCGGGCCCGAATCGCGCTGCAGCGCCTTCCAGACGGCGTCGTGCTGCATGATCAGGCTCTGCAGGCCCTCGGTCGAGTCGTGCTCGATGTCGGCGTCGGAGAACTCGCGGTAGATGCCGGCGACGTCGTCCTGCATCTTCTCGAAACCGCCCTCGACCGGGACGAAGCCGCCGATGAGCCAGTCGGTCATCCGCAGGATGTCCAGCGCGTCGAGGGCGTCGGTCGCGCCGTCCTTCAGGTCCTCGGAGACGCCTTCCAGCAGCTCGGCGCGGCGGTTGTCGCCGCTCGACATCGGCTGGGCGTCGAGCCCGGAGTCGAAGTAGCCGTCCACGTCAGTTGCCCTCCAGACCGGCGGCGGCGCGGTTGACGCGCTGCTTCGAGTTTTCGTCGGCCTTCTCGTACAGCTCCGCGACCCGCATCAGCGCGTGGCTGGTGTCCGCGGTGGTCTGGTGCAGTTGCGCGACCAGCTTCTGGATCTTCGCCAGGTGGTCGTTGTAGGCCGCCGCGACGGCCGGCATGCCGAGCGTGCGGCCGAAGGCGTTGTCCGCGGGGAACATCGAGCCGAGGCCGCCGAAGAGCCCGCCACCACCGTCCGACTTGACGGGGACGTCCGCGCCGCGCAGGCCGCTCGACGCGGCTTCCGCGGCGTCGGCCGCTCCCTGGAGGGCCCGGGCCGAGTCCCGCAGGTCCTGCAGGTCGGTCTCGAATCCGATCATGACTCACCTCTTCTTCAAGCTGCGCGTTCCGGACATGAAAACACCGTTCGATCACGTGACAGGCGGGATTGCCGACGGTGTGCCTCAGATCACGAAGAGGCTTCCGTACCGCCGAACGGGGGAATGTCGTCCGTGCCGGGCGTGCTCGACGCTCCTACCTGCATGAGCACTGTCACGAAACCTCGGGCGCCGACCGTGCGGCGCCAGTTGCGCGAGGCAAAACGCTTCTCCTGGACGGGATTCGCGGTCACGGCCGGGGCGTCGCTGCTCGGCACGCTCGTCCCGGCGGCGATCGGCGCGGGCCCGGACGCGACGCTGATCTCCACGCTGGTGGTCACGGTACTGGCGGCCGGCGGGTTCACCGCCAAGGACGGCAGCGCCCGCGGCATCAAGGCGATCGCGATCGTGCTGCTGGCGACGGGCGCGCTGGTCCTGACGGTCACCGGCGTGACCGTGCTCGACCTGGTGCGCGGCCGCCCGGCGACGTTCCCGGGCGTGCCGGAGGTGGCCGCGAAACCGCGGGTGATCGTCCCGGAGTCGGTCACGTGCGGCACGACACCCGTGCACGTGACGACGACGTGCGTGGTGGCGGTCCGCAGCGTCGGCGCGAGCGCGCTGCGGGTGAGCGGGATCGAGGTGGACAGCAAGGACTTCGCGGTGGACGCGAGCGCGTGCGTCGGCCAGGACGTGGCGCCCGGCCGCCGGTGCACGCTGGTGGTCCGCTTCACGCCGACCTGGAGCGGCGACCGGGTCGCGGACCTGACGGTCCACCACAACGTCCCGGGCCCGGCGGCCTTCGTCGAGCTCACCGGCCGCGGTGGTTAGTGCTCCGCGCCCGCGCTGACCGCCAGGTCTTCCGTCACCCGCAACGCCGTGTCCGCCAACGCTTCCAGCGCGACGGCGATCCGGTCCACGCCCAGCGAGGCCTCGGCCTTGCCCGCCGCCGCAACCTGCTCCGGGCTGAACGGGACGTGCACGAACCCGCCGCGCACGCCCGGGAACTCCGTGGCCAGCAGGTGCATCAAGCCGTAGAAGACCTGGTTGCACACGTACGTCCCCGCGGTGTGGGAGACCGACGCCGGGACGCCCGCCGCGCGGATCGCCGCCACGCACGCCTTCACCGGCAACGTCGTGAAGTACGCCGCCGGGCCGTCCGGGACCACCGGGGCGTCCACCGGCCGGGCGCCCGCGTTGTCCGGGATGCGGGCGTCGATCAGGTTGATCGCCACCCGCTCCGGGGTCACCTCGGCCCGGCCGCCCGCCTGGCCCGCGCAGACCACGAGCGACGGCCGGTGCTCCGCCAGCGCCCGCCGCAGCGTGGGGAGCGACGTCGCGAATGCGCAGGGCAGCTCCACCGCCGCCACGTCGTCGCGGCGCGCGGCCACCAGTGAAACCGCCTGCCACGACGGGTTGACCGACTCGCCGCCGAACGGCGCGAACCCCGTCATCAGCACCCTGGCCATGTCCCCTCCCGGAACGGACCGAAAAACGTCGAGGCCACCCTACGTCCGCAGGGTGGCCTCGACGACTATCGCCGATCAGGCGGCGGGCTTCAGCCCACCCGGGTAGAGGTACTGGTCGGCCGGCTTGCCGGTGCCGTACACCCACGCGTCGTAGAAGCCCTGGAGGCTCCGGTGCGCGGCGAACTCGGTGAACCGCTGGAACTCCTGCATGCTCGCGTTCCCGTCGCGGTGCAGCGACGGCCAGGTCTTCAGGACCCAGGAGAAGGCCTGCTCACCCATGTAGTGGCGCAGCGCGTGCAGCATCATCGGGCCCTTCGAGTACACGTACGTGAACTCGTTGCCCTGACCCATGTCGTAGAGCTTGCCGTCCCAGAACCGCGTCGACGCCTTCTTGACGTTGTCGGCGTACTGCTTGTTCAGGTCGACGCCTTCCTTCGCCTCGTCCCACAGCCAGGTGGCGTAGGAGGCGAAGCACTCGTTGAGGCACACGTCGCGCCAGTGCGCGACCGCCACCGAGTCGCCGTACCACTGGTGGGCGTTCTCGTGGACGATCGTCGGCACCGTGCCCGCCCAGCCCGCGGAGTAGATCGGACGGCTCATCGTCTCGAGCGAGAAGCCGATCCGCTCGTTGAGGAAGATGCCGCCCGCCGCGTCGATCGGGTACTTGCCGAACTTCGACTCGAGGAAGTCGAGGATCTCCGGCAGCCGCGCCTCGGCCTGCTTCGTCGAGTCGGGAACGCCCGGGGCGAACGCGCTGACGATCGGGGTGCCGTCCTTGCGCTTCTGGCGGTCGAACGTCCACTTGTCGATCGCGACCGTCGTCATGTACGGCACGATCGGCGTCTCTTCGGCCCAGACGTGGGTGGTGCCGCCCGGCGCCTTGAACGACGGCTTCTCGCGGCCGTTGGCGATCACGCCCCACTCGTCGGGCACGGTGATGGCCAGGTGGAACGTGGCCTTGTCGAGCGGGGTGTCGTTGACCGGGTACCAGGTCGTGGCCGACCTGGGCTCGCCGGCGACGAACGCGCCGCCCGCCTGGGCGAACTGCCAGCCGTTGTTGCCGAGCGCCGGATCGTTGATCGGCGCGGGCACGCCGTGGTAGGCGATCTTCACCTTGAAGGGCTGACCGCGCCACAGCGCCCGCTTGGGCGTGACGACCAGCTCGTGGTCGCCGGTCCGGCTGAACTGCGCGTCCCGGCCGTCGACCTTCACCGAGTCGACGGTCAGGCCCTTGAAGTCCAGGTTGAACGAGCTGAGCGACTGAGTCGCCCGCGCGGAGATGTCCTGGTTCCCGGTGAGCTGGTGCGACGCCGGGTCGTAGGTGACCTTGAGGTTGTAGTCGGCGACGTCGTAGCCGCCGTTGCCGTCCTGCGGGTAGTAGCTGTCGCCCCCGCCGTCACTGCCGGGCTTCGCCGAACCCCAGCCGTCGCCCGCGGCGGCCACACCGGTGCCGAGGCAAAGACTGGCCACCACGGCGGCCGCCACCACGACCGGTTTCTGTCCCCTCATGAACGCTCCTGTCCGTATGCGGATGGGCATCGTCGGCAACGTATCGCCCCAAACGGGTGGTCCGGGAGATCGCGTCTTATTTGTCCGGATAATCAACACTTCCGTCGGCCCGCCCCGGCGACGGGCCGACGTCTGGAAAGCTGGACGCATGCGCGTTGCGCTGCTGGGCCCGCTGCGGGCGGCGGAAGACGACGGCACGCCGATCGACATCGGCGGTGCCCGCCTTCGCATGCTCCTGGCCAGGCTGGCGCTGGACGCCGGGCGCGCGGTTCCGGCCGATGCGCTCGTCGACGGCCTTTGGGGCGCCGAACCGCCCGCCGACGCGGCCAACGCCCTCCAGTCGCTGGTCTCCCGGCTGCGAAAAGCGCTCCCGGTGGCCGTCGAATCCGGGCCGGGCGGGTACCGGCTCGGCGTGAAACCCGCCGACGTCGATGCCGAACGCTTCGAACGGCTCGCCGCCGACGGGCGCCGGGAACTGGCCGCCGGTCGTGATGCCCACGCTGCCGACCTGCTCACCGAGGCCCTCGCGCTGTGGCAGGGGCCCGCGCTCGCCGATGTCCTCGACGCGCCGTTCGCGCCGGCGCCGGCGCGGCGGCTCGCCGAGCTGCGGGCCGAGGCGGCCGAGGACCGGTTCGAAGCCCTGGTCCGGCTGGGCGAGCACACCGCGGTCCTCGCCGACCTGACCGCGGCGGCCGACGCCGACCCGCTGCGCGAACGGCTCGCCGGACTGCGGATCCGTGCGCTGTGCGCGGCCGGGCGGCAGTCGGAGGCGCTGGCCGTCTACGCCGGGATCCGCCGCACCCTGGCCGACCAGCTCGGCGTCGACCCGTCGGCCGAGCTGCAGGAAGTCCACGTCGCCGCGTTGCGCGGCGAGTTCGCGCCGCCGTCGCCGGTCGCCGATCGGCTGCCGACCCGGCTGACCACGTTCGTCGGCCGCGACGACGAGCTCAAGCTGCTGGCCGAACTGCTGGCCGGCGCCCGGCTGGTCACCCTGACCGGGCCGGGTGGCGCGGGCAAGACGCGGCTGGCCACCGAAGCGGCCTCGCGGCACCCGGCGCACCAGCAGGGCCGCGTCTGGTTCGCCGCGCTGGCCGGCGTCCGCGACCCCGACGACGTCGCCGGCGCGCTGCTGGGTGCCTTCGAAGTCCGGGAGATCCGCACCGAAACCGAGATCAACCGCCGCCAGCCGGAGCCGGTGGAACAGGTCGTCGAGGTGCTCGGCGGCGCGGAAGCGCTGCTGGTGCTGGACAACTGCGAGCACGTCGTCGACGCCGCCGCCCGGCTGGCCGACGAACTGCTGCACCGGGCCCCGAAGCTGCGGATCCTCGCGACCAGCCGCGAGCCACTGGCCATCACCGGGGAGGCGCTGTGCCCGCTCGGCCCGCTGCCGGTGCCCGCGGAGCGCGCCGCACCCGCGGAGGCCGCCGAGCTCGACTCGACCCGGCTGTTCCTCGACCGGGCGGCCGCCGTCCGGCCCGACTTCGTGCTGGATGAGTCCACTGTGGACCAGGTCGGCGAGATCTGCCGTCGGCTCGACGGGATGCCGCTGGCGCTGGAACTGGCCGCGGCGCGGCTGCGGTCGATGACCGTGGTCCAGATCGCCGGACGGCTCGGCGACCGGTTCCGGCTGCTCACCTCGGGCAGCCGCACGGCGCTGCCGCGGCAGCGGACGCTGCGCGCGGTCGTCGAGTGGAGCTGGGACCTGCTGACCGAGGCCGAGCTGGTGCTGGCCCGTCGGTTCGCGGTGTTCACCGGCGGCGCCGAACTGGGCGCGCTCGAGGCCGTCTGCGCCGACGAGCGGCTGCCGGCGGCCGACGTGCCGTACGTGCTCGGCAGCCTCGTCGAGAAGTCCATAGTGGACACATTCGACGCCGGGAACGGCGAGCCGCGCTACCGGATGCTCGAGACGCTGCGCGCGTACGCCACCGAGCGTCTGGCGGAGTCGGGCGAGCACGACCGGACGCGCCGGGCGTTGGCGTCCTACTACGCCGAGTTCGCCCAGCAGCTGGAGCCGACGCTGCGCACCGGCGCGCAGCTGGAGGCGATCGACGCGTTCGAGGCCGAGAGCGCGAACATGATCGCGGCCCTGCGCGGCGCGATCGAGATGTCCGATGTGGACAACTCGGTCGCCCTGCTGGACGGGATGATCTGGTACTTCACCATTCTCGGCCAGGGCGGCCGGGCGGGCAGCCTGATCCGCGACACCCTCGCGTTCGGCGACCGGCTGCCTCCCGCGGTCGACGCCGCCTACCGGGCGCTCGTCTACCTCATGGACGAGGTCCCGGTGCGGTCGGACCGGACCGAAATCATCGAGCTGGTCGACGACTGCGTGCGCACCGGCGCGGTGGACCGCTACCCCGGGCTCGCGGTGGCCCTGCCGATGCTGGCGTTCCTCGGCGGCGATCGCGAAGTCGCCGTCCGCGAGGTTCGCCGCGCCGAGCAGCACCCGGACGCGTGGATCCGGGCCGGCGGCTACTGGGTGGACAGCTTCCTGCTCGACGACGCGGGTGACGTGGCGGGCGCGGACCGGGCGCGCGAACTGGCCCACGCCGGGTTCGAGGCGGTCGGCGACCGCTGGGGCATCGCGATGACGCTCAGCTTCCAGGGGTACGCGTTGTCCCAGGACGGCGAAAGCGCGAAGGCCATCGAGGTCTTCCAGCAGGGCCTGGCCCTCTCGATGGAGCTGCGGTCGCACGAGGACGCCGTGCAGCACTGGTGGCGGCTGGCCGTCGAGCACGCGCGGGCCGGGGACTTCGCCGCGGCCTGGCGCGACCAGGAAGCGGCGGAGCGCTACGGCCGGGAGATCACCAACCCGCAGCAGCGCGCCATCCTCATGTTCGGCCGGCTCGAGCTGCTGCTGCGCACGGGCGAGCTGGCCGAGGCGCGGGTGCTGCTCGACCGCGTCGCCACGCTCGGCGGCGAAGACTGGTTTCCCGGCGGCATCGGCGACGAGTGGATTCACGCGTTCGAGGCGCGGATCCTGCTGGCCGAGGACCGCTTCGACGAGGCGGAACCGCACGTGGCCATCGCGATCCGCGCCACCAACCAGCGCGGCGACATGCCCGACATGGCGGGCTCGGTGGAACTGCTGGCGATGATCCGGGTACGCCAAGGCCGCCACGAGACGGCGGCCCGGATGCTGGCGGCGTCGGCACTGGTCCGCGGGCGGATGGACCTCGGCAATCCCGAGGTGCAGGCCCTGATGGCCGACCTGCGCGCGGCTTTGCCGGACTACGACACGATCCACGGCGAGGTCCGGAATCAGTCCAAAAAGGACGTCATCGCCTGGCTGCTGGCGGAGCTGGACTAGCGCACGCCGGAGGGGACGTCCGCCCCCGCGAACGTCCCCTCCGGCTTCCCCTGGCGCGACTCACCCCCGTGTGTGCGCCTTTCAGACCCGCCGGCGGTAGGCCCAGGTGGCCAGCGGGAAGAACACGACCACCGCGCCGGCCATCCAGGCCAGCGCGCCGGCCAGCGGACCGGCGACCGGGCCGCCGTTCATCAGGCCGCGCAGCGCGTTCGCCATCAGGCTGACCGGACTGATGTCCGCCCACGCCCGCAGCCAGCCCGGCATGGTCGACGTCTGCACGAACACGTTGCTGCCGAACGTCAGCGGCATGATGAAGACGAACATCAGCGCCTGCGCCGAGCCGGGCGTCTTCATCAGCATGCCGACGAACACCGAGCCCCAGCAGAAGCTCAGCCCGAAGGCCAGCGCGAGCAGGATCGCCACGGCGAACTCGGCCGGGCTGGTCGCGATCCGGTAGCCCATGATCGTCGCCACGACCATCAGCACCACCAGGCAGACCAGGTACCGCACGATGTCGGCGAGCACCGCGCCGATCAGCGGGGCCGAGCGGGCGATCGGCATGCTGCGGAACCGGTCGAAGACGCCCTTGCTGACGTCGGTGTTCAGCTGCACGCCGACGGTCAGGCAGGCCTGCAGGATGTTCATCACGATGATGCCCGGCACGACCATCTGCAGGTACGCGTCGATCGAGCCGGACAGCGCGCCGCCGAACAGGTAGACGAACATCACCAGGAAGATGATGGGCATCAGCGTGACGTCGGCGAGCTGCTCGGGGTTCTTGCGGATCTTCAGGATGCCGCGCCACGCCAGGGAAAGCGCGTGGCCGAACCCCTTGGCGGGGCTGATGTGCCGCGGCGGGGCCGGGCGGTCGAGGGCCAGCGTCGTCATGCCAGGCTCCCTTCGAGGGTCTTGTCTTCAGCGGACTGTTCGGCGGTGTGCCCGGTGAGGGCGAGGAAGACCTCGTCGAGGCTGGGCAGCCGCAGCGCCAGCTCGTCCGCGGTGATCCCGGCCTCGTCCAGCTTGCGGACCAGGGTGGACAGCAGCACCGGGTCGTTGACCGGCGCGGTGAGCAGGCCGGACGCGTCGTCGCGGGTCGGCCGGACCCCGGACAGGTCACCGAGGATCCGGTTGACGGCGTCCATGTCGGACAGCTGGGTCGGCCGCACCTGCAGCGTCTGCCCGCCGACGCGGCGCTTCAGCTCGTCGGCGCGGCCGTCGGCGACGACCCGGCCGTGGTCGAACACGGTGATCTTGTCGGCCAGCTGGTCGGCCTCCTCCAGGTACTGCGTGGTCAGCAGCACCGTCGCGCCCTCGGCGACGAGGTTGCGGACGACGTCCCAGACCTCGTTGCGGGCGTGCGGGTCGAGCCCGGTGGTCGGCTCGTCGAGGTAGAGCACCTCGGGTCGGCCGACGAGGCTGGCCGCGAGGTCCAGCCGCCGCCGCATGCCGCCGGAGTAGGTCCGGATCGGCCGCTTGGCCGCCTTGGTCAGCTCGAACCGCTCGATCAGGTCGGTGGCGCGGGTCTTGGCGTGGCTGCGCGAGTAGCCGTACAACCGTCCGATCAGGACGAGGTTCTCGATCCCGTTCAAGTCCTCGTCGACCGACGCGTACTGCCCGGTCAGCCCGATCAGGCTGCGGACCCGGACCGGGTCGGCGACCACGTCGTAGCCGCCGACCGTGGCTCTGCCGGCGTCCGGTTTCATCAGGGTCGCCAGGATCCGGACGGCGGTGGTCTTGCCGGCGCCGTTCGGCCCCAGAACCCCCACGACCTGCCCGAACGGGACCTCGAGGTCCACCCCGTCCAGTGCCTTGGTGTCCCCGAAGTGTTTGACCAGGCCCTCGGCCTGGATCGCGTGCGACATGGGCGTCCTCCTTCGCTCGTCGCTTCTGGGATCACTGTGGACGGCGGCACTGGCAGGCCACGCACAGCGCGCTGTCAGCGGCTGGCAGGCGCTGGTGGAGATCTTGTGGAGGAGTTGCCCGGGTACGGGCCGCCCGGCGCCGGTCTCGGCATACTCGGCAGCATGGTGGTTGCGGAAGAGACGCGGTCGAAGCGGAAGAACCCGCTGGTCACGGGCCTGCTGGTGGTGCCGGTGGTGCCACTGGCGGTGCTGGCGGCGCTGCGCCTGCTCGGCTACGACGGCGGCTGGTACACGCTCGTCGCGTTGTCGCTGACGCCCTATGTTGCAGCGGCAGGGGTGGTCCTCGGGGGCCTCGCACTGGCGTTGCGGCGGTGGTGGCTCGGCGGGGTCGCGCTGGTGCTGGCGTTCGCGCTGGCCGTCCTCGTCGTTCCTCGGGTGTCGGCGGCCGAACAACGCACCGTGCAGGGCAAGACACTGCGCGTCCTCGCCTCGAACCTGCTCTACGGCCAGGCGGACCCGAAGGCCGTCGTCGACCTGGTGCGCGAACAGCGGATCGACGTGCTGAACCTGGTCGAGCTGACGCCGTCGGCGGTCGACCGGCTGACCGCGGCCGGGCTGTTCGACCTGCTGCCGCACCGCGTGCTGCACCCCGCGCCCGGCGCGTTCGGCTCGGGGATCGCGTCGCGCTTCCCGCTGAAGGAGGTCAACCTGACCGGCGACTCGGCGGGCAAGCAGCCGGGCGCGGAGGCCGACCTCGGTGACGGCGTGGTGGCCGAGATCGTCGCCGTCCACCCGATCTCCCCGGACGTCGACACGCCGCTGTGGGAGCGCGAGATCAAGGACCTCTCCCGGCCGGCGGGCGAACACGGCCTGCGCATCCTGGCCGGCGACTTCAACGCGACGCTCGACCACGCGGCCTACCGCACGATCCTGGCCCGCGGGTACCGCGACGCGGCGGAGGAACGCGGCGAGGGCCTGGCCCCGACGTGGCCGTCGTCGATGCCGGTGGTGACGATCGACCACGTGGCGGTGGACAACCGCGCGGCGGTGCTGGACTACCGCGTGTTCGACGTCCCGGGCAGCGACCACCGCGCGGTGTTCGCCGAGGTCCGCCTCCCGTGATCAGCGGGGCAGGAGCTGCTTCAGCGTGTCCAGGGCGCCGGCCGCGATCGAGACGCCGCGGCCGTGGCGGATCTGCGGTTCTCGCGGGTTGATGCGGATCAACGCGCCCGTCGCCGCGCTGGCCAGTTCGCTGTAGCGGCGGACCGTGGGGACCGCCTGGCCCGCGCCCAGCTCCACCACCACGAGGTCCCGGGCCGTCCGGCGCCACGCCGTCAGCTCGTCCAGCTGGGCCTGGCTGCGGTCCGGGACCCAGGAGAAGTCGCCGAACATCAGGATGTTGGGCCGCGCGAGGCCGCCGCAGCGGGGGCACGACGGGAGTGGCGGCACCGCGCGCATGGTCTCTTCGTCGATCACGACGTCCATGTCGGCGGGCCGGATGTCGTCCGTGCAGCCGTCGAGGCACTGCAGGTGGTGGATCGAGCCGTGCGCCTCGGCGACGGACCCGAAGCCCGCCGCCTGGAACTGTCCGTCCACATTGGACGTGAACACGCGGGCGCCGCCGGGCAGCTTCGAGCCGAACTCGTGCAGCAGGCGGAATCCTTCATGCGGCACCGTCCTGCGGTAGAGCTCCAGCCGGTGCCCGTAGAAACCCCAGGCCAGCTCGGGGTCCTCGGCGAAGTGCCGCGGGTCGGCGAGCTCCTCGAACCGCAGCCCGAGCCGGGCGTACGGCGGATACGCGCGCCAGAACCCTTCGCCGCCACGGAAGTCCGGCAGCCCGGAGTCGACGCCCATGCCGGCGCCGGCGCAGATCAGGAGCGCGCCGGCGCCGTCAAGGAGCTTCGCTGCTTCATTCACCCGGCCGCGAACCGAGGACGACCTCGAACTCCAGCAGGTTCGCGCCGGTGGAGACGGGCTTGGCCCGCTCGCCGGAGTGCGCCGCCGCGGCCGGGCCGCCCTGCGCCCACGCCTGGTAGTGCTCCTCGGACTCCCACTTCGTGTACACGAAGTAGCGCGTCTCGCCGGAAACCGGTCGCAGCAGCTCGAAGCCGAGGAAGCCCGGCTGCTCGTCGACCGCGTGCATCCGGGCGGCGAACCGCTTCTCCAGCTCGGGGCCGGCGCCCTCGGGGACCTCGATCGCGTTGATCTTCACGACACTCATGGCTCCCACCCTAGTTGGCCCCGAGGTGTGATCCGTGCCACTGTTGATGGTATGGGGAGCACCGAGCGCGACCTCGCCACCGATCTCGCCCGGATCGTCCGCGCCACGGCCGACGAGGTCGCGGGCGGCGGGGGCAGCGAACTCATCGAGCGCGTGACCGGCCACCTGGGTGCGCCGCTGCCCGAGGTGGTGGTCGTCACCCGCAACTGGCCGATGTGGGAGCACGCCAACATCCAGCGCGGGGTCGACGCCTACCTCGCCGCGAACGGCGCGGCCGTGGCCTGGTTCGGCATCGCCGGCGGCCAGCGCACGCACGAAGACCTGATCGGGATGCTCGCCACCGCGCGCAGGCAGGGCATGTACGAGCTCGGCTCGGTGGACTACACGACCACGGCGATCGGCCCCGACGACGCGACCGAGGCGGTGCAGCTCGGGCTGGTCGGCACGCACTCCCCGGGCGGCGATCCGGTGCTGCTCGCGATCCGCGGCCCCAACCCGCAGTGGGGGATGGAGCAGTGCCGGCTGGAGGTACTGGCGACGTCGCGGGCGACCGCCACCGAAGTGCGTGACCGCGTCGAGCGCCTGATGGCCGAGCACGACCTCCTGCGTGGCCAGGTGCTGGCCTTCGGCACCAGTGAGCACCGCGGCAACGAGCTGCTCACCTTTCTCCCGCGGCCGACGCTGACCGGCGACGAGGTCGTGCTGCCGGACGGCGTGCTCGACGCGATCGAGCGGCACACGATCGGCATCGCGCGGCACGGCGCGCGGCTGCTGGCCGCGGGCCAGCACCTCAAGCGCGGGCTGCTGCTGCACGGCGCGCCCGGCACCGGCAAGACGCACACGGTCCGCTACCTGATGGGCCGCCTGCCGGACACCACGGTGATCATCCTGACCGGCACGGCGATGAAGCTCGTCGGCAAGGCGGCCGAGCTGGCGCGGCGGCTGCAGCCGAGCGTGGTGGTGCTGGAGGACGTCGACCTGATCGCGCAGGACCGCAGCTACGGGCCGATGGTCCAGCCCCTGCTGTTCACGCTGCTCGACGCGATGGACGGCGTGGGCGGCGACGCCGACGTCACGTTCCTGCTCACCACCAACCGGGCGAGCGAGCTCGAGAAGGCCCTGGCGGACCGGCCGGGCCGCGTCGACCTCGCGGTGGAGATCCCGCTGCCGGACGCGGCCGGGCGCGAAGCGCTGCTGCGGTTGTACGCGCGCGGCCTGAAGCTGACGGCGGACCTGGGCCCGATCGTCGAGGCGACGGAGGGGATGACGGCGTCGTTCGCGAAGGAGCTGTTGCGGCGGGCGTCGCTGCTGGCGCTGGGTGCGCGGCCGGACGAGGACGTCGTGGTCGGGGACGAGGAGCTGACGACGGCGCTGCGGGAGATGCAGGACGCGCGGAGTGCGCTGACGCGGTCGCTGCTGGGCAGCTCAGCTGCGCAGTGAGCCGGGGAAGAGGTCGGCGTCCGCGGGCAGCTTCGTGCCGCGGAACCACGTGTCGAAGAACGTCCGGAGACCCTTGCCGCTGATCCGCGTCACCATCGCCTCGAAGTCGGCCCAGGTCGCGTTGCCGTGGCGGAAGCGGGACGGCCACTCGCGCAGCAGCTTCGCGAACGCCGGGTCGCCGATTTCGCGGCGCAGGGCGTGCAGCGCCAGGATGCCCTTGTTGTAGACGCCTTCGAACTCGTGGCCCTGGCCCATGCCGACCAGCTTCTGGCCCCAGAAATCCGTGCTGCCGCGGGTGATCTCGATGGCCGCGCGGTAGCGGTCGTCCAGGTTCTGGCCCTCGCGCTCGGCCCACAGCCACTGCGAGTACGACGCGAAGCACTCGTTCAGGCAGATGTCGGACCAGTCGCGCACCGACACCGAGTCGCCGAACCACTGGTGGGCGTTCTCGTGCACCAGCGTCGGCAGGTCCGCCCACTTCGCGTACGTCGGCCGGGTCTGCGTCTCGAGGGAGAAGGGGACGTTCTCGTTCAGGTAGATCCCGCCCGCCGCCGACTGCGGGTACCGGCCGAACTTGCCGCTCAGGAACCCGAGCACCTCCGGCAGGCGGTCGCCGATCGCGCGGCGGGCCTCGGCGCCCGGTGCGTACGCCGAGACCACCGGGGTGCCGTCCGGCAGGGTCGAGGAGTCGACACCGAACTTGCCGATCG